>JAABUU010001010.1_pt1 | contig 52706 bp, 39 predicted proteins | sample 5559301 | NCBI WGS metagenome assembly JAABUU01 (sample SAMN10711884, study PRJNA513360) | rock metagenome | isolation source: Antarctica rocks | place: Antarctica: Victoria Land, Richard Nunatak white
AAAACTCCATCGAGAGGTAATACAGCCGCTTGGCCTTCGCTTCCGTGTAGCGCTGCTCCGTGGCGAACATCCCGTCCACCATCTTGTCCCGCGCCATCAGCGCGAGGGACCAGAACAGTTCCCGGTCGGACAAGCGCTCGCAGTCGCGCCCCAGCGCGTACCGCATGTGCCGGCAGATCTCGGCGTCAATCTCTTCGGGCGACAGCAGATGGGAGGATGACAGATGGGAGGACGACAGGGGCGCGGCGACCGGCCTGGCCGGTGTTTCGGTGGGCATAAGTGAGGTGTCTTTCGTCGAAAATTAGGCGCGTGCTTCGCGTGCTTTCTGCGCCCGGTCTATACGTTCACTAACAAGCTGCACGACATATTCGCTTGGCGTCATGCCCGCTTTCTTCGCTTCTTCCAGCAGAAGCGCTTCTAACTCTGGTGGTATCTCAATGATGAAGCTCATTCGTTGTACCTCTCCTTTACCGCAGCTATGCTTGCACGGCTCCCAGCAAGAACCATCATTAACGCAGGATTATATCGACTTCCCCTGGTTTACTCGATTTGTCACCAAACAAAGCTGTTTGGCTTGGTTTACTTGTAGGTCTGTCTATACGTTCGATGCTCTTCTCTGGATATAGATCAGTAAGAACATCAAGAGTAGTATTTAGCGTGAATGCTCTAGCGTCCGTTCTTATATATAGAATGGCGTCTTTTGATAACAATTTTTTGCTGCGAGAAAAAACCGCTTCCAATAAAGTTTTGTAGCCTTCCTTTGAGGCAAACTTTTTTTGCCACCTGCTACGGCCATCATAAGTGGGGTATTCCGGGCCGCCTAACATCCAGATACGGAGCCATTGGTCGTAGAAATAGTTGGTGATTGAGTAGTAGGGAGGGGAAGTGAATAACAGCTTATATTTCACGCTTCCGGCTCGGCGGTTGAGCATGGGCAGGTGTCTAAGGCTATCGCCGTAGATGATAGCCTTGCTGTTGAACCTGGGGATGCCTTTGGAGTAGCGCCACACGACCTTCTTTTTCAAGAAGGTCATTGGTTCAAGATCAGGGGGAGTCTTCTGCTTTGCTTTCCACCATTCAATAGAGTATTCGGGACTCATGGCCTTGCCTTGCCGCATCTGGTTGGATAAAGCAGAACCTTCTTTGCCGTGAAGGTCTACCAAAATTATCGCCATCAGCGTTCCATCTACTCTACTATCTTGCCATTTAAGATGCCGTCTAGCATACAGCAGAAAGCGCAAGACGTTCTTTGAATAACAGCAATGAAAGAATTGCGGCATAACCGCTATTTCTTCTTCCGTTATGGTATGGGCATTTCTCCCAATCTCTTCAAGCCTTGCGAGAACGTGGTTGTCAGATGCCGGGTGCATCTTGGTTCTGCCGTACAGCCAGCCGACCGGGTTGATTTCTATGCCGCTGCCGGTTCTGCCAAGAGCATGAGCCGCAAAAATGCTGGACGCTCTTCCTGCAAATGGGTCTAAGACTTTATCACCCGGTTCTGAGAACTCGTTGACAACCTCAAAGGCAAAATCAACGGGAAACATAGCATAGTATGGTCCAAGCCCCGACCAACGATCTACGGCTGTTTTGAATGTCTTCGCCGGACGTCCGCTCAAAGATTTCCCTCGCTCATCAGTTCGCGCGCAAGCTGCTCTAGGACCCTCTTGCCTAAATTGAGCGGAATTGCTGCCTCAGCATGTGCTGAAACAAGAGGTGTCAGCGCATTGGGATATCTTGAGGAAACCACTTGGTCAAGCAGGGACATCGCATCACTTAAACGCGGATATTGATCTGGTCCTGCTACTTTTAGATTGCTTTGTGCCTCAGTTAAGAACGGCAGGGTAGCTACAATCTTCGCTCCAGAACGTGTTTTGTAGAAGAACTTGCGACCGAAATAGGATTGGTCTCCGTATTGTTTTTTGCTGTCAGAGAAGATAATGTTTTTCTTGATGTAGTCATCATCTATCAGAGCGGCAGTTTGGGTAGGATATTGTCCCGTTTCTCCTGTTTTGTTTGTGTCAAGTTGGTTTAGATGTTCCACAAACATTCCTGACTTCTCGACACCGACCAGAAGAATGTCTTGATTGTCTATCTTTGGTTTCGCGACTTGATTTAGTCGCTTCAACTCCTGATATATCGCCTGGCTCAACCAAGCGGGATGACCGAAGACAGCCAGCGGACCATCAAGAACAATAGCCATGTTTCTTAAAATGCCGAGCCACCCTTTGCTTTCCATCATTCGCAATAGGTGAATGATCCAGACGCGCTCCAAAACTTGCATGATCTCCGCAAACATTGCTCCATTGGTCCCGAAATCATTCATTCCCTCATGAAACCGAAGTGCATCTGTCGAGAACAAAGGCTTCTTATTTGCACAGGTACAAATGTAGGCTCCATTGTCACGTTTATATTTTTTACCAGCTAACTGACAGTCATTATAAGGGCAGTCAGGTTCTTCACTAGCCGTAGGTTTATGGGCGAGCAAAACTTCATATGTTTCTGCCAGTGTCTCACAATCATCAATCATGCGAACGTCGTTGAACACTTCAAAAACCTTGTGCCTAAGTGATTCTTTCGCGGACCCATCTCCTTCTCCAATCACATTGCAGCCGGGAAGAGCGCAATCAATGGAGTCAGCCTTTTCCGTCTTTCGGAACTCTTTTGGGTCAACAGGTCTAGCAGTGCCAAGTTCGTGTACCTTAGCCAAATCCACTAGCACGGACGCAACTGTCACATATGAGGCTTCCGCACCAGGAAAGCCGTTTCGTACTGGAATTTCCACATGACTGCCATCAACAGCGAGGATGATTTTGGGCAACCAGCCACTGGGACGTATGTCAGGTGCCAAAACAGAGGAAAGAGGGCGTTGTTCTGTACTCGCCCCACAGATTTCATAGCTTCCCAGCAGTTTTTTTACCCGTTCACTTTCCGTAAGCCGCTTGATTGAACGGAACTGTGCAAATTCACCTTCATATGGCATTGGCTGGCACCTCGAACTTGCGGACTTGTACGGGAACGACAAATAAGTTGCTGAGAGTTTTTACTCTCACGAAACCACGATCCTGAGCACGACGGATAGAAGCCTCAAAGTCGGCGAAGTCGTAGTATTTGCACAACTCCTTTGTTTCATCGGTATTGTTGAGATGACCGATGAACCAGTTGGAAGTGTTTTTCAGAATATTCTTCTGAATTGTGCTGACCTCTTGGGTTGCGTAGACCATGCCGATGTGATACTTTGCACCCTCTTTTGCGGTACGCACCCAAATGTTCTGCATGTCCTTCTCTGCATCCGATGGGAGAACATTGTGTGCTTCTTCTATATAGACTAGGATTTCGGGCATATCACGCCCATTCCGAAATAGGCTTTGGTTTTCGCGGAAGATATACCACATGACTCTGTCTGCTGCGCCTTGGTTAATAAGGGCGTCGCCGCTGCTTTGATCGATGACAACTAGCTTTCCTTCTGCTAAAGCTTCGTAAATGTCAACCACATAATCAGTCGTGGTGCTATCAGTATGCTGATCTCTCACTTGCCCAATTAGACGAGGGCCATTTGAGTATCGGAACATCTCCAGTAACTTTTTCAGGTCCTCATCCGCCCATGAGTCTCCTGATCCACCAGGGCGACTGATATAGACTTGGTTGAAGGCTGAATATCCATAATCGGGATGATTAATGAAATCAGCGAGCGCAACGAAAGCAGTGCCTAATTGCTCCCATGTGGCCCCTCTGTTTCCCAGGACTCTTGATGCAGATATATGATCGGTCGGGTCTGGGGCACTGCTGTTTGCAAGAGACTGAAGGAGTTGCTGGTTGAATTGGCTACTCATGCTTGGTCGGAGATTGCTTGGCGGGGCAAAGCCCGCTTTGACCAAAAGGGTTCTATAGACTAGAGCGCGTCGTAGACAGCGCCGCATGGCAGACGGATTACTGCCGCTCGGCGTGTCAAAGGAGACCTGCCTAAAGTTGCGGATGTAAATCGAGTTGTCCGCCGCTAAAGCGGCGTCTATTATTTCTTTGCCAACCTGAAGATTTCTGTCTTCAAAGAAGTTCAACAACATCAAGCGCCGACCAGGATCGTTAGGATGACTGGTGATGCCGTAAGTAATGACATCATCCCTAACACCTGTGCGGGTGGATTTCCATACATTTTTGATCGCGTTGGGATTTGACTTGTCTCCATCTTGGGTGTTTTCGTTGGCATACTCCCCGTTCGGGTCGAAAACGATCTGCCCGATGCGGCGTGACTTGTTCTCCGCGAAGCGCAGGTTGAAGACCGATTGCAGAATGATTTTAGTAGTGTTGGACTTGCCTGTTCTGGTCATCCCGAACAGTGCTGTCTTTTGCCCAAGTAGGTCTTCGGGAACCATGTCTACCGGAACTTCTGAAATGCCCTGGAACGAGCGGTTGGTGGAGGCATATCGGACATGGCCGACATTGACAGGATGGGAATCCGGCTCAACCCTGTCCAGATCGCGGTAGTTCACAATCCGGCGCAAGGCGTCGGCGTTAGGCTTGTAAACCTTCAAGCCCAGGTTCGGGTAGTAGTTGGATATATCACTGCCGAACTTAAGCGTAAGAGGCACATCGGCTTCTGCTTTAGACTGCTCCAAGAAGAAAGTGCCGATGACGCGGCATTTTACCCCGGCGAAAGACAACAAGTTCGCGGTTTGTTCGTCCATCGCGGCGGCTGTGTCCCAATGGGTGTCTAACTCTCCTGAAACACGTTGCGCGCTTTCAACGCGGATGCGGTTTGCTTCTTGATCATTAGGAAGGGCAGCGGCGTCCATGACACGCAAGAGGATGATCGAAGCGTTCTCTTCTTCAAACTTGACCGCGCCTTCGGGGGCAAGGCGGGTAGCTATTAGGAGGCTGAGGCTAGGGATACCGCCTACCTTCTGCCTGTAGAAGTCGTGGATTTGGACCAGGGCACTTTCGTAGCCTAGAGAGTAGACTTCGCCAACATACTGAGTTTCTTGGATTAAACTACCAAGAAGCCCCTGGGCGAAGCTCTCGGTTAAGCGGCTACTTTCTTCCTCTAGATGCTGTGCTAATACGCTCATAGTTGCTTCGTTCCTCTGCCTTCTACTCTAGATTATACACGAAATCCTAGAAGATTGACCACATCTGCTAACGCTTCAATCACGAAATCCGGCTTCCCCTCCAGCCCCCCCGACCAGGGCTGACCCCGGTGCAGCCAGGCGGCTTTCATGCCTGCGGCCTGTGCACCGAGCACGTCCACGGCGGGGTTGTCGCCGACGAACAGGATGTCGCCCGGTCGAACGCCCAGATGTGCGGTGGCGGCCTCGAAAATGGCGCGGTCGGGCTTCTTGCCGCCGAAGGTTTCGGAGACGAACAGGCAGTCAGTCCGGCGGGCCAGGCCCAGGTTTCCGATCTTGCGCCACTGGCGGGCCGACCCGTTGGTGATGACGCCGAAGGGCAGGCCGGCGGCGGCCAGGGCGTCGAGCAGCGCCTCGGTCTCGGCTTCGGGCATGATGTGGGCGAGGAACTCGTCGAAGAAGACCTCCACCGAGCGCGCAGGGACGCCGGGCAGATTGGGGTACAGGGCGTGAAGCCGCTCGAAGATGGCCGCTTTGGAGCCGTAGCCGTTCGCGTCCATCGCGCAGAGGAGGGCGTGGACGCGCGCCGTTTCTGCGGGGTCGGTCAGCCGCAGCGTATCCCGCAGGTAGGTGTCGGCCCAGCGCCCGAAGGCGGCTTCACGGTCGTAAAGCGTGTTGTCCAGGTCGAACAGGACGGCGCGGAAGGGGCGTGGGTCAACGGGCATGGGCGGCTTTCCTGGCGGATGGATTGGTCAGATCGGCATACAGACGCGCCACGTCGCGGGCTGCCGGGCGCAGGGTCCATGCCCCGCGCGTGCCGCCGAACAGGCGCGCGCCGTTGTAGTGGTCGGGAGCCGGGTAGCCCGCGCCGTGCCAGTAGTTCAGGCCGGCGAGATAAGGAAGTGTGCGGAGCCAGTCCAGTTCCGGGCGGAGGACGGCCTGCTGCTGGGCGTCGGACACCAGCCCCTGCGTGCTATAGCCGAACTCGCCCAGGATGAGGGGCAGGCGACGGACCTTCTCGATGCCCGCGATCTCGGCCTGGAAGGCTTGCAGGGCCGCCGGGGGCGTGACGTTCGGGTCCTGGCCGACGTAGGTGTCGGTCGTGACCCGTCCCATCTTCGCCACCGTCGCCGGGTACAGCGTGGCCGGGCGGGCGGCGATGTAGCCGTTCGTGGAGCGAATGCTGGTCAGGACTCCCCGAACGCCCGCCGCCTTCAGAGCGTCCTGCGCGGTCTGCGAGGCTTGCAGGAAGAAGCGGTTGTACTCGTCCGTGGTCGCGTTCGGCGCATCCTTCCAGGTCCACGAACTGCCCTGGGGCGAGGTCCTGGCCCAGTACGGGCCGTTTTCGGGTTCGGGCAGCGGGTCCAGGATGTCGCCGGGTTGGAAGAGGGCGGGGTGCGCCCCAAGGAACGCCTTGAGGCGGAGGAGGTAGTCGGCGGGGGTCAGCGTCGCCGGGACGTTGTAGCTGCCCTCCCAGGCGTTGAAGGCGCAGCGGAACCAAACGTGTTTTCCCGTGCGGCGGACGGCCCGCACCCAGCGTTCCAGATAGGCTGGGTAGTCATAGGGCGTGTCCACGGCAATATGTGTAACGTGCAGCGTCGCCGTCAGCCGCACGTCCTGGTCCATCTGCGCGTCCGAAAGCGGGTTCGTGACCGTGTCCCGGCTCTCCTTCATGGTGTCCACGCAGGTGATGACCGGCGGCTTGGGCGGCTGGGCGCGGGCGGTGGAAAGGCTCGCAGCAAGCAGCAGGGCGGGTAGAATGAGGCGACAGTTCATCGGGGCGCGGATTCCTAACCCGAAGTTGCGGAGTGCGATTCGGAGAGGAGGGGCTGCCGCCATTTCCGATCTCCACAAGAAATGAGCAAGGGGGCTGTTCGCCTTTAGGATTAATCTTTAGGCGACAGGGGAATCAAAGATTTTCAATTGCTCCGTGTCTTTCCTGCGAAGCAGGAACTAGTTCCGAAGTGAAGAATGAACGAAGACACGCTATTAAAGATTTTCTTCGGCGTTGCGTTTCTGCTCCGTGTGTTATCGAAATGCGCGTAAGACCCCTTTCTTTAGATATGGGGATATAAGCGCGTCGTCTTTCCTAAGACGAGATATTGGGGCGTCGTTTGTTTTAAGTGGTTTCCGGGTATAATCTACGTGTGAATGTCGTTGCTCTTAAATACAGGCTTTATCCTAGCAAGGCGCAGGAGACGGCATTGAACGAAACGCTTGCCGTCTGCCGTCTTGTTTATAACAGCCTTTTGCATGAGCGAACCGCATTGCATGAACAGGGCATGAAGTCGCCGACCTATTATACCCAAGCCCCCGCAATTACACAATGGAAGAAGGTACACCCGGCAGGGCGAGAGCATCTAATTTGAGGAGGTATCGGGGATCGTCTGGCAGAACTTGGCTCATCGTCTGCGTCCAGGAGCTAGCCCATGTCTTCAGTGCCACTCGTCTCACATTTCACCCTCCTCCAAGACCCGCGCCTTGATCGCACTAAGCAGCACGCACTGCTGGACATCGTGGTGATCGCCTTCTGCGCCGTTCTGTGCGGAGCCGAAGGCTGGGAGGACATGGAAGACTTCGGGAAGGCCAAACAAGACTGGCTCCAAGAGCGGCTTGGCCTGGAACTTGCCCACGGCATCCCTTCTGATGATACCTTCCGTCGCCTGTTTGCCCGGCTCGATCCCGAACAGTTCGGGCGCTGCTTTCTGAGTTTCGCCCAAAGTCTGCATACCCACACCAAAGGCGAAGTCATTGCGCTGGATGGGAAGGCCGTCCGCCACAGCTTCGATGCCGCGACCGGACAAGCCGCCATCCATCTCGTTTCGGCGTGGGCGACCGAGAGTGGTCTGGCGCTGGGGCAAGTGAAGGTGGACAGCAAGAGCAACGAGATCACCGCCATTCCAGCTCTCTTGAAGCTGTTGGACATCGCAGGCTGCGTGATCACCATAGATGCGATGGGCTGCCAGAGGGCCATCGCCAAGCAGATCGTAGACAAGAAGGGCGACTATGTGTTCTCGCTCAAAGGCAACCAGAGCACCCTGCATGAAGACGTGAAGCTGTTCTTTGAGGACGCACGGGCGCATGATTTCTACCCGAAGGACCAGGAGCGGCGGATCACGCACGGCTACTACGAGACGGTGGAGAAGGATCATGGGCGCATCGAGACGCGCCGGTGCTGGATGGTGCAGGGGGCGCCGCTCGACTGGCTGTGGCAGAGGTCCGAGTGGCCGGGCTTGTCCAGCATTGGGGCGGTGGAATGTGAGCGTCGGATCGGTGCCAGGGTGAGCGTGGAGACGCGCTACTTCATCAGCAGCCTGCGGGGGAGCGTTAAGAAGTTCGCGCGGGCGGTGCGAGCGCATTGGGGGATCGAGAACTGCCTCCACTGGACGCTGGACATGGCCTTTGAGGAAGATGAGTGCGGTATCTGGCAGGATCATGCCCCGGAGAACCTGGCAACGCTACGCAAGATCGCGCTGAACCTGCTGCGTCAGGAGAAGAGAAGCAAGCGCGGGCTGAAGGCCAAGAGCAAGATGGCTGCCTGGGACAACGACTACTTGCTCCAAATACTGCTCCAAACTACTCAGGAAGGCCAGCCCAACAATTAAGATGCTCTCGCCCTGGTACACCCGGAACTCAAAACCGTTCACAGTCAAGTCTTGCAGAATGTCGCCGTGCGTGTTGACCTTGCGTTTGCCGCCTTCTTCCGGCGCGTCAAGTCGGGAGAAACGCCCGGATACCCGCGCATGAAGGGCGACAGGCAGTATGACAGTATCACTTATCCGGGGACGGGCTTCAAGATTGGCGACAGTACCGTGTCACTTTCCATGTTTGGCAGACTGATACAGGTCAAGGCAAAGATACACCGCCCCGTTATCGGCAAAGTCAAGACCTGCACCGTTCGCCGCTACGGTAACAAATGGTTCGCTTGCTTCTCGGTGGAGCAAGAAAACGCCTTCCTCCCGCCGTCTTCCGAATCTATTGGGCTTGACGCCGGGCTGAACTCCTTTCTGGCTTTGTCCAACGGCGAGTTCATCGCCAACCCGCGCTTCTTCCGCAAAGACGAAAAGGCATTAGCGAAGGTGGGCAGGCGGCAAGCCAAAACCGTCAAGCGTTCCAAAGAGCGGCGCAAGGCTAACCGGGTACTTTCCCGTATCCATGAGCGTATTAGGAACAGACGGCATGACTTCGTTCACCAGACTGCACGCCGCCTGGTCAATCGCTTCGGCGTCATTGCGGTTGAGAAGTTGAACGTCAAGAGCATGGTCAAAAGAAATCCTAAGAACCATAACCTAGCGAAGTCAATCAGTGATGCTTCCTGGTCAATGTTCCGTTCCGTTCTCACGCACAAGGCTGAAAGTGCCGGGCGCGAGATACACGCCGTCAACCCCGCCTACACTTCGCAAGATTGCCATGCTTGCGGCTATCGGGCAAAGAAGAAACTGAGCGAGCGTTGGCATAACTGCCCCATGTGTACCGCCTCTTTAGACAGAGACACCAACGCCGCCATAAATATCTTGATCCTAGTGATAGGAACAAGTCACACTGGGATTACAGTGTGTCAGGTAACACCTGTAGAAGCCCCTGCGTTTACGCATGGGGAGTAATCACTGCGAACACCCTTTCGGGTATAATTTCTGTGGTTGTTCGTCATTGAAAGCGTCCCCCGACGGGAACGGTCGCCCTGCGGTAGAGGCGGCTACAAGCGCAGAGGCAAGCCAGGCGGTTAGGAGTGTTCCACTACTCGCGGAACTTATGTCAACCAGCCTCCCGTTGCAAGCACGGGTAGGACGTAAAGCATGGTCTGTGCTGGAATGTCTCGGCCTCCTGTGCTACGGAGTGCAGGTCAACGCGCCAGGGACAAGCCGCTTCCTTTAGGGAGCGGTCGTTGACAATCGGAGGGCTGAGAAGCTACTGCAAAAGGTGTCCGTAGATGCCTTCCATCTTGCGGACCGTGTGCGTGATCGTGAACCGCTCCTGGACGCGCTGCCGCCCGGCGGCTCCCATTGCCGCCGCCTGAACCGGGTCCGACAGGAGCGCCAGCATGGCCTCCGCCATCGCGGGCGCATCCCCCATCGGAACCAGTAGTCCCGTCTCGCCGGGGATCACGATCTCCGGCAGCGCTCCGCCGTTCGTCGCAATGACAGGTTTGCCGGCCGCCATCCCCTCGATGACGACCTGGCCGAACGGCTCCCCCAGCGTGCTGGCGTGGACCACGATGTCCACCTCGGCCAGAAGCGCCGGCACGTCTTCGCGGAAGCCCAGGAACTCCACCCGATCCGTCAGCCCCAGCTCACGCACCATCTCGTGCAGGGACTGCTCGTACTCGTGCTCGCCGAACAGGGGCGCGCCGATGATCTGGAACCGGGCCGGGGGGAACTTGTCCCGAACGAGGGCGGCCGCCTGAATGAAAATGTGCTGCCCTTTCCAGCCGGCGATGCGGCCCACGAGGGCGAGGATCGCAGTCTCAGGCGCGGGAAGCGCAGCGCTTTTTTCCGAGGCCGGAGCGGCCGGCGTCGCCCTGAACATCTGACCGTCATAACCGTCATGGACAACATGCTGCCGACTGTCCCCCTCCTCCGAGATTGAGCTTGGGACAAGGTCCAGGGCCGGCTGGGAAGAGCGCCCTGCGATGCCGCTGTAGACCGTCGCCGCGAGCTGCCTCTGCATCGGGCGGAGCGTCCGAAGCGTGCTTTCGGAGTTCGCGACTACCGCGTGGGGAAGAATGCGGGACAGGCCCCGGAAGGCGGCGGCGACTCGGGGGGGCAAGTAATGCCCGTCAATGCTGTCCCGGATGTGCCAGAGCACGGGGATGCCGGCCAGCCGCCCGGCCAGACCGCCGTAAAGGTCAGCCTTGAGCGAGTTGGTGTGGATCAGGTCGGCCCCGAGCCGCCGGGCCAGCCGGGCCAGCCGGAAGACGTACCGGGCGCACGCCCCCGCCTGCCCGATTCGCAGCAGCGACTTCGGGCCGATGCTGTCTTTGCGCGTTTCCAGCACGGAGGGGGCGAGCGGTTCCACATGCGTCTCAATGCCGGCGGCCCGCAGCCTGCCCACGAGCGGCCCGTCGGCGGCCAGCACGACGACCGGGCGGTAGTGCGTCTTGTCGAGCGCGCAGACCAGATTGAGCAGGGCGATCTCGCCCCCGCCCATCTTGGCCGTATGATCCAGGTAGAGGATCGTTCGGCATGGCCTGTCTTTGTTGCCGTTTGATACGTTCAAAGATGTTTCATCCCGAAGACTGACGGTAGTACTCATAATGATTTACACTTGCAGGGAACAAAAACATATGGCTGGTGGATTTAGCGAAAAGCGCGGAAGCCTTTCCTATCGAAAGCAATCATTGAGCGGCGTTCCAGTGTCAGGAGAAACTTCCTGAAAGACCTGAAGGGCAAGATCGGTCGTTGATGTTACGCATCGTCTGCCCCCGGAATTCAATCCAAAGTTCAATCCAAAGTTCAATCCAAAGTTCAATCCGGGGAGACTGCTGCGAAACATCAGTCGGTAAGAACAGAACGGCTTCCAGGGGAATTGGCGAGAGAGTCATGGACTCCATGCCTAAAGGCAGGAGCTTGTCCCTAGCATAGCCGCCCACGCACTAGGCGTAAGCGATGGCTGAGACCATAGGCGACATGACATTCGCCCGTGCCTCCAAGCCTTTTCGTCTGATGTTGGACGCACCAACAATATCCGCGTTGGCCTGGAAGCCACACTGTTTGCAAAGGAACTCGCTTTGGCTACGGCGGTTCTCTTTGGCGCAATGACCACAAGCAAGACAAGTCCGACTTGTATTGCGCGGGCCAATGATGAGCAGGCCCACGCCTGCCGCTTCACACTTGTAGGCGATGAACGCCCGTAGTTGTGCGAACGCCCAAGAGAGCCGCTCGTAACGCTGGTTCGTCCGTACCGTTGCTTGCGTTCGTTCTCGGATACCCGAAAGTTCCTCGATTGCAAGTGCCTTTTGACCAGCGAGAGCCTTCTGAACAAGATGCTTACTGATGCAATGATTCACGTCCCGCTGATAGCGAGACTCACGGCGGCGGTTGCGCCGCAGATGCTTCTTGGCAGACTTGGTTCCCGCCTTCTGCAAACCCGCCCGAAGGCGGGAGAACTTGCGCCGACACTGCTTGACGCCCTCGCCTGTGTGCGCCTCCCCGTCGCTGTCCATCGCAAGGACGGCAATGCCCAGGTCAACGCCCATCACGTCCTTTGCGTCAACAGGTGGGGCCGAAGGAAGGTCAACCGTGACGTACAGGTAGAACGCGCCGTCCCGCAGGATAAGGTCGGCCTGCCCTTTGGCCCGGTCAATCCGCGCCGCCTGGTACGCGCCATAGCGCATGGGGACGAGTTCGCGCCCATTCAGGCACATCAAGGAAACCTGCGTCAGCCCCTTGAAAGACATGATGCGCGGGTCATAGACCATCGCCCCGTGTTTGTCAAACCTGACGTGTACGCGCCTATCTCGCTTATAGGCTTCCACCGCCTTTGCGACGGCGCGTATCGCCATCTGAGACGACAGGCCGAACTCGGAACGGAGTGTGCCATAGACGAACGGTTGAAGCGCAATCTTGTTGGCAAGACGCTTCTCGTAGGCGACATCGGCGGCGTACTGACAGCCGCGATTGAACGCCTCCACCGTTTTGAGGAGGGCTTGGCATTGTTCCTGAGACGGCTCCAACTTGATAGCGATAACCTGTTTCATTCCAGGGCTGTTATACCCTAATGAGAGGATTTATGCAACACGAAACCTTCAATGTCCAAGACAATATCTTGCCCTCGGAACTAGTTCCTGCTTCGCAGGAAGGGCAAGGCGGCGTTTCCTCCCCATACTTAAAAGCAGGGGCCTCCACGCCGCCCGGCGGTGAAAGTAGCCGGGCACTGTCTTACGTCTTGCTGCTGTAGGCCATTATACCTTGCCGCGCTGCGTTTTTCCGCACCGGGCTTGCGGCCCCGAAACAGACCCTTGTCGCGGCGCGGTCTGCCTGATGGCGCGTAGGGCCATGCTAGGCTTCCATGCAAGAATCATACCAACTGCCGGACGCCGGTTCAAAAAAGCTAATTTTAGAACATAATTTAGTAGCGGCACGGTCGGTATTGCCGTAGCCGACTCTGATCATAAACGGGTAAATACATACAATGGCTAATAAGACCGCACTCATCACCGGCGTGACCGGGCAGGACGGCAGCTTCCTGGCCGAGCTGCTGCTCGACAAGGGCTACACCGTCTACGGCGCCATCCGCCGCTCCTCCACCGAGAACTTCAGCCGCATCAGTCACTTCCAGGACAAGATCGGACTCGTCCATGCCGACCTGCTCGATCAGTACTCCCTGATTGATGCGTTGCAGCAGACGCAGCCGGATGAGCTTTACAATTTGGCGGCCCAATCCTTCGTCCCGACCTCGTGGGGCCAGCCCGTCCTGACCGGCGAGTTCACCGCGCTGGGGGTGACGCGCATGCTGGAGGCCGTCCGGCTGGTCAACAAAAACATCCGCTTCTACCAGGCGTCCTCCTCGGAGATGTTCGGGAAGGTGCAGGAAGTGCCCCAGCGGGAGACGACGATTTTGTACCCCCGCTCGCCTTATGGCGTCGCCAAGGTCTACGGGCACTACATCACCGTCAACTACCGGGAAAGCTACGGCATCTACGCCTGCTCCGGCATCCTCTTCAACCACGAGAGCGAGCGCCGCGGGCTGGAGTTCGTCACGCGCAAGGTCACGGACGGCGTCGCCCGGATCAAGCTGGGTCTGGCGGAGGAGCTGCGCCTGGGTAACCTGGACGCCAAGCGCGACTGGGGCTATGCGAAGGACTATGTGGAGGCCATGTGGATGATGCTTCAGCAGCCGGAGCCGGACGACTATGTGGTCGCGACGGGTGAAACGCACTCCGTGGAGGACCTGGTCAGGACGGCGTTCGGGCACGTCGGGCTGGACTGGCGGGAATATGTGGTGACGGACCCACTGTTTGTCCGGCCCGCCGAGGTGGACCTGTTGATCGGCGATGCCTCGAAGGCGAGGGCGACGCTGGGGTGGGCGCCGAAGACCGACTTCCGGCAGCTGGTGGAACTCATGGTGGACGCCGACCTCGCGCGCCTGACCCGCTTGAAGTCAAACGGCGAGATTTAGGAACCATCCGCGCGGGGACGGGATAGAGGGCTGAAATGCGTGTCCTGGTGAGCGGCGCGACCGGGTTTGTCGGCCGCTATTTGATCCGTCATCTCCTGGAGGTGACGCGGGACGTGGAGATCGTGGGGACGACCCGCCGCAGCGGGGTGGAGAGCTGGGACGCGCGCCTGCGTCTGGTCCCCTGCGATCTCAGCCGGCCGGGCGCGGAAGACGCCCGGCGCCTCATCGCCACGGAGCAGCCGGACCAGATTTACCACCTGGCGGGCGCTTCCTCGGGGGCCGCCGCAGACCATGAGGCCGTCTTCTCGGCCAATGTCCTGGGGACGCAGCGCCTCATGGCGGCCGTCGCGGCGGAAACGCCGCCGGCCCGGTGCCTGTTCACCAGCAGCGGGTATGTCTACGGCCCCTGCGACGCGCGGCGGCCGGCGCGGGAGGGAGACGCGCTGAAGCCTCTCGGCGTGTACGCGGAAAGCAAGCGGGACGCGGAACGGTACGCGCGCGACGCGGGGGCGGTCGTGGCGCGTGCCTTCAACCACACGGGGCCGGGGCAGACAGACGCTTTCGTCGTCCCCGCCTTCGCCAGACAGATCGCCCTGATCGAAAGGGGCCTCCAGCCGCCGCAGATCGAGGTCGGCAACTTGGAAGCGCAGCGCGACTTCCTCGACGTGCGCGACGTGGTCCGCGCCTACCACGCCCTCTTGAACCAAGGGCGGCGGGCAGAGACTTATAATGTTTGCCGGGGCGAAGCCTATCCCCTACAAACGGCGCTGTCCGATCTGCTGGCGCTGTCATCCCAATCCATCGAAGTCGTCCAATCCCCGCAGCGTATGCGGGCGGGCGACATCCCCGTTTCCGTAGGCGATCCTTCCAAGCTGACCTTCCATACCGGATGGACGCCGCAAGTCGCTTTTCCCAAGACGCTGGAAGACACGCTCGACTGGTGGCGCGCGCAAATGTGACTGCCGGCCACGCTTGGTCCCCTTTCCACGGCTGGCGGTCTCACAGTACAACAGGCCGACATCATCGGCGGCCTGGCCGCCTATCCGGCGCGTGTAAGAGGGCTAAGAATCCTGCGCCCGTGAGCCAATAATGGCGGCATGATGTCACCGACTGCGGCTTGGCCTCGAACTTGATTCCAAACTGTACCCAGGGGCACTGTACCCAGGGGCGCTGGAGAACAGCCTCGGCTTCGCCGAGGGAACGCTTGTGGAGAGCGAGCCTCTGCCGGCCTTGTAAGAGGGGAAGCAAGTTCGCTCGTGGAAGCAAGAAGCCCCGGCGGTCACGCCTGGGGAGTTGTCACCTCGCACCTCAAATTTCGCCGCCGATGTGGAATGAGTACAAAGGGCGATGGCTCAGAGGTAATCCGGCTCACGGCGGGACGGCAATTCCTATGGTATGGTGATGGATGCCCCGTACAAAGTCCTGGTAGATCCCTGGAACGCTTCTTCCGCCCGAACCCAATCACAGGTGAACAGGCCGTTCGCCCCCACCCGTTCCATGACCGATCCGTAGAAAAGGGAAAATATGCTCTTCATCCGCGCTTGCGCACGCCAATTTCGGCTCCTTTTTGTTTTGCTGATTACCCTGTCGCTCTTCATGGCGGGCGGGCAAGCCGTTCGCGCCAACTGGCTCTTTTCGTATCCGCCCAACATGGTCACGCTCGACTCCGGCAAGCGGAACAACGTGTTCTATGCCGGCGACTCGATCAAGTTCACCCTGTCCATCGCCAACTACGGCACGTATGCCCTGCAAGGCGCCGTGCGCTATGAGGTGCGGGACTATTGGGGCGCCATCGTGGATCAGGGAACGACGGTCGCGCCGACGCCCAGGGCGTCCTCCTCACTTACGCTTTCCGTCGCCAGGCCGGGCTGGTACAAGCTTTACCTGCACCAGACGGCTTCCCAGGCTCCCTGGGGCGACAGCGTCGGCGGGACGATGTTCGTGATCTTCCGCCCCAATTCCAACTTTCCTCTCATGCCCAGCCCTCTGCTTCCCGGCAATTCCGGCGTCTTCGACGGTGATGAGGTGGCGCGCGGCGTGACGGGGATGGGGCCGCAGCGGCATCCTGTAACCGACGCTTCTCAGCCGGATCAGGCCATCGCGCAGCTCGACCCGTCGGTCGCGCTGGACAAGCAGTATTACACGTCGCCTTCGTTCAATGACCCGCAGCGGGGCCGTCCCCTGCTGATCGCCTTCCCCAACGGCGTCGCGTCATCCGATCCCATCCAGCAGGGCAAAAATCTTGCCGGCCTGCGCCAGATCGTAGCGCATTTCCACAACGACGTCAAATACTGGGAGCCGCGCAACGAGCCGAACTACGCCTACAGCGGCGCGGACTATGTGAACAAGGAACTCAAGCCGTTCTACCAGACCGTCAAAAGCGTGGACCCGTCACTGAAGGTGCTGGGACCGGGCGTTGTCACGATCGGCCCGTATGGTTTGAATTGGATCGAGGATTTTCTGAAGGCCGGCGGTGCGAACTACATTGACGCTTTTTCGTTCCATGCCTACAACAACGTCAACGGCGACCTGACGCTGGCCCGGCAGTCATTGGACGCGCTGAACGCGCTGCTGGCGAAGTACGGCTGTGGGAACATCGAAAAGTGGCAGACGGAACAAGGCTACTTCGCCGCTGTCTATGGCGCTTACGAGCCGCGCCTGCAAGGGCGCTGGACGATGCTCCAGATGATGGTGTACGAGCAGTACGGTATCCCAAAGGAGCATAACCATCTATGGTATGACAAAAGCCATGGCTTTTGGGATTTCCCGGCCTTCTGGGAGAACGAGGACGGCCTATACACCTTCGGCAGCTTCGACCCCGCTGCGCCCCTGATGCGCGTCTGGAGCGAGGAGCTGTACGGCACGAACTTTGTCAGTGCTTATGATTTCGGCCTGCTCGGCAACAAGATGTATGTCGGCAGCCTGTTCGGCGGGCCGGGCAAGCAGACCGCAGCCTTCATGAGCGCGGGCAGGACGGACGGGAAAATCACGCTGGCAGTCCGTGGGGGCGCCTCTCTCCATGTTGTGTCTGCCTTCGGCGTCACGCAGGACCTGCCCCTCGCCGCAGGCAGGGTGACTCTGCCGGTGCCGGAGCTGCCGGTTTATGTGGAGCTGGCTCCCGGACAAACCATTCAAGTCGTCCCCGTGGACTTCGGGCCGGATCTGGCGCTGGCGCCCGGCACGACCGCCTCGGCGTCCGGCACCGGAGTGTCGCCGCTGGACCCGTCGTACCCGAACGACATCTCCAAGGTCATCAACGGCGTCCTGGAAAACTGGTACTGGAATCAGGGGCCGGGCGACCACCCGTGGATGGACAACACGCCCGGCTTCCCGGCCTGGGTGCAGGTGACGCTGCCGCAGACGACGAAGATCAGCCACGTCGTCGTCTACGCCGGCGTTCCCTGGCAATCGGACGGCTCGCTGCTGGACTACGAGTTGCAATACGACAACAACGGCCAGTGGGCGACGATCGAGCACGTCCAGGAGCCGACGAATGTCGTGGGCTACTTCACGCCCAGCGTGTTCACGACCGTGGACAGCTTCTACAGCGACCGCTGCATCTTCGAGCACGATTTCCCTGCCGTCTCCACCTCGAAGATCCGTCTGCTCGTACATGACGCGACTTGGGGCGGCGGCGCGAACCCGGCCGTCGTGACGGCGGGCGGCCAGACCGGCCCGCACCAGATCACGCTGCGCGAGATCGAGGTGTACGGAGACGGCACAGCGCCCACGCCGTCGCCCGCCCCGGCTCCGACGCCGGTTGTGCAGACGGGCAAGGTTCGCTTCTTCCCGCGCGCGGGCTGCACGGACCGGATGCTGGGCGGCAGGTTCCAGGGCAGCCGGGACGGCGTCAGCTACGCCGATCTATACACGATCACGAGCATCCCCGCCGACAGGCAGTGGACCGAGGCGGCGCTGGCGGCGGACCCGAAGGCGTACCGCTTCCTGCGCTACCTTTCTCCCGACGGCGGCTGGGGCAACGTCAGCGAGGTCGAGTTCTATTCGGGTACAACGAAGCTGACCGGCACGCCGTTTGGCTCGCCGGGTTCGTATGCCGGCGCGGGGGCCACGTTCGACAAGGTCTTCGACGGCGACACGGCTACCTGCTTCGACGGCCCCGGTCCCAACGGCAACTTCGCCGGAATTGATCAGGGCACGCCGGCCCCTGCCCCGGCTCCCGCCCCGGCCCCTGCCCCGGCTCCCGCCCCGGCCCCTGCCCCGGCTCCCGCCCCGGCCCCTGCCCCGGCTCCCGCCCCGGCCCCTGCCCCGGCTCCCGCCCCGGCTCCGACGCCGGTTGTGCAGACGGGCAAGGTTCGCTTCTTCCCGCGCGCGGGCTGCACGGACCGGATGCTGGGCGGCAGGTTCCAGGGCAGCCGGGACGGCGTCAGCTACGCCGATTTATACACGATCACGAGCATCCCCGCCGACAGGCAGTGGACCGAGGCGGCGCTGGCGGCGGACCCGAAGGCGTACCGCTTCCTGCGCTACCTTTCTCCCGACGGCGGCTGGGGCAACGTCAGCGAGGTCGAGTTCTATTCGGGTACAACGAAGCTGACCGGCACGCCGTTTGGCTCGCCCGGCTCCTACTACAACAGCGGCAACACATTCAGCAAGGTCTTCGACGGTGACACGGCTACCTGCTTCGACGGCCCCGGTCCCAATGGCAACTTTGCTGGCATTGATCAGGGCGGCTCCGCGCCGGTCGTACCGACCGTCACGGGCGTCAGCGTCTCGCCCACAATGGTGAGCGTCGGCGGCGGCCAGGCGCAGCAGTTCAGCGCCACCGTGAGCGGCGCCGGCAGCCCGTCACAGGCCGTCACCTGGTCGGCCTCCGCCGGTACAATCACTAGCGCCGGGCTGTTCACGTCTCCGGCGGCCACGGCCGGCGCGCAGACGGTGACTGTCACCGCCACCAGCGCTGTCGACAGCGCCAAGAGCGCGAGTGCAACTGTCACGGTCACGCCTGGTCCGGTCTACTGCGTCAACGCCGGGGGGGGCGCAGCCGCTCCTTTCGCGGCGGACGGCTTTGTCCAGGGCGGCAGCGCCTACACGGTCGGCGCCCCGGTCAGCACGGCCGGCGTCACGAACCCCGCCCCCCAGGCCGTCTACCAGAGCGAACGGTGGGGCAGCTTCACCTACACGTTCGCGGGCCTGACGCCCGGCGCGTCGTACACCCTGCGCCTGCACTTCGCCGAGATCTTCTGGAACAGCGCGGGCGCGCGCGTCTTCAACGTTGCCGCGAACGGGCAGCCCCTGATCACCGGCTTCGACATCTTTGCCGCCGCCGGCGGCATGAACCGGGCCGTCGTCAGGTACCTCACAGTTACAGCCGACAGCGGCGGCAAGGTCGCCCTCGCCTTCGCGCCCGCGCCGGGCAGCCCGGATCAGAACGCCAAGGTGAGCGGCCTGGAACTGCGGCGCTGAGGTCCCGACGCGGGGGCCACGCCCCTACGGCCTCGGCTGCGCGCTCTCCGTGCCGTCCATGTTGATCCAGCGATGCTCGTGTATCGTCGAGGAGTACGTCACCATGGCATAGCCCGTCGTCCAGATCAGGGAAAGGACCAGGCAGGCCGCCCAGAGGCCCAGGTGCCAGCGGTCCCAGCGCAGCAGGCAGAACGGCCAGAACCAGGCCACATACCAGGGAAAGGCGGGGACGATCAGCAGGAACATCAGGGCGGCGGAGAAGAGCGCCCATGCCGTCAGCCAGCCCCCGGCCACGCGCCCCTTCCAGAGCAGAACGGTGAGGGCGAGGTAGAGGGCGGCGAGCAGCCAGTTCTGGGACAGGCTCACCAGGAGCGATGCTGCCAGCGGCCCAACGCCGTGCGCCCCCAGCCAGGCGTGAAAATGGAGGTTACGGGCCAGGACGGCGGCGTTCTGGCCGTACAGGGCGCGCTGCTGCATGGGTGTCAGGGTCGCCGCGCCCCCCCAAAAGGGGGCGAAAGAGAGCGCCAGGGGCAGCAGGACGAGCGCGGACGCGGCCACCGTCGCCGTCAGCGCCTGCCGCCAGGTCCGGCCACGGCTGTAGTCCAGCAGGACCCAGGGCAGCAGGGCCAGGGTGAACGGCTTGATGCCGACGGACAGGCCCAGGCAGAGGAGGGCGGGGATGTATTTCTTCTCAAAGTAGAGCACGGCCCCGACCATCAGAAAAGCCAGGAAAACGACGTCGTTATGGCCGGTGCCCGGACCTTCGAGGAGGAGCATGGGGTTGAGGCCGATGGCGAGGAAGGTCAGGTTCTCCCGACCGGGGGAAAAGCGCGCGGCCAGCCGCCGCCCCGCCAGGGCGACGACCAGGAGCGCGCCGGCGAGGAGCAGCTTGTGTCCGACGATCTGCGTCCAGAGGCCGAACGGGCGGAGCAGGGCGGCGACGCCGATCTCGATCCAGGTCCAGACCGGGCCGTAGATCGTGGGCCAGTCCCACGAAAGGAAACGCGCAACCGGGTCGTGGAAGGCCAGCAGCCCGGACGGACGCCAAAGGTAAGGGTTCTGCCCGTACAGGACGAAGATGCGGCCATGCGAGGCGTTGGCGTAAACGTCGGAAGAGAGCAGCGGAGGCTCCAAGAGCGCCGCCGCCGCCGCCGCGAGGGCGGCGGCCGCCAGGAGGGGCCGGAACGCCGGACGGGCGCCGCGCAGGCAGGCGGCAACGGCCAGGATGTAGCACGACCATAGTAGAACCAGCAGCAGGCGGAACGCGCGCGAGTAAGCGTGGAAGCCGAGATGCGGCAGCCGCGCCAGACCCAGGTGCGCGCGGAACTGATGCATCCCACGCGGGTTCAGGGGGAAGAAAAACGAGTCATAGTTGTCGGGGAAGGTATATAACAGCAGGATCAGGGCGGCAAGGGTCAGGCCGAAGGCGGCCAGCCCCAAGGCGAACACGCGGGCGGGCCGGGGGGTGGCGGCGCGGCCGACCGAACGATAAAGAGTGGACAAAGGCGTACTTTCTTTTCTTGTCGGATCATTTCCAGGTTCAGGCAGCCGCTCCCTGCGCCGCTTTCGCGAGCGCCCGGCTCAGAAACGGGCGCTCGAAGGCGAGGTAAAACAGGTAAGAACACAGCAGGGCCAGCGGCACGCCCGCGGCCAGCATCAGAGTCAGCTCCCACGTCGGCGGCAGGCGCAGCGGGCGCACGAGGGCCTGGCAGACGGCCAGCACCGGGGCGTGGATCAGATACAGGCTGTAGGAGAACACGCCGAGCCGGACAGCGGGGCGTGACTCGCAGAGGCGCAGCGCGAGCGGCGCGCGCGGACGAGCCGGCGACTGTTCGGTTGCCGGCTCGTGGCAGCGCGTCAGGAACCGGGTGCAGAAGACCAGCAGGCAGGCTGTGGCCGCCCCGACGAGGATGTCCTTGAACGCCACGGACAGCGGCCAGGACGAGTGGCGCAGGCTCACCAGCGCCAGCGTGACGCCGAAGGAGGCGGCCAGCGCCCCCCACGGCAGCCGCTCCCGCCAGGAGGCCAGGCGCGGGCTGGGGGAGAAGTTGAGGTCCGCCCCCGCCATGCCGAGCGCGAACAGGCCCAGGAAGTGCGGGCTGACGCCGCTGAAGCGGTCGAAGAACAGGAACAAGGGCGCGAGGCCGACCACGAACGCCGCGAGGACCGCCGCTGCCGGTCCGAAACGCCGCCAGACGGGCAGAAGCAGCAGCGGGAACAGGAAATAAATCTGCCACTCGGTCGCGACGCTCCACATCGGGTAGTCAATTTTGGAATGCCAGGCCGGATCGAAGTTGTGGACCAGCAGCAGGTGGGAGACGAGCACGCCGGGCGTCCACACCGGCAGCGCCGTGTTCCAAAGGACATTCGGGCGCGACAGGTCGTGAAGGGGCGGCACGAGAAAGATGGCGAGCAGCGTCACAGCCATCGCCGCATAATAAGGCGGCAGGATGCGCCGCGCGCGCCGCCGGAAGAACTCCCTCGGCCCGGCGGGGAGCCTGCCCGCCCCGGCGCGCACGACGGGCATCATCAGGCAGTAGCCGGACAGCACGATGAAGATGTCCACGGCGCTGCGGCCCAAATAAAGCCAGTAAGTGAGGTGCGCCGCCAGCGGGGGTAATGCGGCCTCCGCCGTCAAGCCGTAATAAGCATGGTGCAGCACGACATACAGCGCCGCCAGCCCCCGCAGCCCGTCCAGATAGTCCAGACGGAGGCGCGAGGTAGGGGGTGGCTTCGGCAGGGGCGAGTCGGGCAAAGGGGCCGAGACAGCAGTTGGCACCGGTGTTCCTCAGATCATCCTAAACAGGTCATCCTAACAGATCATCTTAAAGTCGGGTAAAATCCTCAGCGGAAAGACGACATGTTGTTTCTCTGCAAAAATCATGCCAAAGCGTCGGTCCAAAGCGCCGGCGCGGCGCAACGCTCCCGGAACAAAACTCACGTCGCGGCCACCCGTGAACGCTGCGGCGTCCCGCTCGAAAGCGTAGGATGACGGCCGTGCCCCCTTCCATGACGCCCTGGCCTGCGCCTGAGCCGCCCGCGCCGGCGCGCGGCGCCCACGTCCGCTTCTTGTCCCAGAACCGGCCTGGACCGCGCATGGGCATGGGACACTATGAGCGGCTGCTGATCCAGGCGCTGATCGGCAGCGGCGCGGCGCGCGACGGCTGGCGCTTCGACATCCGCTTTGCCGGGCGCGCGCCCGCCGGCGGACAGATCGCGACCCTGTTGGAACCGGGCCTTTCCGGGGCGGCTTTCGAGGGTTATTCGCCCGACCGTCTGGCGCGGCTGCCGTGGATCGCCGCCCGCGCCGCGATCACGCTGCCGCACGTGCGGTCCCAGCCGGATCTCTACCATCTGCTCTCGCTGGCCTACCCCGCCCCGATCGGGCGGCCCGTCCTCTACACCATCCATGACTTGCCGCCCGCCCGTTTCCCGGACGAGGGCAGGCTGCCGCGCTGGGCCGCCCAGGCTGCCCAGGCCGCCGGCGCGATCCTGACACCCTCGCAGTTCGCCAAGCGTGAGCTGATGGAGCTGCTGGGCCTGCGCGAAGAGCGCGTCCACGTCATCCCGAACGGCTACGAGCGTGACGCTTTCCACCCGGATGTCGCCCCGGCGGATGCCCGGATGCTCGCGGCGCAGGGCATCCCAGGCCCTTACCTCTTCTACTCCGGCGGCTCCTCGCGCCGCAAGAACGTGCGCGCCCTCTTGGACGCCTGGGGGTTGATCGCTCGCCGGTATCCCGACCTGACGCTGGTTCTGGCAGGCCCGGCCGCGCCCCTGGAAGCCCTGGCGCGGGAGCGGGGAGCGCCGCGCGTGGTCGTCGCCGGCTATCTGGAACGGGACACGCTGCCGCGCCTCCTCAAGGCGGCCACCGCGCTGGTTTACCCCTCGATCTACGAGGGCTTCGGACTGCCGCCTCTGGAAGCGATGGCGACAGGGGTTCCCGTCATTGCGGTGCGCGCGGGCGCGGTGCCCGAAGTGACCGGCGACTGCGCCGTGCTGGCCCCGGACGGCGGCGCGGACAGCTTGGCACAGGCGATCCAATCCCTGCTGGACGATTCCGCGCTGGCCGACGCGCTGCGCCGGTGCGGGCCGGAGCGCGCCCAGCGCTTTTCCTGGACGGAGTATGCCCGCCGTGCGCTGTCGCTTTATGAGGAAGCGGCCGCTTAAAATCCACGCGCACGCCCGCGATCGCTCCGGTCCTCCAAAGGTAATGCCGGATATCATGCCGGCGGAAAGCATTGTGGCACATTTTGTGCATTATCGGAATGCGCGGAAGCCTTCCGCATTTTATGGGGGAGAGGGATGAAAGACTTTAGCTGAAAGACTTTAGCTGAAAGACTTTAGCTGAAAGACTTTAGGATAGCAAACATCTTTCTGAAGACGTTCTCTTTGGCCTTGCGTTCCTCTGCAAGTTCGGGCATAATCGTTAAGCAGTACGACCTCAATAAGTATTGCGCCGCCTGCGCCATCGCCCGGTATCTCAAGCCGGATAAGGGCGGCACGCGGCTTCAGAATCCCAAGTTCCAGAAGGACAACCGTTCTGCTGAATTTTCCGTGTTTTACCGTGCCGTTGCCCGTACTTGGCATGGTTCTTGCAGGTAAGAGGACTTGTACCCGCGCGATGTTCTCACGGAAAAGGCGTAGTTTTTATGCATCAAGAAGGCCAAGAGACGCAAGGCCAAGAGACGCAAGGCCAAGCCCAGGTCAAAGCCGAAACCGACTCGGCGGCAGCGCGCAGCGTTCTGCTGCTGGCGCTGCTGACTTGGCTGCTCCTGGCGGTCACTTACAGCGGCGCCGTCAATCCCAACAGCGGCATCCGGGGCATGGACTTCAACGTCTTTTATCAAGCAGCGACGCGCCTCAATCATGGGGCGCCGCTGTACCAGCCGGGCGTGCCGCACGTACTGCCTTACGTTTATTCGCCGTTGCCGGCGCTGCTGATGCGACCGCTCGGGCGCCTGCCGTTTGAGGCCGCCCTGAAGGCGTGGTTTTTTGTCAACGCCGGGTGTTTGATTTTAGCCGTGCTGCTGTACGGGGCGGCGGCCCGGCTGATCTGGCGGAACGCTTCGCTGCTGGGCATCCTGCTGCTGGTCTCGTTTCGGTTCTGGGACAACACCTTGAACTTTGGGATCGGCCAGTCCAACGACGTGCTGCTGGCGTTGATCGGGGGGATGCTCTGGGCCGACAGCCGGGGCCGCTGGGGGCTGCTGGGGGCGCTGATCGTCCTCGCGGCCCTGTTCAAGGTCTGGATGATCGCGCTGCTGCTGTATTTGCTGCTGCGCCGCCGGTGGAAACCCGCCCTGTTGAGCGCGGGCGGCTTCGCCCTCAGCTTAGGCCTGCTGTTTTCGGTCACCGGCTGGCACGAGCTGCCGGCTTTTGTCCAGGTCCTGCGGTCGGCCAAGGCGATTCAGGAGACGATGGAAGTTCAGAACTCGATCATCGGCGTCGCCAACACGCACCTGCGCGCGAACCCGTTCGTGACGCCGCTTCTGAACAGCGGCGTGATCTATTCCGCGTTCATCGCGCTGGGTGTGGTGGTCGTGCTTTGGGGCTTTACTTTCCTGTGGCGCATCCTGCAAGCCCCGTCGCCCCTGGAAGCGCGCCTGGCGTTCGGATTGACGCTGGCGTCCATTCTTTTGCTGCTGCCGACGTATGAGAACGGCTACTTCGTCTACTGTTTCCCCTTGCTGTGGACGCTGCTGGCCTCCCCGGAAGCGGACGTGGTCACGCCCGCGCGCCTGCTGTCCCCGTCGCGGCTGATGCTGGCCGGCGGCGTCTTGATTTACCTGGTGTTCAGCCGGCCCTGGCCGTTCTACACGCCGTTTGCGCCCGCCTACCAGCACGGGTTTAAGTCGCTGCTGGTTTCGATGAAGTTCTTCGGCACGGCGGCGCTCTGGCTGGTCGGAATGGCCGCCCTGCACGGTCTACGGCGCGTCAAGGCAGACGCCTCCGAGCCGGAAAGAGTTCTCCCCGCAGTTCCGCTCCGCGCCCAATAACTCGCGCGGTCGCAAACCAATAACTCGCGCGGTCGCAAAAACGATACGCTGTCTAGGGCAGCAAAGGAAATAGGTTCGAACGTTTGGCACTAAAGCAGGAGCGTCACGCCGGTTCTCGTGAAACAACTCCACGCTTCTCGTCCCGGTGGCTGCGCCTGGGCTTGCTCGCGCCGTACCTTCTTCTGCTGGGCACGGCCTACTCCGTGTTCGCGCAGACGGTAGATGATCCTTACATCACGTTTCGGTACGCCGCGAACTTTCTGGCCGGCCACGGCCCGGTTTTCAACATTGGGGAGCGGGTCGAAGGGTACACAAGCCCGCTGCACCTTCTGCTGTCCCTTGTTCTGATGGCACTTGCGCCCTCTGTGGACATTCTGTTCAAGGCGAAATGCGCCAGCCTGCTGTTTGGGTTCGTCATGCTGGCACAGACCGGCATGCTGGCGCGGCGGAGCGGCCTGGGCGCCGGGGAGTCCGCCCTCGCGCAGGCGCTGGTCGCGCTGAACATCAACTTTGCCCTGGCGGCCGTGAACGCGCTGGAAACGACGCTGTACGGCAGCCTCCTGCTGGCTTCCCTGCTCGTGTTTCTGAAGGAATGCCGACAGGGGCGGGGCGTCCTCTCGGGTTTTGTTCTATTTTGCGCCCTGCTGGCAAGGCCGGAAGCGTCCCTAATGGCTGCCGCTCTTTTCGTCGTCCGCCTTTACTGGATGCGCCGGCGGCAGCTCCCGCTGTCCTTTGTCCTGTCCTGGCTGCCGGCCTTTCTGGTTCCCGTCGGCCTGTGCGAGCTGGCGCGCTGGGGCTATTACGGGCAGCTCCTGCCGAACACCTATTTTGCCAAGTCGCAGCCCCTGCACCAGAGCATCAGCGGGGGAGCGGCGTATCTCCTGAAGGCGACTGCGCCCGGCCAGTCGGCGTCCCACTTGCTGGGGCCGTTGTTCAGCGGATTCTCGCAGTTCAGTCGGCATAACGTGTTCCAGTTCGGCAGCGTCCGGCAAAAAGACATGCGATCCGACATTTTCTACCTCGCCATGCCCCTGCTGTTTTGGGCGCTGGCGCTGGCCGGGCTTTGGCGCGCGCGGCGGCGATCGGCAGGGATCGTGGCCCTGGCGACGGTGGCCGCCGCCTTCGCGTTCGTCCTTCGGTCCGGGGGCGACTGGATGTACGGGTGGCGGTTTATGGCCCCGGTCCTGCCGGTCATCGCCGTCGCCCAGTGTCACGGGATACGCGCGCTTGCCCGACTGGCGCAGCGCCTGCCGCCGGCACGGGCACAGACGTTCAAAACAAACGCCCTGGGGTTGTGCGGCGGCGCGGTCGCCGCGCTGTGGCTGGCCAGTTGCTGCAAAACGCCGCACTTCCCGTGGCGCGCGGCGCACTTCTCCACACAGGGGGCGCAGCTGCTTCAGGCCAGCGAGGGGTACGGGCCGCTCTGGGTGAAGGGCGCGGACTACATCCAGCGTCTGCCGCGCGGCAGCACCCTTGCGTATTCCGAGATGGGCTATGCGGGCTATGCCAACCTGGACAAGACGATGGTTGACGTTCGAGGGCTGACAGACCGCGAGATCTCGCATCTGCCGGCAAAATACAAATACATCACCGGCGTCTCCGACAGCGAGTGGTATCAGCCGGGCGATCCTCTCGACCGTATACTTCAGCGGCGCAAGCCCCGCGTGATCCTGTCGTTCGACCCCGTCCCGCCAAACGCGGTCCTGGACGGTTATCGTCGCGGCCCGGTTTTGGCGATGCCGACCAATGACAAGCAAGGCTTGTCTTTTCTTTATACTTACCGGCGCCTGTAGCGCCGGCTTTGTTACCAATCATTAACCTGCCATCAGCCTGGCCCGCCCCGCGCTTCCGGGTACAATGACCCCGACGCACAGTAGGTGTTATGAGAATTCTTTCAGAGCCTGGGACTCAGGCCGGGCCCAGCCCGCAGGCGGGGCAGGAAGGCCCGTCCATCGCTTCCGAGCCTGCCGGACATTTAGGCTACATTGACGGCCTGCGCGGCCTGGCGATCTTGATGGTGCTGCTGTACCATGTCTGGAGGGCTGCCAACAACCCCGCCGATTTCTGGTGGAACCCGCTCGCCAGCGGCTACACCGGGGTAAACTTGTTCCTGGTGCTGTCGGGCTTTTGCCTGTACTGGCCGCTGGTCAAGCCGGTCCGTCCCGCCCCGGAGCCGAGGTTGATTGACTTCGCCCGGCGGCGCGCGCACCGCCTCCTGCCGGCGTACTACATCGCGCTGGGGCTGTTCACCGCCCTGAACCTGCTGTGGGAAAGGAGCGGCCGAAGCTGGCCGGAGGGGACCATCCATGGCCAGGCGGCGGTCCTGAAGGCGGCGTCCTGGCACTTGCTGCTGGTGCAAAACCTGCGCCCGAATGCGCTGTGGGCCATTGACAGCCCGCTCTGGACGCTGGCCCTGGAGGTCAGCCTGTACGTCGCCATGCCGATCCTGGTCGTCACGGCGCGGAAAACGCGGATCGAGTGGGCGGTGGCGCTGGCAGCCCTGGTCACGTTGGCTTACCGCCTGGGCGTTGACCGTTTCGTCGGCGGCACGGCGGGGTGGGACGCGCTGGAAACGGAGACCGCGTATGTGCTGGCCGACTTCCTGCCGGGGCGCTGGGTGGAGTTCGCGCTGGGCATGTGGGCGGCGACCCTGGTCGGCAGCGGCGCGTCCCGGCGCAGCCATGTCCCGTTCGGCCCCCTGGCGCTGCTCTGCTTCCTGTCCGACATGTGGCTGCGCGCGCGCTACGGCCAGCACAATCCGCTTTCCGAGCCGCTGTTCGGACTGAGTTTTTTCTTCGTGATTTTGTGCGCGTCCCGCGCGCCGCTCGCGCAGGGATTTTCCCTGGGCCGCTTTCTGCGGGCGCGCTTTATGGTCTGGATCGGCGTCATCTCTTACAGCGTGTACCTGCTGCACCAGCCGATTCTATGGATTCTCATCGGCCTGGGCAGGCCGCATTTCTCACGGGGCCGGGATATTTTTGCCTCCTGCGTGTTTCTGTTTCTGCCGATAGTGATTGGTATCTCGTTCCTTTTTTATGTGCAGGTTGAGCGCCGCTTCCTAAACAAGCCGCGCGCCGGCAGAGCGCCCGGCTTGCCGGGCCAAATCAGTTGACCGGAAGCGTTTATGAACAGTTTATGAACATCGCGTTGACATCACTGTACCTGCCCAGCGGCAGCAAGATTGGGGTCGGCTACCAGGTTCATGCCCTGGCGAACGCGCTGGTGGGGCGCGGGCACCAGGTGACGGTCTTCAGCCAAACGGGCGCGTCGCCCGACAGCCGCCATGAGGTCATCGTCGTCCCCTCGGGGGGGCGACTGCGGACGTTCGGCTTCGCCTGGAACCTGCGCCGGCAGGATTTTCGCCGCTTCGACGTGCTGAACGCGCACGGCGATGATTGGTTTCTGTGGGGCTGCAAGCGCCCGCGCCATGTGCATACGTTCCACGGCTCGTGTCTGGCCGAAGCGCTGCACGCGCGCGGCCTGACCACGCGGGCGCGCATGGCCGCGCTCGCCCTGTGCGAGTACAGCGCCGCCGCCCTGGCCGATGAGCTGGTCACGGTTTCGGCCAACACGCGCCATTACCTGCCGTTCGTCAAGCGGGTCATCCCCTGCGGCGTGGACCTCCAGGCGTTCTTCCCAGGCGGGGAAAAGTCGGACGCGCCTTCCCTGCTTTTCGTCGGCACCATGCACGGGCGCAAGCGCGGGGCGATGCTGCTGGACCTGTTCCAGCGCCAGATACGCCCCCAGGTTCCAAATGCCGAGTTCTGGGCGGTGTGCGAGAGTCCCGTCGAAGGGCCGGGGGTGCGCTGGCTGGGGCGCATCCCCGCCGAGACTCTGACCGACCTGTATCGCCGCGCATGGGCTTTCTGTCTGCCCAGCACCTATGAAGGCTTTGGCGTGCCTTATATAGAAGCGATGGCGTCGGGAGTGCCGGTCGTCGCCTCGCCCAACGCCGGGGCGCGCGAAGTGACCCAGGAGGGACGCGCCGGCCTGATCGTCCGCGATGATGCTTTGGCCGAGACGCTCGTCCGCGTCCTGACCGATGCCGCGCTGCGCGAGCGCCTGCGCGCGGCGGGACTGGAGCGCGCGCAGGATTTCGGCTGGGACCGGGTCTGCGCCCAATATGAGGCGCTTTACGCGGGCACGTCCCCGCTGACCCCCGATTTGGCCGCTTCTTAGGCATCGCTTTAGGCATCGCTTTAGGCATCATTTTATGAACATCGCCATCTTCGCCAGCGCCTTTTATCCGCACTTCGGCGGCGTCGAGGAAGCCTGCCGCCATCTCGCCCTGGAATACCAGCGGCGGGGACACGGCGCGCACATCATCACCACGCGCCACCCGCAAGACCTGCCGGCTCAGGAGACTGTGGAAGGCGTGGACGTTTGGCGCTTCCCCTTTGAGATGCCCCGCGCCCGTCCCGCCGGCATGGTCCGCTTCGTTCGGCAGTTCCCATTCGACCTGAGCGCCCTCACCCGGCTCCTGCGGACGCTCCAAACGGACATCATCCATGTCCAGTGCGTCGGCCCGAACGGTTTCTATGCGCTTTGGGCTGCCCATGCCACAGGGCTGCCCCTGGTGGTGACGACGCAGGGGGAACGGACGATGGACGCCGGGCGGTTATATCAAAAGAGTGTCGCCGCCAACTGGACGCTGCGCCGGCTGCTGCGCCGGGCCGATTGCGTCACCGCCTGCTCCCGGCAGACGCTCGACGACGCCAAGGAGTTCGCCGGCTTTCCGCTTGACGCCAAAAGCCGCCCAGTCTACAACGGCATCGCCCTGGAGGAATTCGACGGGGCGCCGCCGTATGCCCACCCACGCCCATTTATCCTGGGGATCGGGCGCGTCGTCCCGCAGAAGGGCTTCGACCTCTTGATTGACGCTTATGCCCGCCTTCAGCAGCGCCTGCCGGACGCCCCCGACCTCGTCATCGCCGGGGACGGCCCGGAGCGGCCCCGGCTGCAGGCGCAGGCGGACGCGCTCGGACTGAACTCGCGTATTCACCTCATCGGCCGCGCCGACCGGCCGCTGGCGGTCAGCCTTTTCCGGGGCTGCACGGCGTTCGTGCTGCCCTCGCGCCAGGAGCCGCAGGGCATCGTCAGCCTGGAAGCGATGGCCTGCGCCAAGCCGGTCGTCGCCGCGCGCGTGGGCGGCGTGCCGGAGATCGTCCTGGACGGCGAGACGGGCCTGCTGTTCCCCGGCGGGGACGCGGGCGCGCTGGCCGACTCGCTCCAATCGCTGCTGTCCGACCCCGAACGGGCGGAGGCCCTGGGCCGGAAGGGGCGGGCGCGTGCCGAAGACTATTTCACCTGGGGGCGCATCGCCGACCAGTATTTCGAGATCTACCGGCAGGTGTCGCGCACGCCGGCCGGCCGGGAGGGCGTCCCATGCGGGACCTGATCTTTGTCTCGATGGAGAACTGGGACGAGGTCTGGCGGCGCAACCAGTTCCTCTGCGCCGGGCTGGCCCGCCGCTTCCCCGGTTACAAAATCCTGTTCGTCGGGCTGCCGCGCGATGTCACCAACGGCCTGCGGCGCGGGCGGCTGCCGTCACTCGGGGCGGACGACGAGGCCGTGTCCACCCTGCCCAACATCACGCTGACGCGGCCACTCAAGCTGCTGCCCAACACGCTCGCAGCGGGACGGCGTCTCAACGAGGCATTGTTCCGTGGTCACGTCCGGCGCGCGGCCCGTCGGCTGGGGCTGCAAAGCCCTCTCCTGTGGCTGAACCCGCACTCCGCCGTTCATCTGGCCGGGCGCATGGGGGAGCGGGCGGTCGTTTATGACATCACGGATGACTGGACGACCCTGACGCAGTCGCCCGCGCTGACCCGTCTGACGGTTGCCCAGGACGCCGCGCTGTGCCGACGGGCCGACGCCGTCGTCGTCTGCTCGGAGCGGCTTTTCGAGATGAAGCGCGGGCTGGCCCACAACCTGCACCTGATCCCGAACGGGGTGGACGCCGACCACTACCGGCGCGTGCTGGACGGGACAGGGCCGCCGCCCGCGCCCGCCGACGACTGGCCCCGCCCCGTCCTGGGGTATACGGGGTCAATCCATCCCGACCGGGTGGACGTGCCCCTGGTGGAGTCCCTGGCGCGGCGCTTCCCGCAGGGAACGGTGGCGCTGGTCGGGCCAAACATGCTGCCTGACGCTGATCGGCGTCTGCTCCAGTCCTGCGCGAATGTTGTCCTCCTCGGGCCGGTTCCTTACGCGCGGGTGCCGGACATCATGCGCGCTTTTGACGTCTGCATCACCCCGCACCGGGTCTCGGCGTTTACCGAAAGCTTGAACCCGATCAAGCTCTGGGAATACCTGGCGGCGGGCAAGCCGATCGTCGCCACGGATGTGGCCGGTTTCCGCGACTACCCGCAGTTCGTGCGCATCGCCGAGGGCGCCGACGGCTTCGCGCGGGCCGTGGAGGACGCCTTGCAGGAAGCCCCGGCGCTGGGGGAGGCGCGGCGGGCCAAAGCCCGCCGCCACTCCTGGGAGGCGCGCCTGGACCACGTTCTGCAAGTGCTGGACGCGCTCCCGGCAGAGGGCGCCGCTGAACGCCCGACAGAGGGGAAAAAAGGAGAGCCTGTCCGTGTCCCCTGAACCCGTGCTGTCCGTCATCATCATCAGCTACAACACACGCCAAATGACGCTGGACTGCCTGCGCGCGCTCTACGCCGATCTGGAAGACGCGGGAAGGTCGGCGGAGGTGTGGGTGGTGGACAATGCCTCCGGGGACGGCAGCGTCCCGGCCATCCGCGCCGCCTTCCCCGACGTGCGCCTGATCGAGAACCCGCGCAACGCCGGCTTCGGCGCGGCCAACAACCTGGCGCTGCGCCAGGCCGGCGGCGAGTTCCTGCTGCTGCTCAACAGCGATGCCTTCGTCCATCCGGGCGCGGTCGCCGCGCTGGTCTCGTACCTGCGCGCGCATCCGCGCGCCGGGGCGGTCGGGCCGCGCCTGCTGAACCGGGACCAGACGGTGCAGCCTTCCTGCTACCGCTTCCCGTCGCCCGCGCGCGCCTGGCTGGAGAACCTGTGGGTTTCCTCTCTCCTGCCGCGCCATCCGGTCGTCGGGGATTACCGCCGCTGGGCGCACGATGCGGCGCGTTCCGTGGACTGGGTGATCGGGGCTTGCCTGCTGGTCCGGCGCGCGGCTTATGAACAGGCGGGCGGCTTTGACGAGGCATTTTTCATGTATCAGGAAGAGACGGACTGGCAGCGCCGGCTGCGCGACGGCGGGTGGGACATTGCCTTCACGCCGTCCGCCGTGGCGACGCACCTGGGTGGGGCAAGCGGCGCGGCGGAACAGGCGAAGATCAACGCCCACTTCTTCGACAGCCTGGATTATTACACGCGCAAGCACCACGGCCTGGGCGGGCTGGTTTCGCTGCGGCTGGCCATGATCGTCGGGACGGCCCTGCGGACTCTGGCCTGGGCGGGGGTGGCGGCGGCGCTGCCGAAGCGGCGCCCCGTCGCCCGCGCCAAGACGCGCTTGCAGGCGTGGCTCTGTGTCCGCCAGGCTACCCGCTGGCGCGGGGCGGGGAAAGGGGCGCGCGCCTGATGCCGATCCTGATGCCAATACCGGCGGGCCGCTCCCTCGGAGACGGGCGAGCGCCCGTCCTCACCGGGCGCTTCGCGGCGGTGGGCCTCGCGCTCCTCGCGGCGGCGGCGCTGACGGCGCTTGCCCTGAACCAGATGTTCTTCGCGGCGGCGGCCCTTTATGTCTTGGGGTTCCTGCTGGTCGCGTCGCGGTATCCCGCCGTCGCGCTCATGCTGATCTTCGCCTCCGCTCCTTTTCAGAATGACCTGTCGGGCGGCGCCGGGGCCAAGTTCTCCCTCGCCGAAGTCAACCTGCTGCTGACTCTGCCCATCCTGTACGTCCGCGGCCTGGTGCAAAAGCAGCGCCCGCGCGTCGGCCCGGTGCTGCTCCCGGTCCTGCTCTATTTCATGGTCTGCGTGTTCTCCTCGATAATTCATTGGCGCGGCCAGACGGCGCTGATCTCGCTGTTCCAGATGCTGCTGTATTTCGTGGTCGCGGTCGGCGTCTTCTACGCCTTCGCGCCCGACCCACGGCACTACTGGCTCGCCTTCAACACTCTGGTCGCGGTCGGCGTGTTCTTGGCGATCGCGGGCCTTGCGACCAACTACTGGTTCATCGGCCTGAACAAGAACGGGATCGCGGACTCGCTGACGTGCTGCTTTCTGGTCGGCGTGGAGTTGATCTTATCGGCGCAAACGAAGCGCCGCCGGGTGTTCCTGAGCCTGGCCCTGCCTGTGATCGCGGTCGGCCTCCTGTTTTCCCTGTCGCGCGGCGCGTGGCTGGGGACGCTGGGCGGCGTCATTTTTATCTTCGCGCTGCGGCGGCAGCTCCCCCGCCTGCTCCGCATCGGCCTGCTGCTGCTGCCCCTGCTGGCTCTTTTCTGGTTCACGCTGTCGCCCGCCTCGCGTGACTACGCCACCGGGTTTGGACGCGAACACTACAACATCAACCTGCGCTACGAGTCGATTGATCTGGCGGAAGCCTACTTCCATCAAAGCCCCCTCTACGGCATGGGGGTAGGGCTGCGTAAAGACTACGACGCGACCAACGTCCTGCTGATGACGCTGGCGGAAACCGGCGTCCTCGGCTGCCTCGGCTTCCTGCTCATCCACGCGGCCTTCTTCCGCATGATCTGGAAGGCGCATGTGCGCACCGCGCCGATGGATCCCCTGTTCTCGCTCCTGTGCATCGGCGGCGCGCTGGTGCTGAACAAGTTCCTCCACGGCCTTGTGGACCACTACTGGAGCCGGGGCGCGCTCATGGCGACGTGGGCGGCGGCGGGCATGGCGACGCGGGCCTACTCCATGTCGCTGGGCCGCCCCACGCTGGTCGGCCCGGCGCTGAAGGGACAAACAGGCCAGGCGCTGAAAGGACAAACGGATTGAAAGCTGCCATCTCGTTTACCGGGTGCTACCGCCGGGGTGGAATCGAACGGGCGGTTCTGGAGTGTGCCAACTACCTCGCGGCGCGCGGACACGAGACCACGCTGTACGTCTCCGAGTGGGACAAGGAGGCGCTCAACCCCGCCGTAATCACGCGCCCCCTCCCGATCCCCAGGCGCGGGTCGTTGCTGCGTCTGCTGGCTTTCTACCGGCGGAGCCGCCGCGCCCTGGCCGCCCAGCATCCGCCCCCCGAAGTGCATTCCGCGTTCGGCGTGTTGTGCCCGCCCGGCGCCGTGCTCTGGGTGCCGAGCGTACATAAGGAATGGCTCGAAGTCAGCCGCCGCCAGCGCGACTGGAAGGGCCGGCTCAAGCAGCGGGCAAACTTGAACCACCCTGTCCTGCTGGCGATGGAGCGCAGCTACTACGGCCGCCGCCGCTACAAGAAGCTGATCGCGCTGACCGAGAACGTCAAGGCCGATCTGGTGCGGCTGTACGACGTCCCGCCCGCCGATGTCGCGGTCCTGCCCAGCGGTTACTGGCCGGCTGAGTTTAGCTTCGCGCGCCTGGAAGAGAATCGCGCGCCGAAGCGTCGGGAACTCGGCTATACGGACGGGGACCGCGTCGTGATCTTCGTCGCCAATGAGCTGGAGCGCAAGGGCTTCGGGCCGCTCCTGCGGGGGATCGCCCGCCTAAACGACTCCGGCGTGCATCTGCTGGCGGTCGGGCGGCTGAACCCGAAACGCTACGCCGCCGAAATCCAGCGCCTGGGCATGACGGATCGGGTGAAGTTCACCGGCCCCGTGGATGATGTCACGACCGCGTTCGCCGCCGCCGATGTGTTCGCGCTGCCGACGCAGTATGAAGCGTGGGGCCTGGTCATCCTGGAGGCGCTGGCCTGCGGCCTGCCGGTCCTGACCAGCCGCCTGGCGGGCGCGGCCGTCACGGTCCGCGAGGGCGAGACAGGTTCCCTGCTCGACGACCCGCGCGACGAGGCGGAGATCGCCTTGAAACTCCAGCCGCTGCTGGACGGGGAAATCGTCCGGTCCGGGGCTATCGCGGAGTCGGTTCTGGAATACTCGTGGGAACGGATCCTGGCGCGATACGAGCAAATCCTGCACGAATGCGCCGCTCCGCAGCCCCTGTGACACAAACCCAAAAAGCCACCGTGACACAAACTAGAAAACAAATACAAACCAGACAACAAGAATCCGGCCCGAGAGTCGTCCTGTTTACCGACGCAGATGTGTTCGCCGGAACCGAGCGCCACATGCTGGACCTGGCGCGCGGGGTGCGCGCCGAGGGCGTTTCGGTGGCGCTGGCCTGCCCCTTCCCGGCGGCGCTGGAAGAGGCCGCGCGCAAGGAGAATCTGCCCGTCTTGACGATCCAGAAGCGCGGCCTGGTGGACCTCGCGGCGGTGCGGACTTTGGTACGACTTCTTCGGGCCGGCGAGGTGGACATCGTTCACGCTCACAACGGGCGGACTGCGCTGGCTGCCGCCCTTGCCGTGCGGCTCGCCGGCCGGGGGCGCTGCGTCATGACGCAGCACTTTCTGGAGCCGAACCATGCGACGCAGCGCGGGCCGAAGGCGGCCCTGTCTAAACTGGCGCACGGGTGGGTCACGCGGCAGATGAGCGGCATCATTGCCATCTCGGAAGCGGCCAGGTCGGCGATGCTGGCACGCCGGGAAGCGCCTCCCGGCAAGATCACGGTCATCCCGAACGGGATCGCCGCCCCGGACGCGGGGCTGCTGGCTGAAGCCGCCGCGACCCGCCGGTCGCTCGGAATCGCGCTGGACGCGCCGCTCGTAGTCTGCGCCGCCCGGCTGGAAAGGGAGAAGGACGTTGCCTCGCTGGTGGAGGCCATGTCCGAGGTGAGGGCCGTCGTGCCCGCCGCGCGCTGTCTTATCGCCGGCGACGGCTCACGGCGGCGGACGCTGGAAGAGCAGGTCCAGCGTCTTGGCCTCGAAGACGTGGTTCGGCTGTTGGGCTTTCGGTCGGACGCTCCCGCGCTCATTGCCGCCGCCGACCTCTTTGTGCTGCCGAGCCTCGCGGAACCTTTCGGGCTGGCCCTGCTGGAAGCGATGGCGCTGGGCAAGCCGGTCGTCGCCACCCGCGCCGGCGGGCCGCTGGAGATCGTCGAGGATGGGGAAACGGGCCTGCTGGTCCCGGCGTCATCGCCCGATATTCTGGCGGGGGCAATTCAGCGGCTGCTGGCCGATCCCGCCGCCGCCCGACGGCTGGGGAAAAACGGCCTGGCCCGGTTCAATGACCGGTTCACTGCGGACCGGATGGCGCGGGCGACGCTGGCCGTCTACCGGCAGGCGGCCGGCTTGAACGAACCCATACCCGGCTCCGCGTCCTCCGTTTTGGCATAAGAAAGACCCATTCTCAAGTGTCCGTTACAGAACCGTCTTCACCGACCAGGCCGATGAACAAGCCACCCTCGCCGATGCGCGTGTTGTTGATCTCGCACACCTGCCAGTCGCGGCGGGAGGGGCAGCCGAAGGCCGCCCAACTCAGCCGTCTGCCCGGCGTCGAGCTGCGCGTGCTCGTGCCGGACCGCTGGCACGAGTACGGCAACTGGCGCAGGGCGCAGCCGCCCCTGGAAGGGGGGTACGAGTATCAAGTCGGCGCGGTCCGGTGGCCCTGGTCCGGTCCGGCGCAGTGGTATCTTCACTGGTATCCCGATCTGGCCCAAATCCTGCGTGAGTTCCAGCCGGACATCGTTGATCTGTGGGAAGAGCCGTGGGGCCTGGTCAGCGCGCACGCGGCCTGGCTGTGCCGCCGCTTGCTGCCCCAGGCGAAGATCATCGCCGAGACCGAGCAGAACATTGCTAAGACCCTGCCCCCGCCCTTTGAGACGTTCCGCTCTTATACGCTGCGCCGCGCCGATTTCGTGATCGGGCGCAGCCGGGAGGCGGTCGAGAACACGCGCGCCAAAGGCTATGCGGGGCCGGCGGCCGCCGTCCCCAACGCCGTGGACGCCGACCTGTTCCGGCCCCTCGACCGCGCGGAGTGCCGCCGGGCGCTGGGGCTGTCCGGGTTCGTGGCCGGCTACATCGGGCGCATTGTCGAGGAGAAGGGGCTGGCGGAGATGGTGGACGCCCTGGCGCTCTGCCCGCCCGACGTCACCCTGCTGTTCCTCGGCTCGGGGGCATACCAGCCCGTCCTGGAGCAGCGGGTCCGGGAGGCGGGGCTGGCGGATCGGGTCCGGTTCCTGGCGGCACGCCCCCTAGAAGAGCTGCCGCAGGTCATGAACGCGCTGGACACGCTCGTCCTGCCGTCGCGGACGACGCCGCGTTGGAAGGAGCAGTTCGGGCGCGTCATCATCGAGGCCCATGCCTGCGAGACGCCCGTAGTCGGCTCGGATTCAGGCGCGATCCCAGACGTGATCGGGAAGGCGGGGCTGGTGTTCCCCGAGGGCGACCCCCAGGCTCTCGCCGCCGCCCTGAGCGCGCTGCGCGCGGACCCGCGTCTGGCGCGGGAGATGGGCCGGATCGGACGGCGGCAGGTGGAAGAGTGCTACACCTGGACGCGCGTGGCCGAGCGGATGCGGGAGATTTATCGCGGTGTGCTTGACGCCGGTTCCGCCGAGCGGTCCCGTCAGGACGGGCTGGGCTGGAGCAGCGGTTCCAGTTGATCGACATTTGCGGCCCAGGAGGCGCGGGAGGCGCGCAGCACCGACGCCTGTTTCTGCCGCGCCAATTCGGACGGGTCGGTCGCCAGGCGGCGTAGGTGGCCGACCACGGCCTCGAAGTCGTCCGGGTCCACCAGCATCCCCGCCTCCCCGAAGGCGTCGGGGATGCCCCCCCGGTCGGCCCCAATGACGGCACAGCCCGACGCCATGCTTTCTAGGCAGACCAGCGGATTCGGGTCGTGCGTGCGCGACAGTACGCACGACACGTCCTGGCTGCGGACGAGGGCCGGGACATCCGGGCGGGTGACATGACCCCGGTAGTCCGCGCCCGCCGCCTCCATCTTCCCCGTTAACTCCCGGAAGAACGGATCGGCCATCTCGTTGCCGTGCCCGTAGAACCACAGGCCGCCTGCCACAGTCAATTGGAGGGGCAGCCCCTCGCGCCGCAGAACGGCCACGGCATCGGCGGCGATGTCCGGCCCTTTGTTGCGGTCAATGCGCCCGATGAACAGCACCTTCAGGCCCTGACCCGGCTCCAAAAAGTCCGCGCGGGGGTAGAACGCCTCCAGGTCAATGCCGTTGTTGATGACGGCCAGCTTGCCGTCGGGGACGCCGTACTTCTGCTGTGTCCAGTTGCGGATGTGGCGGCTGCACGCGACGAACGTGTCCACGGCGCGGATGGCGCCGCCGATGCCGCGCTGGCGCGTGCCCTGCTCATTTTGCAGGTTCACCAGAATCCTGGCGTCCGGCAGCAGGAGGCGGATGTACCAGGGCGAAACCAGGTCGTTGAAGCAGATCACGGCGTCCGGCGCGGGCGTGAGCCGGCGCAGGGCGCGTCGAAATGACGCGAGGTAGTATTCGTAGTAGGCATAGTCCCAGGCCCAGGTCTCGTGGCGCAGCCGCGAGAGCGCCCGCTGCGGCAGCGAAAGCTGGTCGCGCTGCTTTGCGTCGAGCGGGACGATCTCGCCGACAGGGTAAATCGGGTCGCCGTTGGTCGGAGTCAGGACGGTGACTTTGTGCCCGCGCGCGAGCAGCTCCTTCGCCGTCTGCATGATGATGGTGGCGACCGCGCCCCCCGAAACCGGCGAGTAATACTCGATCGGCATGTTCAGAAAACAAACGTGCATTCTCGGGCCTTTCCCAGCCTTTCATAAGTGGATGCCTGCTGACGGATGCCTAATCGCCGGTGTAGAAGTAGGCGGGGTAGCCGCTGCGCAGTAGCTGCGCCACCGCCTCGAATACCTCTCCCGGCTGGCGATAGGCCCCCGTCTCGACAATATACACGCTCTTCCCCCTGCCGTCGACCATCCGCCGGGCCGCGGCGTGGTAGCCGTTCTTGCGGAGCGCGGTGGCGAGAACGTCCGCGTTCCGGCGGAGGGCGAAATGGGCGGCCACGACGTGATAAACCGGGGGACGAACCGGGGGACGGGTCACGGCGAGGCGCTTCGCGGCGCGGGGCGTCCTGGGCTGAGACGGGCGGGCGGCGACGCTTTTGATGGCGGGAAACGGCGGCGCGGCGGCGATCTGCGGCCTCGCCTGCGTCGCCGGTCTGTCCACGGTGATCTCCACGCTCCGTGAAACAGCGGCTCGCCGGCGGTCGTCCAGAGCGGCCGCCGTGAACCGATACCGTCCGGGGGCCGGCGCGATCCAAGTCGTGCTGCACAGGCTGCCCTGCGCGAACGAGAAGACGGTCTTCCGGCCCCGGCCCCGCTGGTAGAAAAGCGTCAATGTCGCGCTCTGGCCGCGCGTAGGCGTGGTGAAGGCGGTGAGCGTCACGCCGGACCCGACCCCGACGTGCCGCCCGCTGTTTGTGGCCGCCAGAGTGACCGTCAGCGGCGCGGTTCCCCCGGACGTTTCTGGGACGGCTTTCGGCTCTGAGACGGCTTTCGGTGTCGCCGGAGCCGAAGGCGCTGGAAGAACGGCAGTCGGCTCGGCTGGGGCCGGCGGCATCTGCGGCTGGGAGCGGGGCGGCAGCGGCGCCCGCTCCGCCGGCTTGCACCCGGCGAGTAGAAGCGCCGCCGTCGGGAGCGCGAGCAGCAGGCAGGCAACGCGCCGATGCCTTCGGCCCCTAACGCCGGCCTGGTTTTCCTCGTCCTGCGCGCTTCGGCGGCGAGGGCAGTGCAGTGGCATAAAGTCTTGCTCTTGAACTTTCTGCGGCGAAGTCCGTCTTATCCGCCCGTAAACGGCGTTGTTCCTCTTCAAGCGCCCGTCTTCAAGCGCCCATCAGCGCCCGTAACTGCGTCCAGGTCCGGTCCCAGGTGAACCACTCGGCGCGTTTCCGCGCCCGCCGGCCGTACTCCGCCCGCAGCGGCTCGTCGCAGACCAGCCGCTCCAGATGGCCCGCCAGCGCGTCCACGTCGTCGCGCTCGAACAGAAAGCCGGCGTCGGCGATGATTTCCGGCGTGCCGCCCGTCCGGGAGCCGACGGTCGCCAGCCCACAGGCCATCCCTTCCGGCGTCACCAGCCCGAACGGCTCCGGCCAGCGCGACGGCACGACGTTGATGTGCGCCTTCCGCAGCTCGTCCGGCAGCGCGTACCGGTCCACGAAGCCGGGCAGGCGGACGGGAATGCCGTCCGCTTCCAGTTGCGCCGCGAGGGCCTGAAGCCTCCGCTGGTAGTCATCCGGCTCCGACCAGCCGTAGTGGTTGGAGCCGAGGATTTGCAGGCGGAAGTCCTTCGTCTTTTGGGCGAGCAGCATCGCCGCGTGCAGCAGCAGGTCGGGCGCTTTGGCGTTGTCGGTGCGCCCGACGAAGTTGATCAGCGGCGGGCCGGGGGGGCGCTCCGGGGCGGGCGTGAACCGGTCCAGATCCACCCCGGCGTAAAGCGTGCTGATCTCGTCCAGGCCGAAATAGTCGAGGTTCCACTGCCCGCAATGGTCACTGACCGCCGCCGCCGCGTTGACGGAGTCTTTGAATTGACGCCGGAATTTGGGGCGGCAGGGGTTGTCGTTGTGCGCGAGGTGCAGGATGAACGACCGGGGGAACCGGCGGCGCAGATACACGGCCAGCTCGATGTCGTTGTTGAGCAGCAGCGGGCGGTCTTGCAGGCCCGCCCTGCGGATCGCCGCCGCCACCCGCAGGTTGTATCTCTTCTGGCGCACATGGCCCCAGCCGGTCAGGTCGCGGTGGAGATACCAGAGCTTGCTCAGAAGGCGGTTCTTGGGGATGTGCGGGTAGTCCACGAAGATCGTGTTCGGCCAGTCATAGGGCGCGGCGGGGCTGGTCTTGGTGATGACCCAGGGCAGGCCGTCTCGCCGCGCGTCCTGCCGCGCATCCTGTCTTTGGGCCGCCCGGCACAGCTCCCAGAGCCAGGTGCAGATCGCGCCGCTGCGCGTGGGCGTGAAGGTCTCCGCCGTGCAGTTGACAAACACCACGCTCATTGGGCTGGACTCATGCCCAAGAGGCTCGTGAGCGTCCCCCATGTCCGCTCCCAGGGGAACTCCGCCGCGCGCGCCCGCGCCTTCCGGCCGTAGTCGGCACGCAGGCCCGCGTCGGCGATCAGCGGCTCCAGACGCGCGGCCAGGGCGTCCGCCGAGTCGCGCTCGAAGAGGAATCCGGCGTCGCCGACAACTTCCGGGGTGCCGCCCGTGTCCGAGGCGACCAGGGCCAGCCCCGAGGCCATGCCCTCCACGGTCGTCAGGCCGAACGGCTCGTCCCAGCGCGAAGTCACCGCATGAATCCGCGCCCGGCGCAGCGCGTCCGGCAGCGCATCGCGGCCCACATGGCCGGGTCGGAGCACGGCGACGCCGCGCGCCTCCAGGGTGGACGCCAGCCTTTGTAGCTCGCGCTGGTAGTCGTCCAGCTCGAAGCGGTCCCAGTGATTGGAGCCGATCAGGAGCACGCGGAAACCCGTCGTCTTCTCCGAAAGCGTCAGGGCGGCGCGCAGCAGCAGATCCGGCGCCTTCTCGATGCCGGTGCGCCCGACGAAGCTGACGCTCGGCGTCTCCGCCGCCTTCGACTCTTGGGCCATCTCCGCCCTTTGGGCCTCCGCCGGGTGGAACTGATCCAAGTCCACGCCGTTGTAGATCGTCGGCACGTCATCCATCTTGTAGTAATCTGCGACCCAGCGGCTGGTGAAGTCGCTGACGCCCGCCGTCACGTCGGCGGCGGCGGGGTAGAGGCGGCGGAAGCGGGGCGAGGATTCGAGCTGGTTCTCGAACCAGTGCAGGATCGTCGCTTGGGGAAAATGGCGGCGCAGGTAGACCGTCATTTCCGGGTCGTTGATCAGCACGAGCGGGCGGGTGTGGAGGCCGTTCCGCCGCAGCGCTTGGACGACCTGGAAGGCGTAAGCCCGGTGCCGCAGGTGCCGCCAGCCGGTCAGCTTCCGCTGGGCGCGCAGCGCCTTGACGGCGAGCGGGTGGCCGGGCAGCCGGGGCGGGTTCAGGACCAGCGTCTGCGCCCAGGGGAAGCGCGCGGCCTCGCTGCCGCGCGTGATCACCCAGGGCAGGTCCTGCGGCTCCTTCGCCCGGCCTTCGGCCACGCGGCAGCACTGCCAGATGATGGTCGCCAGGGCGCCGCTGCCGGTCGGCGTCCACGTCTCCAGCGGGTGGTTGATGAAGACGACGCTCAATGGACGTCCACCAGTTCCAGAGGGCGGGCGCCCGCAGGCGCCGCGCCTGCGGGCGCCTCCCGCCAGTCGAAGTCGGCGAACATCAGGCCGTCCGTGATGGCGTGCGGGTGGCTTGGATCGGGATACGGCAGGATCGGGATGACGTCAAAGAAGCACGCCTCCTCCCAGCGGTCAATGATGTTCGCCCCGCACAGGAACATCTCCAGCCGGTAGCGGCCCGGCTTGAGCCAGGGCGTCCGCAGGACGAACTCGCCTTCATAAGACGGAGCAGGCTCCAGCCAGTGGCCCAGCAGGCGCGAGTCGCAGGTGACCAGCCCGACGCCCGACTCATTGAAGAGGTGGCAGGAGATGAAGTACTTGCCGCGCGACGGCTTGTGCTGGTCAATGCGGAACCGGACGCGCTTGGCCTCGGCGGCCTCATAAAACGCCTTGCTGGGCGTCGCCGACGCGATCCGCAGCTCGCCCGATCCGGGCCGGCGGCTCGCGTCGCCCCCGGCCAGAGCGTCCTGCTGGTTGAAGCTGTCCAGATAGTGCCGGATCGCTTCCTGAACGCCGCCGTAGTAGGTCATCCGGCCCCGCGTCAGGTACATGGCGCTGCTGCACAGGGCGGCGACGCTCTGCATGTGGTGGGAAACGAAAAGGACTGTGCGCCCGCTCTCGGCCACGTCCTGCATCTTGCCCAGGCACTTGCGCTGGAACTCGGCGTCGCCGACCGCCAGCACCTCATCCACGATCAGAATGTCCGAGCTAAGGTGGGCGGCGACCGCAAAGGCCAGGCGGACGTACATGCCCGAAGAGTAGCGCTTGACTGGGGTGTCCAAAAACTGGTCCACGCCCGAGAATTCCACGATGGCGTCGAACTGCTTCGCGATCTCACGCCGACTCATGCCCAGAATAGAGCCGTTGAGGTAGATGTTCTCCCGGCCCGTCAGCTCGTGGTGGAAGCCGGTTCCGACTTCCAGCAGGCTGCCGACGCGCCCGTACAGGTCTATCTCGCCGCGCGTCGGCTCGGTGATCTCGCTCAAGACCTTCAGCAGCGTGCTTTTGCCCGCGCCGTTGCGCCCGACCACGCCGACCACGTCCCCGCGCTTGATCTCGAAGGAAAGGTCCGAGAGCGCCCAGAACGTCTCGCGGGTGACGCGCCGCCGGGGGTTCTTGAGCCGGGCGACCAGCGCTTCCGAAGCCGTCGTGTGCTCCTCGGCGTTGTGAGCAATGGTGTACGACTTGGAGACGCCCCGCGCGGCGATGGCGATGTCGCCTTTCCTGGGCGACACGTTAGATGACATCCGCGAACTTCCTTTCCATCTTCTTGAACGAGTAAGCCCCGCCGAAGAACACCAGCACGCTCACGGCGGCGGCGTAGGCGACCGGGACCAGGGGCAGGGTCCCGTGCCCCAGCAGCGACCAGCGGAAAGCTTCCAGCAGGCCGGCCATCGGGTTCAGGAAGTAGAACGGCTGGAAGGCCGGCGGGATTTTGGTCAGGGCGTAGGACAGCATGTAGGCCACCGGCGTGGCATAAAGAAAGAACTGCATCAGGACCGGGATCACGTACTGCACGTCTCGGTAGGTGACCGCCAGGGCGGCCGTGTGCATCCCGATCCCCAGCGCCAGCATCAGGATCAGCGCGAACCAGAGCGGCAGCGTCAGCAAGCTCAGTCCGGGGGCGATGTGGGCGATGAGCATCAGAACCGGCAGCAGCGTGAGCGCGACGCAAAAGTCAATCAGCGTCGAGAACATCATCGAGAGCGGGAGGATCAGGCGCGGGAAATAGACCTTGGAGATCAGGTTCGAGTTCTGCACCAGGGAGCCGCTGACCTTGACGACCGTGCCGCTGAAGACGTTCCAGCCCAGCAGACCGGCGTAGGAGAAGACGAAGTACGGCACGCCCTTGGGGGCGGGCAGGTTGGCGACCTTGCCGAAGACGAACGCGAAGATGCCCGCCGCCAGCAGGGGCTGGAGGACGACCCAGAGCGCGCCGACCGCCGTCTGCCGGTAGCGCAGCTTGACGTCCCGCTGCGCCAGCGTCAGGAGCAGGTCGCGGAACAGCCACAGCTCGCGCACGTTCAGTGTCTGCCAGCCGGGCCGCGCCCGCAGCGTGCGAAGAGGCCGCGCCGGGGCGTCCTGTAGGGTCCCGGAGGGGGTAGTGCTCATAAACGGTGATAAAACTCCTAAAGATTCGGCGCGCGATTTCGACCTATGGCTTCGCCTCTTTGGGCGGTTAGCGGCCCAGGACCCGGAAGCCGGTCGCAAGGCCGAGGACGCTGCCCAGCGCCTCAAAGGGGCTGGCTTTCCTTCCCTTGAGCGGGACGTAGATCACGTCGCCGGGCGCGAGCGGGACGTTGGCCTGCCAGTCGCCGTGCTCAAGGAACTTGAAAAAATCAACGGTCTGCTGCCTAGCCGTGTTGTGGGCCTTGTCCACATGGATCACGCTGACTTTCGCCAAGTCCGAGACCCCTGCCTGTGTACCGCCGCTGCCGTTGATCGCGTCCGCCAGCGTGTCGCCGGGCTTGAAGGCGTAATAGCCGGGATGCCCCACCGCCCCGTCCACATAAATGCGGTTGTGCAGGGTCGGGATGAAAATGCGGTCGCCGGGGGCCAGCGCGACGTTGCCCGCCGTCTGCCCTTCCCGCAGCAGGGCGTTTAGATCCAGGCGGCTCTCTCGTCCGTTGTGCAGCAGCGTCGCCCCACGCAGGTCGGCCGTGTCCGGGTTGATATTGTCGGCAGATTTCAGCGCGTCCAGCACGGTCATCTTGTTTTTGTAGTCGTAGGAACCGGGCTTAACGACCTCGCCCAGCACGCTGACCTGAATGTGGCGCTCCGGGACGTAAATGACGTCGTCCGGGGCGAGCAGGAGGTCCTGGTCCGTGCCGCCTGCGGCCTGCGGGTCGGACAGGTCTACGGTCTGCTTCCGGCCATCCCCGTGCGTCACCGTCACGCGGCCGAGGTCCCCGTTGTCGGCCGCCCCGCCGGCCTGGGCGAGCGCCTGCATCAGACTCAGATCGGGCTTGTATTCCACGGTCTGGACGTGGGTGACGAAGCCATAGACGTGTACGCTCTCCTTGCGCTTCTGGGTCAGCGTCACCGAAACCGATGGGTCAACGACATAAGCATTCCATTTCGTCGTCAGCATCTGCGCCACCTGCGCCGCCGTCCTGCCCGCCACAGGGATGCTGCCCAGCAGCGGGACGGCGATCCTGCCGTCCGGGGGGACGGTGATCTGCGGCACGCAGAGCTCGGGGAAGCCGATGACCTGGATACTGACCACGTCATCAGCGCCGAGCCGGTACGCGGCGGCCGCCGATGGAGAGGCGGCTGGCGGCGGAAAGGCGGGCGTCGCCGTGGCCTGCGCCTGCTGCGCCCGCGCGCCCGGCCCGAAGGCCAGCGCGGTCAGGAAGATCAAAGCAAGGGAGGCGGGTTTGTAAATCATTTTCATTTCTCTCCAAGCGTCACTCGTAGCGGAATTTGCTGGCGCCCAGCTGCAAGACGTCGCCGACTTCGAGGGTGTGGCGTGAGACCAGGGCGCCGTTGACGAACGTGCCGTTGGTAGAGCTGTCGTCGTACACGGCGTAGCCGCCCTCCACGGGGGCGATGCGCGCGTGGACGTGCGAGATCGTCTCGTCCCGGACCAGAACGATGTCGCTGTCCGGCAGCGTCCCCAGGATCAGGGGCTTCGTCGGCGAGAGCGCGAAATTCTGGCCGACATAAGGCCCCTCAAGAGTGGTCAGGCGTGAGCCGATCTCCGGCAGGACCTGCATGGCTGACCGGATCTTGGCGACGTCCATGACCGCAGTCACTTCCACGACCGACCCCTGCTCGGAATGGTCCGAATGGGCGTCGTGCTGCAAGACCATGGTGCGCGTGGCCGTGTAGCCGCCCGATCCGTTCGCCGGTGCGACGGCCGCCCCAGTGGTAGGTCTATCGGCATACATGTAGTCCGCGTAGGAGTAGCTGCGCTGCTCGCCGATGACATGCGGAATGCGGTTGATAAAGTAGGCCAGCATTTTGGGCGTGGCCGAGGCGAGCGCCGCCGCCGTGTGGCGCACGTTCTCGTTGTTCACCATGCCGACGCCGACCACATACAGAATGCAGTCCACATGGGGGGCCAGAATCAGGGCGTCGGCGACCACCGCTGCGGGGGGCGAGTCCATGACCACCACATCGGCGGCAGCGCGCAGGGCGTGGATCGTGTCCGCCATCCGCGGCTGCGAGATCAGATCGATCGGGTTCCGCGTGGCCTTCCCGCCGTGCAGGATAGAGAGATTGGGGAGGTCGGTCTCGACGAGGGCGTCCCGAACGCTGGCCCCGCCGGATAGGACTTCGGCGAGGCCCGGCCCCGGCGTCTTGCCCGGCTGCAACAGGGGCAGGGAGGACGCGCGGCGCATGTCCGCGTTGACCAGCACGACCCGCCGGCCCGCCCGCGCATACGACTGGGCCAGCTCGGAGGCGGTGAGCGACTTTCCCTCGCCGGGGAGGGCGCTCGAAACCAGGATCACCTGATGGTCGTCCAGTTCCGTGCCGCCCCGCTGCCGGAAGGCGAGGCCCATGTTGGCGCGCGCCGCGTTGTACGCCTCGATCACGGTGGGCGGCGTCTCCCCTTTCATGAGCCGGCCGCGCTCCGCGCGGGTCATCTGCGGCAGGACGGCGATGACCGGGCCGTCCGCCAGCCGCCGGACGTCGGCGGCGGTACGCACCGACCGGTCCGTCTGTTCCAGCAGGAAGATCGCCAGGAGCGACAGGCACAGGCCGACCCCCGCCCCCACCAGGAGGTCGCGCTTCGGGCTGGGCCGGATCGGCGCTTCGGGCGCGAAGGCCGGCTGGACGATCTGCACGTTGCCGCTGGCCGCAGCCTGGTCGAGCTGCGCGGCCTGCACCGCCTGGTCCAGTTGGTCGGACGTCTTATGCGCTCGCTCGACCGCCCGCGTCAGCGCGTCCGCCTGCTGGACGATCTGCGGCAGGTCGGTCGTCTGCTGCCGGAGCAGTTCGCGCTGCCGGATGGCCTGGCCCAGCTTGACCTTCGCGGCGACGGCGTCGGCGCGCGCCTGCCGGGAGGCGTCCACGAGCGCGCTCTGCGCCTGCAAGGACGGGTTGTTGTCGAGGGTGCCCTGGATGGCTTTGTGCAGACGGCGGGCCGTGTCCGCGATCCGGGCGTCCAGGCCCGAGAGCTTGCCGGGGAAGCTCGCCCGGTAACGCTGCGCGGTCTCGACGCGCTCCCGTTGAAGGGCGATGAGATCCGCCTGGAGCTTCTTCGCCTCGTCATCGTCCCGGACTCCCTGGCTGTTCTTGATAGCGCGATTCGCGCTTTGAAGGCTTTCTTCCAGGCCGGTGTTCTTCGCCTGGGCGGTGGCGTAATCGTTCTGGAGGCCGGCGACGACGGCGTCCTGCGCCAAGACGGCGTTCAGCGCCGCCGTCTTCTGCGCCGGCGCGTCCAGCACGTCAACGCCGTTCAGTTTGTGCGTCCGCTCGAAGCCTTGCAGATGGGCGTCGGCGGCGTCCGCCTGTTTCTTCGCCTGCGCGGCCTGGATCTGCAATGTTTTGAGCGTCCCGCGGCTGCTGTCCTGCGAGACACTCTTTTTGTAGTCCACGAAGGTCTGGCAGAGCGCGTTGGCCCAGTCCTGCGCGTGCCGGCGGCTGTCGGCCTCGACGGCCACGTCAATCACGTCGTCCCCTTCCTTTTGGGGCGCGACGGTCGAGGCGCCCAGGAGCGTGTCGGCGTTGATGCCCACTTTTCTCGCCGCCAGACGGGCGAGGGCGCGGCTTTGCAGCAGGGTGATCTGGGTGTCCACGGATTCGACCATCGGGGCGCTGGACATGGCCTGGGATGAGGTCACCATCATCGGCGCGCGCTGCACGAGCAGCAGCTGGGCAGTGGCACGCCAGGCCTTCGGAGTTCGCTTGGAGAGGACAACCGCCGTCATAGTCGAGACGACCATGATCAGGACGACGAGCCAGAGGCGTCGCCAGAGGACCAGCGCCAGGTCGTGCGCTGTCATGGACGGCTGCGCGGGAGCTTCCTGGAAAGCGCTGTATTGGAAATTATTACGTTGAAGTTCGTTCATGGTTATTGAGTTACCTTGGGAGAGCCGTAAGGCCCCTGCCTTTAGGTATGGGGATATAAGGCTCCATGCCTTTCCGAAGTGAAGAATGAACGCAAGGCATGATATTGTTGCCTTGCGTTTTTAGATAGGTTGACATTAGATAACGTCTTGTGGTATACTAATTGCATGGTTACGGAACTGCGCTCGAACAACAATGTCGCCTACTCCTGCAAGTACCACATCATTTTCTGCCCCAAGTACCGCAGGAAGGTCTTGACCGCCGAAATTGCTGAGCGGTTGAAATCCATCGTTCACGAAGTCGCCGACGAAACCAGGTGCGAAGTCATTGAACTGGAAGTGATGCCCGACCATGTTCACCTGCTCTGCGAGGTTGACCCTCAGTTCGGAGTTCACAAGTTCGTCAAACTGGTTAAAGGCCGCTCGTCTCGGTATCTGCGGCAAGAGTTTCCTGTCTTAAAGTCGCGTTTGCCTTCTCTTTGGACAAATAGTTACGCCGTGCTAACGGTCGGCGGTGCGCCTCGTTCGGTCATCAAACAGTATATTGAAAACCAAAAGCACATCTGAATACCGCTTGGCCTATGTTTTTCGCGCCTATCCGACGAAGGCACAAGAAACAGCCATGACGCAAACGCTGGAAACCTGCCGCCATGTCTATAACAGCCTGCTCAACTGGCGCAAGCACGACTACGACGTATTGGGCAAGTCGCCGTCTAAAGTAGAACAGCAGGCCGCGTTTCCCAAATGGAAACAGGAACACCCTGAACTCTGCGATGTCTACAGTCAGGTCTTGCAGAACGTCGCCGTTCGCGTTGACCTTGCTTTTGACGCCTTTTTCCGCAGGGTCAAGAGCGGCGAGACACCAGGTTTTCCCCGCGTCAAGGGTGAAGGGTACGACTCGTTCACCTATCCGCAATCGGGTTTTGGTTTCTACCAGGGCAAATTGCGATTGTCCAAGATTGGCGACATCGCCATTCGTCTGCACCGCCCCATTGATGGCGACATCAAGACGTGTACCGTCCGCCGTGTCCGTCACAAGTGGTACGTCTGCCTGTCCTGCCAGGTCGGGGCCGAACTCCTGCCTCCGTCCGAGGAGGAGGTCGGCATTGAGGTTGGACTGAAAACCTTCGCGGCCCTGTCCAGCGGCGAGAACGTCGATAACCCGCGCTTCTTCCACAAGGACGAGAGGGCATTGGCAAAGGCACAGCGCAGAGTCGCCAAGCAGGTTCGCGGCTCCCGCAAGAGGCGGAAGGCCAGGAAGGTCGTGTCTCGCATCCACGAGCGCATCCGTAACCGCCGCCATGACTTCGTTCACCAGACCGCCCGCCGCCTGGTGAATCGGTTCGGCGTCATTGCCGTTGAAAAACTCAACGTCAAAGGCATGGTCACCCCAATAAACCCTAAGAACCACTGCCTCGCCAAGTCTATTTCCGATGCGTCTTGGTCAATGTTTCGGAACGTACTCTCACAGAAGGCTGAAAGAGCCGCTAGGGTGTACGCCGAAATCAACCCCGCCTATACGTCACAAACTTGTAGCGGGTGCGGACACATTGCCAAGAAGTCCCTTTCCGAAAGGCAACACGATTGCCAGATGTGCGGACTGTCTCTGGACAGGGATACCAACGCCGCCATCAACATTCTCTCTGTAGGGCAATACAGAGTCGCGGCGTAGACCGCGAAGAAGCCCCGCCCTTTAGGGCTGGGGAATTGTCACTGACTGAGTTACTGCACGCTCACGCCTGCACCCCCGGCGACTGACGGGACTCGCGGCCCCTCCCCCTGTCATGGCATTCTGCCCTGGTACATAGGAAGTACCATGCAATATTCATGCCAACCGGTCGTTCGTAGGACGAAGTGCAGGCGCTAGAGTTGGTTTTTGCCGGCCTTAATTTCCCGGCCTCACGCTCGGGCCGCGTCGCCGGCATGGCTTATCCTTCTACTATTGTACCTGCACGGGTGGGAAGATCAGCCGCCGAGCGCCGGTGGGGGTAAATGATTCCCCGCAAGACGGGTCGAGAGCCGGGTGAGAGGTGGGTGTCCAGCCCGTATAACGTCAGATTTTAAGGGGTCGGTCTCAAGCGCCAGATCTTCGCTGGGCGACTTGGAAACAAACGGCGGCGCTGCCGGCTTATCGTCGAGCAGGCTTTTTCGCCGGATGCATGCGTTGCTGTTGTTGTCCCGGTGATCGTCCATCGCGTCGCTAATCAGGCAGCGCATCCGCTCCTCGAACACCGCCGTGTCGAAGCTGAAGGCATGTGCCCGAAGCGCCTCCGTATCGAACGAGATGCGCCCCATCAGTTCCAGGGCCTCCGCCAGCGCGTCCACGGTCTGCTCCCGGAAGAACAGACCGGTTTCCCCTTCCAGCACCGTCTCCAACGCTCCGCCCGCCCCGTAGGCCACGACGGGCCGGCCCGATGCCATGCATTCTACCGGCGTCAGGCCGAAATCTTCCTCACCGGGGAAGATCAGCGCCTTGCAGCGGGCAAGCTCTTGCGCGACCTCCGGGTCCGACAGGCGGCCCAGAAACTGTACGGTCGGGCCGGCGATGCGCTTGAGGGCCGGCAGATCGGGGCCGATGCCGACGACGCGCAGAGGCGCCTGGAGTCGGTTGCAGGCGGCGATCGCCAGATCAACTCGCTTGTAGTTCAGCAGTCGCGACACAACCAGAAAGTGGTCGCCCACTTCCGTGGTCCTGACGGGCGCGAAATTGGCCGTCTCCACGGGCGGATAGATGACTGCCGCTACATCGCGGCGATAGAAGTTGCGGATGCGGCGGGCGACATTGTAGGAGTTGGCGACGAAATAATCCACGCGCTGCGCGCTCTCGACATCCCAGGAGCGCAGGTTGCTGATGACGGGGCCGATCAGACCCGTCATCAAGCGGGCCGATCGGCTCTGGAGTAGGTACTCCCGCTGCCGCCAGATGAAGCGCGAAGGCGTGTGGCAGTAGCAGATATGGCAGGTCTCGGGTGGGGTCACGACACCCTTGGCAAAGGAGCTGGAGCTGCTCAAGACCAGGTCATAGCCGGTGAAGTCGAACCGCTCGAAGGCTGCGGGGTAGTACGGCAGCGCCAGCTTGTGGAACCGGCGCGAGGAGAACGGCCACCGCTGCAGGAACGAGGCCCGGACGTCCATCTTCTCGAAAGCAGGGAAAGTCGCTTTGGCATCGTAGACGGAGGTGTAAAGCGGCGCCTTGGGGAACATCGAATGCAGAGCGGCCGCTACGCGCTCCGCCCCGCCCGCCTGGGCAAGATAGTCATGGACAAGTGCTGTTTTCATCTCCCTCAAGCTCCCCCTCATCTCCAAAAACAGTAATACCTAAAAACAGCGTCCGGGCATCGGTAGGTCCGGGCATCGGCAGTGTCATGGGCAAGATCAGAAACCGGAGTAAAGGCTGTTGCGCCTGTGCTCCTATCCGGCCTTCTGCCTTTTCCAGCATAAAGCAAGTGCCTTTTACCTGCTTCGCGGATCAGGCGTGGAAACCGGCATGATTATCATAAGAAATCGGCTTGCCGACACTTATATCCACATGGTTATACGCATAAACCACTTCAAACATCGTTTCCCATGAATTTAGTAACAGTCTTATGACCAAGAAATGCTCGATTTAATGCTGTTTGCAGCGGATTGTAACCATGTATTAATACAAATAAAGATGCAGCGCTATGAGGAAATTGATTGCCGGTAGATGAATGAACCAAGTTCGGCTACGAGAAGGCAGCGATTGCCTGTCCAGAGTGGCAAAGGGTAGAACCCCGCAAAAGGCGTCAGTAAAAGGCGTCAGTAGACCCCCTCGGCGCGCAGGACAGCGGGGATGGTCAGCAGCAGGATGCGCAAATACAGCCCCAGAGACTGACGCTCGATGTAATACAGGTCCAACTCGATGCTGCGCTCGAAGCTCAACGACGCCCGCCCCGACACTTGCCACAAACCCG
>JAABUU010001011.1_pt1 | contig 52666 bp, 54 predicted proteins | sample 5559301 | NCBI WGS metagenome assembly JAABUU01 (sample SAMN10711884, study PRJNA513360) | rock metagenome | isolation source: Antarctica rocks | place: Antarctica: Victoria Land, Richard Nunatak white
ACACATCGCCAACCCAGCGACGATGGCTGGCGCTGGTAATCATCAGCACCCAAAGCAGCGCCGGCGATCCCCCCTCATCGTGCCGTCCAACCACCAAAGCCGGACGGCGCTGCTGCACCGGGCGGTTCGTGTATGGGAACGGAACCTTGATAACGTCCCAAACCTCAAAGCCCACCGTAGGCCTTGGCGTCGGCGGCGCTGTTCCACTCCGCGAACGTGGCGAACGGATCCTCGGCCGCCAACCGCGCATCGAAGCGTAGCAGCACCGCGCGGCCGTCCTCGATGATATAGGCGAGTTCGTCGCCCGCCCGCAGGCCCAGCGCTGTTCGGACCGCCTGCGGAATGGTCGTCTGCGCCTTGCTCGTAAGTTTGCTGGTGATCATAATCCAATAGTAAGGAATTTCCTTGCTCGGTCAAGCAAAATCACCGTCCTACCGCATACCCCTGCATCCCCCGCGGGTTCGCCCCCGCCAGCATCACCCCATCCTCCAACCGCGCCGCCGACAGCCGCCCCTCCGACCAATCGCCGCCCATCTCCACCCCGTGCCCCCGCCCGCTCAGCTCCTCCCCCACCGACGCCGCGTGCCGCCCCTCCAGCACCAGCTTCCCCGGCCGCGCCACCCGCGGCCAGAAGCTGCTCGGCCAGTGCTCGGTATGAAAGCTCGGCGCGTCGATCGCCTGCTGGATCGTCATGCGGTGGTGGACCATGCGCAGGAACATGATCGCCGACCATTGGTCCTGCTGCTCGCCGCCGGGGGTGCCGAACGCCATCCACGGGCGGCCGTCGCGCAGGGCGAGGCTGGGCGACAGGGTGGTGCGCGGGCGCTTGCCGGGCGCCAGGCTGTTCGGCAGGCCCGGCCGCAGCCAGAACATCTGCCCGCGCGTGCCCATCGCGAACCCCAGCCCCGGGATCACCGGCGAGGATTGCAGCCAGCCACCGGACGGCGTGGCGCTCACCATGTTGCCCCAGCGGTCGATCACGTCGACGTGGCAGGTGTCCGCCCCCACCACGCCCAGGCGCGACACCGTCGGCTCCCCCGCGCCCGGCGCATCCGTCAGCATCGCCACCCGGTCGGCCGTGCGGTGGTCCACCTCGGCGCGATAGCCGGGCACCGCGCCGGGCCGCAGCTCCAGCGAGGCCGCGTCGCCCACCAGCCGGCGGCGCCCGGCGTTGTAGGCGGGGGACAGCAGGGTCGCCATCGGCACGTCCACGAAGCCGGGGTCGCCATAGTACGCCTCGCGGTCGGCGTAGGCAAGCTTGGCGCACTCGACCACGGTGTGCACGAAATCGGCCCCGAGCGGGTCCATCGCGGCGAGGTCGAAGCCGTCCAGCAAGGCCAGTTGCTGCAGGAACACCGGGCCTTGGCTCCACGGCCCGCATTTCAGCACGCGGTGGCCGGCATAGTCGAAGCCGAGCGGCGCTTCGACGGACGCCGACCAGCCCGCCATGTCGTCCGCCGCCAGCATCCCACGATGCCGCTGGCCGGATGCGTCGAGCACGTCGCTGACGGCGAAGAAGTCGCCGATCGCCTCGGCCACGAAGCCCCGGTACCAGGCGGCCCGCGCGGCGTCGATCCGCGCCTCCCGCGATCCGCCCACGGCCTCGCGGCAGACGCGCGCGTAGGTCGCGGCCAGCGCCGGGTTGGCGAACAGCGCGCCGGGCGCCGGCACCCGGCCGTGCGGCAGGAACACGGCGGCGCTGGACGGCCACTCCGCCTCGAACAGCGGGCGCACCAGCTCGATCGTGGCGCTGACCCGCGGCACCAGCACCACGCCGCGCTCCGCGTAGCCGATGGCGAAGGCGAGCACGTCGGCCAGCTCCCACGTGCCCCATTCCCGCAGCATCAGGCACCAGGCGTCGAACGCGCCCGGCACGACGGCGGGGAGCAGCCCGGTGGCGGGGATTAGGTCCAGCCCGAGCCCGGCGAACGCGTCGAGGGTGGCGCTCGCGGGGGCGGTGCCCTGGCCGCAGATCACGTGCTGGCGGTCGTCGCGGGCGCTGTGCAGCAGGATGGGCGCATCGCCGCCGGGCCCGTTGAGGTGCGGCTCGGCGATTTGCAGCACGAAGCCGGCCGCCGCCGCCGCGTCGAACGCGTTTCCGCCGCGCTCCAGCACGGCCATGCCGACGCTGCTGGCGATCCAATGCGTGCTGGCGACGACGCCGAACGTGCCGGCGATCTCGGGTCGGGTGGTGAAGGCGGGCGGAAGGGTCACGGGCGCGGCTCCGGTTGCAACGGAGGGAGGCTACCGCCAAGCTCATGCGTCTCAAAGCGAGAGGGGCGGGTGCTGGTTCTGGTGGTGGGGCCGTCGGGCGCTGGCAAGGACACGGTGATCGACGGCGCGCGTGCGGCGCTGGGCGACGACACGCGGTTCCGCTTCGTGCGCCGGGTCGTGACGCGGCCGTTCGAGCCGGGGGCGAGGCGGTGTCGGAGAAAACGTTCTTTGCCCGGCGCGACGCGGGCGGGTTCGCGCTCCACTGGCGGGCAAACGGGTTTTACTACGGAATCCCCGCCGATATCGCACTCGACCTGGCCGCGCCGCGCGTGGTGGTCGTGAACATCTCCCGCGCGCTGATCGCGGAAGCGGCGCAGCGGTTTCCGGTGCGGGTCATCGAGGTGACGGCGCCGCCGGACATCCTGGCCCGGCGCCTGGCCGCGCGCGGTCGGCAGGACGCAGTCGACGTGGCGCGCCGCCTCGGCCGGTCGATCACCCTGAAACTGCCGATCGAGCGCGAGACGATCGTGAACGACGGGACGGTGGGCGAAGCGGTGCGCAGCTTCATCGCCGCGCTCAACCGCGCAGCGTCAGGCGCTCCGCCAGCGTAAACGGCTGATCCGGGCCGGGCTGGGCGAATACGCAGATGTCCTCGACCCGGCGCGGCACCGCGAGCGCCGCCGTGAAATGGGCGGCGGCGGCGGCGTGCCAGGCCGGGCGCTCGGCGTCGGACAGTCGCCGGGTGAGTGTCATGTGGAAGCGCCAGGCGGCGAACACGTATGGGTAGCCCCAGCGGGTCAGCATGGCCTCCTGCAACGAAGACAGCCCGGCGCCCCGGCGTCGCGTGAGTTCGGCGTCGGTGGGTGGGAGGCGGAAGGCGTCCACCGCCTCGACGCAGGAATCGGCGAGGGCGTGGAGGGGCGGGCACGGGGCCGTTTCACGAAGGGCGAGGAAGCCGGACAAATCGGCGACGGCGAGCGGGGGCAGGTCGAAGGGGACCGTCCGGGCCGCGAGGGCGTCTGCGCTGGCGATGAAGCTGTCCCAGGTGCCGCGCAGGCGCATTGGCGGCTTCAAGGTGGCGTGAAAGCCATACGCGCGCGGTTCGGCCGTGACGGCGTCGCGGTCGGCCGGGAGCGGCAGCCGGGCCGCGGTCTCCGGATCGCGCCCGAGCCACCCGCATCCCGCCGCCCAAAGCGGGTCATTCAACACGGGCGCGTAATACAACGCGGCCCGAACGCTCACCGCTCCCTCTTGCGCCGGCAAAAGAGCTTTTTAGGCGTCAAATCACCCGCTCCCCGGTTCGCCACACCTGGCGGACGATCGGCAGCGCCTCGTGCACCCGCACCCGCACCAAATCCGCCCGCAATCCCGGCGCGATCCGGCCGCGGTCGGGCAAGCTCGCGAGCCGGGCTGGGCGGTCGCTGACCAGCGCCACCGATTGCGGCAAGGTGATCCCGGTTTCCGCCACGCACTGGAACGCCGCTTCCACCAGGCTCGCCGGCACGTAGTCGCTGGCGAAGGCGTCGACCGCTCCCTCGCGCACCAGGTCGGCTGCCGCGACGTTGCCCGAGTGCGACCCGCCGCGGACGATGTTCGGTGCCCCGGCGATCACGTCCATGCCGCGCGCGCGGGCGGCGGTCGCGGCCAGCATGGACACCGGGAACTCGCTGATGCGGATGCCGTCGCGGTGGTTCTCGTCGATCTCCGCCGCCGTGCGGTCGTCGTGGCTGGCGAGCGCCACATGCCTGTTCACCCGATCGAGCAGCCGGCGGCGGTTCACGTCGCGCAGGCGGGCACGCTGGTCCTGCAGCTCGGCGATGCGGCGCTCGATGTATGCGTCGTCCAGCCCGTCGCGGCGGCGCATCGCGCGGTAGCGGTCGAGGTCGGCGTACTGCCCCACCCCCGGCGAGTGGTCCATCAGGCTGATCATGCGCACGAACGGATGGTCGGCCACCGGGTCGAGCAGCTCGAACATGTCGGCGGCCGGCAGTTCGCAGCGCAAATGCAGGAAATGCTCGGATTTGAGCAGCCCCGTGCCGGCCAGCGCGTCGAGGTCGGCCACGCCGTCGCGGAAGGTGGTGATGCGGTCCTTCTCGAAACCCAAATCGCCCAGGCACAACGCGTCCAGCACGGTCGTCACCCCGGCCGCGGCGCACTGCGCGTCGTGCGCCACCATCGCCGAGCGCGACGGCCAGCGCGCGTTGCTGCGGGGCTGCACCTGACGTTCGAGGTTGTCGGTGTGCACGTCCACGACGCCCGGAATGAGCGTGTCGCCGTCCATGTCGAGCGCGCCAAGGGCCGCCGAGACTCCGGGCTGCACGTCCACGATGACAGCGCCATCGAGCACGACCGTCCCGTGCAGCACGGCGTCGGCCAGCACGAGGCAAGCGTTGGTGAGGATGGTGGTCATGCAGCTTCCTGGCGGGGGGTCACGGTGAAGCACCGTCGGGGATGGTCGTAGCAGATCGTGTCCGGGCCTGGCAGCCTTCCTGTTTGCGTCCGCCCGACAACAACGCTATATCGGCGCCCGCGCTGATCCCGGATAGCTCAGTTGGTAGAGCAAGCGACTGTTAATCGCTCGGTCGTAGGTTCGAGTCCTACTCCGGGAGCCAGGTGCGACGATGCGGGCGTGGTGGAACTGCGGGCGTGGTGGAACTGGTAGACGCGCCGGACTCAAAATCCGGTTCTGGTGACAGAGTGTCGGTTCGATTCCGACCGCCCGCACCAACCCTAGCTGATGCGCTCCCAAGTCTGGGTGCGTCCCAGCAGTGAAATTCCGATATAGCCGCGCACCTCAAGCTTCTGTCCGCCGGGCTGCAACGACATCTTGCATTTGTAGATCTTGCCCTGCTCCGGATCGAGGATGGTGCCGCCGTCCCACTGGTCGCCGTCCTTGCGCAGCCCGCGGATGATGTCCATGCCCAGGATCGGCTTGTCCTTGCGGTCGTCGCTGCACAGATCGCAGGTCTTGTGCGGCGGGGGAACGGCCAGCAGGCTCTTCTCGACCACGCCGTAAAGCGCGCCGCCCTGCTCGAAGATGCGGATCACCGCCTTGGGCTCGTGGGTGGCGTCGTCGATGGTGCGCCACTCGCCGACCGGGCTGGCCGGGTCTGCCGCCCACGCCACGGGCGCCGCGAGGAGTCCGGCCGTGATCGCCGAGAACAAGATGTTCCGCATGAAGACGTTCCTGCAATGATTGGCCCAGGGCGCGACGCTGGAGGTCCGGGCCGGAATCGAACCGGCATACGCGGATTTGCAGTCCGCTGCATCACCACTCTGCCACCGGACCGCGGCGTCGCTGCTCTCAGCACATGGCTTATCCGACGCACCCGGCGTTTCGGTCAAGCGTCCCGCTTTGCGCAATGGGCGGCCCTGCTTATAACACCCGGCGACCCCCAGAGCTGCGAGCCACCCATGCAAGCCGATTACGCCATCGCCCGGAACAACATGGTCGACTCCCAGGTCCGGCCCAACAAGGTCACGGACCCGCGCGTGCTGGACGCCATGCGCACCCTGCCGCGGGAGGAGTTCGTGACGCCGGGCCGGGCGTCCCTGGCCTATGTGGACGAGGACGTGCCGCTCGGGGGCGGACGCGTGCTGATGGAGCCGATGGTGATTGCCCGCCTCGTGCAGCTGACGCGGACCCGGCCCGGCGAGCGGGCGCTGGTGATCGGCGCGGGCACCGGATATGGCGCGGCGCTGCTGGCCGCGTGCGGCGCCACCGTCACCGCGCTGGAACAGGACGACGCGCTGATCGCGATCGGCCTTACCGCCCTGTCCCGCTACGCGCCGGGCGTGACGCTGGTGTCGGGGCCGCTGTCGGAGGGTTGGCCGGAAGGTGCGCCGTGGGATGTCATCATGATCGAGGGGGCGGTGCGCGACATCCCGGGAGCGTTGGCCAAGCAAATCCGGCAGGGGACGGGGCGGCTGACCGCCGTCGTGTCCACTGATGGGGGAACGTGCCAAGCAGTGCTGGCCGAGCCCGTCAGCGGTGGCGGCGCGATCCGGTTGCGGACGCGGGCCGAGTTTGACTGCGCCACGCCGCTGCTGCCCGCCCTGATGCCGCCGCCGGCTTTCGTTTTCTGATAATTCGTGATCATGGCGCCGCGTGCCCCGCTGTGGCACACTTGGCGCTGAAGGCGATTTAAAAGGGCTTATTATATGAACGTCCGCGGCAGCCTGTTGGCGGCATTTGGTTTGGTCGTCTCGGTGCCGGCGCTAGCGCAGCCGCGGACGCTGCAAGACGCTCTCGCGATGGCTTATTCGACCAATCCGACACTGCTGGCCGCCCGTGCTCAGCTCCGGTCGGTGGACGAGAACGTGCCCCAGGCGCTGGCCGGGTGGCGGCCGACCGTGACCGTTACCGGCGCGGTCGGTTATGCCGATGGCACCAGTCGTAGCTACGTCCCGAATGCGTTCCAGGACCCGCAAACCGGTCGACCGATCGGCGCCGGCGTGTCGGCACGGCAGAACCGGGACGAAGCCCAGGCGACGGCCACGGTGACCCAGCCATTCTATCGCGGCGGCCGCACGGCTGCACAGACCCATGCCGCGGAAAACCGCGTCCTGGCGCAGCGCGGCCGGCTTATCGCGACCGAGCAGCAGGTGTTCAGCGACACGGTCAACGCGTTCATCAACGTCATCCAGACCCAGCAAATTCTACAGCTGGACATCAACAACGAGCAGGTGCTCGCCCGGCAGCTGCAAGCCACCAACGACCGGTTCCGGGTCGGCGAGATCACCCGCACCGACGTCGCCCAGGCCGAGGCCGCTTTATCGGCTGCACGCGCGGCGCGGCAGACTGCGGAGGGCAACGTGCAAACGGCGCGGGCGACGTATCGCCGCGAGGTCGGCGAGGTGCCGAACCAACTGGTCGAGCCGCAGCCGATCGCGCTCCCCGTGCGCACGGGGGCAGAGGCCGCCCAGTTGTCGGCGGCCAACAATCCCAGCGTCGTGTTCACGATGTTCGACCTTGCCGCGCAGAAGGACACGGTCGACGTCGCGATCTCCGCGCTGATGCCGACCGTGAACGGCACCGCGAGCGCGTTTCGCCAGGACAACACGATCTTCCCGAAGAACCGTATCATCGGCGCGCAGGCGCTGTTGAACCTGTCCGTGCCGATCTACCAGGGCGGTGCGGAGTATGCAGCCGTTCGCCAGCAACGCCAACTGGAGGAGCAAGCGAGGCGCACCGTCGACGACACAAGGCGGCAGGCGGTCCAATCCGCCACCTCATCATGGGAAACGCTGGTGGCGGCCCGCGCCGTGATCGAGAGCACACGGTCGCAAATCCGAGCCAACCAGATCGCCCTGGAAGGCACCCAGCGAGAGGCGATCGTCGGCAGCCGCACGACCCTGGACGTGCTCAACGCCGAGCAGTTGCTGCTTCAGTCCCGCACGACGCTGGTGCAAAACCTCGCGAACCTGGTTATCTCGTCGTACAACGTTGCCGCCGCCATCGGCCGGCTGTCGGCTCGGGACCTGGACCTTAAGGTGCCGCTGTATGACGAGACCGCGTATTACGCCGCGGTCCACGACCGCCTGTTCGGCACGGGCGATTACGCCATCAACCAGCCGGCTCGCTGACCGTGGCTGAACCGGCGCCGCACAGCAAACCGCCTGTGGCTCCGGTTCAGGATGGGGCTGGCGACCCGTCCATGGAGGACATCCTTGCGTCGATCCGACGCATCCTAAACGAAGATGAGACGCCTGCGCCGGGGCAGCCCGCCCCTGAAGCCGCAGCGGCTGAGCCGGCTGGGACGCCGCCGCCCAGCCAACCACACGATCCCGCTGTCGATGAGGTGCTGGTACTGGACGAGTCGATGCTGGTGCCAGAGCCGGAGCCGAAGCCGCCCGAGAAGCCGAAGCCGGCACCGGTGGAAGCGAGCCCGCCGGCGGAACCCGTTCCAATCCCTGTTTCGCCCGCTCCGGTTGGGCTGATGACGGCTGCGACCGAAACGGCGGCCGCCAACTCGGTCGGCTCGCTGCTCCGCACGCTCACGGCCGGGCGTGCCACCCAGGTGCACCGGGGCGGCCCGACCATCGAGGACCTCGTGCGCGAGGAAGTCCGCCCGCTGCTGTCCGCTTGGCTGGATACCCACCTGCCGCCCATGGTCGAACGCCTGGTTCGCGCCGAGATCGAGCGGGTGATGGGACGCGCCGCCCCCTAGCCGGGTCTCCGCCGCGTCGCTAGAAACGACGCCATGCTAAGCAAATTCTTCTCGCCGGCCGAGACCGAGGCCGCGATGTATGCCGGGTGGGAGCAGTCGGGCGCGTTCGCGGCCCAGCCCGGCAGCGACGCCGACCCGTTCACCATCATGATCCCGCCGCCCAACGTCACCGGCAGCCTGCATATCGGCCACGCCCTGACGATGACGTTGCAGGACACGCTGATCCGCTGGCGTCGGATGCAGGGCCGCGACGCGCTGTGGCAGCCCGGCACCGACCATGCCGGGATTGCGACGCAGATGGTGGTGGAGCGGCTGCTCGGCGGCGAGGGCACGACCCGGCAGGCGCTCGGGCGCGACGGCTTCACCGAGCGGGTCTGGCAATGGAAGGCGCAATCCGGCGGGACGATCACCACTCAGCTGCGCCGCCTTGGCGCGTCGCTGGACTGGGCGCGCGAGCGGTTCACGATGGATGCCGGGCTGTCGGACGCGGTGCGCGAGGTGTTCGTCACGCTGCACCGGCAGGGGCTCATCTACCGTGCCCAACGGCTCGTGAATTGGGACCCGGCGTTCCAATCCGCCATCAGCGACCTGGAAGTCGAGAGCCGGGAGGTCCGCGGCAGCCTGTGGCATATCGCCTACGCCGTCGAGGGGACCGACGAGACCATCGCCGTCGCGACCACGCGGCCGGAAACGATGCTGGGCGATACCGCCATTGCCGTGCACCCGGACGACGCGCGCTACGCAGGCTTATTGGGCAAGTTCGCGATCGTGCCGCTGGTGGGCCGCCGCATCCCGATCGTGGCCGACACGTACTCCGACCCGGAGAAGGGCACCGGTGCGGTCAAGATCACGCCCGCGCACGATTTCAACGATTACGAGGTCGGCCGCCGCCACGAGCTGCCGATGCCGACGGTGCTCGACCGCGAAGGCCGCGTGACCCTGGAGGAGGTCGATACCGCCTCGGCGTTCGTGCACGGGCTTGCCGGGCAGGACCGTTTCGCCGCCCGCCGCGCCATCGTCGAGGAACTGGAGCGGCTGGAGGCATTGGTGCGGGTCGAGCCGCACACTCACCAGGTTCCGCACGCCGACCGCTCCGGCGCCGTGGTGGAGCCGCGGTTGACGATCCAGTGGTACTGCACCGCGGGCGAGCTGGCGAAACCGGCCATCGCGGCGGTCGAGGCGGGCGAGACGGCGTTCGTGCCGAAGCAGTGGGAGAACACCTTCTTTGCCTGGATGCGCGACATCCAGCCCTGGTGCATCAGCCGCCAGCTTTGGTGGGGCCACCGCATCCCCGCCTGGTACGGCCCGGACGGCGTCGTGTTCGTGGCGCGCACGGCGGCGGAGGCGCAGGCCGAAGCCACCGCGCATTACGGCCGCGCCGAGCCGTTGACGCAGGACGAGGACGTGCTGGACACCTGGTTCAGCTCGGCGCTGTGGCCGTTCTCGACCCTGGGCTGGCCGGAGCAGACGTCCGACCTCGCGCGCTATTATCCGACCGACGTGCTCGTGACCGGGTTCGACATCATCTTTTTCTGGGTCGCCCGGATGATGATGATGGGGCTGCATTTCATGAAAGCGCCGCCGTTCCGCACCGTGTACATCCACGGCCTCGTGCGCGACGAGCGGGGCCAGAAGATGAGCAAGTCGAAGGGCAACGTCATCGACCCGCTCGAGCTGATCGACCGCTTCGGCGCCGACGCGCTGCGCTTCGCCATCTGCGGGCTCGCCGGGCCGGGGCGCGACATCAAGCTCGGGCCGGCCCGGGTGGAAACCAGCCGCGGCTTCGTCACCAAGCTGTGGAACGCCGCACGCTTCTGCGAGATGAACGCGGTCACGCCCGACCCGGCGTTCGACCCGGCCTCCGTGCAGGCGCCGCTGTGCCGCTGGATTCTCGACGCCGCCAACGCCGCCACGGCTGAGGCGACGGCCGCCCTGGAAGCCTCCCGCTTCGACGAGTACGCCGCCGCCGGCTACCGCTTCACCTGGAACGTGTTCTGCGACTGGTTCCTGGAGTTCGCCAAGCCCGTGTTCGCCGCCGGCGGCGCCGAGACCGCGGAGTTGCGCGCCACCGCCGCCCACGTGCTCGGCACGGTCCTGCGCCTGCTGCACCCGGCGATGCCGTTCGTGACCGAGGCGTTGTGGGACGAGTTCGGCTTCGGCGCGCCCGGCAGCTTGATCCGCGCCGCCTGGCCGCAGCCGGTCGCCGTCACTGACGCCGCGGACGCCAGGGCCGAACTGGACTGGCTGGTGCGCCTGATCGGCGAGGTCCGCACCGTGCGCGCCGAGATGAACGTGCCGCCGTCCATCCTCGCGCCGCTGCGGCTGCGGGACGCGACGCCGGCCACGCTCGCCCGCGCCGGACGCTGGCAGGAGGCGATCGGGCGCATGGCCCGGGCCAGCGAGGTGTCCGCCCTGGTAGGCGACCCGCCGCGGCACTCGGCGCAGATGGGCCTGGACGAGGCGACGGTCGTGCTGCCGCTGGAGGGCCTGATCGACCTCGACGCGGAACGCGCGCGCCTGGCACGCGAGCGGGCCAAAACCGTCGGCGAGATCGCCAAGGTCGACGCCAAGCTGTCCCGACCCGACTTCATCGAGCGCGCTCCGCCCGAGATCGTCGAGGAAAACCACGAGCGGCTGCGCAGCTTCCATGCCGAGTTGGCACGGCTGGACGCCGCCCTCCACCGCATAGACTGACCGGAAACGAGGAGACCGCTATGTTGACCAAGCGCTGGGATAAAAGCCGCCTGCCGTCGCGCCACGTGACCGAGGGTCCCGACCGCGCGCCGCACCGCAGCTACTACTACGCGATGGGCCTGACCGAGGAGCAGATCGCGCAGCCCTTCGTTGGCGTCGCGACCTGCTGGAACGAGGCGGCGCCGTGCAACATCGCCCTGTCCCGCCAGGCGCAGTCGGTGAAGCGCGGCGTGGCGGAGGCGGGGGGCACCCCGCGCGAGTTCACCACCATCACCGTCACCGATGGCATCGCGATGGGTCACCAGGGCATGAAGTCCTCGCTGGTGTCGCGCGACTGCATCGCCGACAGCGTGGAGCTGACGGTGCGCGGCCACGCCTACGACGCGCTGGTGGGGCTGGCGGGATGCGACAAATCCTTGCCGGGCATGATGATGGCGATGCTGCGGCTGAACGTGCCGAGCGTGTTCATGTATGGCGGCTCGATCCTGCCCGGCACCTTCAAGGGCCGCGACGTGACGGTGGTCGACGTGTTCGAGGCGGTCGGCCAGCACGCGGCCGGCAACCTGAGCGACGCGGATTTGCACGAGCTGGAGTGCGTCGCCTGCCCATCCGCGGGCGCGTGCGGCGGGCAGTTCACCGCCAACACCATGGCGACCGTCAGCGAGGCGATCGGCCTGGCGCTGCCGGGCTCCGCGGGCGCGCCGGCCCCGTACGAGGACCGCGACCGCTGGGCCGCCGAAAGCGGCCGGGCGGTGATGGCGCTGCTGGAAAGCGGCCTGCGCCCCCGGGACATCTGCACCCGGCGAGCGTTCGAGAACGCGGCCGTCGTGGTGGCCGCGACCGGGGGCAGCACCAACGCCGGGCTGCACCTGCCGGCGATGGCGCACGAAGCGGGGATCAGCTTCACCATGGACGACGTGGTCGCGATCATGCGCCGCACGCCGTACATCGCCGACCTGAAGCCCGGCGGGAAATACGTGGCGTTCGACGTGCACAAGGTCGGCGGCATCCCGGTCATCTTGAAGGCGCTGCTGGATGGCGGGCTGCTGCACGGCGACTGCATCACCGTCACCGGCCGGACATTGGCGGAAAATCTCGCGGCTGTGGTGTTCCCGACCGACCAGGACGTGATCTACCCGGTCAGCCGCCCGCTGTCCCCGACCGGCGGCGTGGTCGGCCTGCGCGGCAACCTGGCCCCCGACGGCGCCATCGTGAAGGTCGCGGGCATGAAGAACCAGCGTTTCGAGGGGACGGCGCTGTGCTTCGACTGCGAGGAGGACGCCTTCCGCGCCGTCCAGGACCGCGCCTACAAGACCGGCGACGTGCTCGTCATCCGCTACGAGGGTCCCCGCGGCGGACCCGGCATGCGCGAGATGCTCTCGACCACCAGCGCCATCTACGGGCAGGGCATGGGCGAGGACGTGGCGCTGATCACCGACGGCCGGTTCTCGGGCGCCACGCGCGGCTTCTGCGTGGGCCATGTCGGGCCGGAGGCGGCGGTCGGCGGGCCGATCGGGCTGCTGCGCAACGGCGACCGGATCGTGATCGACGCCCGGGCCGGCACCATCGACGTGCAGCTGTCCGACGCCGAACTGGCCGAGCGCCGGGCGGCCTGGACGCCGCGCAAGACCGACTACAACAGCGGCGCGATTTGGAAGTATGCTCAGCTGGTCGGCCCGGCCCATCTCGGCGCCGTCACCCATCCCGGGGCCGCGACGGAGAGCCACTGCTATGCGAACATCTAGGCGGAAGCCCGTCCGCCCGTTTGCGGCCGCACGGGCGCTGCGCCGCCTGCTCGGCAACCCCGACGACACGCAGCAGGTGTTCGCGATCGTCGATGCGCTGAAAGGACGCCAAACCGAGCGCGGCCTGCGCCAGTTCGCTGCGACGGAGGTGGGCCGGCAAGTGCTGGCCGAGCGCCGTCACCTGATCGACACGCTGAACGACCGCGCGACCTTGGCGGCACTTCCTCGCGGCACGCTAGGGCGGGAGTACCACGAGTTTCTGGCGGAGGAGAACCTAAGCGCCGCCGGGCTGGCCGAGGTGCCGCGCGACCGAGGCGAGATGACCCCCGACGAGCAGCTGTTTGCCAATCGCATGCGCGACCTGCATGACCTGTTCCACGTCATCACCGGCTACGGACGGGAGCCGATGGGCGAGGTCTGCGCGCTGGCCTTCACGTACCCGCAGATGAAGGGCCGCGGCATCGGCGTGATTGCCTTTGTCGGCATGCTCAAGATCAGCCGCGACTTGCCGGGTTGCGGCGTGCCCGGCGCCGTTGCCGAGGCCTACCGCCACGGCCGGTCCGCCGCTCGACTCGCGACGCAGGACTGGGAGGCGCTGATGGACCAGCCCGTCGCGGCGTTGCGCGTCCGGTTCGGGCTACGGCCGCCGGCCAAGTATCAGGCAGCGCTCGCCGCCCGGCTCGCCAGCAAGGTCAAATCCATCCCTTCTCGCTCCCCGCGGGCGGGAGAGGGCCGGGGTGAGGGGTAGGCCTCACTCCAGCGTCACCATCACCGGCACATGATCGGACGGCTGCTCCTCGCCGCGCACATCCCGGTCGGGCGACGCGGCCACCAGCCGGTCCGCAAGCGTCGGCGACAGCAGTGCGTGGTCGATTCGCAGCCCGCGATCGCGTGGCCAGGCGCCCGCCTGATACTCCCAGAAGGTCCACACCGGCCCAGCCGGGTGCATGACTCGGATCGCGTCGGTCAACCCCAGCCACAGCAGCCGGCGGTAGCGTGCGCGGGTTTCCGGACGCACCAGCGCGTCATCGGCGCCGATCGTGCCCGGCGCGAAGTCTACATCTTCCGGGCACACGTTGTAGTCGCCCGCCAATGCGAACGGCGTGTCGGTCGCGAGCAGCGCCTCCGCCCGGTCGCCCAAGCAGTCCATCCAGGCCAGCTTGTAGGCGTATCCAGCCTCGCCGCCTGAATTGCCGTTGGGAAGGTACAGGTTGCCGACGACAATCCCGCCAACCTCGACCTCAAGGTAGCGCGCCTGGGCATCCTCGACTGGAAGGCCGGGCAGGCTAACGTGATGAACCTCGAATGGCAGCCGGCTTAGCACGGCCACGCCGTTGTAGGATTTCTGCCCTGCGGCAACCGATCGATACCCGAGTGCCTCGAACGCCAGTGCGGGGAAGGCGTGCGCCTCGCACTTTATTTCCTGCAGCAGCAGCACATCCGGCGCCGTGCGTTCCAGCCACCGGCGCACGTGCGGCTCGCGCATGCGGACCGAGTTGACGTTCCAGGTAGCGAACTTCAAATGCTCGGATCAGTCGATGGAGAAGCTGGTGCCACAGCCGCAGGCCGACGACGCGTTCGGATTGCGGACAGTGAAGTGGCTGCCCATCAATTCGTCGGTGTAGTCGAGCTGCGCGCCAACCAGCAGGTCGAGGCTTACTGGGTCCACCACGACGCGGGCCGGGCCGGCCTGCACGATCAGGTCGTCGGGCTGAGCGGCCCCGTCCAGCTCGAATTTGTATTGAAAACCGCTGCATCCGCCGGCAAGCACGGCGACTCGCAACGCGGCCGAGGTTGCTTGGCCTGCGACGATCTCGGCAATGCGCGCGGCAGCGCGGTCGGAAACGGCAAAGGTGTTTTCCATTTTCACAACATAGGCCAGGCGTGCTCCGGATTGAAGAGGTGCGGCATTGAGTGCAAATCTTTGAGCATGTCCCGCGCCCCCTACGCCGTTCACGCCGAAACCTCCCGCGGGCGGTTGCATCCCGAGCCGGAGGCGCAGACGCGCACGCCGTGGCAGCGGGACCGCGACCGGGTGATCCACAGCTCGGCGTTCCGCAAGCTGCAATATAAGACGCAGGTGTTCGTAAATCATGAAGGCGACTTCTTCCGCACACGGCTGACGCATAGCCTCGAAGTGGCGCAGATCGCCCGGTCCATCGCCCGGGAGTTGCGGCTGGACGAGGATCTAACGGAGGCGCTGGCGCTGGCGCACGACCTCGGCCACCCACCATTCGGCCACGCCGGGGAGGAAGCGCTGAACGCCCGCATGAAGCCGTTCGGCGGCTTCGACCACAACGCGCAGTCGATGCGGATCGTGACTTTGCTCGAAAGCCGCTATGCCGCGTTCGATGGCCTGAACTTGACGTGGGAGACGCTGGAAGGCTTGGCCAAGCACAACGGCCCGTTGTCGAAACCGCCGCCCTACATCGCCGAATACGACGCCCGGCACCGGCTGGAGCTGTCCACCTACGCCTCCGCCGAGGCGCAGGTGGCGGCGATGGCGGACGATATCGCCTATCACAGCCACGACCTGGACGACGGCATGAGCGCCGGGCTGTTCGGCCCCGAGGAGATCAGCCATCTGCCTTTGGTGAAGGAGGCGCTGGCCGAGGCGCGAATGTCGAGCCTGGACGTGCCGCCGCCCCGGCTGCGGCACGAGACGATCCGCCGCGTGATCAACCGCCTCGCGAGCGATCTCGTGGCCGAAACCCGCCGGCGCATCGTGACGCTCGATCCGGCGGACGCGCAGGCGATCCGGCGCGCCCGCCGGCCAGTGGTCGCGTTCAGCGAGCCGATGGCGGAGGCGAACCGGGCCATCAAGGATTTCTTGTTTGCTCGCATGTACAAGCATTGGCGGGTGAACCGGATGTCCAACAAGGCGCGGCGATTGACGGGCGACCTGTTCACGTTGTTGCACGACTCGCCCAACACCCTGCCGGACGAGTGGCGGGGACGGGCGGGCGAGGCCGACCCGAAGCGTGCGGCGCAGACGGTCAGCGATTACATCGCCAGCATGACCGACCGTTTCGCCATGGACGAGTACCGCCGGCTGACGGATCTCGGCATTCCGGGGTAAACTGCTGGGATGACCGATCATCTTTTCGCCGTCGTGCGCGCACGCGTGCTCGCAGCCTTGGCCGCCGCCTTTCCAGGCTTGCCGCCCGACCTGCTCGACCGCGTGGAGGTGACGCCCACCCGCGACCCGGCGCACGGCGATATGGCCACAAACGCCGCGCTGCTCGCTGCCAAGCCCGCCCGCCAGCCGCCCGCGCGCATCGCGCAGACGCTCGCGGCGGCGCTGGCGGACATGCCGGAAATCGAGTCGGCCGAGGCTGCCGGGCCCGGCTTCGTCAACCTGCGGCTGCGCCCGGCGGTGCTGCGTGGCCAGCTGCCGCTTATCCTGCGCGCAGGCGCCGCCTACGGCAGCAGCATGGCCGGGCAAGGCGTGCGGGTGAACGTCGAGTATGTGTCGGCCAATCCGACTGGCCCCATGCATATCGGACATTGCCGCGGCGCCGTGGTGGGGGATGCGCTCGCGAACCTCCTGCAGAAAGCGGGGTTCGCGGCGATGAAGGAGTATTACGTCAACGATGCCGGCGCGCAGGTGCAGGCGCTCGCCTGGGCGTCTTACTGGCGCTACTTGCAGGCGCTCGGGACGGCCATGACGGAGGCGGATTTTGCCGCCGCCGTGCCGGGCGGATTGCAGTATCGCGGCGACTATCTGGCGCCAGTCGGCCAGCATTTGGCGGAGGTTTACGGCCCCGCGCTCGCCGGATCGGAGGCCACCATCGCCGACCCGGCGCTTTGGCTAGACACCGTCCGCGATGCCTCCATCGCCGCCATGATGGTGTCCATCCGGGAGGATTTGGCCTTGCTTGGGGTGCGTCCCGACGTCTTCACCTCGGAGCGCGCGCTGGTCGAGGCGGGAGCGGCGGACGTCGCCATCGCCGGGTTGGAGCGTGACGGGCTATTATACGCCGGCACGCTCGATCCGCCGAAGGGCAAGACCCCAGACGACTGGGAGCCGCGGGAGCAGTTGCTGTTCTGCTCGACCGCGTTCGGCGACGACGTGGACCGCCCGCTGCGCAAGTCCGACGGCAGCAACACCTATTTCGCCAACGACATCGCCTACCACGCCGACAAGGTCGCGCGCGGCGCGCAGGTGCTGATCGACGTGCTGGGCGCCGACCATGGCGGCTACGTCTCCCGCATGAACGCGGCCGTCAGCGCCATCTCGCGCAAGGTCGTAAAGCTGGAGGTCGTGCTGTGCCAGATCGTGCATGTGGTGCGCGACGGGCAGCCGGTGCGGATGTCCAAGCGCGCCGGCACCTACATCACCTTGCGCGACCTGTTGGAGGAGGTCGGCCGCGATGCCGTGCGGTTCACCATGCTGACCCGCAAGTCGGACGCGCAGATGGAATTCGACCTTGACGCGGCTGTTGCGCAGACCCGGGAGAACCCGGTGTTCTACGTGCAGTATGCCCATGCCCGCTGCCGGTCGGTGCTGCGGGCTGCGGCGGAGCTGTTCGACGCCGGGGTGGAGCAGCGCCTGGCGGATGCCTCGCTCGAGTCGTTGGACAGCGACGCGGAGATGGCCCTGGTGCGCCGGCTGGCAGCCTGGCCGCGCACCGTCGAGGCCGCGGCGCTGGCGCGCGAGCCGCACCGAATTGCGTTTTTTCTCTATGACTTGGCAGGCGATTTTCATATGCTATGGAATCGAGGCCGAGACGAGTCGACACTGCGTTTCCTTCAGCCTGAGCGGCCGGTGGAAACGTTGGCAAAGCTCGCGCTTGTGGCAGCGACGGCGGTCGTCATCCGCTCTGGTCTAGCTGTCATGGGCGTCGAACCTGTCGAGGAGATGCGTTGATCGTGCCTGACAATATGGACCTGGCCGGCGGAAGCTGGCGCGTGCGCCCGCGTGGGGTGGTCAACTCCCAGGCGAAGCGGCTGGGTCTGGTTGCAGTGTGCTTGGTGGGAATGGCCATGCTGGGTGTCGGAGCTTGGGTTGCGACGGGCGCCCGGCCCCATCCGGTTCCGGTGATCGAGGCTGATGGTCGCCCGTTGCGGGTGAAGCCCGACAATCCCGGCGGGATGCAGATTGCGAACTCCGAGGAGCAGATCATGGGCGGTGCGGGGAGCGGCAAGGCGGACGCGATGGCGCCCCGCACCGAGACGCCGTCGCCGCAAACATTGCGCGCCCAGATCAAGGGCGTCCGAGATCCGGAACCGGCGCCCGCGCCGATTGCGTCACCTGCCATGCCTCCGCAGGTGGCGTCCGCTCCGCTGGAACCCACTCCGGTTCATCCCGCGGCATCGCCGGTTGCCCATCCCGCGCCGGTCGCAGGCGGCGTTCAGGTGCAGCTGGCGGCGTTGGACTCCGACCAGGCAGCGCGTTTGGAATGGCAGCGCTTGTCCAAGCGAATGCCGGATCTCCTAGGCGACCGTCACGCTTCGGTACAGCGTGTGGAGCGGGGAGGCCGCACGCTGTATCGCTTGCGCATGAGCGGATTTGTCGATGTCGCTGCCGCCACAAGTTTTTGCGCCCAGCTCCGCACCAAGGGCGCCGGCTGCGCGATTGCGACCTTCTAGTCCCTGTCGCTGGCTTAGGTCCTCCCGCCAGCGGCCGAGGGAGGCATGAAAGCGGCGATCGTGGGGATCGCTGGCTATGTATTGTCGTCGCAAGAGGCGGCTCTATTGGCGGCCTACCCGCCCGCCGGCATCATCTTGTTTGCCCGCAATGTCGCCGACCCTGTTCAGCTGCGCGCGCTAACCGCCAACCTGCATGAAGCGGGGGTGGTCGTGGTGGTGGACCAGGAGGGTGGCCGGGTTGCCAGGCTTCGGCCACCGCACTGGCGCGCGCACCCCCCCGCCGGCGACATCGGGTTGCTGCCACCTGAGGCCGCCCGGCGCGCGGCTTGGCTGACCGGCACCCTGATCGGCGCGGACTGCCGCACGGCCGGGATCGACGTCGTGTGCGCCCCGGTGCTCGATCTGCTGGTGCCCGGCGCCGATGGCATCGTCGGCGACCGCGCCTTCGGGTCCGATCCGGAAACGGTAGGCGATCTTGGCGCTGCGCTGGCCGACGGATTGCTCGCGGCGGGCGTGGTTCCGGTCGCCAAGCACGCGCCAGGACACGGCCGGGCTGGCGCTGACAGCCATGCGACGATGCCGTGGCTGAGCGCCGGGTCGGAGGACGACCTAGCGCCGTTCATCCGCTGTGCCCATTTGCCGTGGATGATGACCGCTCATATCCTCTATGATGCCTGGGACCCGGCGCTGCCGGCGACGCTCTCGCCGACGATTATCCGCGAGGTGATCCGGGGCCGGATCGGATTCCGCGGGCTGCTCGTGTCCGACGACCTAGCCATGGGCGCGCTGACCGGCTCGCCGGCCGAACGGGGAATTGCGGCGCTGACGGCCGGGTGCGACCTCGCAATGCACTGCTCCGGCGTGCTGGAGGACAGTGCGGATTTGCTGGCGGCGACGCCCTTCCTGTCGGTTGCCGCGCGCGAGAAGTTGGCCGCGCGTCCGGCCCCGCAACCGCTTGACCTGCCGGTTTTGGCTGCCGAGCGCGCGGAGATTTTTGCATGACCGACCTGCTGACCGGCCTGATCACCTCCATCGTCCCGATCGTGCTGGCGATCACGCTGCATGAGGCGGCGCATGGGTTCGCGGCGCTGGCGTTGGGCGACGACACGGCGCGGCGGGCGGGGCGGCTGTCGATCAACCCGCTGCGGCACGTGGACCGGGTCGGCACCATCATCTTGCCGGGGCTGCTGCTGGCGGTGCAGCTACTCACGATACACCGGGTCGCCTTCATGTTCGGCTGGGCCAAGCCGGTGCCGGTCGACGCGATGCGGTTTCGCCGCCCGCGCCAGGGCATGGCGCTGGTCGCGGCGGCCGGCCCGGCGTGCAACTTCGTCCTCGCGTGGCTGACTGCCCTGGCGCTGCACGGCACCGACGGCATGGTGGGCTCGGCCGGGGATATCGTGAACACGATGCTGGAGATGTTCATCCTGTCGAACCTCGTGCTCGGCCTGTTCAACCTGCTGCCGATCCCGCCGCTGGACGGCGGACGCATCGTTGTGGGCCTGTTGCCGGCGCCGCTCGCGTTCCGTTGGGCGCAGCTGGAACGGGGCGGGCTCGCGCTGGTGCTGCTGGGCGTGTTCCTGCTGCCCCAGGCGCTCCGCAGCTTCGGTGTCGCGTTCGACCCGGTCGGCTCGGCCCTGAACACCGTCATCCCGCAGGCGTTCGACCTGGTGCTGCGCTTGGCGGGCCATGCCGTCTGATCCATCGGAGGTACGGCGGCTTAGCGTTCAGCTCGACGGGTTCGAAGGTCCGCTCGACCTGTTGCTGGACCTCGCGCGGGCGCAGAAGGTCGATTTGGCCCGTATCTCCCTCGTGTCTCTGGTCGATCAGTATCTTGACATCGTCGAGGGCGCCGGGCCGATCCGGCTTGAGTTGGCGGCGGACTGGCTGGTGATGGCAGCGTGGCTGACCTGGCTGAAATCGCGGCTTCTGCTCCAAGCAGACGAAGCGCAGGAGGGCGAGATCGCAGCCGGATCGCTGGCGGAGCGGCTGGCGGCGTTGCAGGCGGTGCGCGCGTCGGCGGCCTGGCTGAATGGGCGGGCGCAACTGGGCCAGGACGTGTTCGCCCGCGGGCAGCCTGAGGACCTTATTGAGCTGGACCGGTCTCGTTTGGCAGTGGGCCTACCCGGCCTCCTGCGCGCGTATCTTGCGGCGCGCCGCCGGGGTGGGACGCAAGATCGCTATATCCCCCGCCTGGCCGCGCTCTGGAACGTGCAGGATGCAATGGACCGGCTGCAATCGATGCTCGGCCGTGTCCCGGCCTGGAGCAGCTTGGAGCGGTTCCTGCCTGACATGCTGCCGGACGCTCTGGCGCGTCGCGCCGCTCTCGCCAGCACCCTGCTTGCCGGACTTGAGATGGCGCGCGGGGGCATGGTGCAGTTGCGGCAGGACTTGGCGTTCGGCCCGATTTTGGTCCAGCAAGGCGGCGTATGAACGACCAGCACGTTCGGCTTGCCGAAGCGTTCGTTTTCGCCAGCGCCGAACCGGTCGGCCTGCGCGCCTTGGCCGAGGTGCTGCCGAGCGACGCGGATCCGGCCGCCGTGCTGGCGGAATTGACGGCGCGCACCGCCGGGCGTGGCGTCGCCTTGGTAGAGGTCGCCGGCGGATGGCAGTTCCGCACCGCCGTCGACTTGGCACCGCAGCTGAAGCGCGTGGTTCAGCAGCCCCGCCGGTTGCCGCGCGCCGCGATGGAAACCTTGGCGATCGTCGCCTACCACCAGCCTGTCACCCGGCCCGAAATCGAGGAGTTGCGGGGTGCGTCGCTTAGCCAGCAGACGATGGATGCGTTGCTGGAAGCGGGGCTGATCGCAAGCCAGGGTCGCCGCGAGGTGCCGGGACGTCCAACGCTGTGGGGAACGACGCCCGCTTTCCTAGTGCAGTTCGGCTTGCGTGACCTGCGGCAGCTGCCCCGGCGTGAGGACTTATTGGTCGAGCCGCCTTCAGTTGGGGTGACTTGAACCGCATTTCCCCCGCTCCCTATGTCGTGCTAACCACCCTTCGGGAGTATCACGGCTGAAATGTTCGATTTTGCCTGGACCGAGATTGCGCTGATCGGCGTCGTCGCCCTCGTGCTGATCGGCCCCAAAGACATGCCTGTGGCGATCAAGGCGGTCAGCTCCATGGTCAAGAAGGCCAGGCGCATGGCAGCCGAGTTCCAGACCCACGTGGACGACATGGTGAAGGACGCCGACCTGCACGAGATGCACGACCAGATCCGGGAAATCCGCAGCTTGGACATCCGCGGCAGCATCGCGCGGGCGGTGGATAGCGACGGATCCATCCGGCGCACCCTGACCGAGGACCCGCTGAAGACGCCGCCTCCGCCGCCGGCCGTGGTGACGCAGGCGACCGATGCCGAGACTGCCGCCGTCATCGCCGAGCGGTCGCAGCACACGATCGCGGCGCCGGAAGCGGAACCGCCTCCGGCGATGATTCCGCCGGCCGACGTGGTCAAGGATGCGCGGGTGGAAGCGCCGGCGTTCATTCCTCCTGAAGCAGCGCACCCCGAGGCGGCGCACCCGGCTCACGGTCCGCACGCCTAACCGACTTGGCAGGAACCTAACTTGGCCGACGCCGCGGACCTGGATCCGATCAACGACAAGCCGATGCCGCTGCTGGCGCATTTGACGGAGCTGCGGCGCCGGCTGATGTGGTCGATGGCGGCGTTCATGGTCGCGTTCTTCATCTGCTACCATTTCTCGACGTCGATCTACTCGTTCCTGGCGCAACCGCTGGCTGACATCCTGCAGAGCCGCACCGGGCAGGACCGGCGGCTGATCTACACGGCGCTGTACGAGGCGTTCTTCACTTATTTGAAGGTGGCGTTCTTCGGCGCGGCGTTTGTGGCGTTTCCCGTGATCGCGAGCCAAGTGTACCTGTTCGTCGCGCCGGGGTTGTACCGCAGCGAGAAGAAGGCGTTCGTGCCGTTCCTGCTCGCGACCCCGGTGCTGTTCCTGCTGGGGGCGGCGCTGGCGTACTATTTCGTATTCCCGGTGGCCTGGCGGTTCTTTCTGTCGTTCGAGACGCCGAACGGCGCAGGCGGGCTGCCGATCGAGTTGCAGGCGAAGGTGGGCGAGTACCTCGACCTCGTGATGAAGCTAATCTTCGCGTTCGGGATCGCGTTCCAGCTGCCGGTGCTGCTGACCTTGCTGGCCAAGGTCGGCATCGTGACCTCCGCCGGGCTGAAGAAGCAGCGGCGCTACGCCTATGTCGGCATGTTCGTGGTGGCGGCGATCCTGACCCCTCCGGATGTCATCACCCAGTGCGGCCTGGCGCTGCCGCTGATCGGGTTGTATGAAATTTCCATCATCGGCGCGCGGCTGATCGAGAAGCGGCGGGTCGCGGCGTAGTGCACGATATCCGGGCGATCCGCGCCGATCCCGCCGGCTTCGACGCCGCGATGATGCGTCGGGGAATTGCGGAGGCGAGCGCGCCATTGCTGGCGATCGACGCGGAATTGCGGGCGACGACGGCAGAGCTTCAATTTCTTCAAAAGCAACGCAATGAGGTCTCCAAACAGATTGGTGCGCTTAAGCGCACTGGCGCATCGACGGAGATGCTGGAACGTCAAGGAATTGAGATTCGTCGCAACCTAGCGAAGCTCGAAAGCCGTCCCTCGGAGCTTGAGGCACGTTTGTCAGATCTGCTCGCGGGCCTGCCAAACAAGCTTGATTTGGATGTTCCAGATGGCAAAGACGAATCGGGCAACGCGGAGCGTTTTCGTGTCAACAATCCGACGCCAACGATAGCTGCTCTCCAACATTTCGAGTTGGGCGAACATCTTGGAATGATGGATTTCGAGGCCGCCGCCCGCATCGCCGGCAGCCGCTTCACCGTCCTGCGCGGCCCGCTCGCCCGGCTGGAACGCGCGTTGGGCCAGTGGATGATCGACCTGCACACCACCGAGCACGGCTACGAGGAAACCGCCGTGCCGCTGCTGGTGAACGACGCGACCGCCTACGGGTCCAACCAGCTGCCGAAGTTCGCGGAGGACATGTTCCGCACCACCGACGGTCGTTGGCTGATCCCGACCGCGGAGGTGCCGCTGACCAACCTCGTCGCTGGCCAAATTCTGCCCGCCGAGCGCCTGCCGATCCGCGTGACCGCCCTGACCGATTGTTTCCGCAGCGAAGCCGGTTCGGCTGGACGCGACACCCGCGGCATGCTCCGGCAGCATCAGTTTCGCAAGGTGGAACTCGTTTCGGTCACTCAGCCCGACGACAGCGACGCCGAGCATGAACGGATGACGGCCTGCGCCGAGAGTGTCTTGGGGAGGCTGGGCCTGACCTATCGCCGGATGCTGCTCTGCGCGGGGGATACCGGCTTCGGCGCGGCCAAGACGTTCGACCTGGAAGTATGGCTGCCGGGGCAGGGGGCATGGCGGGAGATCAGCTCCTGCTCCAACACCCGTGCGTTCCAGGCCCGGCGCATGAACGCGCGCGTGCGCGGGGCGGACGGCAAGCCGGTGTTCGTCCACACGCTCAACGGCTCCGGCGTGGCGGTCGGCCGAGCGCTGATCGCTGTCATGGAAACGCACCAGCAGGCGGATGGCAGCATTGCGGTCCCGACGGTGCTTCGCTCCTACATGGGTGGGCTGGATTGCATCCGGGCCTAACGACAGCGGCGGCACTGTGGTCGGGCGCCGGACTGCCCGCCGACGCACTCGGCCATCTCGACCTGACAGGTGGAACGGCGCCGGTGCTTCCGTCGTCATTCAAGGTCGCCGAGGTGGCCCAGGCGACGATTGCAGTGGCAGCCCTGGCCGCGGCCGAGCTGCTGCAACTGCGGACCGGACATCGCCAACGCGTCAGCGTCGACCGCCGCCATGCCGCTGTCGAGTTCAGGTCCGAACGCCACATGCGTGTCGCCGGGACGCCTCCGTCCGAGATGTGGGATTCCATCGCAGGGCTGTATTCGACAGTCGATGGCTGGGTGCGGCTGCACACGAATTTTCCACGCCATCGCGATGGCGTGTTGCGCCTGCTGAACGCGTCCGACCGCGATTCGGTGGCCGCGGCCCTGCGACGGCGCAGCGCCGCGGCGTTCGAGGATGAAGCCGCGGCCGCTGGCCTGTGCGTCACCGCGCTGCGCGATTTCGGGGCGTGGGACGCGCACCCCCAAGGGCGGGCCGTGAGCGATCGGCCGGTGCGGATCGAGCGGATCGGCGAGACGCCTCCGGAGCCGTTGCCGTCGCACCCCCGTCCGCTCGGCGGCGTGCGCGTGCTGGACCTGACGCAGATCATCGCCGGCCCGGTCGCCGGTCGCACGCTGGCGGCGCACGCGGCCGACGTGCTGGCGATCAGCGCGGCGCACCTGCCGTCGATCCCGGCGCTGGTGCTGGATACCGGGCGAGGCAAGCTGTCGGCCCGGTTAGACCTGCGCCGGCCAGACGACCGCGCGCAGTTGACGGCGCTGGTGCGGGAGGCCGACGTGTTCGTGCAGGACTACCGACCCGGCGCGCTTGCCGCTCGCGGGTTTTCCGACGCGGCGCTTGCGGCGTTGCGGCCCGGCATCGTCACGGCATCGCTGTCCGCCTACGGCGAGGCCGGGCCTTGGCGCGATCGCCGTGGGTTCGACTCCCTGGTGCAGACGGCAAGCGGCTTCAACGTCGCGGAGGCCGAGGCGGCCGGGCAAGCGGCGCCGCGCCCGTTGCCGGCACAGGCGCTGGATCACGCGTCGGGGTATCTACTGGCGTTTGGCATTATGGCCGCGCTGCATCGCCGCGCGACCATGGGCGGCAGTTGGCGGGTCACGGTATCGCTGGCGGGAACCGGGCGTTGGTTGCGCGGACTGGGCCGGGTCGCGGATGGCTTTGCCATCGCCGACATCGGGCACGGTGACGTGGCCGACTTGCTGGAGGAGGTGGAGTCCGGCTTCGGCCGGTTGACTGGCGTGCGCCACGCCGCGCGCATGTCCGCCACGCCGGCAGCCTGGGAGCGCCCCTCCGTTCCGCTCGGCACGCATGAAGCGGTTTGGCCGGCACGGCAAACGATGTAAAAGCTTGTCACATGGCGTTCGGGGACTCACGCGGCAGCTACCACCACGGCAACCTGCGGGAAGCGTTGGTCGAGGCTGCCCTGCGAATGATCGCCGAGCGGGGTCCGACCGGCTTTGCGTTTGCCGAAATCGCGCGCGCCGCTGGGGTCAGCCCGGCCGCTCCCTATCGGCATTTCCGCGACCGTACGGCGCTGGTGGTCGAGGTCGCCCGCCGCGGCTTCGAGCGTTTTGCCGACGAACTCGCGCGGGCGACGGCCGCCACCGGGCATCCGGTCACCGCCATGGAGGCATGCGGCCGCACCCATCTGAGTTTCGCCCGGCGCGAGGCAGCCTCCTATGCCGCGATGTTTCAGGCCGTCCTTCCCGACGACCCGGCGCTCCGCCAGGCGTCGGATCGCGCCTTCGCCGTGGTGCGCCGGGCGGCGGATGCCGCTTGCGCCGTCGCGACTGGCCGGCGTCCGCCCGCGCTGATGGTGGCCCTGCACGTTTGGGCGCTTTCGCACGGCATCGCCACGCTTTATGTCATCGACAGCCGCCCGCTGCCGATGACGCCGGAGGACCTGCTGGAAGCCGGCTTGCTTGTTTATCTCCGCTCGCTTGGGTTGGAAGCGCCGATCACATAACCGTGAGCCCCTGTTCCTAGGGCGGTGTCGATCCAGTTATGTGAAGCTGCTTAACATCGCCCTGGAGGCTCCTGTGGCACTTGTGTCAAAGATGGATGAGTTTGGCCGCCCAGCCTGGATTGTGGCGATCGTGGCCAGTTTCTGGCTGTGGTGGCCGCTTGGCTTGGCCATGCTGGTATATCTTGCCGTAAGCGGCCGGATGCGCGCCTGGAAAATGGAGCGGCGTGGCCGCTGGCAGAACCCAATCACCAACGGCTTCGGCGCCGGGCGGTTCAGTTATACGCCGCCGAGCGGCAACTATGTGTTCGACGAATATCGCGCCGACACGCTCCGCCGCCTTGAGGACGAGCAGAAAGAGTTCGTAGAATATCTCGAGCGACTGCGTCAGGCCCGCGATAAGGCCGAGTTTGACCAGTTCATGGCCGAGCGTCGCAACCGGCAGGCGCCAGCTCCGACTGACGTTTGAGACCGGCGAACCGCTTTCGCCATTTACTGGATCATTGAATAGGGAAGTCCATGCCCGAATGCGGGTGTGGACTTCTGCTGTCGGCCACTACGAGGGGCCAGAGTACCGATCTTGACCGCCCTGTTGGTAAGATTGGCTTGGTTTGCGTCGTTCGCTTTCTGACGAAGGGAGCCGGTCGCGAATGACGATGGATGCAGGTGCATTTATTTCTTCTCGTCGTTGCTGATGCGCCAAGCGTGCGGTGAATGGCCTCGCTTCACTGATCGTTAGCGTCACCAATCCATAATGCCCTCGGCTGCCTACATCGGTCAGCCGACCTTGCCCTGAAAGCATTAGTCGCAGCTTCGGACTCGACGGCTGCGAAATACTTCTTCACGAACGGGACGCAGCAGGTGTCGGCTGATGCTGCAGCCATACTGACGGCCCGCAATGGCAGCAGCGACGTGTTCGGCACGGCCTATGGCCGTCGCCCGGCAGCCAGCGGCGGCGCCGACCCGTATGACAACTCCCGCCCTTTCCAAACCGAGCCCAGTGTCACTACGTTTACCGGCACCGACTGTTTCGGGGCAGCGTCGAGCAACATCGCCTATCTCGAAGGCCCAGCTCAGGACTTGAGGGCAAACCCGTCATTTCCGAGCGGTCATGCCACCTACGGCTACACGGAGGCGTTGCTTCTCGCCATCCTGGTGCCCCAGCGTTTCCAGCAGGAAATCACGCGCGCGGCCGAATTCAGCAATGACCGTGTTATTCTGGGCGCGGCTGGCCGACGTGCTGGAGGCCATGCTGGCGGGGCTGCGGGACACCTTCGCGCGCGGCGATCGTCGGCAACTCGCTGGGACCAAGCACCTGGATGACGTGCTCGACGGATTGAACATCGCCATCAAGGCTTATCTAACCACGCTCGACCCGCAGGCGATGACCGACGCCGATCATCGCCGGGCGCGGGAGATCCTGTGCTTTGCCACCAACATGAAACACGCAGGCGACGTGGTGCAGCGGAACCTTCTCGGGCTTGTAGCCAAGTCGATCAAGCGGGGCCTCGTGGTCTCGATCGATGGCCAGGCCGAACTGCTGGGCCTGATCGACCGGCTGACCGCCAACGTGCGGACTGCGGCTTCCGTGTTCGTGACCGAGGATGTGCGCGCCGCCCGGCTGCTCGCCGCCGAGAAGGAAGCGTTCCGGGACATAGAAGCGAAGGCCACCGTGGCGCACCTTGACCGACTCCGGGTGGGAGGACCTGAAACAGCGGAAACCAGTTCGCTGCACCTGGATGCCCTGCGCGACCTCAAGCGGGTCAACGCGCATCTGGTCGCTGCAGCGGCGTATCCGGTGCTGGAGAACAAGGGGGAACTGCTGCCGAACCGGCTGCGGCAGGATGAAATGGGCGTGGATGGCTAAGACACCAAGAAGCAGAAGCAGCAGAAGCAGAAGCAGCGTGTTCCTCCAGCCAAGCCGAGTGACCCTCTCACCGCGGCCAAGCGGGGGCGTCGGCTTCCCGCGTTGGCGACGGCCCTCCACGTCAAACGGGCTGGCAAGCAGGTTGGCCCGAAAAAGAGGCTCGGAAAGACATCAAGGAAGCTGCGTCTGTTGGCGGCCGAACCGAGCGGCGCTTTTCCTCCGGCCAGTTCTCAAAACCAGCCTCCCCAGCTGGCCACGGCGATCGTCGCCGAAAGCGCGGGCAAGCGGGGTGCCAACCCACCGAAGAAGCGCAAACAGCGTGCTCCCCGTTCGAAGTTGGCCCTCCCTTCCAATCCGGCCATTTCGGCCGTTCACGAGGATCGGCTCGCACGCCTGGATGGCGCCATTCACGCTGTGCGCTCCGGAGAGCGGGTCAGCCCGCGGGTTGCGAGGCTGCTGGCGGCCGGTGTGCCCAAGATGGCGCAGAAGGTCGTCGAGGAGGCAGCCGAGGTGGCCATCGACGCGGTGCGTGGGGAGCGGACCGCCTTCGTCAACGAGAGTGCGGACCTGCTCTACAATCTTGTCGTGCTGTGGTCCGCGCTGGGCGTGACACCAGCCGAGATATGGGCCGAGATGGACCGGCGCGAGGCGATGCTCGGCATGGCAGAGAAACTGCCCAAAGCAGACGAGACCGCTGAGTGAACCGGCGCTCAGCTATCAGTGTAATGAATTCGACATGATGAGAGTCACGTCGCTGCGACTTCCGGCACACGCAGCCATCCTCGGGCGTGACCTGCCATCGCGATGAACGTCGACACCCCCATTGCCCGCTTCCTTCTGCTTCTCGGCCTGAGCTTCTTCTTCGGCCTCGCGTTCGAGGAGTTCCACGCCCACGGCAAGCAGCCTCGACCCGGCGGCATTCGCAGCTTCCCGTTGCTCGCACTGATAGGCGCGCTGCTCTACCGTCTGGACACACGACAGCTCTTGCCCATGAGCATCGGGCTGCTCGTCCTGGGCATCTGGCTCGCCTGCTTCTACTGGCAGCGCCTACGCGAGACCGATGAGCAAGATGCGGCAAGTGTGGGGCTGATGACGCCGATCTGCAGCGTCGTTGCCTACGTTCTCGGCCCCATCGCCCTCGCCGAACCGGCGTGGGTCGCGGTGGGCGCCACGGTCGCGCCCGTGCTGCTCCTGACCGCGCGGGAAAAACTGCACGGCCTCGCCCGGCAGATCGAGACGGGCGAGATCGTCACCGCCGGCAAGTTCCTTCTGCTGGCCGGGTTCATCCTGCCGCTGTTGCCGAACCAGCCGGTGAGCCCGCTGACGGATATCACGCCATACCAGGTCTGGATGGCCGTGCTCGCCGTCTGCACCGTCTCTTATGCCAGCTACCTGCTGCAGCGCTACGTGGCACCCGTCGGTGCTGGCCTTTGGGTGGCGTTGCTCGGCGGGCTCTACTCTTCCACTGCAACCACGGTTGTTCTTGCGCGGCGGGCCAGGGCGGAACCGACGACGCTGTTGCAAGCTCAGACCGGGATCATGCTCGCGACCGCGGTGATGTATCTGCGGCTGTTGGCCATTATCCTGGTGTTCAACCGCTCACTCGCCATTGCGCTGGCGCCGGCGCTGCTCGGCCTTTCGGCTGTTGGGTTCGTGATGGCCGGAGTTTGGCATTGGCTTCACCACAGCCGCACTCTGCACGCGCAAGTGGCCCATCAGCCGGGAAATCCGTTGGAACTTGGCGCCGCCCTGATCTTCGCGGCGTTGTTCGTGCTGATCTCGCTGGCCTCGGCCTGGACGCAGTCGCGCTTTGGCACGACCGGGCTCTACCTGTTGGCCGCGATCGTCGGCGTGTCCGACATCGATCCGTTCGTGCTCAGCCTGGCCGAGCACGGGGCCGGGCCGATGCCAACCCCTCGGGAGGTGGTCGCCATCCTGATTGCGATCTCGTCCAACAACCTGCTCAAGGCGGGCTACGCCGCAGCCTTCGCCGGCGTGCGTCCGAGCCTACCTTCCGCAGCGGCGTTAGGAGCGCTGGCCCTATGTGGTCTTGCCATCTCAGCTGGGATAGCAGGTATCGATCTGCCCGGCTGATTTCACACTGCAGCCTTTTTGTCGAAGGAGAGCGCCGGCGCTCTCTTTGCCGTCGGCGGCCATGACACGCCAGGGCGCGTCGGCGGCGGTCGCGGCACTCTGCAGGGCATACGATCTCGTGCATGATTAGCGGGCGTTGGTGATCTCCACTCGGTCATAGCCCTGCCAGCGATCGACGGCGGTAGAACCGATTCAGTGCAGGATGAAGATGCCGACGACAGCAAAGCCGAGATAGCCGAAGCTGTCGTTTAGGCTGCCGACCGCCGTCCAGAACGACCCGGTGAGCGCAAGCTGGCCGCCGCCCAGGCCCATGCCCAGGATGCCAGATTGGTGGCAATCAGCGGCGCGAACAGGCTGGCCGACCGTGGCGGTTGCGGCGTCATACGTTCGATCCCATACGAGTCAATCGATGGTGCACGACGATGCGCGCCACGGTGGGTTGGCTGACATCGTAGTGTCTGACCGTATCAGTGCCGGACTTGCCGCCAGCTGCACCATCATTCGGCCGACCGGCGTCGTTCGGCCAGTACTCCGTCGCAGACCAGGACCGCGGCAAATTCGATTGGGAAATATTTTTCTTCTGGCGCGTATGGCATTGCAGCGCTGGACTTGTCTCTCCCGCAGCCTCACTGAAGGATCACCTATGTCACGACGCAGGCGTGGAAGTGCTCTTGCCTTCCCGGCAATGATGACCGAACTGAGCTGCGCTTCCTACGAAGTTATTGCCCGCCGCACGCTGATGATGGTGACCGGCACATGCTCATCTGCCGAATACTGGCGCGTGGTGCACGAGAAAACAGCGGCTGCGACGAGCACTCTGCGTCTCGTCACGAATGGCGGACCAGCGTCGGCAGCGTCGCTGCTAGCACCCTGGCACAGCCGCGCGACAGCGAACGCCAAGCGCTTTCGCCGCACCTGAGCGACCTCGCGCGAAAAGCCAATCTGACTGCAATCGACCATGGCGGGGATACGTGTTTATCCGGCGGAAGAAGGCCGCCTGGAACGATTCTTATATGCTCACGCTCCTATTTAACTACCCGGTGATCTCCGCACCAAATCGAGGCAAGATTTCATGCGTTGTCCTTGGGCACCGGCCAGGTCGCCGAATATTCGAGATTGCAGCTCCTGCCCTGCCGTGTTTGGGCATTGAGCCGGTGCCTCCTTTACCGGGCGAACAGCGATCCCCAGCCGCGCACCAAACTGGGATCGTAAGGCCGCCAGCTGAAGCGCCGACCAAATCGCACACGCTGTGGAGTCAAAGACTGGAATGTCCAACTCCCGCTCGAGCGTCGCCGCAGCCCGCACACCAAATAGGTTGGTGCAAAGGATGCTGATCGCCTGCGGTTTTGCCCGGGCGATCTCCCTGACCATGCCCATCAACGTGCTCGCACCGACCTGGGCAAATGCGAAGTTGTCGGTCAAGCCCAAGTGCCGCTCCGAGAGGCATTCGAATCCCAAGGCTGCGTAGTTTGCAACGATGCGAGCCTGCACGTCACTGGTGTAAGGCGTCACGAGGCCGAAGCGCGTCACACCAGCCCGGCGGAACAACTCGACGGTCGCAAGCGAAGCCGAGGTGGCGCAGATACCCGTCTGCGTCCTGATCGAGGCGCATAGAGCCTCGTCACGCTGCAAGCCCAGCCAACTCGCGGAGGTGCCATTCCAGCAGATCGAACGCACCTGCGCGTCGGCCAACAGCGACGCTGCGTCTTGCATCGCAGCGATGTCGAACTGTGCCGATGAGCTGTCGTCGAGGCTGATGTGGGTCACGCGCAGCCGTGTGAAATGGGCCGACACGCCGGACAAGCCGTGCAGTATGTCGGCGCAGGCCGGTTCCACCACCGTGTTCGAGGACGGGGTGATCATGCCGAGAAGAACCCTCGTTGACGCGACGTCTTCGGTGGCATCCATTTTGCTCTAACCCCGGTGTAAATCCCGGTGAATTGGGCCCTGAATGAACACCCGCCGCAAGCTGCTCGCTGCCGCTGGCCTGCTCGCCGCTCCTGCCATCCTGCCCCGGGCCTCGCTGGGCCAGGCGTTACGCAAGGTGAAGGTGGGATCGGCTTTCACCACCACGACCAACGCCGCCTATCTGATGCCCAAATACCTGAAGCCGGAGGGCATCGACGCCGAGATCATTTCCTTCCCAAGCCTGGTGCAGCGCATGCAGGCGATCGCGTCGGGCGACGTCGACGTGGGCAATGGCGGGTTGTCCGCCACCATGCAGGTCGATGTGAAGGGCTTTCCGATGTCCGTGCTGGCCAACGGTTGCGAGGGCGGGTGGATGCTGCTGGCCAAGTCCGGCATCACCAGCTTCCAGGACCTCAAAGGCAAGAAGATCGGCGTGCAGAACGGCTCCATCGCCCTGGTCAGCCTGCTGTGGAAGCTGAAGCACGAGGGGTTGGAGGGCGCGGTCGATCTCGCCTTCATGGACAACCAGGACCAGCCGATTCCGCTGATGCGCGGCGACATCCAGGCAATCTGCTGCTTCGAGCCCTATGCGACGCTGGCGGAGTTGCAGGGCTGGGGCAAGAAGCTCTGGACGCCCTACGATACGCCCATGGGCAAGACCAACCTCGGCTTCGTCGCGTCGTCCGCCCTTGTCAGGAAAGACCCGGCGCTGATCCGCACCATCGTCCAGGCGCACGTAAAGGCCACCAACGAGATGGCAGGCGACCCGGCGATCGCCGTGAAAACCACCATCGACCAGTTCAAAATGACCCCCGAGGTCGCCGCCGCGTCCACCAAGAACCTGTTCTTCACCGCCGATTCCGGCATCCGCTTCCAGGATGGGCTACGGGCGATGGCCGCCATGATGATTGACGCCAAGCTGTTGGGCCGCGCGCCCGAGTGGGACCGCTTCATCGACATCAGCTTTCTGGCCTGACATGGCGTCCCGCGTTTTCGGGCTGCTGCCGCTGCTGGGTCTGCTGGCCGTGTGGCAACTGGCGGTGCTGGCGGGAGTGTATCCCACGATACTGTTGCCAGCGCCGGGCAGCGTCCTGGCCGCGTTCGGCCGTGACCTGCCGGACATCGTGGCCAACGCCGCCGCAAGCGTGACCCGGATCGTGATTGGCGTTTCCATCGCCTTCTGCGTTGCGGTTCCCGCGGGCATGCTGATCGGCCGCTACCGGACCTTGGACCGAGTGACGGACTGGTCGATCCAGATTTTCCGCTCCGTGCCGCCCATCGCGCTCATCCCGCTCGCGATCTTGTTCTTTGGCATCGGCGACCGCCCGGCCATCATCCTGATCTTCCTTTCCGCCCTCTGGCCGCTGCTGATCAACACCATCTTCGGGGTGCGCAGCATCGACCGCACGATGCTGAAGGTGGCGCAGTCCGCTCGGGCAAGCGAGTGGCTGGTGTTCACCGACATCATCCTGCCGGCCGCCATGCCATCGGTGTTCACCGGGCTGCGCCTCGCCATCGGCGGCGGCTGGCTGACGGTGGTGACGGCGGAGATGATCGCCGTTAAGTCCGGTCTCGGCTACATGATCCTGAACGCCCAGCTGACCTTCCGGTCGGAGTTGATCATCGCCGGAATCATCGTGATCGGCGCGATCGGGCTGCTGGCAGACCAGGGCACCCGCTTGCTCCGGGCCCGCGTGTGCCGCTGGCAGGAGGGCCTGGTCGCGCACGCAGAATGAGCCCTTTCATCGAGTGCAACGACGTCGGCAAGATCTATCGCGGCAAATCCGGCGCGGTGGAGGCCCTGCGCGGGATTGATCTCTCGTGCAGGAAAGGAGAGTTCGTATGCCTGCTCGGCCTGTCCGGCTGTGGCAAGTCGACGCTGCTGCAATTGATCGCCGGGCTAGAGCAGGCGACGTCGGGAAGCATCGCCATCAACGGACGAGTGCTGAACGGCCCCTCGGCCGAGACCAGCATCGTCTTCCAGGACCACGGCTTGTTCCCCTGGATGACGGTGGGGCGCAATGCCGCCTTCAACATGAAGGCCCGCGGCCTCCCAGTCCGGGCGCGCCAGGAGAAAGCCGAGGAGTTCCTCGACATGATGGGCTTAGGCGCCTTTCGCGATCGCTACCCGCACGAACTCTCCGGCGGCATGCGCCAACGCGTCAGGATCGCCCGGGCATTGACCACCGAGCCCGAGGCCCTGCTGATGGACGAGCCGTTCGGCGCGCTGGACGCCCAGACCCGCGGCGCCTTGCAGGAGGAACTCCTGCGCATTTGGGATGCGCAGCGCACGACGATCGTGTTCGTCACCCACAGCATCGACGAGGCCGTTTTCCTCGCTGACCGTATTGCCATCTTCTCCGCCCGGCCCGGCCGCATCTCCGCCATCGTCCCCGTGGACCTGCCGCGCCCGCGCGACCCAACCGCAGGAAGCTTCACCGAGTTGAGCCGGATGCTGCGGACCCAGATTGCCCCAGGCCTGCACGGGGCGCCACTCGGATGAGGCTGCTGTTGGCCAATCCCAACACGTCCGTTCGCATCACCGAGCGCATCGCGGCCGTCGCGCGCGGCATCGCCGCACCCGGCACCGAGATCGTGGCGGTGACTGCGACCGCGGGGGTGCCCTACATCGCGACGCGGGCGGAGGCTGCGATCGCCGGGCGTGCCACGCTGGAATTGATGGCCGAGCACGGCGCCGGATGCGACGCCGCCATCGTCGCCGCGTTCGCCGACCCCGGGCTGGGCGGGGCGCGGGAGCTGATGCCGGTGCCGGTGGTGGGCCTCGCCGAAGCCGCCATGCTCACCGCCTGCATGCTCGGACGCCGTTTCGCGATCGTGACCTTCTCCGGCTCGCTCGGGCCGTGGTATCGCGAGTGCGTCGAATATCAGGGCCTCACCTCGCGCTTGGCCGCGATCCGCTGCCTGGATGCCCCGTTCACCGGGATCGACGCCGTTCAGGCCGAGTTGCGGGATCTTTTGGTGGCGCTGTGCTGCCGCAGCGTCGCGGAGGACGACGCGGAAGTCGTCATCCTGGGCGGCGCGCCGTTGGCGGGTCTGGCCAGGCAAATCGCCGACCGCGTCCCCGTGCCGCTGATCGACGGGGTGGAGGCGGCGGTGCGGCAGGCGGAAACCCTTGTGGCGCTTGCCCTGCGCAAGGCCACCGCGGGCAGCTTCCGCCGCCCTGCCGCCAAGCCAGCCATTGGCCTCCCGCCGAAGCTCGCCTCCATGCTGGATTGGACCTAGAGCATCATCCGACCGAACGGGATCACCCGTCGGATAAAGATGCTCCCTAAAACAAAGGGCTAGAGCATTTTCCGTGCGCCTATCAGCGCGGATCATGCTTTAGCGTCAGGCTTTGGAACTCGGGCGGTAAAACGGCTCGTGCGTCGCCGGGTCGATATAGCCGTCGTAGAAGCGCTTGACGTGGGGCAGCAGCGCCTTCGACAGCTTGCGGCGCTGGACCTCGTCGTCGGAGAGCGCGTGCGCCAGATCGTCGTGCAGCGCCTTCAGCGCGCCAGCCTGGTCGACCCGGGTGAAGCGGCCATCGGCGTAGATCACCTCGCCGGCGCACATCACGGTCCGCACCCCACCGGTCTTGGCGCGCTGCAGCACAGCGTCCAGCAGCGGCATCTCGTCGTCCAGGTAGGGATAGCTGATCTGCGCCCAGTCCAGCAGCACCAAGTCCGCCGCCGTGCCCACTGCAATCGTGCCGAGTTGGTCGCCGAACGCGGTGGTGCGCGCGCCACCCTGCGTCGCCATGCCGAACACCTGCGCCGCCGTCGGCACGTCGTCCGCCATGCCCGGCGTGCGATGTGCCCGCAGCACCAGCCGCATCTCCTGCAGCATGTCGCGGTCGTCGTTGATCCCAGCCTCATCCAGGCCGATCGCAACGTTGATCCCGTGCGCGGCAAAGCGATTGAGCGGCGCCACGCCCGACCGCAGCCGGAAATTGGAGCTGCAGTTGTGGCAGATGCAGGCGCCGGTCTCAGCCACCCGGGCGATGTCGCTCTCGTTCAGCCAGACACCGTGCCCGAGGGTCATGCGCTTGTTCATCAGCCCGAACCGGTCGAGGTACTCCACGGCGGTGCAATCGCCCCGGCGTTTGGCGTATTCCTTCTGATAGGCGGTCTCCACCAGATGCATGTGCATCGGCACGTCGAACCGTGCCGAGGCTTCGGCAAGCCGCGAGAGGGCGGCGTCCAAGCACCAGTGCAGGTTTGCCGGGGCAAGCTGGATGCGCACGCGCTCCTTGCCCGAGTGCGCGCCATGCAATGACTGGAACATGTCCATGCAGCCGTCCAGCGTCATGTGGAAGCGATCGAACCACCCCTGCATCGGGCCGCGCAGCTCCGGGGGAAGCGAGGCGACGAACGCGCTATCGTCCTGATAGATCAGCCGGTTCTGGTCGCGCACGGCGTAGCAGTACGAGACCCGCATGCCGATATCGTCGTAGGCACGGATCACCTCGTTCGCTTTCGCCTCCACCTCCGCCTGCGTGCCGGGCAGCCAGCCATGGATGTGCTGCACGGTCGTGATGCCCGACCCAACCATTTCGAAGGCCGAGTAGAGCGTGTCGAGATAAAGGTTCAGGTTCCGCGCGACCATGCGGGTGATGAACCACAGCTCCAGCGGCATGTCCGGTGAGCCGAGCTGCACGGGGGTGAGCCCGACATGGTGGTGGCCGTTGACGAAGGCTGGCAACAGGATCTCACGACCGGTGCCGATCACGGGAGCGTCGGGGTAGCGGCGGTGCAGTTCGTCGAACGTGCCGATCGCGGCGATCACGCCGTCCTGCTGCAGCACGGCGCCGTCGTCGATCACCGTCGCCCCGGCGCTGCGCGTGGCGTGCAGGATTGCGGAACGGCTGCGGATCAGCGTTGCAGGCATCATGATGTCTCTCCTGTGGAAGCATCAGGCAAGCAGGGCTTCCTGCTCCGCGAAGGCGCGATCGACCTCGTCCTGCAGCAATCCCGTCAGATGTCGGCGCAGCGCTTCGGCAGCAGGGCTGAAGGGATCGCGCGGACGGGGCAGGTCGACGGGCACGACGGCCTTGATCCGGCCGGGCCGGGCGGTGAACACCACCACGCGGTCGGCCAGCGCCACCGCCTCGTCAATATGATGGGTCACGAACAGGACGGAAGCGCCGGAGGTCCGCCACACGTCGAGCAGGAAGTCCTGCATCTTGGCGCGGGTCTGCACGTCCAGGGCGGCGAACGGTTCGTCCATCAGCAGGACCTTGGGCCGCATCGCCAGCGCCCGCGCCACCGCGACGCGCTGGCGCATCCCGCCCGACAGCTCGTCCGGCCGCTTGTCGATGGCTTCGGCCAGGCCCACGCGCGCCAGGGCCTGGCGCGCCGCAAGCTGCCTCGTCGCCGCGGCGTCGCCACGGATGGACAGTCCGAATGCGACATTCTGACCGACCGAGAGCCATGGGAACAGCGATGTTTCCTGGAAGATAAGGCTGCGGTCCGGGGATGGCGTTTCCACGCGGTCGCCGAACGACCAGATCTCGCCCCCGGTGACGCCTTCCAGCCCGGCGACGAGATAGAGCAGCGTGCTCTTGCCGCAGCCGGATGGCCCGAGCAGGACGATGAACTCGCCGGCTGCGACGTCGAGGTCGATCGACCGCAACGCCTCCTGCGCCCGCGGCGTGCCGGGCGCCCAGGTTTTGGCGACCCCACGGCACGCCACGGCCGAGTGGGAGGAGAACGGGGCCGGCACACTAGACGCCACGCAGCGCCTCCGTCCCCTTCGGCACCCAGTAGAGCACGCGCGCCTGGACCAGTCGCAGGGCGTAGTCGAACAGGAAACCCAATACGCCGATGAGCGCGATGGTGAAGAACACCAGCGATGGGTTGAACGTGTTCCGCGCCAGCATGATGACCTGGCCGAGTCCATAGCCGACACCGGTGCTTTCCGCGATCAGCACGACCATCCAGGCGGCGAACAGGTTCATCCTGAGCACCACCAGCATCCCCGGCAAGATCGCAGGGACGATCACCCGGGCGTAAATCTGCCGCTTGGTGGCGCCCATCGTGCGCGCGACGTTGACGAGGTTGCGGCTGACGCCATCGATCTGGGCGATGGTCGAGAGCGTCATGTGGAACAGCAGCGCGATCACCACCATGAACACGGCGGGACGATTGCTGATGCCGAACATGAAAATGGCGACCGGAAGCCAGGCAATCGGCGAGACCGGCGCCAGCAACGTGATCGTCGGCAGCGTCAGCCGTTCGAACAGCAGCACGTAGCGAACCGCGACCCCAAGGCTGATCGAGAGCACGGATGCGATGGCCAGCCCGGCCATTACCCGCCCGGTGGTGGAAGCTGCGGTGAAAAATACCGCCATGGCCGGGGTTGGCCCGGCGTCCATGCCCACGCCCACCTGCCAGCGGCTGACGGTGTTGAAGAATTTGGCCTGGTCCGCAATGTTGCCGAGGAACACGTGCGGTGGCGGCAACAGCCTTGGATCGGCCCAACCGACAAGCCAGCACAGCTCCCAGATCGCGGCGAACAGCCCGATGCTGAGACATCCCCAGGCAAGCTTGCCAACCCAGGCGGGACGCCAGCCCGCCAGGCAACCGGACGGCTCGTGGCAATCGTGACGCCCATTTAGGCGGACTTGTACTTCAGCTTGCCGTGGAGTTCAGGGTTTTCCGTGATGACCTGCTCCAGAAGCGTCCAGTCGATCGCCTCGCGGCCGGGCTTCTTCTTGATGTATCCCATTTCCATGATCGAGTTGACGCGATCCAAAATGAACTGCGTCTGGCTGCGCGCGTCCACCACGGAGGGCTGCTTGCTCATGGCGATCTTGGCATTTTCCATGCTGGTCTTGTAGTAACGGCCGACCAGGGTATCGAGTGCGACTTGTGGCGTCTGCTCAGCGATCGCCTGCGCCTGCATCATGCCTTTGATAAGCGCCTTCAGCCCGGCCGGGTTCTGCGCGATGAGGTCCGATCGAACGGCCAGAACGCAATCCGTGTAGCCAGGGCTGTAGATGTCCAAGCCGTCCGAGAGCTTCACCGAGCCTTTGACATCGTTCAGGAGCGCCGTGCCGTAGGGTTCGATGGTGCAGATCATGTCCAGCGACCCGGCCCGGAACGCCTCCACGGCCTCAGGCGTGTTGCCCATGTAGCGCACGGTGATGTCTTTGAACGGCACGTTGTTCTTCTTGAACCAGTCGTATGGCAGCACTTCAAGCGTGTCGAGTTGGAAGGTGCCGAGCGTCTTGCCCTTCAGTTTGGCCGGCGTATCCAGGCCGGGTTGCGCGACCAGGACGCAGCCTTCAATCCCGCCGCCGGCGACGATCTTGACGGGGGCGCCCGCATCGTAGAGGGCGATGAAGCTGGTATAAGGCATCAGCCCGGCATCCACTTGCCCGGCGCCCAGGAACGTCACTTGCTCGGCAAAGGTCGGGGTCGGCACGAAGTCCAGGATCAGCCCGTCGTCTTTTGCGGTCTGCATGGCGTTGGTTAGGTAAAAATTGAGGTTGCAGAACCCGGAGCCGAACGTGGAGTGGATGTGGGTCTCTGCCGCATGGGCCCCCCGGCCGCACGCCATGAGGGTGATCGCGCCCGCTGCTGACCCCCGCAGCATATTGCGTCGGGTGATCCGGCCCGACTCGGTTGCGCGTCCGGCTATCCATGGAAGACCATCGAACATGGTATTGCTCCGGCTGACGACCGACCCGGCACGGTCGTCAATAACCATGCAACCGTTGTGCCACCTCTCCGATTAAGCTTGGTAGCGTCAGAACGCCTTGACATGGAACAGCTTGCACCATTCCGTCTCCGCATGGTTTGAAGCTTCCCTGATTTGGTAGGTGGTTGCCGGCTTGAGTGGCCAAGCGTTGATTGAGCCTTGCTGCCTTCGTCGCTCGAAGGCGATCTTAGGGAATAGCCTGCGACGGACAGAACCGGGAGACATCAATGCCGCGGATCATACGCGTGGCGGCGGCACAGATGGGGCCAACGCAGCTCGGCGACCCCCGGCCGAATACGCTCGCGCGCATGATCGTTCTGCTGGAGCAGGCGGCGGCCGCAGGCGCTACGCTGGTGGTGTTTCCGGAACTCGCCTTCACGACGTTCTTTCCGCGCTGGGTACTCGAGGGAGCGGCGCTGGACGCCTTCTTCGAGCGCGCGATGCCGAACCCGGATGTGCAACCGCTGTTCGATCGCGCCCATGCGCTGCATGTCGGTTTCTATGTCGGCTACGCGGAGCTGACGCCCGGCGGCCAGCGGTTCAACAGCGCGATCCTGGTCGCCCCCGACGGCGCGGCGCTCGGGCGCTATCGCAAGATCCACTTGCCGGGCTCGATCGAGCCGCGGCCCGGCGAACGCTTCCAGCAATTGGAGAAACGCTACTTCGCGTATGGCGATCTCGGCTTTCCCGTGTTCCGCGCGTCGGCAGCTTGGCACGGCGGCCTGCTCGGCATGCTGATCTGCAACGACCGCCGTTGGCCGGAGGCGTGGCGCGTGCTGGCGCTGCAGGGCATGGAGCTGCTGTGCTGCGGCTACAACTCGGCCGCCTACGATCCGAACGGAGGCCGGACGGAGAACGCGGCGCTGCGCAGCTTCCACTCGCGCCTAGCCGTGCAAGCCAACGCCTACATGAACGCGTGCTGGGCCGTGGCCGTCGCCAAGGCGGGCGAGGAGGACGGCGCCGGGCTGATCGGCGGCTCGTGCATTGTCGATCCGAATGGCCAGGTGGTGGCGGAGGCAGGCAGCTTGGCCGACGAGGTGCTGGTCGCCGACTGCGACCTGGACGCCTGCCGGCAGGGCCGTGACAAGATGTTCAACTTTGCCGCCCATCGCCGCCCGATGTGGTACGGCCCGATCACCGGGCAGGCCGGGGTGGTGGAGCCGGCTTAACGACCGGCGATCGCCCGGTTCTCCAGCCGGCTTAGCAGGCGCACGCCGGGCCAGAGCAGCAGGAAATACAGCGCCGCCGCGACCAGGATCGGTGTTGGGTTGTAGGTCACGCTCTGCGCCTGCCGGGCCTGGAACAGCAGTTCGGGCAGCGCCACCACGCTCGCGATCGAGGTCAGCTTCACCACCTCCAGCGTATTCGACACCAGGTCGGGCAGCACGTTGCGCAAGGCAGGGGGCAACACGACGAAGCGCAGCGTCTGCACCGGACCAAGGCCCGTGCTGCGGGCGGCTTCGCTCAAGCCCGGCGGAACGCTTTCGAGGCCGGCGCGGATCACCTCGGCGTAGTAGGCCCCCGTATTGAGGAAGAAACCGATCGCTACGCAGCCGAACGCGCCCAGCTCGATCCCGGCGAAGGGCAGCCCGGCATACAGGAACACGAGCAGCACCAGCGGCGGGAAGGCGCGGAACAGGTCGACCCACGCCACCAGCGCCCAGCGCAGCGGCCGGTTGGGCACGGTGGACAGCAGCGCCAGCCCCAGCCCGCACGAGAAGCCGAGCGGCACGACGAGCAGCGATAGCGCCACCGTCACCAGCAGGCCACGCCACAGGATCGGCCAGGCGGCGATGGCGATGTCGGCGTTGAAAAAGGTTTCGATCACCTGAAGCGCCGCTCCACCCAGCGCCCGAACACCACGACCGGCAGGAACAGCAGCAGGTACGCCGCAGCGCCGAGCGTCAGCGGCGACGGGTTGCCGCTGAACGACATGCCGGACGACGCCTGCGAGAGGATTTCCTGCACGGCCACCACCGAGCCGAGCGCCGTGCCCTTGGTGATCGCGATGGTGCGGTTGGTGAGCGGCGGGACCGTGATCCGCAACGCCTGGGGCAGCACGACGAACGCCATCGCTGTGGCGAAGCCGAGCCCGGTGGAACGCGCCGCCTCCCACTGGCCCCGCGGCACGGCGTTCAGGCCGGCCCAGATGATCTCCTCGGCAAAGGCCATCAGCACCAAGGAAAGGCTGGCCCAGGTGCAGGCGAAGCCCGACGGCGTGGCGCCCATCGCGGGCGCGCCGAAATACAGCAGCACGATGATCACCAGCGGCGGCAGCGTGCGGAACAGGTCGACCACGAACACGATCAGCCAGTTCAACGGGCGCACGCCCAAGCTGCGCGCCAGCGCCAGCGCCAATCCGGCCAGCAGCCCGGTGGCCACGATCAGCACGGCCAACTCCACCGTGAGCCCGAATCCCTCGACGATCTTGGGCAGGACCTGCGCCATGACGGCGCCGTCCAGGAAGGTGTCGGCGAAGGTCATTTAATGATTGCGGAGTTGGGGACTGCGGAGTTGGGACCGCGGATTTGGCCGATGAAGGCGCGGGTGCGGGCATGCGCCGGGTCGGTGAACACCTGCTCCGGCGCTCCCTGCTCCACCACGACTCCATCGGCCATGAACACGACGCGGTCGGCCGCCGCGCGGGCGAACCCCATCTCGTGGCTGACGACCACCATCGTCATGCCGCTCTCCCGCAATTGCCGCATCACCCCCAGCACGTCGCCGACCAGCTCGGGGTCGAGGGCACTGGTCGGCTCGTCGAACAGCATCACCCGCGGCTCCAGTGCGACCGCGCGCGCGATCGCCACCCGCTGCTGCTGACCGCCCGAGAGCTGCCCCGGGCGGTAGCCGGCGCGATCGGCCAGCCCGACCCGCGCCAGCGCCGCACGGCCGATCTCGTCCGCCTCCGCCCGGCCGTGGCCCACGACCCGGCGGAGCGCCAACGTCACGTTCCCCAACGCGGTCATGTGCGGGTAGAGGTTGAACGACTGGAACACCATGCCGATCCGCTGCCGCGCCCGGTTGATGTCCGTCCGCGGGTCGAGCAGGTCGATCCCGTCGATGGTGATCGCGCCCGAATTCGGCGTCTCCAACCGGTTGAGGCAGCGCAGCAGCGTCGACTTGCCGGAGCCGGACGGGCCGATGACGAACACCAGCTCCCGCTCGGCGACGATCAGGTCCACGCCCTTCAGGACGTGCTGGACGCCGAAATGCTTGTGGATTGCGCGGGCATCGACGATCGGCCTAGTCACAATGGAGGTCGTGCGGCGCCGGGTCGTAGCCGGGCATGCCGGGCACGCCGTAGCCGGGATCTATCACCCGCTCCAGGTCGTCGGCGGCTGGGACGGCGCCGAACCATTTCTCGCTCAACTTGGCCAGCGTTCCGTCCTGCTTCATGCAGCTGACGGCATCCTGGACTTGATTTCGCAGCGCGGCCTCGTCCTTGCGGAACGGGGCCGCCCATTGAGCGCGGGTGTCGGCGATGGCGAAGTCCGGCACCAGCTGCGGCAGCTTGGTCGCGGCGTACTTCAGCACGGCGTTGCCCGCCAGGTTGGCGTAAGCGCGGCCGCCGAGCACGGCCTGGATCGCGTCGGTGTTGTTGTCGTAGGCCTGCGACGTGAAACCGTACTTCGCCGCGTTCTGGCCGGCCCACGCATCGTAGGCGCTGCCTTTGTTGACCGTGATGGCCTTGCCGCGCAAATCCTCCAGCGACGTGATCGACGGCGAGCCGCGCTTGATGGCGAACTGGAACTCCGTCCAGATGTATCCATCAGCGAACAGCAGGTGCTCCGCCCGCTCCTTCGTCACCGTCGTGGGCGCGGCGATGAAGTCGTAGCGCCCGGCGTCCAATGCCGGGATCAGGCCGGAGTAGCTGGCGCTGTCGATGGTGATCGTGCGGTGCATGCGCCGCGCTGCCTCGGTGAACAGGTCGACGCTGAAACCCTGGATGCCGCCGCTGAGGCGGGGAAATGCGAATGGCGCGAACGTGCCGTCAACTGCCGTGCGCAGCGGCGCGTCCTCCGCCCGTGCGGCGACCGGAGCCAACAGAAGGCAGGCGAGCAAGGCGCGGGGCAGGGTCATGCGGAGTCCGTTCGGGGTTGCAGAGGGCATGCTGGGCGCTGCAATAACGATGCCGCAAGCAGGAAACGCCATGCCCACGGTTCTGGTCGTCAATCCAAACAACTCCATCGCGTGCAGCGCCAGGATCGACGAGGCCCTCGCCCCGTTCCGCTTCCCCGGCGGTCCGGCGCTTGATGTCGAGACCTTGCGAGAGGGGCCGCCGGCAATCTTGACCTGGCGTGACTGGCACGGCGTGGTCGCACCACTGTGCCGCCTGGTAGAAACCCGCGATGCCGATGCCTACGTGATCGCCTGCGCGTCCGACCCTGGCGTCGAAGCGGTTCGGAACGCAATCGATCGCCCGGTATTCGGCGTATTCCGCTGTGCCATTGCGACGGCTGTGGCCCGGGCGGAACGGTTCGGGATCATCGCCATCGTGGATGCGTCGAAGGCGCGCCATTTGACGGCATTGCGGGCAATGGGATTGGAAGCACGGCTGGCGGCGGAGATCGCATTGAACGTATCCATGGAAGCGTTGCTGGACGGCGTGGCAATGCGGGCGCGGCTGATCGAGGCGGCGCAGGCGCTGGTCGCGTGCGGTGCGGGCACGGTGGTGCTGGGCTGCACTGGCATGGCCCACCATCGCGCGGCTGTGCAGGCGGCGGCCGGCGTGCCGGTGATCGAGCCTTGCCAAGCCGCCGCCCTTCAGGCGATCGGCGCGGTGATGGAAGCTTAGGATCGCCGCCAGATCGGCGGAGCTGTCGCGCCGACCTGGTCGGTGATGCGCCCGTAAGCCTCCGGGCGGCGGTGCTTGTCGAACGCGAAAATGGTGGTGCGGCCGAGCGCGCACATGCCCAGGTCGCAATCGGCGGTGATGAGCTCGTCGTCCCAGCTCGTCGCCTGGGCCATGATCTCGCCCTGCGGATTGACGATGATGGAGTGGCCGAACAGCTCGCAGCCATCCTCGGTGCCGGCTTTGGCGGTGGCGACCGCGAAACATGCGTTCTGGTAGGCGCCGGCCTGGATTGAGAGGTGGCTGTGGAACACGCGTAGATGGTGCGCCTCGAAGCGTCCGGCCTCCTGGTTCAGGCTGGGCGTGTTGTAGCCGAGCATCACCAGCTCCACCGATTGCAGGCCCAGCACCCGCCACGCCTCGGGCCAGCGGCGGTCGTTGCAGATCATCATGCCGACATTCACTTCCAACTCGCCAAGCGGCGCGCGAATGACGGGAAAGCCGAGGTTGCCGACTTCGAAATACCGCTTTTCCAGGTGCTGCACGCGCCGGGCCGGAATGTGCTCGGCGTGGCCCGGCAGGTGCACCTTGCGGTATTTCAGCATGATGTCGCCGTCCGGCCCCACCAGGATCGCGGTGTTGAACCGGCGGCGGCGGACCACCCCCGTCTCGTCGGCCTCCGCCACGATCTCGGCGTAGCCCAGGTGAAAGCCGATGCCGGTGCGCTTGGCTGCCGCGAACAGCGGGGCGGTGTCGTTCGATGGCATAGCCGTTTCGAACCAGCGGTCGGCCTCGGCGACGTCGTCGTAGGTGTGGCGCGGGAAGAACGTCGTCAGGGCCAGTTCCGGAAACACCACCAGTTGCACGCCGCGCCGGTGCGCGCGCTCCATCAGCCGCACCATGCGGTCCACCGCGACGCTACGCGGCTCGGCTTTCTGGATGGGGCCGAGCTGGGCGGCAGCGACGGTCAGGGTCCGCGACATCACGCGGCGCTCCGCTTGAGGAACACGCCGTCGCCGGGCCGGGCCAGCACCTCCGCGCCGTCCCAGATCAGCCGTCCCCGCAGCAGGGTCGCGGCCACTCGGGCGCGCATGGCACGGTCCTGATATGGCGACCAGCGCAGTTCCGGCCGGTCCTGGATGGCCGCTGCATCGAAGGTGAAGTTGCCTGGCTCCAGCACGACAAGATCGGCATCGGACCCCACGCGAATTGCTCCCTTGCGCGGCCAAAGCCCGTGGAACCGGGCGCTGCGCTCAGCGCAATACGTCGCCATCAGGGTCGGCGGCAGGCCGCGTTCGGCGAGCAGGGTGAACATCAGCGGGGCAAAGCTCTGCAGCCCGGTCAGCCCGGCGCCGCATGCGAAGATGTCGTCCGAGCTTTTTCGGTCAGCAGGCCAGGGCGCATGGTCGGTCGAGACGTAAGCGATCTTGTCGGCCAGCAGCGCCTGCCACATCCGCTCGACCTCCTCGGCGGTGCGAAACGGTGGGTTGCACTTGCCGTGCCCGCCCAGGCGGACGATGTCGGTCTCCGTCATGCACAGATACTGGATGCAAGCCTCCCCCGTCGCCTGTCCGCCCATGCCGCGGAAGGCCTCGGCGAGGTCGAAGCCACGGGCCAGGGAGGAGTGGGCGAGGTGCACGTGCGCCCCGGCCTGCAGCCCGATTTCGAAGATCTCCAAATCCGCCATCGTTTCGGCCAATGGCGGGCGGGTGCGGCAGTGCATGATGGCGTGGGTCTCGCCCGCAGCCTTTGCCTCCCGCGTCAGGTGCTCGACAAGCTCCTGGTCCTCGTTGTGGACACATACCGGTAGTTCGGTCTGGGCGATCGCGGCAAACGCGGCGAGCATCGTCGAGTGGTCGATGCGCGGGAAGCGCACCGGGTCGTACTCGTAGGTGGACAACTTGAACGCGCACACGCCCGCAGCCGCCAGCCCCGGGATCGCCGCCACCCCGCCGTGCTTTCGTATGGTGCCGTAAAGCGCCATATCGACGTGCGACGTGCGCTCGACCCAGGCGATCTTATCCGCCAGCACGCCAGCGTCGGCGACGGGATGCGGCACGTCGTAGGGCATGTCGACGCAGGTCGTGACCCCGCCTGCCGCGGCGCTGTGGGTCGCACCGTCGATGCCGGGCCAGCCGATGGCCGAGGCGGTGTGCATGTGGCCGTCCACCAGCCCGGGCAGGATGAAGTGGCCGCCGTAATCCAGCAAACGCGCGGCAGAGGGAGGGACGCCCTGCCCGATGGCGGCGATCGTCTCTCCGCTGATGGCGACGTAGCCGTCGGTTACGACGTCGGACGCGGTGACAACCGTGCCCCGCACCACGCAATCGAACGCACTCATCGCTCACCCTCCCCAAGCGGCTGGTCGACACCACCACTTTGGCACATAGGTGCCATCGGGGGGCGTCCACCCCATCAACGCCAGCCCTGCTGGAATTTCTCCTAGCGACGCGCGACGAAAGCGACAAGCCGTGATGCAGGCAGCCCTCGCTTTGCTTTTTGGTTTCGACCTCACGGCCCGCCCTTGCCAGGCCTTGGACGTGTCGCGGGCCAGCTTGTAGCGTAGTCGCGCTCGTCTGGCGCGTCGGTCCGCGAGTTCCCCTCCCACTCAGCCCCATTCGCCCAGGGCGCTGAGCGCCGCGGCCGTATGCGTTGGGACACCGTCCCTCATAACGCCACGCCGTTGGGGAAGTCGCTTTCCTCCACCCCCACCAGCTTCATGTTGTCCACGATCGCCGCCTGCACCGTGCCCAGGCTACGGTTGTAGTCGATCCATACATTCACGAAGTCCCGCCACGCCCTGTCCGGCTCGCGGCGGAACCCGGCGTTGGACGTGGTGAAGAAGATAGGGCGCGGCGTCACCACGGGGCCGAGGCCGGGCACGTGCTTCTTGAGCGGCAGCGCCAGCATCAAGATGAGGCATTGCGCGTCCACCCGCCCGCTTTGCAGCGCTAGGGTTGCTTCGTCCGCCGTGCGGAAGCGCGACACCTGTGCCTGCGGGCACATGCGGCTGACCACCTGGTCGTGTGAGGATCCAGCATCCACCGCGATGCGCACCTCGGGCTTGTTGAAGTTCTCCCAAGCCTCCCCCGCCAGCCCCGCCCGGGTCACCAAGGAGAACGCGTTGTGGAAGATCGATACAGAGAAATCGACGGACAGCGCCCGTCGCGGCGTCGGGTTGAGCCCGAAGAACACGTCGATGTGGTTGGCCTGCAACTCCAGGATCGCGTTGCCCCAGGTGGTCTCCACGATGGCCAGCTCGGCGTCCAGCTCTCCCGCCAGCAGCTTGCTAAGGTCGATGTAGAAGCCTTTCCAGGGACCGCCGGCGATGTCCTTGATGTAATAGGGCGCCCCGCCTGCCACGGCGCCGATCCTCAGTTGCTTGGTTCGGCGCACCCGGTCGAGCGTGCTTTCTCCCGGCGCCTGTGCCCAGGCAGGACCGTGCAGCACGGCGGATGCGGCAACGAGCCCTGCGGCGCCCAGGGTGAGGCGACGTGTCAATCTGGTCATGGCGTCCTCCTTGGTGATCGGGACCAGGATATGCGGAAACGGCGCGGCGAATACGGCGCCAAGTTGCACGCGGACGGCGTGCCGTCGAGCAAGGCGGCGACCAGGCGCGCCGTGGCGGGCGCCGCCGCCAGGCCGACATGGCCGTGTCCGAAGGCGTAAATCACGTCCGCGCAAGCGCTGGCCGGGCCGATCACCGGCAGGCCGTCCGGCGTGGAGGGACGGTGCCCCATCCACCGAGACACCCGCTCCGGCGCAGGTGCGGCCAGCAAGCCGTCATAGGAGCGAAGCAGGTGCGCCAGCAGCACGTCCGCCCGGCGCCAATCTGGTGGGCTGTTTGGCCCCGCCAGTTCCACTTGCCCGGCGGTGCGCAGCCCGGCCAGCGTCAGGGTGTTGGCCATCTTGCCATCGCTCGGCATGACGGGGATGTCTGGCGCCACTTCCGGGTCACGCAGCACGGCGTGGTAGCCGCGCTCGCTGGCTAGGCTGACCCGGTCGCCGCACGCGCGCGCCAACGCGGCCGAGCCGATGCCCGCTGCGATCACGGCGCGGTCGCACGGCACGGCGGCGCCGTTCGTGCGGACCGCCCGCAGCCGCCCGCCGGCAATATCGAACCCCACCGCGCGGACCCGGCGGACCGCTGCGTGGCGGGCGAGCGCCGCAACGTAGCCGCCCGGGTCCGTGCAATGCCCGCCGGTGGCCAGGAACACGCCGAAGCGATAGCGGTCGGACAGCGCCGGCGCCTTGGCATGCAGGGAGGCGGCATCCAGCTCCTCCCAGGTCACGCCGTTGTCGCGCCGCAATCGCCAGGCGAGCGCCTCCGCCGTGAAATCCGCCTGGGACGGATAGGCATACAGCAAGCCGCGCCGCTTGATCAGCGCGCCGACGCCGGCGGTCTCGGCCAAAGTGGCGTGCCGGGCGGGCGCGTCGGCCAGCAGCGGGAGCAGGGCGCGGGCGGTCGCCTCAACCCGCGCCACGGTGGCGCCGGCGTGCAGGAAGCGCAGCAGCCAGGGCAGCAGGCCGGGCAGCGCGGTCGGGCGGATGGCCAAGGGGCCGAGCGGGTCCGCCAGCAGCCCCGGCACCCGCCGCCAAAGCCCTGGCATCGACATCGGCACTACGGAGGCCGGGCTGAGCCATGCCCCGTTGCCGAAGCTGGCCGCCTGCTCGCCGCCGGGTTCGCCAGGGTCCAGTAGAACGGCGTCATGCCCGGCGTCCCGCAGCGCGGCGGCGCAGCACACCCCGACGATCCCAGCGCCGATGACCGCGACCCGCATCACCCGCCCATCACGTCCCGCTCCGCCCTAGGCGCGTTTCCAGGCATTGCGCCAGCCGGGTCAGCGGGAACAACATCAGAAAATAAAGGACCGCCACCAACGTGTAGGTTTCCAGCGGGCGGTAGGTGGCGGAGGTGACCAGTTGGCCCTGGTACAGCAAGTCCGGCACCGCCACCACGGACACCAGGGACGTGTTCTTCAGCTGCAGGATGGTCTGATTGACCAAGGGCGGCACGCTGTGCCGGAACGCTTGCGGCGCCACCACGTGGCGCAGCAGCATGCCCCGCGTTAACCCCAGCGCCCGCCCCGCGTCCCGCTGTCCGGCACCTACGGATTGCAGGCCGCCGCGGATGATCTCGGCGTAGAACGAGCCGCCATACAGAGATAGCGTCAACACGCACGCCGCCGCCGGGGACAAATCTAGCCCGGTCAGCACGGGCAGCGCGTAGTAGCACCAGACCAATTGCACCAGCACAGGGGTGCAGCGGAACACCTCGATCACGGTGCCCAGCGGCGCCCTGAGCCAGCGCGTGCCGGATAGCCTCCCGAGCGCCAGCACCGCTCCCGTCAGCAGTCCGAGCACAGCCGTCAGGATGGTGAAGCCCACCGTGTACACCGCACCTCGCCAGAACAGGGCAGCGTACGGCCATAGTTGGCCGAAATCCCACTGGTATGGCATTACGCTGCGGCCGTCGTCACAGCAGGGGCGGCGGGGCCATGTGGAGGCCCACGATATCGCGGACCTTGTCCACGAACAGCGGATCGCGCGAGAGCTTGAACGTTTCGCTGCGGTGCGGCTGCAACGCGAAGGCGTGCCAGATGCGCACCACCGCCGACTGGCTCAACCCTACTGCCTGGGCCAGGCTGCGCGTACTCCAGTGCGTGGCGTTGGGCGGCGCGCTCTCCAGCGTGGTGACGACCGCCCGCTCGACCTGCTCGTCAGTGATGCGGCGCGGTGCGCCGGGCCGGGGTTCGTCCAGCAGTCCATCCGACCCGCGCTCGGCAAAACGCTTGCGCCAGATCGCAACCGTCGGGCGGCTCACGCCCAGCACCTCGGCCACCGCGCGATTCGTCGCGCCTGCTTCGGCGCAGGCCAGCACGATGCGTGCCCGCATCGCCAGCGCCTGGGCCGTCTTGCGCCGCCGCATCCAGCTTTCCAGCGTCGCGCGGTCAACGTCCGACCCGCCGATAAGCACTACGTGCGTGCTGGGCATCGCCACCTTCCTCTGAACGACACACCCGCCGACCGGAACAGCCTGCCAAAGCATGTCTGGCGCGCACAGATCGTGCTGCTGACCGCCGCCGGGCACGGAACGGCCGAGATCATGCGACAGGCAGGCGTCGCCAAGACGGCCGTGTGGCGCGGCAGGCGTGGTTCATGGCCGAGGGCGTCGATGGCCTGTTGCGCGACAAAACGCGTCCGTCGCGGATCGCGCCATTGGACCCCAGCATCGCTCCCCGCGCGTGGTGGCGCTTACGCTCAGCCCGCCGCCCGGCCAAGCCACCCACCGGACGGCGGACGCCATGGCCAAGCAGATCGGCATCAGCGCCAGTTCGGTGCGGCGGATATGGCGCAGCCACGGCCTGCAACCCCGCCGCTTGCGTCAGTTCAAGCTGTCCAACGATCCATGGTGTGCTGACAAGCTGCGCGACATTGTCGGCCTTTATAGCAATCCAGCCGATCATGCCGTTGTCTTGTCGGTCGACGAAAACAGCCAACCCCAAGCACTGGACCGCACGCAAGCGGCACTGCCGATACGAAAGGGCGCTGCGACACCATGTCCGGCAAACCCCTTGGTTTGACGACCCACGACGATATCAGGCCTGGCACCACCACCCTGTTCGCGGCGCTGAACGGGCTGGATGGCACCGTGATCGGCCGATGCAGGCAGCGGCATCGGCACGAGCAGTTCATCCGCTTCCTCAACGCCGTCGAGCGTGACGTGCCCGCAAACAAGCTCCATTATGTAGCAGTCACACCTAGCACTCCATTCCGATAGCCTGTTGATTCCAATACAATGATTGCCCTCCACAGACAAGGGCGATCCGATGACCGACCACGTTCTTTCTGGCCTGACGAAGCGTCGCGCTGAGATGTCCGGCGAGGCTGAAACGCTCCGCGCCGGGCTCGCACAGATTGGCGCTGACATGGGCCATCTCGACCAGGTGATCCGCCAATTCGATCCTGATTACGACTTGGGCAGCATTCGTCCGAAACGCTCCCGTGGGCCAGACGCAGCCGGACGCGGGGAGATGAGCCGATTCATTCTGAAAGTGCTGCGGGAGGCGACCGAGCCAGTCGCGACGCATGATGTCGTGCGGCGGTTGATGACCAAGCGCGGGCAGGATTTGGAGGACCGCCGCCTTGTGAAGCTGACCATGAAGCGCGTTGGGATGGCGTTCAGCCGGCAGAAGGCGCTTGGGACGGTGCGGGCAATCCAGGGGCCGGGGCCGGTCACGCTATGGGTGGTGGTATAGTGATGGCGTGACCAGTTGGGATGTCTCTGCAGACGCAGAAGGAGAATGGTGCGGTACGGGTTCAGCAAAGGCCAGGAGAGTTTGTACTTTAACAGATATTCCAATGAAATTAAGATTGCAATTTACGGATGATCGTATTGCGCGTGACCAGAATTTGACTTGTCTTATTCCAAAAGTCCTGCATTTTTAATGCAGAGTCACTTTGGGGAACAGTTTCTTGAAAGCTCTTTAGAAGTTCATTGTATTCTGTCACTAGATGACGATCTTGCGGATCAAGATTTTTCTCGGCATCTTGCAAAAATTGCGCTTGCTTGATGAGATTTGAGTAGATACGCTGAGAAACCTCCCCGTGGGTATCTTTACCGTTTATAACAGCTTGCACAAACGCTCCTATAGTCGAATCAAAAGCTCTGCTCTCGTCGATAAATGCCGAGTTAGCCCTATTTACCTCGTTATACCGATTTTGGCGTTGATTTACGCCCCAAGTGCTTAATCCAGCCGTGAGCATTGATACTACGATCGTCACAAAGACATAGGCACGGCTAGTTGGAAGGGGGGCATAGCCCCAGATTTTCAGCCCAGAATGCCGTAGCCCGCCAAGGATGCTTATTTTCTGCTCTTGGACCTGCTATACTCCGTCCGCGTGAGAACCCGAAAACTTCACACCTCCGAAACGCCGCTGGTATCAGGGTTGACTCGCCAGCCGATTTTCGGGTTCTCACGTGGACGGAGTATATCCACCTCTAACTTTGGCCCTTGCTGAAGCCTCTGCGCACGCTCGCACAAAGTCTTCCATTGATTATGCCCGATAAGAGCAACTGCGTCACGAACAGATTTGTCAACCTCGGTCACGCATTTGTCAGTCCCGGCAACCGCAGAATTTACGTAACTGCCCAGGTCTCTCAGCGGGGTCAAGCCATCCGTAGGTCGTCGATCAAGCGGTCCGGCTGAGTGGTCAGTGTCTTGAGCATATCCCAACCTTGCTTCCTGGCGGTCGAGAGCAGCGAGCGG
>JAABUU010001015.1_pt1 | contig 52395 bp, 67 predicted proteins | sample 5559301 | NCBI WGS metagenome assembly JAABUU01 (sample SAMN10711884, study PRJNA513360) | rock metagenome | isolation source: Antarctica rocks | place: Antarctica: Victoria Land, Richard Nunatak white
ACATGTCTCGAGCGTGCGTTTCTCGACAACGACTGAAGCCCTTCCGTCGTCATTGCTCCAGGAAACCCCTACGTTTACCCAAAACTCCAAAAAACTAGTGTCTACATGCCTCTTCAAGCGCGACCACGTAAGAGGAAAGAAAATCCTCGCCATTGAAGTACTTGACATTCCCCTGATCGAGTTCCGATCGTAAAAAGAGCCAATAAGACCAACGGTTATTTGTAAAACTTTACATTGATTGATAACAATATGTTGAAAGCTTCGGACACTCTTACTCTCGACTCAACACCGTACCACAGTCCAGGCAATTGATGAAATGGTAACAACACCACATCATGCGTGGCTGTACATCAGTCAAGACGCTCCGATGAATGACCTAACTCTTGTACGAAGATCCGGTCGACAACAGGTGCCCAGTATCAAGTATACATTTGACCCATTTGAAGGATTGGATATTCCAAGCCCATCAGATTACGGTTCGAAACCTTTACAAGCTCCGGATGACCCAGAGGAAGATGAGAACCTTGTCCCACGAACGAGCGGCTGAAGATATCGAACCTGATGCAGATGAATTGGCAGCAGACGATGTCTCTCAAGAGACTGTAGTTGCAACACCAGCCGAGGATGACGATGAGGTCTCTTTGAATGCAGGCCAGATGCTGTCCAGTTGGATTCCTTCTTACAGTAAAAATACATATAAAGTCACTGGCCCGTCAAAGAGAAATGTTAATGGTCAGAGAGTCTGTACTAGAGGTTGGCAGATCAGTCCAGTGTGGTATTTTTAGCTAGTACTGTAGGCCACTAGTAGGGATTTGCCACCGAGTCGTGTCCTTAACGACTCGTCGCCCCCATAAAGTAATTAAAAACATGTTTCGCTATTCGAATCACACCAGTGTTACTGGACCACGTGACCTTTCCAGACTCGCAATACCACGTCCGGCGGCCAACATCAACAAAAACCCAAGACGTACTACTGACAAAGCGAATGTGTCACCTTTGCACCGCCCATATTTGCGCCGGCAATTCTTGCCGGCGTTCCCCCTTGCACGACTACTTGGGCATACGGGACACATACCTGCCTAACATAACAATACCAACTCCGTGCGCTTAACATCATCCACCCCCTTCGCTCTAAATTTCCTCCATCTCCTCATCCACGTCCTCATCCATCCCCAATACCCCAAATTCCCCTACCTCCACCTTATCCGCCCTCACAAAAACCCCTCGGTTCCTCCCACACTCGAAATACCTCTTCCCAGCCCCTCCGACGCGGCCGTCGTTCTTGCCCATGGGTTCGTCGAGCTCGATGCCGATCCAGGGGAGCTCGGGTAGGCCGGGGAGCTCGGGGATGGGGCCGACGTAGCGGACCGTGCCACGGCGGGTGGAAGAGGCGCCGAGGCGGCAGCGGGACCCTGGGCTCATGGCTGACGGAGTGGAGTTAGTATATTAGGCGGTCGAGAGGGCGGCTTGTGTGAGTTTAAAAAGGGATTATGACCGTCCTAAAACCACGGCCAGGTCCCAAGTAGTACAAAAGAACCTAAAAAAAAAACTTACTCCTCTCCTCAACCTCCCGCCACGCGTCCTTGACTTTCTGGGCCTGGATCTCTGGCGCCGAAGGATCGAAACGGCCGAGTTTGTGGGATTTTTTAAAAGCAAGAACGCTGGAGGGGAGGGTCTCGTAGGTGGAAGTCGGCATTTCGTATTTGGGGACGGAGGAGAGTGGGGGGAGAGTGGGGGGGTGGGGGTTAGTGGATGTGACCTGTGAGAGGAGCGTTAGTGGAGTGAGGCGGGGGGTGCTGGGTGGGGGTTGGCGAGGGTGTGGAAGAGCTGAGTGGAAAGAGAGATATGGGAGGTCGAGGGATAGTGAAAAAGGATTGGAAAGATTCGAGAGACACGTGGAGGCTTGGAAAGTAGATTCAAGTCAGGAATTGATACGATGAGTTCAAGAAGTTGCAAATGAAAAGACTTCGTAGCTAGGGGAGAGATTGTAGAGCAATTGGACGAGCAAACCGCTACGCCTACAGAAAAAGAAGCCCGTTAGCACCACGGAGCTGTCATATAGAGGTTCGTGGACTCAGGACAAAGTCTGCAAGGTTATCGGTAGAGCAGGATAATTATTGTTACTAGGCAGCAACTAGTGATTGACATCCTCGAGCTGTTCGATTTGTTTCTCACAGGACATGCCTGAGCTAGATGACAAATCGCAAGGTTGTTGGGGGGAGGGCAATATAGTAGGAAGTATCTGATATTAAGGCTGCAGGGAACAGAGCAATGTGAGATAGTGCCGGAACCAAGTCCGCTCTGAAACATGGAACTGCGAAGGATTAAGAATGGAGTCATAAATCGCCACGTACAGAGGGAGAATTCTCCGAAACAAACGTGGCTCCGTGGGAGATGAGTGTTCATGCAGGGCCAAAAGTTCATATCATAACAAGATCAACGATGAACATACATGAATCTCTGCATAAGCTACCAGGGGCCACCCTCCAATCTGCGCAGTCTCCTCATCTTGCGCGTCAATTGCAATCTCTTGGTGTTGCTCCGGCAATCGAAGATTGAGTTTTTGAGAAGATGGCGGGATCCCAGTTATAGGCTCTAGCTTCGTTTTCAAGTGGGCGATTGTCCAAGAGGGTGTGATGCGACGTTCTGAGGAAGAAGCGGTAGAGATGATGATGAGGGGAATGTCACGGCTGGTAGTGAGGGTTTGCGCCATGATGGCGTACTTGAGAGGATTGTGTGTTTTTGGGAGACGATGATAAAGCTATAACGGTGGTTTCCGGAGGCTTCTCCTGAGCTTCCCAAGTATGTATGATGCGCAGTGATGAGGTATAGTCGTCAAGTCCGAGACCAGGATCGATCCTTCCCAGGTAGCCCAAGGCGTGTTTCTTCCTCCTCCTGCACCGCTGTGTTGATGCGTTGTTGTGAAGGCAACTTTAGGGTTCGACCCATGATGACCGTCGGGGCCTTGGCAGATTAAGCGAGGCACTGACCGCTCATTGGTCCGACCGCACTTCTCCATGATGCTGCAAGGACGTTGAACCAGATTGGGGGATCCTGTGTGACGACTGTAGCCTGCGTTCGAAGGAATTTTTGGTTCAGATCTTTGTGATATGATATACTGCATGCTCACATTCAGTCTCAGCCTCTCAGGTCATTCTTGAGGCATGTAGGACTCCAGACGATGCTGCACAGGCTACAGCTCCCTGCTCATCCTGGCGCGGCTCGGGCGCCAGCGCATTGGGACAACCATCTTCCTATTTCGAGCTGCACCTTGGTGGACAATGCCAACAATGAGGGAGCAGAACAATAGTGTGTGCTACACCGCCTCACAGGTTGAGAGGAGCGTTTTCTACCTAAACACACCCTTGGCCAAACGGTTACCTGCCCGAATACAAACGGAACGGGTCATCTGGATCTGTCCTGGCAGGCAGGGATCTGTTGGTCCTCCTTCTCTCGAATCGACTTCCTAAGATCCCTTGTAAGAAGCAGCACCTGCGTAACCATCAGACATTACGCGTTGCAAGCCAGCCTCTGCAATGGCTCCACACTTTCTCCAAGGATGTTTATCTTGTTTCGCGTCACTAGATCGTGTGCTCACCGCTCAATGATCAAAGACCCGGATGATGCGATTGACACTTCATCGTAATGAGTTGGTGCGTGGTGCTATAACATTCTTCAGGCCGCAAGGCGTTGAGAGTCTTGTCCAGAAACACCGGGCTCTGGAGGTCGAAGTGATCATTTAAGTTGGAGATCATGGTTCGTGTCACACGGTACCTGTTCCCGATGCATGCCCTATAAGATGACAGGTATCTGCTTTCTCACAGCGATTAAGCGCAAACTATAGCCTACCACCAATGGGGATCTTCCGAAATTGGCCTTAACCACTAAAGCTCTCTAGCATCTCATATTCCATCACATTTGTTCGTCCTGTCTCGTCCGAACGCCTTGCTATTTTAGGCACACTCCCCGGATTCGCCTCGTTCTCGCTTGCAGCAGCATCTCCAGGGCAACGACACTAATATCATAAAACCGGGCTTGCCCAAGGTACCATAGCTTCTTCCTCAATGCTGCCCAGGTCTGCATCCCGCTGCGAACTCTTCTGACGCAACCTGACATATGTCGCCCCTTTCCTGATACTGTTGCACTAGCTGAACTGGGTCTATGCTTGCTATCTGCATACGACTAATCCTTGTCAAAGCAGCTCCATCGCCATATCATACAACTCACTTCTAGCAGTGCATTTCCGTAGGCACACACTGAGCATTTCATATTTTGATTACTCCAAAATCATGGGTCAGGTTTCTGTGATGGTCTGACCAATGCCAGATGTCAGGAGCTTCTCGCGAATACCATTGGCTACAGCTCCGCCTCCCTTTTCGCCCAAGTTCGCAAGTGGCTCTGCTGCTCCTCGCCAAATCAAGGCATGGTTAGACCGACTTTTCTCCTTGCTCTTTATAGAGCATTGTACAACCCCTTCCTTAGGTCTTTCACCGTACTGTACTGTCTCTATACATCTGTTTCCGAAAGCGTGGTCTTTGACATCGTGGAACCTTCGCTTCCTAGTAGCGAGATTTTCAGACTACCTTCTCGAAATCTAGGCTTCAGCGTCCGGCAAATTCTCCGGGTTTAGCTACCTTGTTCCAGAACATCATCCTTCCCGATCCATTACCTAACACCCTCCCGCAACTATCGCCCACATGCTCCACGCACCCCTTGTCATCTCAACCGCCAAACTGGACATCGGGTCTCTCCTCACGTCCAACCCTTCTCCTCCCCGTCAAAATCCGACTCCAACAACCCGACCTCCGCCTTTCTCGCGCTCCACCTCTGTTCCATCTTCCACCGTACAGTTCCCTATAGTGACCTCCCCTTCTACATCGTCCGCATCTCACTACTCCACATCCACTGCACCGCCTCAAGGCTACAGCCAAATTCAAACGGCGCCTTTGGGTGGCCGCCAACCAGCTTCAGGAGCGTCCAGCAAACGTGGACCCCCGATCAACCCTGACCCCTTGGTCTCTCCTGATCAAAAAAGGCAAAAGAAATGGACCGCCCGAGAAAACGCCCTCCTTGTTTCCCTCCGCGGCGCAAATGTGAAATGGGGCGACATTTCCAAACAAATCCCTGGCCGTAGTAATACCAGCTGCCGCCTGCGCTATCAAAACTACGTAGAGAAAGACACCGCCTGGACGGATGAGAAGAAGGATAAGCTGGCGCGATTGTATGAGCGGTATGTGTCTATCCTTCCCCGAAGCCGCCTTGCATTTATTGTTCTCCCTTCTGTTACTTTCAGTCGCATCCTACTTCCCCATATCCATAGAATCATCCTATCAAAACCCAAACTCACCCTCCCTCCCACAGCCTAAAATCGGACCTCTGGGGCGGCATAGCCAAAGAGCTCGAAGTCCCGTGGCGCACCGTCGAAGCCATGCACTGGCAGATTGGCGAGGTAGAAATGGCCCGCCGAGCCGGCGTGCGCCCTTTCAACAAAAACCCCGCTGCCGGCCCGAGCAGCGCTGGCAGGCTAGCCGCCGACGTGGACACAGACCTGGAACGCGAGCTCGAGTATGGCGGCCTGGAAGCCGGAGGCGGGTTGGCGCCGATGGGGAGACATGGGAGGAGGCCCAGACGAAGACACGGAGACAACTTGGGCGGGCAAGCGGGACTGCCGAGTCTGGCGGAAATGGTGGGGAGCGTGCCGGCCTTTGCGGGGTTTGGGGGCGGGAGGATGGGGTATGAGGATGAGGAGGAGGAGGAGGAGGAGGAGGAGGAGGAGGAGGAAGAAGAGGAGGAGGAGGATGACGACGATGACGACGACGATGAGGAGGAAGATGTTGGGGGTTTCAGGCACGAGATCAAGCGCGAGATGAAGAGGGAGTGAAGGGGTCGCTTTTGCTAACTACACTAGGAAGGTGTAGGCGGAGGGGTCTTTGTACGGTTATTAGAGGTACTCTTGCGAAGGTCGTGGGTGGATGGCTTTGTATTTTTACGTGTCTAGAAAGGAGTGGTGTTGGCGGTCTACATCGTTGTAGAAGGGGAGTAATATACTTAGACATTGTTTTGCAAGGTATGGTTGCTATCTTTTCCGAGCCTCTTAAACTCACCTTTGTAAAGTATCTTTCCTTCCCGCTATGCACACCCCTTGTTGGAAATAGGGAACAGTACTGCTACCCCTGTGGTCAGTAATCTTCGCTCCGAGCCCTATAGGGCTGGCGCTACGAGGTCCAGAGTTTTCACCTCCTTCCCACCTTCGTAGCTTCCTACTATATTTCAATCATCCACATAAACATGCACATATCCTTCTTTCTGACCCTCACATCTCAACACCCCTCCCCCCGCCAACAACCCCACAAACCGCTTTCCCCCCTTCGCAGTACATAACCCCCATCAACCCACCCCTCAGTCCCAAAGCCCATCAATCCCATCCCCGCCCTCCCTCTTACATACAGAGTGATTTCCGGGACCCGAAAGTAAATTTGTGTACGGAAGTACTGGGGTCTTATTCGTTAAAAGACAGGCGGAATGAGATTTGTTCCCCATCCGTATATACTGCAACGCCGGCTCTTGTCAGATTTCTATCTAGAGTATGTAGAATCTCACAAGGGCAAGTTTTAACTGGCACGGGAGTGATGGTAAGGGGTTTGCGAATACTGCTTTTTGCTGACGAGAAATTTTTTCTTTTTTCTTTTTCGGGGTGGTATAAAGTGGGGGAACGATTGTGTTGCCAAAGTGTCAGGTTGGTATTCAAAAGTAGGTAGTTAGGACTTTTGGATCGTTTGGGTAAGCATTCTTCTTCTCTCGACTTGAGAGGTTTGCAAAAATCTTTGGAGTTTAGGTTTTTTTTTTTTTTCGGGCACGGGGGTTACTTACCTACTTACTTTGATGATGATGGATTTGTGATAGATACATCGATAGAGATTATGGAACCGAGAAAAGGATAATCGGTCCCCAAACCAGGTTCTACATTGGAGCCAGAGGTAGAGAGGCAGACCCTAGCACCTTATGACTATTTTTCTCGAGCACTTGAAAATTATATCAAAGTTTTCAACAAAGCAGATCAAGCATCCCAGTCCAAAGAAAAAGAGCCCAAAAGAATTGTTGTTGCATTTCTTATAGTGTATCTATAACGGCGTTTCAGCACTGTGGTTCCATCGGGGGTGGCAAGAAGGCGAGCGAAGAAGACGCTGGGTCTGCGTTCAATTCTCTAGCTGCTTAGTTGGTGCTCTAGAATAAACCTGCTAGGTATCTCGTTGGTACTTCCCGCATCACAAGCAATATAAATACTCAATGCTCATCCTACCACACAGCGTACATCTTTCCACAATCCCAACAAAACTTATACCTCATCAACAGCATCTAACGACAAAGAGCCAGCGGCTTTACCATCGCTACGATAGTGAAAGCCAAAATACCATGCCTTAACAAAATCTAAGCCATCTTGTGCAGAAGACTACTAGAACCCGCCCAAGCATTCCAGTACCCAGAATACGCTGGAGACCGGTGAAGATCGCGATAAGAAGAATTGTAGCGTTTAAATCATACGTTGAGGATTCTATTTGAAAATTAAGGTAGGTTTGAGATAGTTTCCATGCATCAGCCAAATCCATGTCATTTCCGGTAGTTTTTGAAAACTCCCTTGAATAGTAGATGCAGGAAAATCAAATTGATGGCAAATGTACCTAGTTTCCAAATTAGTTTCCCCACACTAACGACGTATCTGTACAATTCTGTCCCATTCATCTCTTCGACCAAAGCGACATCAGGTCCGCCGGCCAACTTCTGCTGGTAAAGAACTCCTTGTTACGCTCAAAGAGTAGACATCCCAGCCGCCGTAACCTTAGCCGTAAACCACCAAGCTTCAGACCTTCGCCACGATCCCAATGAAATTCCCGAATCTTCTACTTCTAGTAGCCGTGATATCGTCATTGATGGGTAAGTCATATATCCGAAGAAGGTTGAAGAGATCAACGCCTAGCTTATATTAGCGTGATTGCGTTCAGAAAATAAATTCGTATCTCTCACTGAAGAGATCAAACAATGCTTCGTCATTTTGAGAATATTGAACAATCTGTTCATTCTTTCGAGTTCTTAAAGACTGAAATAAAGTTTCTGAATTAATGATAATTGAATTGCAAAGTCTAGCGAAGTTGTTGACGTTACTAGAAAAAATTGTCAGACAATAAAATTTTGAAAACGTAGAATGATCTTATTCGACGTCGATTCATTCAGTTAAGTCAGTGCGAAGTGTAACGATCTTCTGTCGAATTGATGTCAAGTCTTGTCTCATTGATGTGTATTTCTGTCTCATTTTCGCCAGCATTCCTTGAATCGTGATTTTCAGTTCCTCAACTTTCGTGATAAGAGTTCTGTTCTGATTCAAAGTTAGAAGATTAGAAAGCTGTGATATTTCGTGCGAAGCTGAGACAATAGACTTCGAAAGAGTTCGAAGATTGGGTTGCTTCATGTTTTTATAGACTGCAATTAAAGATTATGAGTGATGCGCGAAAAGTTGCTTTGAGATGGCGAAGGTTAAGTTAGAGGATTGTGCTGGAAAGGCCTTCACGCGTTGTGTTTACAGTACTTGATCGGAAGGTACGAACACCGAAAAATTACAGAGCTTATACTTCAGCTTTAATATGCTCATCCGAAAGACGCTCATTGTAATTTTAAGAGTTTGAAGCTCTGTTTTCTTCCCAACCACTCCTTTCCTCTTGTGCGTCCTTCAAGTCTTTCTTCATCCCCTTTGCTTCCCAAAACAGTGTTCAGATTGCTCAGTGCAACTGTTCCGCTACGTTCGTAATTTGTTCCTTTATCTCACTGAGGTTATATTCAGCCTTCGAAGGAACGTTGTCGATGTCTTCGCCGAAAAAGTCAGTCAACTTAAAGCGTTGTTGCCATACAAGAGCTCGTCGAAATGGTCCAGTCCAGAAGCGTCAGCTTTCTAGTCGGGTTGTGTCTTTCTAAGTTACAGAAAGGCGTCGCTTGAAGATCACAGTGTGAGAGAGTAAACAGTCATGTAATCGATATTCCCCGAACCTCTTCTCCATTCTGGGCTACAGAAAATATGATGGAATTGCCGAGTCTTGTAGTCAAGACATTCAGCTCTTCCTGCCAGTAGCGATTCTACAGCCCCCCTTTCACTTAATCACCTCACCCTCCATAGCGGCTAGCCATACTGCCCCAGGAGCGAAAGCATATATTCCCTAAGGGTTAGCTTCCCTGTTCCCTCGCAGTAGAGACCGTATATTTTCGTCTGTCCCATTTGTCCGAGAAGATTGACCTTTTTCTTTGCCTGATCCTGTCCTCGTTGCATCTATTCAGATTCCATCTGAACCTTCCATAATGCAGGAAAAATAATTGAATGAAGTTTGTTCTTCGAGATTTTAAGAATTAGTGTGGTATAATAAAAGCCAACTTCTACCAATTCGCGAAGCAGATAATGAACTGCGGGAAGAGGCCCTTGGTGCTGCCCAAGGATGTTATATTGATTGAACTACTTGAGAAAGTAGGAACTAGGAAGGGAGGAAGGAGGTGTAAACTCTGACTCCCGCGCCCTATAGGGATAAGCGAGATTACCAACCACACAGGGGTAACAGTACTGTTCCCTGTTTCCAACATTCTGGGTTCGCAGGCCGCTAGTATCGTGGAGGGTATAAAAAATGGAAATGGAAGTACTCCTGCGAATCTTGCTGCTTGAGTCCTGTAAAGTCCTAGAGAACTCGGTCGGTGGCTTGTAGAAGGTCTCACTACTATGTATGCTTTGAGGGCCTGACATAGCGTTTCTGGCCGAACCGCATTGATGCTCACTATCCACGCCTTGCCGTGTATGAGGTTTAATGCGCCGATATGGTATTCCACTCAGATTCACATTGCCGCTCTAATGCCTGTCCGTCACATTGCCAGTCAATGTGCATCGATTACATTCTGAACAGTTCTTTGCTTCTTCCCTCTTAACTGACGTTGAACGTTTAGAAGTATTGAATAAACGTGGAATATTAGCCACAGAGGTAAGCCGAAGGACTTCTACTTTCACTTACTATCATTCTCATTCTATTTTTAGGTAATTTTTCTTTGATATAGGCTGTACGACGCATGTTCACACCTTGCTTGTCACGCGGTCGCAGGGGTGCTGTTTTGTCGTGGCATTCCACGTATCTTTCGAGGTTGGTAGATTCCATATGAGCTTCAAAGGCCGCGTAAGCGCCCTTTGTGTCTGGCTCCGCTATGTCACACCTGCGGTCGAGGAAGAGAGCAAATCTACGCGGTCGAGGAACAGACTAGGCGGCCGCCTACGCTGTGGGCGAGACTGCCTGCAAAGGAGGCGTGATCGCGTTTTCGACTTCTTCCTTCGTCAATTCCTGGTAGTTAGTGTTGTATTCAATGTGCTCCTGCCTGCAAACGGTGTGCGTGGCCTTGGAGTTGTCGCCTAGCATCACGTTCCTCCTTAGACACTCGACGGCCTCGGCGGCAAGCGTGGTGAGGTGTCTGTCGGTTGCATTTCCTGCTCCGCTTCTGGTTCCGTTTCCCAGCCGTACACTCTGTCCGCGACCAATGCTTCTGCGATCACCTTGACTTGCTGTGGAGCGTCCGTAACATTGAGCTTTCTCTACAGACAGTCTTTCTATTGCAGTGCTGCATGTGCCTTGTTCTCCACAGCGGTGTATTGGTTTGTCGTAATGCTCAAGCTTCGCTTTACCACCTATTGCGTACGGTTTTTTGGTGTATCACTGTAGTCACTGTCGGCTGTATGCAGTCTTGAGCAGTCATCTGTAACAAAAGTACTGAGGATTGCAGATATCTTTCGTGGTTTGACGCTCCCTACTTTTCAGTTTTGGTTATGCTCATTTGTAAGCGCACTTTATACATGGCTGATAATATCTCGAACTGTATTGAGAGTATAGCTTGAATTCGCACTTGAGAATGTCCTGGGACGAGCAGCGACAAGCACGTGGACCAGGACTACCACTTTCTCTCTCCCTGATTTTATCGCAGAATATTGCTGAATAGTAGAAGTTCGTATGCCAGTGTTCTTAAACTTGCCGTGGAGTTTCTTATCTGTCAGGCTTATATGTTAGCAGATGATTATTTATGATGAAGACTGTGTCTGGATTTGGTGATCCTTTGCATGTTCGAAGTTGAGAGTCGTTGGTAAGTACAGTACAAGACGAAGGTCGTACGCCTGTATTGATTGGAAATCTGCCACATTCTCTTGCACAGAGACGCAACCACCTGCACATAGACGCAACCATCTGCGCAGACAAGCCACAGATGGTTCCCACCTGCACAGATGTGCAACATTCCATATTCATCTAAACGGCCCCGCAGTCATCCGTACAACTTTGTGCAGACCCTTACTCTTCTTCCTTAGATTCGAAGGCATATTCGAGGCTTGAGTACAGGCTCTCCATGGTTCGGAAAGTGACTGCATTGACCTGTGCCTGGCTTGCGAGAAGGCCGTACTGGTCCGATAGGACCTTGAAGAGGTGTGGGATACTTTCGGGGTCGTCATCTTCCATTTCCGCGGCTTTGCGTTTTTTTGACGGGGCTGTACGAATTAGTAAAGCCTTTCAACTATTGGTATCGATTCTTACTGCTTAGTCCAGTTCCTGTGCTGTCCTTGGCTTTGACTTTCCCAGTTGGCATTGGGAAAGTGGCTTTGAAGCCTCATGTAAGCCTCTTCATCAATATCCTCGAAATCGGCCCCCTCTTCCGCAGGGTCTGCCATCTCTCCATCTTATTTCTGCACAGGACTCATCTTCAAATCTAGCGTGGTGATATGATAAGCGGGACTGGTTCCACCTTTTCGATATTGTGATGCTGGTATTCCCATTGGCGCCCTCGGCAGGACTCCTGTCAGTTCCCGCACCGTCTTCGTTCCCGTTGGCGTCTCCATGCTCCTCATAATCACTCTAGTCGCTTTCTTCAGCACCGCCACCACCTTTGGAGAATGTGCGGTCTTTGCGAGGTTTTTTAATAGAATCCAGTCTCCCGCGCGAACAAGACAATTGTCGAGACTGACAAAGGAAAAAGATTAGAGCAGTCCTATGGCGAAGGTGACATACCATTTAAAGCGTCCCAATAGGCCAAGAAGTCACTGCTGCTTTACGAATCGGCCAAAATGTGAACACACTTTAGAACAACTCTATTCAGGTGTGTATAGCATATTTCAACAGTCACCCTGTAGCAAGGCGGCCGCGAGTCTTTGGTCTTCCTTGTCTCAGGCAGGCCCTCCAGCGAGAATGAGGTTTTCTAAATCATTCATGGTAGACATAAAACAATCTTTGACCTTATAAGACACCCAATAAGTCAAACCTTCCGCATTAGGGTACAATACCAGGGCGGCTCCCAAAACCATGGTCAGCGATGGAGTTCGTCTTCAAAGTCTCTGTTGAAAGGCGTGTCTTTCTGATTTTATCGAACTGCAAAAGTTATGGACGATACTAAACTTTATTTATAATAATATATGTTATGTATGCAGTCTCAGATGGTAAAGATTAAGCAGCAAGCGTAGAAGGGTAAGCAGCAATTGAAGACATTATATGTAATTGAATGGCAAGTAAGTATAAAGTGAATCGTGGTGATTATGTTCCACAACTGTTCCCATTTCTAAAGTGAGCCCCAATTCATCAATATATGAATTAGCCTTATCGGAGACAAACTTTGGAAGAGAAGGAGAAGAGACCTCTTCCGGCAATAGTTCAAGAGGTATGAGGGCCATAACATTGTCCGAGAGGACTCGGAATGGGTCGTCTTTTTGACTTCTCAGTCTACAATGCGTTGTGCAGCATCCGGTCTTTGCTGTCTGCACCTTGGCGCTTGGTCCTTTCGGGATTTTTGCTCCTTTCTGTGAAGAGTCTGAATTGGGCGTCGCGAGCCGCCAGAACGAGCTAGCGCAATCCTTCGTCTTGCCTTACTTGCTGTTGATTGCACATGTCGTTGATGAACAAAATCGCGCAGGATCTCATATGGATAGTCAGTCATGTCTTCGATCCGGAGATAGTGATTAGAAGTGGAAAGCATTTGGTAACGAAGCATTTACCGAAACCCTCTGCCTATAGCGGACTAAGAGTTTTTAGATCTTCGTAGGGCAAAAGATGGGTGGTATGATTAACTGTCTACAGCAAGGCATCCGATGCGGTATCTCCATCGTGAGCAGTAATGCTTCCAGCTCGTAGCTAGAGGAATCTGTTGCGGTCCGCTTCTGTTTGACGTCCTGTTTGCCAAGTAGTGGTTGATCCCCATTGTCGGCCTGTCTACCCAGAAGCTTTCCCTCCTCCCCTCTGGGGCCTGCTTCGACATTCGCCTTGACGACCATGCGAAGGAGCGTTCTCGATTGAGTCCGTCCACCGCGAGAGAAGTGAGATGTCTAAGACATCAGATAGGCCGTTCACGGAACTTGAGCCTTGGGGAACCTTGGTCTTGTATCAAGATATGTCTCAAAAGTCTGTACTAAAATTCTCTGTTGCAACTTTGTTGAGTCGCGTCAGAACAAATTTTGACGACATTGGGTGAAAGCTCATCTTTTGAGTATGAAGTGAGATATCGCTCGTTCGATCGAATTTCCGTGAAGACAGCAACGAGGCCCGAGGACTGGCCCCATTCGACCCCGGCAATGTTCGAAAGTGCCATCTACTGATCCCAAGATCAATCGTCCCGATACTCGCTAGCGCTTTCCATAATGTCTTACACGTAAGGTGTTATCTGCCTCACAACCCATGCCAGGGCACACGTGGCACGGGATCATCGACGGCCGTTATACGGTGTGATAAGTTTGACTGCTTGGTCAGGAAGTCAACCGTACGGATATTGCCAATGCGAGGGGAGCCGTAGGTATAAAGTTCGGTTATGTCGGCAAATTTAGGAGATATCTTACGGATATCGCCCGCGGCGAGTGTGGCGAGGGCGCCACCAAGGGAGTGACCAGTGACAACGAAACGGTAGTTCGGGTATAAATCCATGACAGTTTTGACAGCACCTAAGACCGGTGGTCGTGCCTCGACCCAGGCTTGCCAGAAACCCTTGTGAACGTGACACTTATGGCAGATATCCGTATGAACTCTTGAAGCCTTGAGATTTTCTTGCCAATTTGCGCCGGAAACGGAGCCACGAAAGGTCAGAACGACGATTTTTCTTGTGTAGTCTATAGCAATGAATCCAGTAGTGTCAGCATTGGGAGAGTTTTCGAATTCGTTGTGTGAGGTGACATTGGCAGCTTCGACATCAGGGCAATTTTTTGTAGCACAAGTAATCTTAGTTCCAGAAGAGTTGTTATTTTCCTCGCAGTAGGCTGCAGCTGCGTATTGCGAGAAGAGAGAAAATTCTCCCAATGTGGACTCTGAAACGCCGTTATGTGTATCATGCGGACTTGGGTCATCGCATCCGAAGATGAAGCAGCGGGTCCGAATGGTTGGCGATGAGTAGGCCACAGAAAGGAACGTTGCAAAGAGCACCGTGAGCTGGAAGACGGACAGACTGAAGAACAGCATGGCGATCGAGAGGCAGGCTAAAAGTGCAACAAACAGTAAAGTTTGAACAGAGTTTAGCTAAACTTCGCCGGTAAGTGGTCACAGTTCGGTTGAACGCTGGCATCATTTATTCAGAGAAGAACACCGAAATATAAAAAGAGGGCTGCACCGAACCAAACTATACACGCAAAAATAAAGAAGGATTTACCACCCAGGCGGTTGGCTGAGAGAATATCTTGACCAATGAGGTGCTAAAACAATACCACACGCCTGTATAGAAATTTTGAGTACATTGTGTGGCGTGGTTCCAAAGCAGCAGCAATTCCTGACATGGAAAGCTGGTAATATCTCAGTCCACAAGCAGGGAGCAAGGGTAATGTTTTTGGCCAGGAGCCGCCTGTTACACAGCATAGTGAAAATATAGTGAATAGTAGTATATTGAGATAAGAACTTGAGATCAAAATCCGTTACCGATGCCATGGAACCGTGTGACTAGCAAATCTTGAGATAGGATAGCTTCCAATTGTCCGGCCTCACAAATAGTATTCGTTTTACCTAAGCCAAAGCGAGCATCTGTTCGCCCAGTCACAGCTGAGATTCCAATGGCGTCTTCGCATAGATTCTCGACATATATTTCATTGTGCGCGCGTTGTACTCTCTAGCCAAATATGGTGCCTTGGAGGTACGGAGTGCGTAGTTTCTCCAGATGGCGAATGTACATTGAGAATAAAGTTTCAGGCCTGTCTTGGTAGAATCAGGATGCACAGCCAATGGAGAGCCTGAAGCAGGATCAATTAGAATATACGCATTGGGAAAAGTTGCGAATCACAAAATAAGAAGAGGAACACGAACGGCAAAGTAGTGACACCCCAGTCGCTTCCCCCCCACCAATCACAATGCCTCCTCCAACCTCAACCTCGACTTCCCTCCCATCTCAACGCGCCTTCATCGCATCCATCCTCTCCCAGCTCCCCTCTGTTCCCCACTCACCCAAAGACACCACCTCACCCTCTACAACCACCAACCCTCTAACCTCCCCCTCCGCCCCCTCATCCCTAAAACCCCTCCTCCTAACCCTCCACTGCCTGTTCCCCACCGACCTCCTCCCCGCTCTCGACTTACTAGACCGCGGCCTCATCACCCGTTTCGTCCTTGACCACGAGCCCGCCGAAGCGAACGTGGTATACTACGTGCGCTCCTCGCAGCGCCCGCGGGGCTACAAACGCGGAAATAATGAGGGCTTGGAGGTGAGCACGAGCTATGAAGTCCGTCTGAAAGCCTGGAATTGCACATGTGCGGCTTTTGCGTTTGCGGCTTTTAACTCCAGCGCTCCGCGTCTTGCGCAGGATGAAGAGGCGGAGAAGGGAGGTGATGAGATGAGGTTTGGGGGATTGCTGCGAGGGGAGGAGGTGCCGGTTTGCAAGCACTTGCTTGCTTGTGTGCTTGCGGAGAGGATGGGTGGGTATGTGGAGGAGAAGGTGGTTGGGAGGGAGGAGATGGCGGGATGGGCGGCTGGGTGGGGTGGATGATGGGGTGGGAGATAGGCCCTTGGGGAACCAGAATACCTACGCCCATACTCCGTCGAGGTAAGGAAGACGTCACCATGTGGAAGTAATACAGGTGGCCGAGGAAGCGAGAGAGCGAGAGTAGGAGGCAGGCTTGAGGCTTCGAGCCTAAGAAAGGAGGTCTGGATTCGTGATTGGCTGCCAATTCTTTACCCATGAGAAAATCAAGTGATGATCAGACGAGTTTAAGAGTTGGAAAGGACTGGCCAATTCGAAGGATGCGTTTCAATGAGATATAACCTTGCGTGTCTTGGTCACGCTTCAAGAAAGACAGCTTCAACTCGTCAGGCATAGTCACCTGCAGATGTTGCTTGGGGGACTACCCTCGTAGCTCTCGACGGAAATTAATAGATTATAGTGGATGGCAACTATGTACTCCAGGCGGTATCTCAGTAATATTACTTGTCAGTCCAAATACTATCACATCATTGCAACATCGCATTCTCAAATCATTTACTTTTTGCTCATCTATCAGCTAGTAGCTACACATAGTTACCACAAGCTGTCCAGCATAGCACTCAAATTTCCAGAGACCTAGATGTACAGCTTTCGGGCACTGTACAAGCCACAAAACAAATATCGACGCCTGCGTAGCCATACCAACCACTAAGAGCTAGTATCAAACCACGGACACCATATCCTACATCCTTACTTGTCAGGAGAACGTGGAGTCGCCTCACGCGGAAGGGTACCGAACGCGTTTTCAACCGCAAGTCTCTCGCTTGCAAGGGAGTTCTCCTGAGCAATTTCACGACGATCGCGCGCCGTGTTCTTTGCATACGGCCCAGTGAGAGTACGAGGGGCAGTGAGGGAGTGGTTGGACGTATCCAAGGTGCCCATGCCACCGTAGCTGTAGTTGGGGGTGACGGGAGAGGTGTTGGCGTTGTCGGAAGAGTGCCTACGGGTGTCGGAGGAATGCTTGGGGGTGACGGGCCCAGCTTTGGCGGAGTCGAGATAATTGGCGTTGTCGTAGGATTGCCTAGTCTTGTGGGAGAAGGCTTTGGGGCTCTCGCTGTATTCAGCGTTGTCGAAAGAGGTGGCGTTGTAGTTGGGGTGATCGTCGTGGTTGTACTCGTGGCCGAAAGTGCCGGTAGAGACGGAGGTGGCAATGGTCATGGCCCCTGGAGTGCCGGTGGTGGTGGGGAGGTAGTTCTCCTGTGGTGATGATTAGTTATCTGGGTAAATGTATGGAGAACTGAGAGCTGCAATGGGTGATTATATGGTGATTTGTGTCTGGACAAAGTGTGCATGGAGAATGTGAACCTCAACGCAGAAGATGGACATACCTTGAATGCCTCACGCGATTCCTCACTCTCCCCACGCGTACTCGGCCCAGCTTCGGCTTCGCCATCAACAATCTTCACTCCAGCCATGCCCACTTCACACTCTACAATCCCAATATCCCCATCCTGATCCTCATCATCCTGCTTTAGATTAGCCGCCACACATTCATCATTGAGGAGCTCAAGCAACTGACCTCATCGGCCAGAGTCGCCGCTATATTCTCCGGAGAATACTTCTCCAAATTCATAGGGGGCAGCGGGTTCCCACGCGCCTCATAGCGTGCAATGGTGATTTCATTGCCTTTCTTAAAGTAGTCATTGTCCATCAACTCAAGACACATGACGCGACGCTCAATGGCTAGCTCGCTGAGGATCAACTAGAGGCCAATCCCAACGCGTCAGCGGTTCTCACAACTCTATGATACCTCAGGCAACCTCATGCCCCAAGAGACATGAAGCTCAGTAAGTCATGGCCATAGACTACGTGCCAGGATCACCAGAGCTCGGCTCTCCACCTTTCACATGCTTCGAGGAAAGGACATTTGACTTACATAAGACAACTCCGGGAACTTTCTCCTCAGCCCACGAATCGCAGTAGCAGTGTCAATTCCCATAAGTGATTCGCATTGGCAGATAAATCGGTCCATATCCTGAACCCAGCATGCCGGGAGCCCGGAAGCTGATGGCAGAGTTTTGGTCATACCGGCGGGGCGTGGAATGAGCCGCGGAGCTGCGGGCTGATTGGCGAAAGTTACAACTTGGTTGGTGGAAGCTACAGCTTGGTTGATCGTGGCGGCAGCTTGGTTGCTCGTAGCTGCGGCTTGGTTGGTGGAAGTTACAGCTTGGTTGATCGTAGCGGCAGCTTGGTTGTTCGTAGCTGCGGCTTGGTTGTTCGTAGCTGCGGCTTGGTTGTTCGTAGCTGCGGCTTGGCTGGTGGAAGCTACAGCTTGGTTGATCGTGGCGGCAGCTTGGTTGCTCGTAGCTGCGGCTTGGTTGGTGGAAGTTACAGCTTGGTTGATCGTAGCTGCGGCTTGGTTGTTCGTAGCTGCGGCTTGATTGCTAGAAGATACGGCTTGGTGGCTGGTGGCTAAAGGTTCGTTGGTAGAAGCTGCCCCTTTCTTGGCTGCTTTCTTTGCAGCAGCAGCAGCTTTCTTGTTGGCGGATGCGTCAGCTTCAGCAGCTTTCTTGTTGGTTGATGCTTCAGCTTTCGCAGCTTTCTTGTCTGCCGCTGTAGCTTTCTTACTGGCGGATGCTGCAGCTTTAGCAGCTTTCTTGTTGGTTGATGCTTCAACTTTCGCAGCTTTCTTGTCTTCCAAAGCAACTCTTCGGGCGACTGCCACAGATGGCTCGGCGGCCGCTGCAGCTCTCCTCAAACCGGCTTTGGATTTGTTCTGTAACCTGTTGATATCTGGTGAGCTTGTCCTACAAAATGTTTTGATAGCCAAGTGAAGAACTTAGAGTGATCGGAATGTAGAGGTTGTAAGGAAGATGATGGAGGTAGATGATGTAGGATGACATGAGGTGTTGAGGTGAGGACACAAATGATTGTTTTGACTGTTAAGAAGGGATGGCAGCACAGGTGTTGTCCTAAAGGCGTTAGACTTACATTGTCGCTTAGTAGTGTGAGTCGCTTAATTGGTGATGGTGGAAGAAAAGGGAGGTAGGTGGTGATGGATGAAAGAATATCCGAGAGTGGTGAGGTTTTTGTGGGTTGGGCTAGGATTTATGAACGAGCCTAGTGAGTGTTGAGTCGCGTCTGAGGTCAAAGAGTGAACGGAAGGCGCGACTGCGGAGTCCCTCTCGAGCCAGCTCTTCGATCCAGACGTGTACAGGACGTAGTCTCACACCTACTTAGGTGCTTAGTTATAGTGAAGCTCCAAAGGAGGCAATAGTATCTACTATCAGCTTGTCAATGAATTCACATTAGAGTTGAATCTTGCTTTTACAACAGAAATTACCGTGGGAGAGCTGCTGCTACGCGGACCGATTTTTAAGGTTGAGAGACACATAGGGATAGTAAAGACGATACTCAAGCTGACAATATGAAGGGTCTATGAAAAAGGCACAAGTATTTTACAAGATCCGCTCGAAGTATTATAATCTTCGAGCGTGGCTCACCTGCAAAGTACACAGCTTTTGCCATTTCTTTCGTCGATTCATCCAACAAAGCATGCCCTTGATGCTTGTAACCTTTACCTGCTCCGCCACAAATCGAGGAACGCGGAGGTGAAGCCTAGCTTCTCAGCCCAATCCTACTTAGTAGACTCCCGGTCGTACTTTGACTTGATGACTTGTCATGCTCAAACACGCCCAGTAAACTCTTCCATACCTGACCTGGTTCTTGACTGGCATCAATTGGCTTCCAGATCCCCGTCTTTTGGTAATATGCTACCACCGGAGTGGTCTGCTCATGGTAGGTAGCCAATCGCTTCTTAAGCGTCTCAGCGTTGTCGTCCGATCTCTGAATCAAAGGTTCACCAGTAATATCGTCCGTCATTGATGCCCTAGGTGGGTTGAAGATCTTGTGGTAAGATCGTCCTGAAGCTGGGTGGATGAGGCGGCCTGTAATGCGAGAGACAAGAAGACCATCGTCAATCTGTAGCTCAACCGTGTGCTGTAATTTCTGCTGCTTGCTCTTAAGCATCTCGTCTAGCTTCTCGGCTTGTACAACCGTCCGTGGGAAACCGTCGAGAATGAAGCTAAAGACCTAATATTCAGCTCTTAATCATGTAATCCTGACGGCTTTCATACCCCTGCTTGCATTCAGGATTGTTCTCGAGCTCCGCTTTGATCATGCCAATCATTATAGAGTCGCTGACAAGGCCACCTTGATCCATGATCTTCTTCGCTTCCCTTCCGAGAGCTGTTTTCTTGGCAACCTGTGATCGAAGCATGTCCCCAGTAGCCTGAGAGGTGCACGTCAGTTTTTACTGGTCTAACGGAATTTATGGGTACGCCGTCATCGAGTTTACAAGATGACAAGCACAGAATTTGTCCTTGATTTTCGGTGCTTGGGTGCCTTTGCCTGCAAAAGTATCAGTCGTGTATCATAACAACTCTAGAGCGATTTGCACGCGTACCTGCCCCAGGAGGTCCCATCAAAATCATCCGTACCGACTGGGTGCTTGTCCGGGCGGGAGCTCCATCGGCTTGTTCCAACTTTGCTTCCAGTTGCTGCACCCGCGACTCGAGCTTGTGGACCAGCTCTCGCAGGGCATCTACTGTCTCGTCTATAATGGGAGCCATTGGCGAGGACTGGTTACAAGATTATGCCTGACCAAGGCGGAAGGAGGAGTCTGAGAGCTCAAACCCACCGTTAGGAGCTGGAAAGGCAAAGGTGTGAGGAGGGAACTGGCGGGCGAGGTTGTAAGCGAGCCGGAAAGCCCTTTTGCCCGCAGACTACCGAGGCTCCGACATTACGGAGGACGATCCGCGCCTAGGTACTTCGAAAGACAAAGACTGCAGGAGTAAATTGTTGAACGTCTTCATTGGCTATGGGCTACGGATGTTCAATCAAAGCAGCTATTCCTGAGAGGACGACACATGATCCAGACATTGTTCTAGGAGAAGCATTCAGCGTCAACAGCTGCTTGCACTAGCTTACAATGCAATACGCTACGAATATGGTCGGTTGCACATTATTGTATCTCCAAGAGTTACTTTCACTAACTGATACCTAAGCTCTCTATGATAGCCATGTCAAAGGCATGTTGCCACAATGAGAAATCAGACTTGCCATACCGTGACGGTGTATATTCCCCTCATTCGCTTTGCTCGAATCAAAACCGGCTGAGCCTACTGTTTCTCCGACGATCTCCTCCCTAAGACTTTCTTCGTTGCCAGACACGAGCCGACTTGCTTCAATATCTGTTATCACCCGGTCACGGCTTTGCTTGCAGTATTCATGAATGCTGTCCCCGCCAAGACTTCCGCCAGTCATCCAGATTATGGTGCCTTCCGACCCCACGCCAATAACAAAAGCACGAGCAAAGGTGATTCGATCGTTTGGAAGCTCGATAGGATGCTCTTTCTTCGTTAGCTCTTCCTCAGCGGCAAGCATTAGATCGGTAAGGTTGACACGGATTAGAGTCGTCTTTGTCTCTTTGGCTGCCACTTCCTTTACTGGGCGGTACACATTCTTAAGGGATGCCAAAAGAGTATGCTCCGTCATTCTCGTCCGGGACAAACTGTATCTGCTCACATTGTGAAACTCTGCTCGTTAAAATTTCCTTCGATATTCACATGCTCCAAGTGCCATTCGGGCTATGGTTTTCTTCTCAATCCGCTCAGCCCAATCAAAAACCAGCAATACCTACTCTTTCTATAGCATTTTGCTAGCTGGTGTGTCTTTCCGCGAAATTCGAGCTACTTTTTTGGTCCTTTCGTGTATCTTCTTTAAGCTCTTAGCTTAAACCGAAACCGGCCGGACGCGCCTTTTCTCTGACGACTTGATTACTACATTCCCTTTCTGGATTTCCTTGCTGATAATGCCATGCTCTGGCCATGTATCCCGCCTTCAAGCTCTAGCTATGCTCACTTTTCTTAACTTAAACGTAAGTGGGCTTGAGTTGGGGCATACCGCTCTTGATTCACGGTTGTTGTCTGTCTCGCATGTTTTCTTTGCTAGAGTTCCATTATCCCGGCTTGCCGATCGGTAGATCCTGTAGAAGTATACTACCACCATGACCGCATAGACTCGTTTCGGAATGTATCTCTTTAGCTGCTTTATAGCCTCCCGATCTTTGTCTTCAACATTTGAACTAGTAAGGCTTGCTTGTATCATTCTGATCAGGAATCGTTGCTGCCGCAGTACTCCGACCATATAGGCATCGTCGCTGTGACATTTCGACATGTAGCTACTTGTTCATCTCCTCTAGAACAGGACGGAAAGAGTCGAGAGTCAATGAGACCATATACGCAGTACGTGAACATATGCTAACTCTTCACTAGGCTGCGAAGGCCGGCAGCTTTGGATGTCGAAGGTTTGGGCACGTGTTCCATGCAGCTTCTGCGTTGGCAAGGTCCTAAAAGATTCGTAGCGGGTGATCCTGTAAGAAAAGGTATGCAGTTGAATTATCCGCCGTTATCAAAGATCCGGCGGTAGTGAGGAGATTTCGAAGCCTCTGCGTTTCGAAGACATCTCAAAAATCGCCGACGACTGAAACTCTTGCGAAGAGAGCTATGACTTGGGAGAGCCATGAAGATGCGCTGCCTTTGGCTTTTGCTTACCGCGGTACGGTTCAAAAATCCGAAGCTTTCGACGTCAGACGTCAGTGTTTCGATTCTACGAAGCAGCTGTATCCGACTTTATGTTCGTATCTTCGCCATAGCTGAGGATTCTGTCAAAATAACCCCGCAGATGAGCTATCTTCCGTTCTTGGGCTGAGCTAAAATCTAGGCAATAATAGCTTTCGTGGTAGGTGCTTACACCATGGCTTCGACGTCCAGAAAGAGCTGCCTGTCTCTGTGGAGCTTCTACCATGAACAGCAGACGTTCGGAAAAGTAGGTAGCGGTAAACTTCGTTTCGTATATCGGGATGAAGAGTGTATCTCTTGAATATTTTGTCAAAAGCTGAAAATTGTGTGGAAGAGCCATCAGGTGAGCCATCTTCTATTTCTTTAATTGCATTGGAACATAAGCAATAGAAACTACTGTGAGCATGGCTTTTAACGTGATTCAAAGCTTCGATGTCGATTTTTCAAGCTCATGAAGTCCCTGACGTGAATAGCAGACGTTCGGAGAAGTAGATAGCAGTAGATTTCGTTTCTCATCTCAGAATGAAGAGTGTGCCGTTTTAAAGCTGGAAATATTTTGTCAGAAGCTAAAATTCTCGTCAGAGCCATGTAGGTAAGCTTTTTCCTGTTCTTTAACTGCTTTGAAACACATGCAATAGAAGCCATCGTGGACATGTTCTTACACGGTTCAAGGTTCCAAGCTTCTATCAAGTCCACGAAGTCTCTGTCAAGAATAGCAGACGTCCGGCTAGGTAGGTAGCGATAGTCTTTATTTCGTATCTCGGGAGTGAGTTTATCTTTTAAAGGCTTTGTCGGAAGCCGGAACCTTCTAGTAAGAGAAACGCAGATGGGCCATTCGCTGTTTTGGAGCTAGATCAAGATTGATGCAATAGAAGTCATAGCGGTATATTTCTAATACTGTTGGAAGATTCGAAGCTTTTGACACCGAAGACTAGTGCTTCAGTTAATGAACCTTCAGTCGGTAAAGCTTTAGGCTGTAAAGCTTCAGCAGGTAGCCATCTTCTCAACTTAACGTTCTTTTGGACTCCGGCTTTTACAAAATCTATGTCTGTAGACGTCTCTGAAGGATCTCTCAAGCGTCTTGTCCATAGCTGAGACTTCTGTCGAGAGAGATGTGCAAAAGGGCTATAAGCTGTTTTGAGCCGGAACAAAAACAATGCTTCAGAAGCCACCGTGGTACGTTTCTAATATGGTTCGAAGACCTGGAGCTTTCGACACCGAAGATCAATGTTTGAGTCCGCAAGATTGCTATCTCGGCAAAATATCTTGAATATATCTCCTAACTGGAAGTTTTCTTATGAAAAGACACATACAGATGGGCCATTTGCTGCTTCGAGCTGAAGACCTGAATCGACACGATAAAGTCACTTTGGTAAGTGCTTCATGCGATGCGCAACACCCGAGCTTCGACGTTGAAAGGTTTGTTCTCGGCGGAGTTGAGTGTTCTTGACCCATGGAGACTCCGCGCTGGAAAAACACATTCAAGGTTTTGCTCACAGCGTAGTGTCTTTTGAAAAGAAGCGGCTGTGTACTGTTTTTGAGAAGGATAGTTGAATGAGCACACATTTGTGAGTAGTGAATGCCAAACATTCATTCACCCCTAACGGTGTCGCTGCTGATATCCCCTTCGATGTACTGAAGCTGTCCAAGGCGATGAAATACCGCGGTGGTGGTAAGCCGCCTAAGCTGAGCTGCTCTCTATCTCCCCCTGGCATGAAATGCAAAAGGCCGCCAGATCGTTTGATCGTAGAATGCTTCGTAGCGATGTTCTACTTTCATTTGCTGCATTGGGTCAAGAAGGATACCCTTATTTTCCTAGGGCCAGGCTCGCTTGCCATGATCTAATGTTTATGGCTCGCACTTGCGTTGACAACCCAGTTTTCCTCGATCTGACGCTTGGGGTCTTCTACCGTATCGGTGGGTGTCGCGCTGAGCCCTTTCTCTTTGCTATGGTGTCATTTTCTGTATGCAAAGCTGAACCGTTCGATGTTCGGGAGATCCTGGAAAGGCTTGAGTGCCTTGCCTTTCACGAAAAGCTCTGCTGCTTGCGCATGGGAAGCTCCGAGCACGTCGCTGAGCTCGAGCAAGTCAGATCCGGTCAAGTTATCCATCCCTATGAAATCCCAAAGTTGGCACCATCTCTCACAGCCACTGACGGTGATCTGGCATTCATCTCGTGACGCTTCTGAGCTTCCAAAAGCGTGCAGCAATACCTTAGCGATGTCACGCCTGTGATATCCTCCATCGATGATTAAGATAAATGCCATGGACTCTTCCGTAAGAGGCAGTCGCTATCCCTACTCTGGCTTTATCAAATCCCAAAGCTGGCATCATCTCTCACAGCTACTGGCGGTGATCTGGCATTCATCTTGTGACGCTTCTGAGCTTTCAAAAGCGTGCAGCAATACCTTAGCGATGTCACGCCTGTGATATCCTCCATCGATGATTAAGATAAATGCCATGGACTCTTCCGTAAGAGGCAGTCGCTATCCCTACTCTGGCTTTATCAAATCCCAAAGCTGGCATCATCTCTCACAGCTACTGGCGGTGATCTGGCATTCATCTCGTGAAGCTTCCGAGCTTCCGAGCTTCCAAAAGCGTGCAGCACTACCTTGGCAATATTACGCTTCTGCTATCCTCCATCGAAATTCCAGGATAGAGTCTTCCGGATCTCCGGATCTCACTTTTGTCTTCTGGGTAGAGCTAGCGTCTCCAGACCTATGCCAGCTTGTATTTCTTTGCCGGAACGGGGGTTCTGGTGTTGGACAAATGCCTTGCAGATGCAGATACAGCTGATCATAACCTAAATCTCCTCCAGATCCGTGGGCGAGCACGCGGGCCTTGGCTTCTTCCAATCCTCTCTCCATGTCGAGGTATTCGTCTTCCAAACCTCAGAGTACGAACACAGGCCGCAGACCAAGTGCCAGCTTCTGCTCCCGAGCTTCCGTCAAGGCATCCGTCAAACGTAGAAGCAGCATCGTCCTTCCTTCCTTGTGCTGATAGTCGCTCCCACTCTTGGGGTGTAGGCCATTCCTCTTCAACCCAAAAGAAGCTCTTGTCGCCAGCTCACCTAGACCAACGCCATGGACAGCATCATCAGGTATCTCACTCTCTGCATAGCCAACCTGTCACATCTCAATACATAGACAAGCTCCTGGTAACTGCCATCGTTCCTGGTAAACGACAGCCCAACATCACGTGTTCGCTTAAGTAGGGTTTTGCGAATACGAAAGTGAGGTGTGTTCGAAACCGGTGGCCGCACTTTGTTATGTTTTGTTTTTTGGTCGTGAATTTCGGTTTTTGGCGTGTGTTGGCCCAATTTAAGGTTTTTTTGGAATTTTTTGATTGGTCCAAAAATTACAAGGGGGGAAAGTGAGGTTTTGATTTTCTCTAGCTATCGAAGGGGGAAATGGAATTATGAGGGGATAACGGGAACGGCGAGTCAAGCGTATGTGAGCATCAGCTCCAAGAAGGTAAAGAGTCACATGGAGGATCTTGAGCGTGGTGTTTCGATAATACTGAGTACAAGTTGTAGGTCTATAGACTCCAAGACATAGACAATGGATATCGTTAAAACCCTCTCAAAAATCCTAAGCCAGGCACATCTATCAACAACCGCAATACACGTGAAGAAAGCTCGCTCGTTCTATATAGCAAAAGACCGGTATCTATATAACAGATCAAACTATGTAGGTAGGTAGGTAGTCCTGAAAAAGAAAAGTATTTAGGAAAGATGGAGGTTGTGTGTGCTTGCATGTCCTGAAGAGGGAACAAGTATGTAGAAGAGATGGGAAAAATTGGGGCGGGAAAGTTACGGTTCTTATAGACGAGCCAGGGGGGTTTTTTCGATGGAAGAAGTGGTGAATTGCGGCTGTTATCAGCGGGGGGGGGCAGTTGATACGAAGAGGGAAGAAGTAATGAATGAGGTTTTCACCACGGCAGGCGTAGATAAGATATTGCACGTATGTAGTGAATTCCGAATCGGCGAGGTGGAATGTATGGTGAAGAAATGGAGGCCAAGTGAGGTGAGGTTTCTCACACGATTCTGATCTGGCACGCTCATCATAGACTTACAGGATAATCGAAAGTCTCAATCCTCTCGGGATACGTTAGTTTCCCTTGCGTCCTGACCTCATCCATGACCTCCATAATCACCACACTCTCCTCCCACCCCATCACCTCGCTTTCCAGCTTTCCATCTCTCAGAGCCCTCGCACAAGCATCCGCCTCCCAGAACATACCGTGTCCTGGAATCTTCTCGTCGTGTTCTTCCACCTTCCCATCACGGAAAATGACACGCCAGTGCGTGGGTCTGTAAGCAGGCCCATCGACTTGAAGCTCGCCCTTGGTGCCTTGGATGCGGATAGCGGGTCCAGCCGTGCCTTTGCCGTCAGGGTCAGTCGCGACGCGCAGGTTTGTCAGAGCGATACCCATAGCCGGTTTTGGGTTGTGAGGGGCGCTGGGGAATGTGAGGAGGATGGAGGTTGATTCATCGGCGCCTGTTTGATCGTAATGGATCATTTGGGAGGCGACGGTCGGGGGTTTACGCTGCTGTGGTGGAAGAGTGTGGTAAAGGGTCTGGAAGACCCAGGTTAGGGAGTAGATGCCGACTGTAAGAAGTGGGCGTTAGATCACACTTCTTGTGACTGGTTCCGGGGAAAAAGGGGTCACTTACGGTCAAGGAGAGCGCCACCGGCAAGGTCTTTATTGACCATGCGGTGCTTCGTGCCCCATTCTTTTTCGACATCCTCGCCAAAACTAAGATCTGCAATGACTCGATGTACAGAACCCAACTTGCCGGACTCAATTATTTCCCGGACTTTCATACTTAGTGGGAAGAACCTCGTCCAAACCGCCTCCATCATAAATAGCTTCTTCTCCTTCGCCATCTCAACGAGCTTTTTCGCTTGCGTCGCATTTGTTGTAAACGCCTTCTCGCACAGCACGTTCTTGCCCGCTAATAGGCAGAGCATGGCGTTCTGGTAATGGTGAGAATGAGGGGTGGCTACGTAAATAATATCTACATCCTTGTCTTTCACAAGCTCTTCATATGATCCGTATGCCTTAGCTGACGGGGAACATTTGCATTCTTTAAGAAATTTCTTAGCGCGGTCTGCGGAAGATGAGGAGGCAGCAGCTACTACAGTGTGCTGGATGTCGGAGACGTCTCGGGTGGATGGATCGATCATGAGGTCTTTGGTGAACTCTGCACAGAAAGGAGAAAAGTAAGATTCTATCTGATCCAGGCCAGGACCAGATGGTGTGGGCAAAGAAGTAACTTACTCTCCGCGATTCCTCCGGTGGCTGCGAGGCGATCAGTAATGTTTGCATCCAATTGAGCAAGCCCCCATTAAGGGATATCTTGAGAGGCATTCTCGGTCAACTCGAGAGAAAGTATTTATGTTCTCACCTAATATACCCCAACGAACTGAGTGGGGTGAAGACATGGTGACAGCGTTAGAGATAGAGCAATAGAGCAATAGAACACTAGAAACTATAGTAATGGTAATTGTGAGAGAGCGGTAGAGCTGGGTCTTCAATAATGAACGAAATAAATAGAAGCTTTCGCAATCAAAGTATGAAAGAAAATGGCAGGGCATGTGGGGTAGTGGTGTCCGACAAACCGCGACGATGATGGACCGAAAGAACGGCAAGACGTCATGGCCTTCGGTTCTCCGGTACCCAGCCGGGTCGATTAGCCCTAAGTGTAGAGAGCACGGGAGCTGATGGAAAATTGACACTGGTGTAAAACCAGCTTCATTGTCGGCGGTAGCTCTCTTCTAGAGCCCAAAATCCCAAAGATGCCAAAACGAGAAGTTAGGCATTCGCTTTGTGATTACTTGTGCCCCCTCTGGCTCCGGGTAATGCGTCCTATGGTACATGGAACTCCTGGCGCGCAGGCACACCCAAGCGCTAAATTTTAACACCCTTTCTATACCAAATCGCATCATCTCTTCTTCTCACTGTCCTTGCCCTTCTCTTTCCCGCTCTTCTCGTCTTCTTTGCTCTCCTTCGCGTCACCGTTCGCAACGCCATTCGTCTTCTTTCCATCCTTATCTTCCTTACCCTCTTCCTTCTTTGCGTCTTTCTCTTCCTGTTGCTGCCGGTTCTGTATCTTGTTCTCGATGAGATCATGGAAGGCTGTTATTGCCCGTATAAGACTGCTCAAGTATATGGCCATAAGCTGATCGTTGGTCTTGATACTCATCGCTCTTGCTAATTCAGTATTATCGCTTTGTGTTTGACTCTCGGAGCCATTGATCTGAGGTGTGGCGGTAGGATTTGATAAATTGGGGAGAAGGTTGAATACATCTTGAAGATTGCCAAGGATGGCGTGGTTGACTGGAAGCTCATCGGAGAGGACTTTTTGCAAATATTGGCCAATGTCTCGTAAGCGGAGATGAAGGCCTTGTAATGATTGGAGTTGAGCGGTTATACGGGTGGAGAGAGTGCCAACTGCGACATCTCGGATATCTCGTAGGAGATGTTCGACCCCTATCTCTTCGGCTTCTTCGGCTTCGATGATTGAGGGGGTGTGTACGAACGTCTTGGTTGTGGTTGTGCCGTCCTAGAGCGTGTATTAGCCTGGCGTTTATGGAATAGGATGGGTCTAATTACATCTTTGATCTCTTCAACCGCGAAATATGCGTCCGTAGGTACGCCAACTTCTTTAGGTTGGACATCTATGATGACCAGAAGCGGATTCGGGGTATATCTCTTGAAGAGCTCGTTGATCTCCAAGTCGGACGCCCGCAATTTCGGCCCAGAGTGGTACCACCCTATCAGCTTTTCCCTAGCATTGACCTTCTTGAACATGTCGTTCATCGACTCCACATAGTTGTGATCCAGGAACCATACTGAAGGGTCTTTGTCGTCCTCCTCGAAAGGCACTGGAAGGCTACCGTTAGTGATTCCCACCGAAGCAGGGTTATCAATCCAATCTAACCTGCGAAGCTGTTTGACACTCTTACGTTCTTACCATCGTTCTGTCCCAGCAGAACCCCGACGACTCGTTTTCGTAGACCCTTGCCTGACCGGCCAAAGTGATCTGCTGCAGAGAGGAGAACGAGAGGCGCAACAGAAACGTTTCGGGTGACAAGGGAAAGAGTTTCCGCTGTAGTAGCAGGCATTACGGCAGACTATATGGGTTTGGAGGCGAGATCGGATAACTGTTATAATTTCAAGAGCTCATCAGAGCTTAGAGATGGAAAGCAGGTGAAGCTCTATATAGACTAGGCTTAATTAGGACTAGTGCATCTTAAGCTCTAGCAACAACTCCTTCGAGAAGTTGAGAGCTTGTGTGCTTGTCACTTCAGATAGTCTGCTAGCATCCCACGCTTCGCTTTCTCCCCTCTTCAAATGACATGGCCATCGACGTTGGAGAATTGAACGACCAAGTCAAACTACACGCCAGTGACCGTACTTCTGGGGCTTCTTGCTGACTGCCGCAAACATTGCATGACTTTGAGCTTACCAACCAGAAACATCTAGGAAACACCATGCAAGATTATGCATGCTTATTCAAAGGTGCTACAGAGTTCAGTCGAAGCTATGTAAGAGGTGATCATGTATTGGCCCTCATGTCCAACTAACGTCCAAGCGCATGTGAGTTCTGGACTGCTGACCGAGAACTGCTCGTTTTGCTTGTACGAAATATAAGGGAAGTACATATATGTACAAGCCTCCGTCCCTTGTCTATCTCTTAACTTGTGAGTGTCTTATGTACTTGTCACTCTCATCGCTTAAATCCCAAGAATCCATTATTTTCCTGTTGTAAGCTCGATTGCGGTACTACTATCTATATCATTATATCCTCGCCTTTGCCTTTGTTCTTGTACCTTTACCTTCGAGTCATGCTTTCGTCCCAATCTAAAGAACGAGCCCGCCGCTGGGCCAAGAACCTCGAATGTCCCGTTGATGAGAATGCCGAGTATCAAAATACGTTCTGGTGCAATCGTGATCTAATTCCCATACCCTATGACCGGCGAACGTGGACCTGGCAAGGTTTCGCCGGGTACTGGATTATCACCGGCATCAATACTACCGCATGGACTTCGGGTTCCAGCCTATTAGCCTTAGGCCTGTCGGTAGGCCAAGCGATGGGAGTAATCGTCGGAGTCGCTCTAATAACCGGCATGCTTGCTGTTGCAGCTGGATGGATGGGAAGTCACAAATACATTGGATTTACCGTGCTATCGAGGAGCTCGTGGGGGATGAGAGGAGGGTTTTGGCCGGTATTAAACCGCATTATGACGGCTAGCATTTGGTTGGGTATCCAAGCGTACTGGGGAGGTCAATCGATGAAAATTGTCCTGGGGGCTTTGATTGGGCCTAGATTTGTGGGCATGAGGAATACTCTGCCTTTGGGAGCGCATGTCGATACTTCTTCGCTTGTCAGCTTTTTCGTGTTCCTGGCGATCTTCGCCCCAACGTTGATGGTATCCCCCGAGAGGTTGCAGATCCCGTTCAGAGTTACTTTCATCATGATTACCAGCACCATGATCGGCATGCTAATCTGGGCGCTTTGTGCCGCTCACGGTGCGGGGCCTCTCATTCATACTGGATCTTCTCAGTCCGGAAGTCGATTGAGCTGGAACATCGTCTACGGTCTTCAAGCCATCCTTGGAAGCTACGGTAGTGGCTGTCTAGGCCAATCAGACTGGACTCGCTACGCCTGCAGCCCCAACGCCGCCCTCTTCGGCCAAGCCGTCGCAGCCCCCCTGACCATCTGCCTTACCGCCCTCTGCGGCCTCCTGATCACCTCCGCAACCGCAACCCTCTACGGCGAAATTTTATGGAACCCGCTGGTCCTGCTTCTCGCCATTCAAGAGCGGCCCATGTCCGCTGCTGCAAGAGCGGGCACATTCTTCGCCGGTCTCGGGTTTCTTACCAGCCAATTGGCGCTTTGCATCGTCCTTAATTGCGTCTCCGGCGGCATGGATATCGCTGCCCTATGCCCCAGATACATCAACATCCGGCGGGGAAGTTGCTTGTCGGCCATCCTCGCCGTAGCCACCTGCCCATGGAATTTTGTAACTCAAGCCACAACCTTCATCACTGTCCTCTCCGGCTGGTCCGTATTTCTCAGCCCCATGACCGGCATCCTCATCAGCGATTACTTCCTCGTCCGCTATCAAGACATCCGCATACAACACCTCTACATCGGCGACAGCGATTCCGAGTATTGGTACTGGAGAGGCTTCAACTGGCGGGCGTTTACTGCGTGGGTGATGGGCATTTGGCCGCTTCTTCCTGGCTTTGTGCGGCAGATCCGCGGCACATCCAATGGCAGCGGCTGGGATTATTTGTACGATCTTTCGTATTTTTTCGGGTTTCTTATGGCGCTTTTGGTTCACTGGGGGTTGTCGGTTGTGGTGCCGGATGGTACACAGCGGGGCATAGCTGTGAGGGAAAAGGGAAGCACGGAAGACGCTTTCTAGTACAATTCGTCTGAAGCCCTACACGAAATTCTTATCAACCTATTTTCCTACTATAATTATCTCCTCCTAACTCGATGATCCGTGAATTTACAACATCTGCCACCCCGAGTCCTTACCCTCGTGTTTCTACCTCAAAAACACTACTCTGTCGCATCACTTGATCTCACTCCCACACAAGATACCCAGCCATCACACCTCAATCCAATCCAACCCCCTTTCAGAACCGAAGCCCCTATTAGCCAAATCTATCCCTCAATCGCCACATCCACCATACCCTCTTCCCACCCGACAAATTCATACCACACCCACACACTATTCCACTCCCCAGCTTCCCCCCCCCCCCTCCTTAAAACAACCCCACATCCCATCCGCCCGAACAAAAGGCACGAAAACAGTTTCCGTCAACGCAAGCGCCACCATGAATTTTTCTGGTCTGCATCTAAACACGCGCTTAATTTGCAAAGCAAGCAACTTTACGTCCTTGGCCCCTACTACTATTATTGCCTGCGTCTCGTTATTGGGGTTTTGTTGATGCGATAGAATTGGGTGGGAGAGGTTCGAGGAGATGATGTGGATTTGGTGATTGAAAGAGATGAGATGGGGGTTTTATAGAAATCCCAATATAATCTCTCCCATCATCTACATATCTCTTCAGCCCTCTTCTATCCCAACCCCAAACTCCATCTCCTCGTCCTCGTCCTCCTCTTCCTCCCTCTCCAACTTCTAACCTCCAACCTTTACAAAACCTTCCCTCCCCCAGCCCAAACCCCACCCCCTTCATTGCCTTTTATCTCTATTCGGACATCTTATCCTCCGCTCACTCATTCCCTCACTCGCTCGCCTTACCATTAAATTGCATGAATGAGAAACAGAGATTACTATAAGATTAGCATAGTTTAGCGGGTAGTTCCGCAGGTATGTTTGTATCCTGGCTGGGAAGAGATGTAGCGAAGTAAAGGAATACGTCTTTGTGGATGGTGAAGGGGTCGGATGCGCTGGCAGTGGCTGTGGTGGGGTTCTTTTGGGGGGAAGGGTTCGTGCAGGTTGGGTGGGTAGTGGCATGCTTGGAATTCTGGATTGGGGAGTTTGGAGGAGATTTTTCCGAGGTGGTGTTTGGTGGATGATTTTTTCAGGGGTCGAGTGAGTAGATTGGCTTATATGAGTGTGTGTAGGTACGAAGAATACAGAAGTCTAGTCCTCTATAGTTGCGGATTGCCTGGTCTAAAAGGTCTTACACGCATCGTTGAATGGTCGATTAAGGCATGCACTGATTTGAATAGATTGAATTGATACTCCGAAACTGGCATGCATAGACTAGAACGCCAGATGCAACAGATGAGTACACTTTCTAGGAACGTAAAAAAAAAAAACAAAAACAGAAATGACACCTTAGGGGGGGCTCTTGGCTTCAAGGCGGATAGGATGAGAAATAAATTCCTGTAAGCCAGCATGCAACGTGATGAATAACCAAAATAGAAAGGACGTATCGCTCAAATGTGAGCGATACTACGGGATGAGTAATGCAGCATGCCTCAATCACAAGCTCATGGAGTGGCCCTCTGGACTTTTGAACGTATAACGTTGGTATCCGTGCCCTATCTCACATGTCAGCCTCCGTTCAAGTTGATATGCAGAGCGTCATTAACTACTAACCCCGGCTTTCCTCTTTCCAAGCACACTATCCGGCGTACTCGTCCTCAACGGCGTACTTCCCCCATCTTTCTGTACCTCCGCATGACAACTAGCATGGTACACCCTCGCTCCTATCTTAACAGCATCCATCCATACAAAGTCCTGCGCTTCATCGTTCCACGACATGACAAATTTCTCTTGGCAAATTGGACAAGGTAAGTTAGCGAGGGCGGCATCAGCTGGGACGGGAATATATTTGTTTTGAGGATCTTCTTTCGCAGCCTTGGCGGCTGCTTGGGCTTGTGAAGATTCTGAACCATTGGGGGTGGTAGAAATATCTTCTTCATTGGCTTCTCTGTTCTTGATCCATTCCTGTGGCCAGTGGTAAGATTCTGTTCTCAGGATGGTGGACAATCCAAATACTTACAAGCTCATCCACATACCAGCTTCGGCTTTGTCCTCGCTTGACAGAGTCGGCTATACGCTGATTCGTTCGGAAATGCCAATCTAGATGTCGAGCTTTCTTTGTCCTCCCGTCCTCAGTGGCAAGGAAACGTCTACCGCAAGTCGAACATTGATTAGGCCGCGCTTCATACATTCTCGAGATTAGATGTGGCCGTGGTCTGCATCATGTCAGCAAATGCATAAATACCGTTGGTAAAGCAAACCTACATCTTTAGAGAGGCTGTGGTAAGCTGAACATCGTTCTGAATTTCTGAGACAGCCGGCCGCAAAAGGATAGAGGGAGGTGTTGATGGCGTGTGTAAGAAAGGCGGAGGTGGGTATCCATGAGATAACTGAGAAGAAATAGAGCCGTTTACTTGGGATGGCTGACGAGGTAACATGCCTGCTGCTCGGAGAGATTCAATTAGAGAGCTTCCACCCGTAGCTGGCACTGGAGTAGGTGGGGTATATGGTTGCGCTGGAGGAATTTGAGGCTGCGGTAAAGGCGCCTGCGAATAAGCTGGTGTCGATGGTTGCTGGGCTTTGGTAGCTCTTGCGAGTATATCCGCCAAAGCATTTGATGATAGTAGAGCTTGGAGATCGGGTGTTGGTTGTGGAGTCTGTTGAGGAGGTGGAGGAGCGAGGTAAGGCGTAGGAGCCAGAGGAACAGGTGTGAGTACAGGCGCTACCACTGGGGCTCTTGGGAGAGAAAGCTGAGCGACTTGGTTTCGGATCTGCTGCATCTCCATAGGAGACACTACGGTTGTTCTGAGTATAGTCTGGAGATCGAGTAAAGCTTTCAAGCGCGCTTGTGTTGAAGTGTCAAACGGTGCGGAAGCGAATTCGCGCTTAGTTGTAACAATCAAATCTTCTATGTCTTGATGTAGCGGATCCAAATTCTGAATAGGCGGTGTATTTTGGTGGTAGGCTGGTGGCTGTTGGGGATGTATAGGTGGCTGTTGATACGGTTGCTGCAGAGGCTGTTGGAACTGCGGTGGTACTGTATGCTGAGGAGGCTGTTGGTTGTACTGGGGATATGGTGCCCGTGGCTTTTCCTAATCATCAGTTACTGTCCTTAGCCCAGGGTCAGATCACCGTACCTGGACATAACTATTCTGTCCGTTTTGCTGAGGATATCTCGAAGCGAAGGAGGACGCAGGTGGGTAGCCCACAGTACTTCCAACCGGAGGAGGAGCAGGAGAGTTGGGCCATCGGACAGGAGGCGCAGTAGCAGGACTAGGCACAGGTCGTGCTCGGCTTAGCAATGCCTGCTGGTTTCTTGTTTCTTGTTGCTGTTTCGCCAAGTCCATCGTTTTCAACTTGATGAGAGCATTCTCTATTGGTCTAGTAGTGTCCTGGGGAAACACAGGCCTTGGGTCCTGCGACCCGGGTACTGGTTCCTTCCAAGTCTTGAGCATCTCGTTCAGTTTGTTGCGTACCTGGGTATTGACCTGGCTATATGCATGCATGAAGGTCTGATAGAGGTTACGCCCCAGAAAGAGCGTATATGGGGTGCCGACATTCTTGACTACAGAATCAAGAACATAGAGTGCTGGGAGTTTACGATCTGGGGAAGCCTGAGACACGATTAGCAAATCTTCCCGAATTGCTCACAGCTGTCTCAGAACGGGTTTTCCTCGACCGAGCGATGACAGTGCTTCGGTCCCTCGTTCCAATACTTACATTGCGAATGTGGTTCTCCAAGACTCGCGATATCTGCATAGCATGCTCTGTGTTCTCTTTCGCTATGACTGTTAGATTGCTGATCTCGTATCTTGAATTCAAAGTGAGATCTTCAAGGGAGTTCTTATAATCTTCAGCGACCTCGTCTGAAAGAAGTCCGACAGACATGATGGGTTCTGATGTTAATAGGAATTTTAGGCTGCGAGATTAGGTATCTGTATAGGTAGAAACAGTGGATAGAGTTTAAGGCCGCTTCAGTCAGATGACAGTAACACTGATGGTAGCCCTTCGCAACAATTGCTATTGATGTATGCTTCTTTGCCAGAAAGGGAAAACCGGGCTGTCTCAATAGGATGTTCCTGCAAAACAGATGCAGAGAATTGTTTGAATCACTGCTAGCTAGTCTTCAATATGGAGCATGCATGGCTGATATGAGCAAGTGCTGGCTCAACACCGCAATGTTTTCCTCCAACCAAAACTGCCTTCCTAACCAAGAGCTTCTAGAATAGTGTTGTAGCCCAGACCAACAAACCTCCACTAACAAGCGACTGGATGGGTGATCAGCAGGTCGAAGGGCGCAGACCAGGTTCTCACAGCTGATTATGATCGCTGATAAGGTAGCAAAGACGGGTAGAAGTAGGCGGTGGATGGTTGACGGAGGGGTGGAAGTTAACGCTGGGAAAGAAGTGAGTGCGAGCAAAGAAGCTGGTGGCAGGGGAATGGATATTCCATTATTAGCGCAAAAGGCCGCGGACGCTTAGCGTGTCGTGCACTAGCGCTGATGAGTCAAACACAACGTCATTCATCACCAAACTACCAAGGTGAATCCCATATCTCTCTTTCATTTAGAGTAAACCTCTACTCTTGAGCTTGGATATTGGCTTCTCAACTCGCCGACCACCATCACTATTAAGAATCATGAGACTAACAACGGTATCCGTCTTACTCGCCGCCGTGGCTGTTTGTGTTAGTGGGCTTGCGCCTCAAAGACAGGTTCTGGTCACTTATCCCAAAGATACGCCGGAGTCTACTATCGACAGTGCAAAAGAATCCATCAGAGCTGCTGTAGGTACTATGCGCAACACTGAAAGATCATTGTTAACACGGCTTTGAAGGGTGGGCAAATTACGGCAGAGTTCAGTGAGTCCAGACCTACTCATAAAGTATCTTATCAGATTTGCTAACACATACTCGTAATAGATCTCATCAAGTATTGTCCCTGATCAGAGGGAACAGTAATATGCAATACTAATCATTGGAGAAGGGGTTTCGCGGCCAAGGCGTCGACCCAGGCTCTGGCAGCTATCCATACATTATCAATGAAATACGTCCCAACAGTTGAAGACGACAATATCGTCAGCACCCAAAAGGAGTGAGAGAGACAGACAGACAGCTAGCCAGCTAGCCAGTTTAGGGTCGAGAGAGCTTGCCTTATTGTTGTTGTTGGATAGACAGAATATATTGTTGCCGGCGTTGCCGGATTACGTGGTGTAACAACATGGAATGGATGCGTTAATGATCGCAATGATGGGACGGTACCGAAAGGCCCATGACAGGAAAACAGTATACCTACCTAGGTCCCGAGCTATCATGTTCATGCAGGGACACGTCGCAGGTGTCGCAACGGGCCGAAGCCAGCATGCAGCGTGGGGGACGTTTATTGTCTGGGTCTGAACATTTATGTAGAGTATGTAGATGCCTGCTAAGGCGTTGAATTATTCTCCTATCTGAAATTTAGGATCATAGCTTTGATATATCAAGGCTGGAGCACGCGCTTGAGTTGACATACTCGCATGCCTTAGCGCTACCACACCCAAATTCTTAGCATACCCAAAATCTGTTGTAATGCTCTCTGTTCTATTATGCTAGTACAAAGTACTGAACGTTGCTGAAAGAAAAGGAGTGTACAATCCCAATCGCGGAAGAAAGGTGTCTTTGTCGAGTCCGCACTAGCGTCCGCCTTGACCTTGGAGAACAAAGGGGGGGTTGACGAGGACAAAGATCGCTGTCACCAAAGAACGCGTCTCACTATACTTATTCATCCCCCATGCAACAACTGCGTCGCCAAAATGCTCTTAAGCTTGCCGTCTGATCTACTATACCGTGCTTCTAGACGCAGACCGTTCTGTTCCTATTATACCAAGAATGGATCACGAATTGACAATTGAAGCGGTTGAAGACGTGCTACTAGCATGGGTAAGTCGCATATGTCTGGAATGGCGTGAACCCATATAGCTAATATTAAGCCTTTTAGATCAACACGTTTCCTCTCGAAGAAAAGGCCACTACCCTAAGGGAATTGAATGATGGGTCCACAATCTGGGCGGCACTGCGTACGTATTTATTTCGATACCGAGGACACAATATGGAAATAGACATGCTGATCAAGATTTTGCAGGCGAATTGGACCCAGAGTATTTTACTGGTGCCCCTTCAGAAAACCCAGAGAATCCGGAAGAGTGGTCATTGCGAGAGCAGACATGTGAGTGGGCAATGACGAGTAAGTCGAGCTATGGTAAGGCTAACATTCCAACAGTAGAGCACATATCTGATTCCCTGTTCTCCTACATTACAACGCATAGCGGCCAATGTAATCCCCCGAAATGCGACATACCAGATCTCAGAAGAGTTGCGCAAGACGGCAACATCCAAGAGATGGTCAAGGTGAGTGGAGAGGGATCTTCCCAGTATTGCATATGCTGACTACATTGTACAGTTCATGAAACTCGTTTTCCTGGGGGTAGCCGTCTGCCCTTTGGGTCCGAGGAAAGATGAGTGCCAGCGGAGGATGGCCACTCTGGAGGAATCAACAATGCTTGGGCTAAGAAGCATAATGGCAGACGTTCCACGTTGGGCCATGCCAGCAGATAAATCAGGAACGGAAAGTCCTCAACCACAAGGAGAACATCAAGATGACGTACCTAAACCTCCAGCAACAGCGATGGACTCAGACTTGTTCTATGAAGCACAGGCTGCCGAACTCAGAGCCGAGAATAGTAAGCTAAGACACGATATTAACAGCCTACGGAAAGTGCATCAGGAAGACCAGAACAAATACTCGCGATTGCAGGATAACTACGTATGTACATCTCGAGCGCTGGTAAAGAAAATGCTGATATAGTGTTCCAGGAATTCCTTAAAGAAGAGCTTGCCAAAACGCAAGATAACCTTCAAACGAGTATCTCCGCATCTGAAAAAGATATCAACCCGATTACGAAGCTTCTACAGGCAAAGATCCAAGAGAAGGACGAGATTATCAGCGATAAAGACCACGAAACATTCGCATTAAAGGAAAAGGTGCAGAAGAACGGTCGAGACCTTAAGGCAGAGCGAGCCAAAGTTCAAGAATTCAAAGACGAGCTGGATGTGATGAGAAGCGAGCGAGATAGTTTTGCCAAGAAAGCTAACACGTTGGAAAAATACAGACAGAAGATACAATCGGCCCAGCAGGACACTGACCAACTGCGCAAGGAAATAGGTCAGTTGCGCAAGGAGAATGATGCTGCAAGCGACGCCCTGAAGCACCACTCCGATACCATCGATGAAATGCGAAAGGAGAACACCAAATTGCAATTGGAAAACAATGAATACCGACCTGCTTTGTCCAGGAGCGAACAGCACAATCATGATCTACAAAAGGCCAAAAAGCGACTTGAATTCGATAATACTGAACTTGCTCAACGACTTCATGCAAGCGAGCAACGGGAACAAGCGCTACAGCGAGAGCTCGGAGAAGATCGACGCGGGTTTGTGGCCGATCAAACTCCAAATACTACTACAGAACAGACTCTCTTGACAGAACTTGGGACCACTGAAGAACTCCGGTTAGCTAGTATGCTCTTGACATGGACACGACTAATAAGTCTAAGCAGGAGGGACAAATTAGCCATAGTTGAAGCCGAACACCGAGAGACGCAATCGATCCGGGATGCCCATGTCAGCGCTCTGCAGTCGATGCTCGATGACGCCAACGAACGACAAAAGACTCGGAACGAAAAATATCTCGAGACCTATCAGGAGAAACTTCAACTCGAGGCGTCCTTGAACCAAATCCAGCAAGGGGCATCTGCGGAATGGTCTAAGTCTACTAGTCCAGAGTTCAGAAATGTCACTCACACATCTAACAGCACCGAAAGTTTCCAGAAGAGAACCGCACAGCTCGAAGCCGAAAAGAAGAAACGGGCAGAAATTGAGGGGCAATTGCGCGAAGCCATCAGACAGCTCGATACATCTCAGAATGATCGTATGTCACTTGAGGATCTCTTCTGGATGGTCGTTGAGCAACACACTAATCATCTCTCAGTCGCGCTTGTGGACGTGGACAAACTCAAAATGCTGGAAGAGGTAAAGAAGCACAATTCTGCAGCACTGACCCAACTCCAGAAGCAGCACAAGATCCTTCAAGGCGATTACAGAGAGATGGAAAGCGACCTCGACGATCACAAAGTCATGCTCCAAAATTCAACAGACGCCAGAGCGTCCAAGCAGGGCACCGCCTCATCCGAACAAGAACTGCAAAAAATTCTCGGAATCGTCAGGGCCGCCACAGCCGAACGGCCTGCCAACTCGGCTGGCCAAGAAGCCATCGTCCAGAGAGTCAAATCGTTGACAGACATAATTACAAGGGACAGGGAAGGCGTCGCTAAAGCCAGAGAGGTAAACAAAGTCATTTTGCCCGAAGCCGACTACGAGTTTAGCTCTTTGCGAAACCCCACTTCAGCACAACCTTCTCCGCGTACATCTTCAAACCGTCCGTCTTCCACAAACCGTCTATTTTCTTCCACCCATCCGTCTTCTTCAAACCGCCCACCTTCTACAAGCCGTCCGTCTTCTGCAAATCGTCCGCCCTCTTCACACGCTTCATCATGGGTTGGCAGGTTCAAAGCCAAGGACAACGCTAACTCAAATAAAACCTGATAGCAAATCGAAGAACGAGACGCGCGCATCGGAGACCTCGAAGCCCAACTTCAAAAACAAGCCAGCGCAGAACCCCCGCCGTGTGAAAAGACGCCCGTCGACGCAAACCAACAATCCTACATCGCAAACCTCGAGCGCGAAACCAAACTAATGGCGTCCGCGTACCACACTCTAGCCAGCCGACTTCAAATGACAAACGTGGTGATGCTGCGGAGGAACGATATGGACACCAGTTGGTTGAACAAGCAGCGCCGGTTGGTGGAGCAGACGATGCCTGGTAAGTCTGTATAAAGTAGATGGGGCAGGAAGGGCTGGACCCTTTGGTACATTGTTAATTCTGAAATACCCCTCTGTGGGTAAAGGATGGTGGAGACGAGAGCATAGCGATGGGAGTTTGGGTTTTCGGATCTAGGTTTTGGATGGTTATACCCCTACTTGAAGTTGTGATTTTGTCTCTTTTGTCATCTATATATCTCAGGTTTTTGGGTTAGCTAGTATAAAGTCATACCGTACCTTACGTACTCCAACCTCACTCTCACCCCCTTCAGCTATGGGAACCTGTATTTCGCAATATACTCCATCTTCACACTCTGCGTCTATTACCTCCAAGTATTTCTTTACAGTCACGTCCGTACATCACATCACCTCACACATCACACTCCTCGACTATATTTGATATATCTATTTCCTTTGTAATTCTGGTTTTAAACTTCTCAAAATATCCACATCATCCTACTATGGAGGTAGGTTTAGTAATAACAACAATCGGCCTATTCCCCTTCTTCTTCTTCTTCTTCTTCTTCTTCTTCTTCTTCTTCTCCACCCTCGCTCCCTCTCATCCCCTTCCTCCCTTCACCATTCTCCCCGTCTCCCCTCGTCATTTCACCAAACACCCTGATCCCTCTCAAACTAGTTTAGAACAGACAGACCATCTCGCATGCTTGTAGGAAAAGGGGAAAAAAGAGGAGGAGGGGGGGGGAAAGATGGGAGATTATTACGGGGGCCGGGGAAGGGTGCGTTGGAGGCTGGAGGAGATGTGAGATTAGCCAGAGTTGCCCAGTTTCTCAAAGTAAAGGAGAAAAGTAGTGGCTTTGGAGCAAAGCTTTTCGACATGTTGACCAAAGTGCATGTTAGAGGTTTCGAGCACTGTGATGATTAGAGTGGAGAGGCCTTGCGCAAAGTATGACAGTTAAATACAATGTATTACCCTCGATGACTCAATAGCAGGGGGACTAGACCTGATGAGACTCAAGGGCTCGGATACTTGAAGGAACGCACTCGACAAGATGGCAATAGCGAAGGAGTTCGTTATCATCTAGCAACAGTCCGGTACGCAAACCATCGCTATCTCCCCACGCCCAGTATTAAAGCGGCAAGGCTTAGCCTTCTCTGGGTCCTCTTATCTGCCGCCCCTTGTCTGTCTGTGATTCCTCCTTGTTTCCAGAAAAGCATACACGCATGTGAACAGGGAAAAAGCCGACTACACTAGCCTGAACGCCCAGACATCGTTCCAAGCATGCACGGTCGTAGGTTGAGTGAAGGTCTAAGCGGTGGCGGAGCCGAAGGTGTTTTCGCCAGAATATCTTTTCAGAAGTCAGTATGGCTTGGGTTGATATTGTGGAAGAGGTGAATCAAAGGTGGGAAGGGACGCACGTGATGTACAGAAACCCGTCTTCGTCTTTGTGTTCTTCGTAAATACTGCTCATCAGCGCCGCCGTAGGCGGTAGTACCTCATCGACGAAGATGAAAATCGCCTTCTCTGGGCTGAGCTTGATGCGCTTGCGGATGACATAGACGAACTGGCCGACGGTAAGGTCGGCGGGGACTAGGTACTTCTTCTTGTCGATGGTGGCGATGTCGGATTTCTCGACTTTTTCGCAGATTACCTTGAGCGAGCGGGTTAGGATTTTGATTTCATTGGAAGAGGAACTGTGAGATGATGGAGAGGAAGCTTACTGGGATACGATCTGCGTACTTCTGGCGGATGCGTTCAGCTTCGGCTTTGCGCTTCTCGAAGGGGTGCTCGTCCTTGAACTTGGAGCGCATATTGGCTGATGGCTTTGTTGGTACAGGTAGGGTTTTGTGTAATCAATGGAAGCGTGGATGGATTAAGAGATAACAGTAGATGGTTGAGGTGAGGTAGGTACGAGTAAGGTAGGTAAGTGGTAGGAAGAGCGGTAGGATTTAGGCCCCCGCGAATGAGTAACTCTCTGCGGGCGGCTAGCTTAATCTGGATGTTGGATGACCTGAGAGTGTCGAGACACGGTGAAGGCTGTGGTCCTGATGGCAGTCACAAGTAAGTGTCACTCATGGACTCGACTTGCCTTTACTGGTGATAATGATTGGTTCTTTGTCTTCAACCCTGAGCATTGCAATTAATACACCACTCGTGATACCTGATATCTCGGTCATGTGCTCTAGCTCAGCCTTGCTGTGCGGTCCGGCGATACTTTGTCCCGGCAGTGACGCCTTCCACTGTGGAGTACGGGAGTACTCCGTACCATTTTGTCACAAATCTAGGTAGGCATGATCGGGGAATAAAATCCATACGGTTCTCTCCCGATGAGACCTTTTTCAATAACCGACTTTATTATAAGCCTATACTCATGTGTTTAATAAGTCGCTATATCAATTGAAAGGATGACATCCATCAGACATTGCAGACATGGCATTCAATGGGCCGGGGCTTTATGCCTTCGAGAGACAGGATATGGCCGGAGACCTTTGCTTTCCAAAATACCCGAAGCTCGTTATTACTCCAACGGCAGGCCATCAGCACCGGCGCCAAAGCCGTTACCATTCAAGCCCAAGCCCCTTGTGCAAGTCAAGCCCACCACCCAACCAAACCCCCAACAATTGCCCTTGAACCCAACGGGAATACCTTCGTCACGTCCAAATGCTCAGCAAGAGCCAAAGGGCGTTTATGCTCCTTACCTCCGCATTTCATTGGGCGTTGTCTTGATCGGCTCACTCATCTATTCCATGGTTTGCGCCCCAAACCCTCCCTTTCTTTCTCCTAGCTGACCATCACACATGCCAGCTCACCTCTCCACTCCAAGTCAACGACTCCCCCTCTATCGCCGACCGCGACGAACTCAACAAACGGGAATCAGGCATAAGCGACTCTTCCCCCATGCGCCTCCGCATGGAAGCTTTAATCGAGGCCAAACAAAAAGAGATAGTCTCAGCTCTGGAATCCCTCGATCCGTCCCATGAATTCCGCATAGACACATGGACACGCCCCAAAGGTGGTGGCGGTGTTTCATGTGTTTTGCAAGGTGGGGACGTTTTCGAAAAAGCCGGCGTGAATACTTCGATCGTATATGGTACGCTCCCACGCGCTGCCATTGAGAAAATGCGAGTCGACCACAAAGCCCTTGACCCTGATGTCTCAAGCCTCGAGTTCTTCGCTGCTGGCCTAAGTCTCGTCCTCCACCCTCACAACCCCATGGCCCCTACGGTGCATTTAAACTACCGCTACTTTGAAACCATGGACGTAGACGGCAACTGCAATGCATGGTGGTTTGGTGGCGGCACAGACCTAACCCCCAGCTATCTCTTTGACGAGGACGCCATCCACTTCCATAAAACTATCAAAGACGCCTGTGACAAGCACGACCGTGCTTACTACCCACGCTTCAAAGCCTGGTGCGACAAATACTTCCGAATTCCGCATCGCAACGAGTCTCGTGGCGTGGGTGGCATCTTTTTCGACGACCTGGATGTTTTCGAAAAGGACCAGGAGCAGCTCTTCAGCTTTATTAAAGACTGCCTTGGCGCTTTTCTGCCAGGCTATATGCCGATCATCGAGAGAAGGAAAGACACGACATTTCGAGACGTCGAGAAGGAGTGGCAGCAGCTGAGAAGGGGAAGATATGTGGAATTTAACCTCGTAAACGATCGGGGAACGGCTTTTGGGCTTGCGACGCCCGGCGCGAGGATTGAAAGTGTGCTAATGAGTTTGCCATTAACAGCAAGGTGGATGTATATGCATGAGCCACAGGAAGGTAGTAGGGAAGAGAGGTTACTAAGGATCCTGAAGGAGCCGGTAGAGTGGGTGTAAAAGAAACCAAAACGCTGGTCATGGGACCAGCGCTTGTATTCCAGTTTAGGTGTAAGTTAGATCAAGATCTGCTTTATGATAGAAAGAGGCGGCAGTTCCTGGAGCGGAATAACAAGCTATAGCCAATGTGATCTCGACCTCATGATCACTAAAGGAACTCGTGTTAATCCAGTCAGAGAGACGTGGCGACTCTAAATACTTGATGGACCTGTCTCTATTACTAAGTCCTCGATAGATTCCAGTACTCCCTTATGGCCACGAAACGTATTCCTCTTCATGTTAGTCGCTGCAACTATGATAATTGCATGTTTGCTTGCTACTAATTTTTGTGAATAAATAATCTTCTTAGTCCTGGCTCAGTACAAACAATTCAGCTTTCATTGAAAGACTAGCTCATTGTCTCGTAATTACACATGCATATTCAAAACATTAAAGTCATCATGTCTGTGTTCGTTTCTTTCTAATTCTACTCCTCGCCGCTTTGAAGTTTACCGAATTTCTGTCACCGACAAAAACTGATAGCAAACACCATTGCAGGCTTCAAGTACAAACAAGATCGCCACATCACACAGCTCGTCTCTCCAAAGGTGTCTATCCCTCGAATTCGGACCACTGGATTACATGGCCGAAGACTGGCTTGAAGACTTCTACGATGACCCTAGGTCCTCCGGGTTCGAGGCGGACGACATCCTCGAGGGCTTTCATGATACTGGCTACCACCAGCCAAAAACCTTCGGGTGCCCCAAATGCTCTCTTGCCTTCCCCTCTTTTGAAGCCGTAACCAAACACAAGCGCTCAACTCCATCCAAACATCTTATGTGCATGCACTGCCTCAGCCCTGTCGACTTCTCCACTCCTGATCGCCTCATATCCCATTACGAAACGAATCACCGCAAAACCTACTGCACCGACTGCACCTTACATTTCAAGACGCCCGAAAAAAAGGCGAACCATGACGAAGAAGAGCATTTCCCCTGCCATTCATGCCAAATGCACTTCACCTCTTCGTCGCTTCGCGAGAGCCATTTTGCAACAAGCCCCGCACACCAGAGACATTTTTGTCATGAACGCCAGAGTAACTTTGCGCATCCGGCTTACCTGAGAGTTCACGCTGCGAACGCGCACCCTAAACCGAAATCTAAACCACGCCGTGCGGAAGTGTTGGCTCCAGGAGAAAAGCCACCAGACCACTATGCCACCCTCAACATCCTACGTCACAGCACGCATGAAGAGATCCTGGTCGCGGCAAAGAGAAGACGGATAGAGACACATCCTGATAGCTTCAAGCGGCGCGGCGGAGAGTTGGCACAGGAAGAAGTAGACCGGCTTGAGGAAGAGGCGAAGAAGGTGGGCTGGGCAGCGGATATCTTATCTGATGTCATATTAAGAGAGAATTATGATGCGAGACTTCATGCTTGGGAGAAGACGCAAGATGTGGAATCCAGTTGGTGGACGTAGGCATACTAGGCAATTATAGGGGATGATTGAAGTTCAATGACTCCAATCTGGACGTGATCTGTCCCTGAGCTTCAGAGCTGGAGGAGGTAGGATCTGGAAATAAGAAAGAAGGAGAGGCCATGCAATTAGGGGCCTTAACCTGAGCTTAGTGCTCGTGGCAATTTGCAAGTGCTTTAAGGTGTTCTCCTTAGATCCAAACAACTCACTTTGAAACAACTTGCATCTCAAATATCAAATTTTCTAAAGAGTTACGTAGCCCAAACAGATGTCCTCTAGCAAAGCTCCAAGAGATCATAAATACCATTGAGCGCGGAATATTCCGCCCCACCCTTCGCAGTCTTCAACTTAACTCCTCTCCACGTCCCAGCAGAATAGCCAACGCAACCATGTCCGCCAGCTTGCCTCGCTATAACTACATCATCTCCCGGTAAGTATCTTTCACCTGTGATCCATCTTCTTCCAGGATTCTCCTTTCCAGCAGGACCCATCCCTGCTGTATCGTTCATGAATCATTCCAACTGGGATCTTACCGCTAATCCCCGAATCTCTCTACAGGTCATTGGACCCCATATTCGCCCTCCTGATTGGCACATCCGCCGCTTTCTTCAGGATCCGAAGAGAGGAAATCGAGAAAGGGAACAGTGGTGGTTTTGGGGATATAATAACTACGGTCCAAAGAAGAATCTGGGAGAAATCCCCAAGGGCAAACGGAAGTGAGGAGTCAGCTTAAAGAGGTTGAAAGAGGAGTCAAGGGGAGACCGTTGATCGTAGAATCCGGGGTCTTTGATTATGGCATCCACGAAAGCTACTTCTAGGTCGGGGCTTACTCCGGAAGAGCTTGTCGACTTCGAGATCCCTAATATACGGGCTAGATTGGGAATACAACCGGCTACGACTGATATGTTTGGCAACACGAGAGGTGACGGTCTTATATGGAGAGGACGCTCATGTAAAAATGTTTGCATGGAGTGACAACTCGAAGCAGATCGCCTACGTTCTACAGGAACCTCCCGAGGACTATTCTGCGTATATGAAAGGCTCTTTCTATTGTTGACAATACTAAGATTTGAATAATGGGATTCCCCCGAGCGATAAAAGGCCCTTTGTTGTGGATGAATAGTAGTTTGTTTTTCTTGGCTGGTACCGAGCCCAATAAGTGCAGCACTTCCGTGGTGGTCTACCGAATTTCTTTAAAAAGCGAGAACTGTTGCGAATACCCACATGATATTAATGGAGAAAGCTGTGTTGGAGGTGTATGCCAGAACGGACGACTGGTCACAATCAAGGTAGAGTCGGGCTTATTTGACAAGATATATTTGTTCAACGACGAAGCCATTCACATGAACGTACTCGTTTTCGCAGACAACCACAAGATTTCGGCGTTGGACGCTTATCCAACCGTCAATGGTGACTACGTCTTCGTTTTTTTTAAGAGTACAGTCTCCTCACATCGGGAGCTGTAATCTATCCAGGTGACTCGCAAGCGAAGGCAAGCACATCAAGCCTACATCCGGCTTTCCAATCACGGCCAATCCATCAGCTCGCGTAATATTAGCAGCTCTGAAGATCTGCACTGCACTTCCTCCGATGGCACAACTGAACTCGACGGTCTGTTCCTGTCTCCACTGGCTTTCCACCCGTCATAGGCTCCGCTCGGAAATCTCTTCCTACATCTGTTTTCATACATGGTGGCCCTTATTCTCACGTTACGGATTGCTTCAATAACATATTTGTACCATTGGCCGCCACTTCTCCTTTCCGCTGGTAAATACGGGATTCTTCTCCCAAACTATCGTGGAGGCAGCTCCCATGGCGAAGGATTCGCCGGTCATGCCCGAAAAGGGATGGGAACGGCGGATTACGACGACGTTATAGCGCTTCTGGATGAAGGCATTAAGCGTAGCTTCGTTGATCCAGAGCAAATCATCGTTGGGGGCTAGAGCCAAGGTGGCTTTCCCCCCTACTTACTAGCCGTTCGACGGTAACAGTCAAAGTAGCCCAGACAGCAGCTGGAGAATCAAAGGCGCAATTTATGGCGCCGGAGTCACTGACTGGGACATGATGTCCATGACAAGCGACATGCCGGCATTGGAGGCAGAGCTGGCCGGCGTGGCTCCTTGGCTGGTTGGACGAGGCATCGGAAAAGCTGATCTGACTGCTGGACAGGGGAGTGCCATTTGGGAAATGGAAGGCCAAGATATTCCTCCAACTTTGATAATGCACGGAGAGAAGGACGAGAGAGTACCACGGACACAGGCGGTCCTTCTAGGGGAGACTGTCAGTATTGGGGGGTGCCGTTTGAGATGGCCGTGTATCCGCGAGAAAGACATCTAATCAAGGAGATGGCACATCTTATTGACATGTTGAAGAGGGTGGTCAAATCTGCGATATGTGCCTTGGATAGGAAGAGGTTGAGTAATGGGCAAACTGGAAGCCATATTTATGGGACGAAACCAGGACTTATCGTGGCCTATCATTTCCCGCCGATCTCGGGTGTTTAAGGTGCCTTCGAAAGACTGCTTACCACCTTATACTTCGGAAGATCAAGACAATTGCTTTGGGCGGGCTATTCGTTGCTGTTTAAGGTCATACTTCGGACCAATCATCAAGGCAGTAGAAGAGAGAAATTGAATTTCTTCTCCCTAGTATGTACGCCTAAGCCGCCAGAGTTGGGAATTGACGAAAAGGAAAGCGCAACCGGATCCACAACCACGAGAGAAATTCAACCTTCAGCTCACCAACTTCTCAGGTCGTATATATGGTGGTACTTGGGATGGCTTATTTGACTATTGAAAACCATGTTCTTGCAGAACAGCACAGTCATATTCGGCCAGATTGAGATTGAACATGCACGCTAATACCTACGAATGCGGCTTCAAGCACAGCCACAATTGTTGGCAAATGACAGCTAGATCAAGCGATCAAGTTTTCAATGCATGGCTTGGGCTGGAAGAAGCCGCTCAGGATATCAAGCTCTTCAGTACGGAAGACCAAAATCATCGCATTATTCGTGTCAAGACGTTTGGGCGAACATGCCTACCAAGTGGTCACCATACCGTCCCTCAGCTGCGTAACAGCAAGAAACCCTTTGTTCAAATCAGTAAGGCCTGTTGATGTTGTCAATCAATCCTTTATGTTTCGTATTTTTATGGGGCCTTTCCCCGGGTGTTGCACACTTTTCCCATGTGATGATTGATCTCAAGAAGCTTTGATTAGAACAATTTCCCAAATCCCACACTACACGCGTTCCTCTCTAATACAAAATCTTCTACTTCCTACATGTCCTTCTGTGATACAAACACGCTTCTCCAGTGTCCAACGCGATCTCCTGGTACTGCTACTCTTCTGCTATTCTTTTGCTATTACTCTGCGAGCAGAAGATTAGGGTTATCGCAATCGCAAACCCTAATCCTACGATCTGGATAAACTTAATTCTATCTATCGGCGAGCTAAAATAAAGTACCGTCATAGCCGTCCGTGCCGTCGTTGTCGACGTCATGGCAGGAAAATGTTTCGATCTTTCTATCTTTAATATGCATGAGTAGGTCGCCCTCTTCAACTCTTCCATTATTCTCCTTGCACCTGTACATATTTAGTCTTCGTACAAACCTTGGGTTTTGTTATTGTCTGATTTCACTTACAAATTGATACAAGATGCCTCGCGTCTTCCTCATCACCGGCACCTCCACCGGCTTCGGCCAACACCTCGTCCAAGAAGTCCTCGACAAGGGCGACATCGCCATCGCCACCGCCCGCAACCCCTCCACCCTCTCCTTCAAAAACACCTCGGAGAAAAACTACCTTGCCATCAAACTCGACGTCACCGACCACTCCACCATCACCTCCGCCTTCGACGCCGCCCTCAAGCAATTTGGCCGCGTCGACGTCGTGGTCAACAACGCCGGCTACGGCCTCAGCGGTCCCTTTGAAGAGCTCGAAGACGCCCAGATCCACAAGCAAATGGACGTCAATTTCTTCGGCCTCATCGCCGTCACCCGCAAAGCCATGCAAGTCATGCGCGAACAGCAGCCCTCCGGCGGCGTCATCCAGCAAGTCACCTCCATCGGCGGCCAGCGTGGCGTGCCCATGTTCTCCATCTACTGCGCGTCCAAGTGGGCCGTCGAGGGCTTCACCGAAGCCGTTTCGCAAGAAGCAAAACCCGAGTGGGGCATCAAGTTCACGTGCGTGGAGCCCGGCGGGTTCAGAACCGATTGGGCGGGCCGCAGCATGGCGTTTGCGGAGCAGAGACATCCGGCATATGATCATATCAACGCGAAGGAGGCGATGGGGGCGCGGCATGGGAAGCAGGTCGGGGATCCGGTCAAGGGGGCCAAGGCGATGTATGAGTTGGCGGTTATGGAGGCTCCGCCGTTGAGGGTGGTTATTGGAAGTGATGCTTACAAGGTGAGTTTGATATTTTCCCCTCTTTTTCTGGGGTTGGTTGCGGGTTGTTTTGCGTGTGAAGGGGAAAGGGGGTTGTGGAGTGGGGCTAATTTTTGGGGGGTGAATTAGGGCGTTATGACGAAATTGGATACGTACCGCGAGAATTATACCAAGTTTGAGAAGCTGTCGAAGGGGACGGATGTGGATGAGGGGGAGAGGTAGAGATGAGGAGTGGGAATTGAAGTGTGTGGATAGCGATGGAAGGTTTGTGGGGTGCAAGGATGTATATATGAATCTGGGATGATGAAGCTAGATAGATGATTGGGCGAGCATGAGGTGGTTTTTTTTTAGCTAGACTCTTGGATAATGAGATCTGTATATGTACAATGACTATCTATGTATGTACTCTCGATTGAGTTCCGCATTCATTACAAAGCGACTGAAACCCTTTCATAGCACAGCACATTTCCACCATCTCACTTTTTCCGGCAACATCAAAACTCACAACTCTCACGTCTCTCCCGACTAAACTTCCAGATCATCACTTCCAACTGTCGGCTTCCTGCTTTGACTTTTTCGAAACTCTACCTTTTCGGTTCTTTGAGAATTTCGAACTCTTACCCTTCCGCCCCCCCCCCCACTCAATCCTCTCACCTCCTTACCTTGCAAATAAATCACCAACCCCTTTCTTCTCTCTCCTTCCTTCCTTCCTCTCCTCCCTCTCTCCCCGTCTTACCTTCTCATCTCATTCACCCACCCCTTAAAAACAACTTTACATTCGCGCGTGTTCTTTGTCATCTTCGCAAATCCCCAAAAAAAGAACGAGGTTTTAATCGCAAAAGATTTGATTTTGGTTGCGATTCAAAGAGATTTGGAGATTTTGTGGAAAGGATTGAGAAGAAAGACGTGGGAGGAGGGGAGTGTGGAGGAGGTGATGGAGAATGAAGAGAGGGAGGGGGAAGGATAAGAAGGATGGATGGGAGATGTGGGGCGGATTGGAAGAGGTGTGGGCATTTTTTGTGGATAAAAACGCACCCTACTTCATCCCTCTTTAATCACTTACGCCCTGTCCATCTCTCCACTCCCTATCCCACCTCAATCTTTCTAATCACTACCCCCCCTTCATGGTAAAACGCCCCATCCTCCGGTTTTTGTCAAGATAGCCATGTCTTCTCCGCGGTTTATCGGAATAACCTCGTCAGCTTGGCTTGCTGGATAGCCGGGATATGAGTAAGTGAGTTTGTTGCGTTGAAAGACGGTTGGGGATATGGCTGGGGATGCATTTAATTTCATGGGCGGTTGGGATGAGGGTTTTTTTAGTGTTTCAGCTGTTTTTATAAAGGGGGTCAGGATTGTTTGACGAGGGGTTTGATGGGTACTTAAGCATCCAATCAATTAGGATCAGAAGATATCGATCATCGCAGTTACTCTCCGATGTATCGCTTCATCATATTCCCTTGCCGTCGTTTTCAGGTTCGATTTTCTTCCTCAAGCTCTTGCTCGTGCTTCGGAAAGTTAATAACGAGGATATTGTTACGGTAGACCTGAATGTTCTGTGCGACTGTTTCCCAAAAGTCGGGGTGTTGGATGAGGCCTAGGGTAGAGTATCGTTCGACCAGAAGACGCCAAAGTACATGAGTTTACAGCGCAACGTCTAGACGGATCGGGAGAAGAATATTGTAGAAGGGTTCACCTAGCACTGGGCTAAACCTAGCAGTGGGACAGCCCTATAGGGCTGAAAATTCACATTTCATATTTTATTGCTACCAACGTGTAATTCTTCAACATATCAGCAAAACGATGGCA
>JAABUU010001016.1_pt1 | contig 52364 bp, 54 predicted proteins | sample 5559301 | NCBI WGS metagenome assembly JAABUU01 (sample SAMN10711884, study PRJNA513360) | rock metagenome | isolation source: Antarctica rocks | place: Antarctica: Victoria Land, Richard Nunatak white
AGTCACTCCGGAGCAATTAGATGAGCTAATTGGCTCCATGCCAGCTCGCTGTCAGGCCGTTATTGATGCAGATGGAAAGCAGACTGGATATTAAGCATATATAGTACTTTGGATAAACTGCATAAAGGCTATGTTCAATTAGGTATAGTGCTGTGCCACGCGCTAACAACAATTACCCCAGATACCGTAGTAATCTGCCTTAAGCCCTTTTGCGTAATTTGACCTACTGGTATCATGTATGCACGGGGTTTCCGCGCACGCTAACTATAACTAATTATCTTAGTGCCCTTCTTAGCACGCTAAACCCGATACTATCTGTAACTAACCTTTCTAGGTTAGAGTGCGCGGAAACCCCGTAAATACGAGTAACCCCTTTTCGTCAATGCCAAGACTTGGTTTCCCGGTGTGAAGCCTCCTAAAACCTGGTCGCCTGTTACCATTCCCCAGGGCGATGGAAGAAGGTAACTCAAGGTAAGATACCTTCATCATGCGCTTGCTTATCAATGTTCGATGTCAGTTTTCCTGGTGCTAAGTTCCAAAGGCCTCTATTACTATTTGAGTATCTCCTAATTCCCTGAATATTTGCGACAAAATGTTTCGAATTGGAGTGACTTTCCGAAACATTAAGCAGCGCCAGCTCCAAGTATCGTTCATCATTCGTGAAACAAGATCCGACTTACAGCAGCCAAATGTCCGCCTTGCCATCATCATGGGATAGAGAAGACTGTCTCGCGAGGTTGCCTCTCACATGGGCCTGCAGCTGCGTGACGGTGTTGACCGTTCTCTCCACTTTCCTCTCGGACCAAGACCTCCATGTTTTTTGAATAGCACGCGTCGCTTCAATAACCTTGACCCGAGTATCCCATACAGCCTTGCAGTCATATGCTAACCTTAGCAATACGCATCGTCGCCTAATCTCCCTGCGAGCGCGTAATTGGTTGTATGCGCGCTGGATGACGGACGCCGCTCGACTTCTTTTGGATGCTCCAAGGAGACGTGAACAAAGGCAAGCCAATGCAGCTATATTGAAGTCGCGATCCAAAACCCGCCCACTCTCGAGACGTCCAGCGATAGATGCTGCAGGTTTTACTTAGTGTGTGGGTTTACTTCGTCTAAGAGGTGTGGGAAGGAAGAAAAAACTTACCAAAACAAGTACTGCAGCCTAATTGTCTAAGTCTGGCATTCAAGCGGCTTTGCTCCTTGCCCTTTCTACTCGTAGTTGAGTGGATGTAAGGTAGGTAGCGCTCATACTCATCCACAATCGCGGTAAAAACCTTCCCGTCGGCGAAGGAGGTCGTGAGATTGGAGACGGTAAGGCTATGCAATCGAGCGATATTCTGGGCCCATACCTTGAGAAGATTTGTGGGCTTTTCGAACCCTTCCTCTTCTCCCTTTTCTTTGTCACTGGCGCAATCTCGGGTGCCTGTGCAGTCTCGTAGACTTTCTAGCCGGCGAATCTCCTTGCTGAGCTCAGCACAGTCCACCAAAGTACCAAGCCCCCATTTCCCGACCAACCCCCAGAGTGTCATAATGGTCTTTTCTCGATGGCCATTTACAAAATCCTCGGCCGTCACGTTGCTCACGATTTGTCCGACGCCTGGCACCCCTTGGAGGGCGCTCAAAGCTAGTTGCACATTGTATAGTTTCTGCGACCTTCCGGGGCATGGGATTTTCAGGTGCTGTGAAAGTACCCGGGATTGCTGCTCACTTACGCATGTGCTCAATATCTCACGTGTAGGCAAGGTGGTTGTGGTATCTTTACTGGGGCGGATAGACGTTTTGGTAGGGTACAGAAGGAACTCCACGAGGCGCGTAAGCCGTATCCCGTCACGGAATTGTGTGGCCAGGTTCTCAACTCGGTAGTCATACTCGTCAAGAGGGTACTGTACATGGCTTCCATGGAATTCTAAACGTGCCAAAAGGCGACTAACGTCACCAACAGATGGTATAAGTAGCCGGGAGACCTCCTTTAATACAGCTTGGATGGATTTGAACTCTGATGTGCGTAGGAACAGATTGCCATGAACCAACTTCAGCTCCTTGGATCTGTCAAGAAGAAAAACCATCATCAGGCTCCTCAACATCGTTCTCTGCCAGCACCACGCAATTGATATGGGGTCCGAATCATTTACGCTTGCTTTCTCCCTGGGGAGCGTGTCTTCGTTGCGAAGAAGGCATACATCGATAAAACTCTCTAGGCTTTTCTTGAGCACTCTCGTCGTTCTGGAGTAGTTGCTCTCTCGCGGACCCGTGTGGATTAGAAATGCCGGGACCTCCCGGCCTATCACCACCTCCGCAGCGGCTCTCAATATATGGAGGTCAAAGGTTTTGGTCCAGAAGTTGATGAATTTTTGTCGGAAACCGATGTCATTTTTTTGCCTCGAAGTCTCATTGAAAGATTCTTTAGGCATACGTAGAGCACCGTGTACAATGGATGCTTGCAGTCTTTTGAAAAGAAGCACGGTCGATGGTTCTTGATAGAGTCGCAACAGGATCCGTCTGTTCTCCTCGTGGGCTACAAGTGGAAAAGGCCTTTCTGCATCCGGAGCCTCGAACAGAGCGTTGAATAACTGTGCGAGGGCCGATTCCTGGTCACTCATCCATGTATCCTCATACATATCTGGCCGGCATATGTCTTCGTGAAGCGGAGGATACGTATTATGCGCCTTGAGGTTCCCTTGGGGCATTAAGGGTACTTCTAATCTTGATGTTAGTTTGCTTGCGCTTCCTCCAGTTAAGAGCCTGGCTCGTTCTTCTGAAGAAGGAATGACCTGAACATCGTTCAATCTTGATTGAATTGGACAAACAAAGACGCCATCACATGACATTTCCGTGGACTCGCGCAGGACCTTCACGGGTTTCGCATCGCGCAAGCAGCGTACGGACGGACGATTGTGTTTAGTAGACTTGAGTGAAGACTGTAAGGTAGGCGAGACGACAGCGCTGACAACGTTACGTCTAGCCTCCGCCCTCACACGCGAAGGCTCAAGTTCGGTTTTGACCTTCTCCAAAACCTTTGAGCTACGGTGAATAGTCGCAATCTGCGGAGCCAGATTCTCCTTTCCTGGGCCACTCCCATTTCTGTCTTGGGAATGCCAAGATTCTTGCACCGTCTGAATACTTGGCTGTAAAGGAGCCTTTTTCCGAGTAGCTGCAAGAGATTCCCGCTGGGCCCTTTGCATTCTAGGTTTCTTACCGTCTGTTTGCCGCTGCTCCTCAGTGTCCGCAGATAACCCAGCAACAATCGAGTGCGCGACCGGCTTTAGCACAGCACGCATCGATCCCGCATGTATGGTAAATATAGTCGTGTCGTCAGAAGGTACGTAAATGGTGCGTCGCCTTAGCTCTTTGCGTAAGCCGGCTGCCTCTATCCCGCCACCCTCCTCATCGCCCTCGTAGATTCTAAAATCACCAAACTTGTCCTTGACTTGCGCGGAGAAACGATGCCTCTTACCTAATAGGGTTCTCTCGCTATTCATTGTGTGATTTCCAGAAGTCTGTGCAGGCTGTCGTCGCCGTGGCTTATGGCGTCTGCCCTGCGACGCTTCCTTTGAAGCAAGGCCAGTGCTTTCTGGAACTAAACTTGCAATGGGCCAGCACACAGCTGAGCTTTGTCGTCTGATATCGCTCATTCTTTCATAGAGCTGGTCTTGGTGATGCTTGAAGCTCTATTGTAAACCTGGTATTTCCGGCAGGTTCTGTCACAGGTGATACATTGTTCATCGAGGGCCGAGGAGTGGCTTGTATTGTACAATGTGTTAGTCTAATATCAAGGTTCCTTATGATTAATGGACAACTGCACTACGAGTATACGTTATATTTACACCTGTGGTTGGCAGGGCAACCGCTTACATAATGTACATGAACCTTAGGTGCACCCCTGGGCTTTTCTCAAAGGCTCGATGTCATTGGTATCTGCACATCGCCTTGTAAGAGGTTCGATGATACAACGTTAGTAGTGTGCTAATGGGGACCTCTTGAATTTGCTTGTGTTAACGTGATACCTCACATCCAGCATAGGGATTAAGACGTTGACATGCTGTCTGAAACCGAAGATGGGAAGGTATTGGATTACATTTATGTTAGTCTGGACTGATGTGAGGACTACTAAAGATACCATGATAACTGGGGACAGTGACCCTTAGTCAAGCGCGTGTAGATATACCAGATGTTCGAGACCCATGGCGAAAGAGCGCCCTGCCTGCTAGTAATTTTACTCCGGCTGGAATGACTAAATACCTAGGAAAAGTGGAAAGGTGTCGTTCGCCGCAGTCTGTGATACGCGCTAGAAAGTACACAGGCAAACCACAATGAGTTAATAGACTCTCTTGTATCGAAATCCTTTTGCTCGACAAGCGAAGACTGACGAATAGAATATGACACATGTTACAGCTCGGATCTTACAATTTGCCATCGGCTCTAGCTTCTCTCACTTGCTCAAACACCTATCAACCCATATCAGCACGCATTTCGTTAATCCCGGCTAAGGCTGCTTACCTTGAGCATTTTTCTCCTTGCTCCAAGGGCATTCACGCCACGATCCTCCAGACCTTTGTCATCCAGTTCAACCAGCTCAGTCCACTTGAAATCCTTGAGGTTATCGGTGTATTTGTGGAGCCTCAGGCTCCTCAACCAACTAGGGATATCCTGCAATAGACTTGGGTCGGTAGGATCCTCTGGTGGCTTTGAACTACCTCGTCTACCTCTCGGTGATCTACCACGGGCCATTTCGGAGTGATCAGAAAGATATCCCTCATGTCCCACGTGACCCATTCCTAAAGGGCCAAGGTTGAAAGAGCTCATACCAGTGGTCATGCCGGAAGAACCATCATAGGCAGCTAAGTAGCCATTGTTCTGGGGGGAAGCAAACCCAATAGCATTGAAGCCACCACCTTGCATAGCCAGGCCTGGGGAACTAGGTCGAGATCGTTGTGCGGCGAACGCTGCCTGTTGCTGCGCTTGCATTGTAGCCAGTTGCTGTGCACTTAATTGCAGGCCGGTCTCGTTAACCAGCAAAACGTTAGTACTTGGTATACCGGTGGCCATGTGCATTTGTGGCCCACTGCCATCATCGTTTGATCTCGCACGACGGTACTTTCGAGCATCATCTAGGGTAAGGCGGTTGTTGACTGTGGAAAGAGCTGCCAGTTTCATAGCCGTTGCGTTGGCAACCATATCTGCTTGGCTCGCCACCTGAGGATTGTTGAAATTAGAGCCCATAGGAGTATTTGTCATAGATGCCCAATCGCCGGTGCGGTATGGCGATAACATCGGTGGCTGGGGCGTATTGTCTGGTAGGTTAATACTCGTGCTTTGTACGTTGCTAGTACCGGATAACTGGAGAGGTCGTGGTGAGCGCAGTCCAGCCGAAGGAGGTGGTTGACTGAATTGCCCCATCGGCTGCTGGCCGGACGAGGAGTTGGGCCGACCTTGGGAACCCCAGGGTAGAGCCGATGCCTGCCCAACAGTCTCTTTGTTAGCATCGGCAGGTGTTGAAATAGTTGGCGTGGTCGACGCAACTAGAGATGACCGGTCCCCAAAAGCCGCGCTATTACGGTTCGAGGTAGGGGCATTCCCGGTTTGTTGAGTGTATTCTGCTTTCTTCTTCGCAATAGCCGCAGCTGCATCTGGAAACATGGCATTGATGGTCAAGGGATCCAGCCCTGAATTGCGTTTGTTTCCCGGTGATGGTGGAGGGCGATGGATTGACGTACGAGACCCTTCGACATTCAGTTTATTCATCGCGTCGCTCAAGCGATTCGACATGGCATCTAGAGTGTCGTCAGCATTCACCACCTATCATGAAAGGAAAGTAAGGCGGTCCACCTTTCTCTCCAAAGTTTGTAGGTGAAAGTACTCCTGACATCGGATGGCTCTTGGCCATCTGCTGAAGTACCTGAATGAAGAAGCGGATTTGAACTTGAGTAGTTTGCTGTAGAAGAGCGTAGAGAGCGGCAGTTCTCTCGGCTTCGCTCAACACCTTAAACCACTGCTCGATAGCACTGAGCTCGTCCTTAAAGTCCTGATCTAAGGTAGCTGCTGCCATCTCTTCCAGGGTTGTTTCATACTGATCTATGTCTGCGATCCACTGTTGGGCTGCCTTGTCCAAGACATCATCGGCATTGCTCTGGCTGCTCGACTGCTGAGATTGGTTGTAGTACACTTCTGACGAAGGCCTTATGTGTTGTCTAGACAAAGGGGATGATGAGAATGCTGAAGCTGACATGTCCGCGGAGGCGCGCAGGTGATGTCCGCTGCCAACATTCCGGGAGGAAGGGGGACGAAGACTCGAGTTAGACGCTTCTGGCGTGCTATTACGATTGCCGATAATATGATTGCCCGACATTGCTATGGCGAATGTTGGGTAAGTGGCTGTGTGAAGAGTTTTGCAGACAAGGGAGCAATATGTAGATGTCAATATTACGAACAGATGATGGTGATTCCAAAGGTAGAAGCCGAATAAGTTACTCCTGCAGTACCTGCTGACCTCAAAGGAGCTTTGCAGGTATCGATTCGCTGCTTGGAGTTGAGTGATGAAGATACACTGAATAATTGCCAAACCAGTGGCAGCCTGAGTAAGACACGTGAAAGGGCTGGTGAAGGCAAGCGAATGCCAACAGTGAATGTGGGATGAACCTAATCGGTCGAGCGTTGTATGCAGTTTAGGGCAGGAGGGCCCTGGGTCAAGGAAGTGTCGATATAATAAAGTATTAACGGCGCAATTGGCCAGATTAAAGTAGGTAGCCGTAGATGTTGTTGATATGAAAGAAATAGTGAGTGGTCTCACGAGGTAGAGCAGGTTGAGTCAAACAGAGCAGAGGGGAGCTGAACGTAAAGTAACGTTGGATTATTATGCTACAATACGAGTATCTACTCTATCAATAGCGTGTATTTTATGTGCACCTATTGTCATGTCTCACTAGTCCATTCTGAAGTATTTTATTGTTCAAACTGTTAGACACTTGCGGTAGCTTACCTTGTCCACACAGGCATGTATGAGGTGGAAGCTATGGTGTTTGAACACTGCCATTGTTGATGCAATTTGTGAATGATGTTTTCACAGCTTCCTAATGTTGATTAGTTACTGAAGCTATTCACATCCTAAAATAAGGTAAGGTTTCGAATCACTAAATGTTCTTACTTATTTCCTTACTCTGATGTGCAGCATGGTCCAAAGCCCCTGTTGTACCTTGACGTAATGCTGCTCTTTCTTTGCGCGAGAGGAGGGACACCGTGTTCTCACTCAAATGGCAGACCGCAATGTTGTGGGTGTTGATGGAATCTTAGAAGACGAACACGAGGGTTTGAACAACGAGGAGTCAATTTTAGCAAATGAGTACCCAGATCCAGATTATGTTCCTAATTACCCATGGCTGGGGGAACGTGGTTCGTTACATGATTACGGACCGATGTATGAGCAATCAACGGTACATGAGGACATTGATCAAGACTCCACGAACGATGCTTCACGACAGCTCATAGCCTTCGAGGGACTGGGCCTTCCGAGTGGAGATGGTCTCAATACATGTACCTTTTTTCGTGCCGGAAGAGATCCTAACGACCCTTCTCTTGATCCCGATTTTCAACTTTCCGACGGTGGTGCTGCGTATGTACTGGAAAAACCCGATGTTTTTGTTCTTGCACATCTAATAGAAGCACAGAAGCGATGAATATATCTCAGAAGGAGACCCAGACTCCCAATCGCCGGATCCTCCGGGACCATTGGGACGGTTGACTGACGCAAGCGAGCAGGGCCTATCTAACGACCGGGGTCGAGCTGGAAGGGGCCGTGCGGGTGGATGTGGCAGAGGTAAGGGTCGCCGTGGCCAAGGTCAACGTGGAGGCGGTAAAGGGGTCAAACGAGGTCAGCGTAAGCCCCTCGAACCAAGCGTGGAGTTCAAGATGTTACACTCGCAAGCTACCATGGCATTTATCGACAATGACTACGAAGAGGCAGAACAGCTTGCTCTACAGGCTATTTTGGTCAATCCGGAGATGTACACGGCTCGATTCCTGCTCTCTGAGATTCATATGGCACGTGGCGACAAGGACAAGGCTATCACAGCGCTCTTCCATGCCGCTCACACCAAGCCGCGTGATACCCAGGGCTGGCTTAAGCTGGCGCAGCTTCTCCTGGAGCGTGACGGAGAAGATAGACCATCTGCACTACGAGATGCTGTTTATTGCTATGGTAGGATCATTGGGATGGAATCCACAAATGTTGAAGCGCGCTATCAAAGAGCCGCTCTGAACCGAGAGCTTGGCTACACTGGAAGAGCTGCTCAAGAGTACGAGCACCTCCTCAAGCATTTGCCTCACAATACCACTGTCTTGCGTTATCTCGCCGAGATTTACATCGAGCTCAACGATGTAGACAAGGCCGTGGCGCACTACGACAATAGCATCACGTATTACCAAAGAATGGAGCCCCATAACGTCACGAGTTTTTCCTGGTCAGATGTGAACATATGTGCTGAGCTGTTTGGCTATCAGAGGCAGCATGAACAAGCTATTCTAAAATTGAAAGCTCTCTCACGCTGGCTCCTCGGCAGAAGAACTGACACGATATGGGAACGATACAACGCGGATGACCGAGAATGGGACTCCCAAGACCATCCACGCCGTATGGAGGTTCCTGACTTCGAGCCTGGAGCATATAAGTCAGCGGCCTACGGCGACGGTATGCCGTTAGAGTTGCGCGTCAAGCTTGGGATTTTCCGGCTGAAGGCAAAAAAGAGTAATCTTGAAGAAGCGATCGTAGGTTCACCATGTGCAGCTGAATTACGGTTAGCCTGACTGACGAACCAGAATCATTTCGAATGGCTTGATCCGGATGATAATCAGCCAGGTGCTAAGCTTTTTGATTACCCCGACCTATTTCGAGAAGCGGCCGATGCTTTGCAGGTTAATGGGTATTACCATGAGTCTCTGAGCTATTATGAACCATTACAACACGTGCAAGGCTACACCGACGCTTCTTACTTCGCTGACATGGCCATATGCTATAGAGCAATTGGGATGAAGGCCGAAGCAAAAGACTGCTATCAGGCGATCGTCGATCACGATGATGTTAATGTTGAAGCGATGCTACACCTGGCGCGATTGTATGAAGAGTTGGGAATGCCAGAACGAGCTGCGAAATATGTCACAGATGTGCTATCTCTGACCAGTCGAGATACGAATCGAGCGGACAAAGCGAGACCTATTGAGGAGATTGGTGCAGCTTGCGCAGAGGGATCTTCAATTTCTACTTCCACGATGCTTACGCCTTGTCCACCGCGACAGATTACCAGGCCTCGAGCATTAGAGAAAGAAATGCTTGAGCAGGCCCACACCGAGAATGCACTTGTGTTATATCTGCGTGTACAAGACTCATTAGAGAAGGCCCGAGACGGGGACGCAGAATCCAAATTTTCGTGGATGGCGACCGCCAGGACTTTGGTCCAAGACTTCAGATCAAATAGGGCTTTCTACCCATACGACAAGCACATGAAATTTCATGGATATTCGAAACAGGCTCGGCTAGGATCTTTGAACGTCAAAGCAGGCCAAGCTATGCGGGAGGTGCAACCGTTGGCGGGGAAGCTGTATCTTTCTTCAGGTATGGGAGCTGGAAGAGAGCAAAGACCTCCTCAACTGGCTGACTCGTGGTGACAGGATATAGAGTCGAGGATGACATAGCGATCCCAAATGAATACTTAGGAATCTCCTTCCATGCATGGCTGGACATCTTCCTAGAGTATAGCTTAATGCTTGCAATGAACGACCAATCCAGCTCGGCATATGAAATACTTTCCTCGGCTTATGATGCCAATGTCTTCTTTCACTCCCGGGATTCAATGTTTCGTATCCATGTTTGCTGGTTTAGTGAGCGTTGACTACATATCCTTGCCACCACAATGGTACTAATCTTTCGATAGCATGTGCGCTGATCGGTAACGATGAAGAGACATTGTGTAACATTGCTCGTTGGTTCATGAAAGAATATCAATTTGTCACTGATGGTTATCGCCTATTCTCTGCGTTGAACAGACTCTGTGACAGTGCTAATTCTTGGTATAACTGCGGACCGTCGCAAAAGTATGTACTTCGACAGCTGAAGGCAATGGACTTCTCTCTAGTCAGCGATGCGCGAAGCAGGAGCCTTTTTCAAGAAAGGGCTTCTTACACTACGAAGGACGAAAATGGAGATCCGATCCAAGCAGAAGACATGGACGTTGCGCTACTATTGCTGTATGGTCACATCCTCTATGCTGGGAAAAGCTACTCTTATTCACTGAGTAGGTCTTCCAGAAGCCATAGTACATTGCTGCCTTGTAACCCTTCCGTCCCGTCTAACGAGTTGCAGATTACTTTCTGCGAGCGTACGCTCTAGACTCGACCAATCCAGTGATTAATCTCTCGTTGGCTTTGGGTTATCTCCACTATGCCATCAAGCGTCAATCTGGCAATCGACATCATCTCATGATGCAAGGGTTCGCTTTTCTTTTTGCATACTATGATTTACGGCAACGTGCCAACGTAATTTCGGAGAAACAAGAAGCTGAGTATAACGTTGCGCGGGCGTACCATATGTTAGGGTTGACACATCTCGCTATCCCGTATTATGGGCGATGCCTGGCACTAAACAATGGTATTAGAGCAGATAGTCTCAACTCTACGCAAGAGGACTTCGCAAAAGAAGCAGCATTTAGCCTACAAGGCCTTTGGGCTGCGAATGGAGAGCTCAAAGAAGCCCTAAAGGTAACAGAAAGATGGCTTGTACTATAGTTTATTGTATTCGACGTTGATGCTTAATATAAGAATGCCTTGTAGATAGATACAACACGGAATGCATGTGAAAGAAGCAATAAAGAAAGACGATGGGCCTGTTCCGCGGGTCATATCATAGAATCGTGGAAGACGCCGTGGGCAAGGACTGAACCATATGTGCTCTTGGGCAGATATTTAGGATGGCTTAGCTTTTAATAGGCACTTAGACACAGTGTCCAGTCAAGTTTCTCCCATTTATCTGCAAATGCGTAAGAAAACGATAATGTAACCTCTGCTGATTCCCAAGTCCTCATCAGAGTCGAATGACTCCTCGAAGTCAGGCGCCCAGCCATGGGTAAGGTGCATCTCCGCTCAGCGCGAAAGCAATCAAGATACGAGTACTTCCGGATTGCCAAAAGTAATGTGTCTTTGTTACTGGCATTATTTGTAGATTAGAAAGGCGCAAAGTTATCTTGGACGTTGGTGGGAGGATTTCTGACCGCACTAAGCCGAACAGGTTTAGGGTGGGTGGTTGGAGCAAGTGAATAAGGTAGGTACGGAATACCTTACCTAGTACCTTACTTTCTTTCCCTAATATGGGAACGACCAAAATGACAATCTGGCTCATTACAATTTTTAGCTGGTAAGATACACGGTCGCCTTTAACCTCATATTGTTTGCCAAATTTCCCCTAAGACAGAAGAAGCTCGAACGTCGTCCAAGCGTCATAGGAGACCGCCTAAGCTGTTGACTCGATCTTTGTGTCTCTCCATGAGCAGGGCCTAACTGTCAGCGATGAGTATGGAATATGAAAGCCTGAAGGACCAGTGGAGTGATGTCGAGGATCGAGATGGCATCAGACTTAGTTGGAATACCTTTCCAAGCTCTCGCATGGTACTCGCAACACCCCACGTCTTACCTACGAGGTTGCGAGTAGCTAATGCTTGTTAAGGAAGCTTCGAGGCTTGTTGTGCCAATCGGTGCCCTATACACACCATTAAAGGAAAAGCCTGATACGCCGTTGCTTCAATATGAGCCGGTTGCCTGCAAACCTCCATGCAGAGCAGTGTTGAATCCTTTCGCGTATGGCTCCTTTGATGCAAAATTAGGAGAATAGGACTGATTATTGCAGGCAAGTGGACATTCGTGCACGATTGTGGATATGTCCGTTTTGCCTGTCTCGGAACGGATTGCCTCCGCATTACAAAGACATCACCTCGGATGCCATACCTCCTGAGCTACATCCGTCAAGTACAACAATTGAATACCGTCTAGCACGGCCTGCACCGTCCCCTCCTATATTCGTATATGTAGTGGACACATGCCAGGAGGAGGACAGCTTAAAGGCGCTCAAGGATTCGTTAGTGATGAGCCTTAGTCTTCTACCCCCGAACGCTCTTGTTGGCCTAATAACATTCGGGACAATGGTATGATCTTAGATTGCCGCTTTAATGCTTCTGCAATTGACATGAAGGTAGGCACAAGTGCACGAGCTTGGTTATACAGAATGCGCCAAGTCTTATGTGTTCCGAGGGAGCAAGGACTACAACGCGAAACAGGTCCTGGAAATGCTGGGTCTAGTGAATTCGGGCGTGCGATCGAACGCACCTCAGCAGCCTGGTAGACCAATTCCAATGATGGGACCAGCGGCTAGATTCTTACTGCCTGTGCAGCAATGTGAATTCCAACTTACGAATGCTCTGGAGCAGCTCCAGAAGGATCCTTGGCCCGTGGCAAATGACAAACGCTCCTTGAGATGTACTGGTGTAGCGTTGAGTGTTGCAGTAGGTTTATTGGAGACTTCATTCCAGAACATGGGTGGTAGAATCATGCTCTTTGCTGGCGGACCAGCCACAGAAGGACCAGGTTTGGTAGTTGGTCCGGAGTTGCGGGAGCCAATACGATCCCACCATGATATTGACCGCGACAATATCAAGTATTACAAAAAGGCCCTGAAGGTCAGCAAGCCCAAGAAATTCGGATGGATGAGTAGGTGGCTAATTGAACTAGTTCTATGACAATCTCGCAAAGCGCACTGCCCACAACGGTCACATCATTGATATCTTCGCTGGTTGCTTAGATCAAGTCGGTCTTCTGGAAATGAAAGGTCTTTCAAACTCTACCGGCGGACACATGATTCTTACTGATAGCTTCACCTCGTCACAATTCAAGCAATCCTTTGTACGAATTTTTGATAAGGACGCTTCTGATAACCTGCTCATGGGCTTCAATGCCTCCCTTGAAGTACTCACGACGAAAGAATTGAAGGTCACTGGTCTTATCGGTCATGCCGTATCTCTCAACAAAAAATCAAGTTCCGTAGGAGAGACTGAATGTGGTATCGGTAATACGTGCTCATGGAAAATGTGTGGTATTGACCCCACGGCAACCTACGGATTGTACTTTGAGATTGCTAATCAAGGGGGACCAACGCAACACCAGCAAGGTCCACAGAAGGGCATGATGCAATTCTTGACTTATTACCAGCACTCCTCAGGCCAATTTCACCTGCGTGTGACAACAGTGGCACGAAACCTGAGTGGACCTGCAGGTGATCCTGCTATTGCACAATCTTTTGACCAGGAAGCCGCAGCGGTTTTGATGTCACGCATTGCGGTGTTCAAGGCGGAGGTTGACGACGGACCTGACGTGCTTCGCTGGGTCGATAGGATGCTCATTCGATTGTGCTCTAGGTTTGCAGAGTACCGAAAGGACGACCCCTCCTCTTTCCGACTGGAGAAGAATTTTACACTCTATCCGCAATTCATGTTCCATCTTCGCCGCAGCCAATTCCTCCAGGTATTCAACAATTCCCCTGATGAAACCGCGTTCTACAGGCATGTTCTTAACCACGAATATGTGGGAGATTCTCTAGTCATGATTCAGCCTACCCTGGACTCTTATACCTTTGAGCAGGAGGGAAGTGTACCGGTCCTGCTCGACTCAGCTTCTATACAACCCACACACATCCTTCTTCTGGACACCTTTTTCCAGATCTTGATATATCACGGAGAGACAACTGCAGAATGGAGGAAAGCAGGATATCAAGATCAAGAAGGCTATGAAAACTTCAAAAGAATCCTTGAACAGCCAAGGGAAGACGCAAGGGTCAGTATCCCAAAACAAGTTGGCATCAAGCTATGATTACGTGTAACTACTTACCTACTTTAGGAACTGGTGCAAGATCGATTTCCGTTACCGCGATTCATCATATGTGACGCCGGGGGGTCACAAGCTCGATTCCTTCTATCAAAGCTTAATCCTTCTACTACACATACCACAAGCGCATATGGTAGCGCATCGCAATCTGCCCAGACAATTTTTACAGACGATGTGTCTTTGCAGACCTTCATGGATTCTCTTATGAAGTAAGTAGTTTGGATGTGCAGAAGCAAGGCCCTTAAAGCTAATATTATCATTAGACTCGCGGTTTCCAACACGAGCTAGGGATTTGCTGGAGTATATATATATCTTAGCTTCCGAGCTCGCGCTTTGAGAATACTGTAGAACCAGTGCAGATATTACAGCAATCAAAGTTGACTGCATTAACATTATTGTTCATTGATTCTAACTCCTTGAAATTCCTCAGCTTTGACTCCCGCTGTCGGAAAACCCTAACCTCGCCAAAGTGTAAGATACCTTAGTCTGTATTGTAATCTACTTTCAATCAATACCGCTTGTAAAGCTATGATTACCACTTTAGCGCGCACACACGAAGTTCAAATTTGATCACCTCTGATATCAAGGAAAGTTCGAACAACGATCGTGCTTCACTATGCGTATGTATTCTATATCTTTGCAAGTAGCATTTGACTGATAACTTCTGGTGTTGTAGCTCCCAAATTTGATCCCAACGAGGTGAAGGAAATGTAAGCAACACCGCCCCCCCACTCCCACTTCATATCTCATAGTCAAATACTCTCCGCCATATTCAAGATAACTAAACGACCGCGTATGCAGCACCTTGAGAGCCACGGGGGGCGAAGTCGGTGCCTCTTCCGCTCTGGCACCTAAGATTGGGCCCCTCGGTCTATCCCCCAAAAAGGTTGGGGAGGATATTGCCAAAGCCACAGGCGACTGGGTACGTACGGAGGCAGCATGGCCCATTCAAGAGTGCAATTATCTATGGTAGAACGGATTCTAACACGCTATTCAACAGAAAGGCCTTCGTGTGACTGTCAAGCTTACTATTCAGAATCGGCAAGCTGCAGTCTCGGTCGTCCCGTCGGCGTCCTCCCTTGTAATCAAGGCTCTCAAAGAGCCGCCTCGAGATAGGAAGAAGGAGAAAAATATCAAGCACTCCAAGTCAATCCCCCTCGAAGAAATCATCCAGATTGCCAGAACCATGCGGTTTAAGTCGCTGGCGAAGGAGCTCAGCGGAACGGTGAAAGAGGTTCTGGGGACAGCTTTCAGTGTGGGATGTCAGGTCGATGGAAGATCGCCGAAAGAAATCAGCGATGACATCGAGAAGGGGGAGATCCAGAGTAGGTATTTTGCAGCATTCCAATCCCTTCACTGGTCAATGCTGACACGCCCACAGTTCCAGAATCATAGGCTTATTCGCATTGGGTTGCTGTATCATCTTCCTCATTCATGATATCTTTGTTATAAAATGAGATTATGTTATGCCAAAACCCAATAACGATCGCGCACACTGCACACTACACACGACCAGAGTCCTCCCGCCTGATGCATGAAAACTTTGCCAACACTCTGGCCCTTACCTCCTTTCCCTTGAGGATTGGTTCAATCTATGGTTCGGGCCTATTTTGGTGCAAAGAAGATGATACTCTATTGAGAAGCCTACTACTCACCGCGACATCTTTTTCCGCTTGGAGTAGATGTGGGGGTCCATCTTTCGTGGCCTACATTGAACGCTATCGACGGCTCCGTTTCTATCCATTTCATTCTGGACTGATTGTGTAACATTACGCCTTGACGATGCTAGGAGGAGGCTGCTTACACATATGCTCGCGAATTATCAATCATTTACAGGGGAGACCGTGTAGATTGTGTATGTAGGCCGTAGATGGACCTGTGGAGGCAACGCATCAATTCATTGAGGATGGTATATTACTATATACGTAGTAATGATATGGCCGTAAAGTCAGATATAGGTTTGAGTGCGAATAAGGTACCTTGCTTGACTCACATATGAGCGTGTTAAGATACAAGTCATTCGAAATTGTCTCCAAGGCCGAGGCTTTGGCTTGTCCCAATCAGACATCATTACCTAAGGTACCGTTGTCTCATTGTCGGTACCTCCGTAGAGTACCGTACCTTAGATACGGAAAGTTATGCAGTGTTCGTCAACGAAATCATGCAGGCAGAAGGAAGGAACACCAGAGGAAACGCAGTATGATATTAATAGTGACATTATGTGTTTGATGAGCTTCCATGGTTGTGATGCTACCAATTACCAGTCTGCTAGAGCATTGTTTGGTCGCAATAAGCACCATCCATTCAACGCATCCCATGCATAGATACCTTAGTCTCTACTTTCCAGCACTCTACAGCCTGCAAGCACCTATCATTTGAGGTGTTGATATTATGCTTGTCTAAAATACCGCGTACGCAAGACTGCAAATAGCAAAGCTCGATTGAGAGACTGGAAGACTGGATGTCGTTCCCTCACTTTTCATGATCGTTGGTGCAAATACGGTATGAGACATTGCTTTACTATCATTACACGGTATTATTGTTCGCCCTTCTTGCTCTTATATTTCATTACATCGTCCCCGTATTGAGTATTCCAAAACAACCATGGTCCTAGATTTGCAGTCATCAGAGTCACCAGGCTGCCCGACTCGAGCGGTTCATCTGTCTGTCACACTCTCCCGAAATCGTGACACCGGGCCACGCTGAATCTTGGACGAGTCTTGCTTGGTGCTGCTTTGCTCCGTCCTCCGACTCGTACTACCACTACTACTACTCGTACTACTACTACTACTACTACTACTACTACTACTACTACTACTACTACTACTACTACTACTACTACTACGGCTCTATCCTCTTTTAGCTTGCGAGGCTGCAAGCCTTAGCCATCAGCCCCACTAAGGCACTGCATTAGAATGCTAGTTACCTATCGCTACTACCTCCAACATACCATTTCCCGGAGAGAAAAATACTCGTTGCGTGGGACGTTCATTACCACATAGCTCTTACTGTTTTCCAGCGACTTCCTGACTTTCCGAAAGCCCCAAACCGTTTGGCCGACTGGAGCCTCAGTTTAAGCCAATTTGGGCTACAATAGGGCAAACTTCTGGAGTGCCTCAGCCAATCTTCAACGGTCGGGAGAATGACATGCGCGAAGAACCGTATAAAAAGTCGCAAAGGCATTGGGACATCTCGCCTCCAACGATATTTCAGCCTTGTGTCGTCTATATAATTCCTCCGATTTCCATCGTCATCTCTTTAGCCGCTGTCAAACCGTTGCTTCGGCCGAATTTACCGCTGTCAAATTCGGGCTAGGGCAAGGCTTGATATTGACTCGAATATCTGTCTTTTCGCCTCATCATGTTCACGGATGTTGCTCATCGTCAACCTGGACACCACTTCTCCTACCCTCAGCATTCTGTCCGACAGAGTGACTTCAATAATTATTCTCTCAACCAGCCCCCGACCGACGCCTCCCAGTTCGGACACCGCAATCTTATCCGAAACAGCGGCTTTCGACAAAGACTTCAGAGACCGGAACAGTATGCTCACCCATTGCAGCTACCATCATCTCTTTCAACTAAAATACCGAACTCGGAGTCCTACCAGGCAATTTCAGATGCCTCAGAGCATATGCTTCGGCGAAAAACGCCGAATGGAACACTTGCTGCAGGGTATGACGGAAGGCCAGTAGAGTGGACTTCCAGACCACACGCCATGAAACATTACTTGATGCCGATTTCGAAATCCGTGGGGGAAGCTATGTACACATCTGTCCCTACTGGGACGCTTGAAGAGTACTCGCCAGAACGCAAAGACCTATCATTTTCTGCGCGGGCTGAGGAGCAAAGGTATCGGGTCCGGCGCAATAGTAGTGGAAGATGCCAATCAGCTTATGAGACCCGCGATGATGTTGGAGACTTCGCACACACCCCAGAAGCAAGAAGACCTGATACACTTTCCGCTACTGGGATAGACTCGGTCTTGCATCAAAGCTCTCTATCCCACCATTACAACTACTTTGCAGGCGGTCCGCAAGTTCCAACGGTGCTGCAGCCCATGTGGCCGCCATGCTTAGGTCTTACGTCCCTCAATAATTCTGGACCATATGGGCCTTATTGGCCGGACGGTGCATTCGTACCCTATCGCCCTGCCCCGCTTCGAGATCCGCGATATCAATGTCGAACCCAAGGTAGCCACGTTGATGGTGTTGCTCAGCTGCAGATTGCTCTTAACAAGCATCCTGACTGGTCCCGAGGCGGCTCTAACGTTGATCGCATGGACTGGGCCGAGTATTCGTCAGATCTCGCACATCACCACCAGTCATCCGCTAACCATTCAGTGCCTGAGGCTGATATTCTCAGAAGGAGAGAAAACTTTCCAACTAGCCTTGAAATTATTCCGGCACAACAGCCCGAAGCAAATCGGTTGGCGTATCGCGTTAAGCCGCTACCTCCAAGGCCACCGGGTGTGCGGGCAAGAACCAGCTGGGAGCGTGGCCAACGTCCTTCGATATCTGAGCCGTTTCCTGTCCAACAAGCAAAATACCAGGAACCAGATCCTCAAGCGACCAATGCTCATTTCAAAGAAAAGGTTATGGTGTGGGCTCATCGAATCTATCTTAGCTTGTTGGCTTCCGTACACCAATCCCGAAGGGCGGCGTCACATACGCAGCGTCATGGAGAGAGACACCCACAACCCAATATTTACCCCAAAGCACCGAGGCAGCTTTCTTCACCTTCGTCGGCGCTTCAAGGGCATGCTTTCTTGGGTCAGAACAGCCCACAACGTCCGTTTGGGCTTTTGCATAACAGCGACGACATGTCTCCTCATCACTTAAGTAGTCAGAAGGATATCTCTGGCACACCTAGGACTTCGCCGGAAGACTTCGCCGGGATGTTTCAGCCTTCCACTCTTCAGAATGGGCAATCTCTTCAGTCGTGGCAGCTAAACGGACAGTACGTGTCTCCAGCATGTCCTACACCTGGCCGCGATCATCGTGATCAGCGGGGATCGCTTATGTCTCCACCCACCCGAGAATATGAAAACTCTCCAGCATGTGCCGCAGCAACTGCGATTGAGCTTCTCAATAGGCTCTGTCAAGAAAGCGGCTGGGAGTGGACTGACGGACTACTTCTCGGAGGGTGCTTAGCTTATGGATTGGGCGATTATGAGAAGGCATTCAAATGGTACTCGAAGGTCTTGAATTGTGACCCAAAGTAAGTCATGTGTGCAGTGAGCGACAGTCTTTAGCTGACAAAGTTTAGTAATGTGGAGGCCATATCCAACCTAGCGGCTACACTGCTTTCTTTGAATCGCAGGGCAGAAGCTGAACGTTGTTGGCTCCGCTCCGTCAAGCTTCGTCCTAGTTACTTTGAGGCCGTTGAGCATCTGGTTGGCCTCCTCTGCGAAGACCACCGTGGAAAGGAGGCTGTTAAAACCATTGAATTTGTAGAACAAGCGCTTCGAACTGGTCAATCTTCTAGTCTCATGGGTCACTCAGAGCGCTACAGCGAATCCGCCAGCGAGGCTAGCCTCTCCCCAAGTTATTCGGCTTCGGAAAGATCCGATTTTGGGGTTGTCGAGCAGGAGACTGGCGAGGGTCGAACGGCAACCGGCAAAATTCTGAGATCCTCCAGCTTCCACTTCAGCGGTTATTCGATCCCTCCGTCCGAGAACGGCAGAATCCTCGCACTGGTTCATGGAAAAGGGAATATGCTCTACGCTCTTGGGGATAATGCTGGAGCCGCTAAAGCGTTTGAAGATGCCATACTTATTGGGGCAGGACAGCGTCAGCTTGGGATTCGAGGGCTCATTAGGCGGATATTAAGGGTCTGCTCAGACCAGACCACGGCGAATAGGAGAGACTTTCGTGAGGACAGCGCTGCTGATAATCCTATATTACTTGTCCCAGAGATGGCCTTAGAGACGTCGCATCTGGTATTTCCGTCCCAAGGTCAATTACCCGGTCTTACGGACGTGGCTGCCGGAGTGGCCAAAAAATCCGCGATTTTGATTATTAGTAATTCACTGTTGTCTCTTGCTAAGATATACCAGGATGGGATGTCTTCTAGCGGAGCCTCGGCTACTGGACCAAGGGCGACCTCTGGGGTACAGGATATACTTGCACTGTACTATCTCTCGTTATCACTTCAGCCGAGTCCATCGACTGCGAACAACGTTGGCATTCTGCTCGCTAGTGTTCAGCAGTCTACTCCTACGAAGCTGAGCATGAGGCCGAGCAAGAACGCCACCCCAATAATCCCAGGGGTTGTACCTGGCAGTGGAGTTGCGCTCGCACTTGCGTACTATAATTTTGGCTTGAACCTCGATAATCGTCACGCTCATCTCTATACGAACCTCGGCAGTCTTTTCAAAGATATTGGGCAGCTGAACGCTGCCATCAAGATGTACGAAAAGGCTGTCGAGTGTGATGGCAAATTCGACATAGCTTTGGCAAACCTAGCCAACGCTGTTAAAGATCAAGGCAGGATTAGTGACGCCATAGTTTATTACAGGAGAGCTGTCGCATCGAACCCCGAATTTGCAGAGGCTGTTTGTGGACTTGCAAATGCCCTCAACTCGGTCTGTAGCTGGCTTGGTCGTGGTGGCATCAAATATTCTGATGGCAAACGAGATCGGTGGCACGTGGACGAGCAAGGGATGTTATATGATGCCAGAATGGCTCAAAACATTAGCTCTGGCTGGATCGTGCGAGTTGTTGCTATTGTCGAAAAGCAACTTCGAGACGGCGAGGGCTGGGGCAAAGGTGTCCTTCACGCCATTGATACGGAATTTCTCCTTGAACAGCTTGTCACAGGATACGGTCGTCAAGATCGAATCGATCATAATAAGGTCCTGATAAGCAGAGCATTACAGGCATGGGCGGAACAGCCTTGGGAAGGTGCCAAGGTAGTACGGCTCGTCGAACGTGCTACTAAAAGGCTTGGATGGCAAGCATACTGGAAGAGGTATATCCATAAGCAGCCGTACCGAGCGATGGACTACACACGGCCACAGCTTCCGACAGCCCTTGCAATTCCCAGTGCGCCGACGGTTTTGCCATTTCATACCTTTACATGTCCTCTCTCTGCAAAACAGATTCGTAGAATCTCTCAGCGGAATGGGCTCAGGATTTCGTGTTCCACATTACGAGCTCCCTGGCTTCCGACTCGGATTTATGACCCCCCAGCACCACCTGAGCCCCATCTCAACGTCGGTTACGTGTCTTCGGACTTCAATAACCACCCCTTGGCCCACCTGATGCAGTCCGTTTTTGGCTATCACAACCCTAACAGAGTTAGGGCTTTTTGCTATGCGACAACGGCTAGTGACGGGTCGGTCCATCGTCATCAAATTGAGCGTGAAGCGCCAGTATTCCTCGATGTTTCTTCATGGTCAATAGATCGGTTGGTAAGTCAGATTGTCGGTGACGGGATTCACATACTCGTTAATCTGAATGGCTACACTCGTGGAGCTAAGAATGAGGTGTTTGCGGCGCGTCCAGCGCCAGTCCAGATGTCATTCATGGGTTTCGCTGGTACGCTCGGCGCAGAGTGGTGCGATTATCTGCTAGCAGACAAAATCGCCGTTCCACCTCAAACATTACGGCCGTGGCGGCGGAACGTGGATCTGATAGATCAGACAAACGATGGCAACAACGGCGACGATAACGGTGACTGGGTTTATGGGGAAAATATCGTTTATACTAGAGACACATTCTTCTGCTGTGACCATAGACAAAGTGCCCCTGACTCACAGGAAGTACAGCTCACCTGGCCAGAAGAACAGCAACGGCGGTGGAGGATGCGCAAAGAATTGTTTCCAGACTTGCCAGATGATATGATCATCTTAGGTAACTTCAACCAGCTTTACAAGGTAGTCCATTCTTGTCCCAAAACAGTGATGTGCACAGTGCTGACCAGTCTCTGCTCAAGATCGAACCAACGACATTCCGGACATGGCTTCGCATACTCTCGCGAATACCTAAAGCGATACTCTGGCTCCTTCGCTTTCCCGATCTTGGCGAAACTAACCTTAAACAGACGGCCCTTCTTTGGGTTGGTTCAGAAGTTGCGTCTCGTATCCGGTTTACGGACGTTGCTCCAAAGCACCAGCATATTTCTCGCGCTCGGGTCTGTGATCTTTTTTTAGACACTCCCGAATGTAATGCTCACACCACAGCTGCGGACGTGCTTTGGTCGGGGACTCCGCTTTTGACTTTGCCTAGATATGAGTACAAGATGTGCTCGAGGATGGCAGCTTCGATCCTGAGAGGGGCGCTGCCGAAAACGGCTGAAGGCGACCGTGCAGCCGAACAACTTACCGTTCGCAGTGACGAGGAGTATGAGGAACGGGCGGTGGAATTAGGCAGTGATCTTGTGTACATGTTGCAGAGAGGGCAGGAAGGCTTTGGGAGAGGCAGGCTTGCAGAGCTCCGAAAGCTCTTGTATGAGAGTCGGTGGACGAGCGCGCTGTTTGACACGCGACGCTGGGTGCGGGACTTGGAAACGGCTTACGAGGAGGCATGGAACCGGTGGGTTGCCGGAGAAGGAGGGGACATATGGCTGTGAAGTTATGAGGAGTCACGTCGTAATTTAGCGCACATTGGTCTTTGGGAAAATAAAGGATCAGGGACGGGGAAAAAGGGTTAAGAGATGGGAGTTCTGGAATAACTGGGAGGGTATACAAGGGACGATCGGGCATAGCGAAGTGCTCGCTTTGCCATGGTCATGCATGCTACTTCTTTAAAAACTGACGGGCGAAAGCGGTATCGGAATTGGTGTCACTCGGCATGGGGCATTATTTGAGCCTACACATAGTAGCGGGTGAGAAGCATCTTGGGGTTTGGAAATTAATAATTGGATTCCCGTGGTTTGGTGCTTCGACGAGGAAGCAGCACGTGCGGCTCTAGAGCATTCATGATACGCCGCTGACATGGAGGCTCCAGTACTGTGAACGTGGCTGTGAATATGGTTGATAGGATTGAAGGTGCGTTGTGGGGGGAGTGCTGTACCTTAGCTGGTCAATCATGGTGGTACCTATCGGAAACGGAAACGGAAAGGTCCTACCCTTCTGCCACAAAACGCCGATCAGTAGTGGACTTACGTCGTCGTCGTCGTAGTAGTAGTAGTAGTAGTAGTAGTAGTAGTAGTATACAACCTACCTTGTTTGTAAACCCCCAAGGTAGCACCCACAAGTGGATGGAACCACTCAACTCCTACTCCGGACGGTTGTTAGTGAGCGTAAAGGTTGAAGTGAGTTTTTGGTTTACCAAAACCGCCCTGAGTACGGGTAAGGTACGGTACGGTACGGTAGGTAAAGTATCCAAGGTAAGGTAGGTACGGAATACGGTATGCAAGATCTCGCATGGATTACTAATAAGATCCAGATCTTGCAGGAGAGATCACGTCCGTCCAAATCTTGGTTCGCTTGAATCCCTCGGAAATCGGGTACAGACAGGTCTGCATACGGAGTAGAGTAAACTTTAGTAGGGGACGATCATGCAAGACGTAAAAAATACATAAAGTAGTAGGTGAGTGCTCCGATCTACCATCCTGTACCCTTCAAATGTCCACCTATACACACCTTACTATATTCATATAGAACAGCTGCCGCTTGACTACTTTATCGAACCGACATGTCTTATAATTTACTCAGGCTTACCCATTGTTACCTTCACCCACCTCACTTTTCTTTTTCCGCTGACCACCTTCCTTCCAACTGAAAGATCCGGGTCCTCGATGGAGCTGTTTAGAGTTTGAGTTTGGAAAGGGGGGATGGGAAGGGGAAAGGGGGAAGGGGGAAAGGGCCGGTTCCAGATTTGAGTTGTCGATTCCCGCCGATGCCGTCGCGTAGCTGGCTGGCTGGCACCTGGTTAAAATGGGACCAACACCTTGTTAATACCGAAGGGGCAACATGGATGAATTCCTTCAATTTACTTTGACTGCTACCAACGCCTCTACATCGAGGATTCGGACATCTCGACCGGAAAGAGCAGCTAAGAAGCGCTTTGTGCCGAGAACGACGGAGTTTCTGGACCATTGCAGGCTCCGCCGGTAAAGTACCGGTACCTACGGACGTAGTACTTGTGCTCAGACCTGTCAGGCTAATAATAGCGTAGAAACGTATAATGGTGGTGGTGGTGGTGGTGGTAATGTAAGGGTACTCGTATACGGAATAAGGTACCTTACCTTACTTTCGTACTTTACTTTACCTTATTGACTTTGCCTTGGTCAGGCGAGAATGCACGGGACTGGATCCGGCCATGTGCAATTACGCAGCACGCTTCATGCTTCACGCTTCGCTTCCCGCTTCATGCTTGACGCTCCACACTTCACGTGGAGAGATGATCTCTTTACATCATCAGCAAGCACTGACCATGCTCGTGTTCGACCGTGCAACTCCGAATCAACACAGCGACCGACAGCTTCTCTCGGTGAATATTTGATGATGCTGATTATCGTTGATAATGAATTAATTCTATACGGATTGGGGTCCATTCTTCGGAGCACAATGCCAAAGGAGCACCGGCCATACGTAATTATTCCAATTGCGACAGATGGTGGGCCGTTGGGACTTACTTCCATTACAGTACCACCATTGTTACCTTAGCTCCTCAGTCCAGCGCACTCAGTACGGACGTACGTAGATACATGTAAGACCTACGGTACCTTACGGAACGTGGAATCTTTTCATACTTCATCGTTGCACTTGTTTAGCCGTCATAAGTAGGTAGTACCTACCGTACGTACCTTACTCTCTGGCGACTCGAACACATGTCACGCGATTATGACTGGATTGTATGAACCACCTCACCCACCGTACGGGATTACCGTATTACCGTATTACCGTATTATTCCCGAAGAGTTGGAACACGCAAGCCAAGCCGCTTCCTTCACTCCGTCACTCGAGTCCAAGTACGAGTACGGAGTAGTAATAAGGTATGTAGTACTGTAGCCAAACGACCCGCTGGCCGAGATCTCGTCCCCACAAGACGTCAAGCCACTCGACCCGACTGTCGGACTCAGCGCTCAGCCAGGCCACGCTCAAAGCATCCATGGCAGCTGCATTGAACCGGGCGCGATACCACAACCAGACATATCTAGCGAGGAAAACACAGCAACCGTGATCATGCAGGCTACTTATGCAGCTGCCATGCCTCTGCAGCCACCCCAATAATGCTAATAATGCTAATAATGCTCATGCTAATGCTGTCGGAATGATCCATTGGCACAGCAGCTTCACAACGTCAGACCCCGTCGGCTGCATACCATCATTTTCCCGCGAATCAATCCATCGTCCAGCCTTGTGGTACCTTCTGCGACAGGTTTGATTCGGGATGCGGTAGTAGTGGGGAGTGGTGAGACGTTGGCTGGTTGGCTGGTAGCAGGTCTCACCGTTCTGAGCCTTCAACCTTGCATGCCTGACAAATGGGTCCTGCAGTGCAAGCGTGGTGGTCCATTCTTCTCGATGATCGGGCACATCACCACTCACCATTCACCATTCACCATTCACCAATGCATCTGATTTTGGATTGGGACAATTTCCTGCTTCACCGTCGACAATAACGCCTCGCCCTGGAGGGTTGATCAACCGATTCGATTGCTCTTAACTTCTTATCCCGTAGCTCGAAACGATAGAAACAAGCTTGCAAATTGCAATCGCGGAACATGAGCACTCTAAGGGAGGAAAGCTGGCCATCGCGTGCACGGAAGAGGCCATCATACGACGAGGGTCAAGGGAGCGAGGCAAACCATTGTTATCATTCGTTGGATTCAGACGTTGGACAGATAGCAGCCCCCTGTATATGTGATCTGCTGCCCGATCCTAGCGTCATGGCCCAAGGCGCTAAAAGCTGTAGCGATGCGCTTCTACGGCCGAACCGAGAAAAGCAGATTGGAGAGTCACGAAAATGATGCACGTACAGGCATGTATCGCCGATTACTTTTCACTAACGTATAAGGTAAGGTAGGTAAGGTAGTAAGGCACCTTGCGGTATGTACTGGTTTATTCCATATTCTCGCACATGCTCGGCTGAAGCGACAGCAAGGTAGTAAGTAGGGTTACGTGTCCAAAGCGAACCAACGTTTCCAACGGTAGACCATCTACCATGCCAGATGAAAAGAAAAGGACGGCGCGAGAATGTGCAAGGCTCTCCATCGATGCGATCAAGATTCTGAAAGTCATTATCATATGATGGAAAAGGCGGTCAACTACTCAAAACTACCTTATCAATTTATTCCCAGAGAGAGAGCCGATTGCCAATTAATGCGAAAGTGTATTTGGCTGAGCCGGTTTGAGAATCAATCAGTACGGTACTTTCCCTGAAGGTATGATGATTATGCTCCAGCGGAAGTACTGGCGCAGTCGACCAGTTTCGAAAATGTGAGCATGTGGCCGTTATGACGACTGATGGTGTATTCCTGCATACGCCCTGCAGCAGCAAGTCCAGAATTCCCGGGTTCAGGAGGTTTTCGCTAAGACGCTGTATCGACGATTACTCGCGGGCGGAAAAGCGGTTTACTCGTGCATGCATGATCTGAGAGCGCAAATTGGGACCCAGACGATTCGAATTCATCCCAGCGCCAAGGTTCACTGGCCGACAAGCATCTGAAGCATGGAGACGTGCTTCGTTAGCTCAAGCCAAAGCGATCCAAGGCTGGCTGAATGAACTGTGCGTTCCCCAAGTATCACAAGTTCACAACGTTAACAACAAATCATCCGGTTTGGTCGTCAGTACGGAAGTAGTCCCGCAACGCTTTGATTAATCAAACCTGGGACGGTTGATCATATGCACAGCTCCCTACTCCGGACACGTCCTTGAAAGTGTCAAAACGTGGGTTAGAGAAGATTTACTCGAAACATGGCACACTAGCATTATTGGAGCAACATATGTATGTGATCCCCGTGGTAGTATGTATGTACCTAGTAGTGGTCAGCTCAGCTCAGGAGTTGGACGAAGCTAAATCGGAGAAAATCCGCAACGAAGACGATAATCCTTGCCGTATTGCCAGCACCAGCACCAGCACCAGCATCAGCAGTGGCAGCAGTGGCAGCAGTGGCAGCATTGGCAGCTATTTTGTCATTCCCAGTCGACTGCACCTCTGTTGTGCAGCTCTTGAAACAAAACACGACGATAATCCTCCAAAAGGAAGTCTGATATTCATGTTCCAAGTGAAATCACAAGGTACATATCATTGCCCCGAGGGGGGTAATATCTGTGATGACCCCGGTTTTCTTGCGTGCTTACTACTGTAATGTATTTGACCGCTAGCAGGCTGTGGTCGGACCATTACTGAAGTCCGTATGTACTCCGTATTCCGTATGTATTGAGTTTTTCCCGCAACAACGGGCTTCCTCCTAGGGTGGACCTTGTCCCTCCCCCCATCCTTGCCGCACATCATCTCATCATCCCATCATCCCATCATCCCATCACCACCTACTTTAAGGTAGGAGGCTAAACCCAAGTCCTACCTTAGGGCCCACTCGTACCCCAGTACATTCAAGCACATCTGGATCCGGACTACCGTACTGGATCTTCCCTTTTCCAGAGGGTAGCCATTCACGCCATTCTACACCTTACCTAGAACTACCTGACTATACTCCAGTGCTTACTGCACTCGTACAAGAATCACGCCTCATATCACGCCCATGTGTCCCAAAGTAGTATCCCATCATCGGCGCCTCTTTCCTTGTGAGCTTCAAGCGTGTCCGCAAGCAGTTCACTCCATTTCCTGTTATGCTCTCTCTGACTCTCTCTCCTTCCCCCTCCTGTCCCTTCCCCCCCCTCCCCCTCTCCCCCCCCACCACCCCCACCCCTTGTTAATTGAACTTGTTCAGCCCGAAAACCCACATCATTAGCCGCGCAGTAATCCTTGTCGCCAAAACCCAACGGACGGTGCGATCTGAGATCGTCCCCAAAGTGTCCACTACCTTACCTTACTAGTATTCCCTGGTCCCCTTCTTCGGTCTCCACCTTTCCGTACACGGTACAACCGCTCCGTCTCAAATCCGCCGCTACTTCTGCTCCAGCTCATACATACACTTTCCCTATTCAAAGTCCTGTACCGTACTTTACAATATATCATCACATTATTATCATCATTGACCCCAATAAAAATTACATACCTTGACGTTAACCTGTCCCTTCCCACATTCTTTCTACAATCACACTCTTGAAGTATTTATCCTCCTCTATCGCAACTTGCTCCTGCCGGACTTCGTATGGTTTTCCGTCGAAAACATCATGTAAATTGCTAACGTCCCTTGCAGTACCTGTCATTACCTCCAAATTGGTAGCTCAATCGGGTGGTGTGGATGTTCTGAGCAGACTTATCGTTGCAACTCACCGATTTCTAGCGGCTGAAACAGAATGGGCTCCCACAAACGAGGACCGTGGTCGCAAGGCGAAGATGGATATCTTCTGCAGCTCGTCCAAACCCAAGGCGCCCATAACTGGGTCAGGATATCCCAGATGATAGGTACTCGGTCTCCGAAGCAGTGCCGAGAACGATTCCATCAGAACCTGAAACCTTCGTTGAACCACGACCCCATTACTCCGGAGGAAGGTGCCGTCATTGAGAGACTCGTTGCCGAGATGGGGAAACGCTGGGCCGAGATCGCACGCCGCCTGCGAGGTCGCAGTGACAACGCCGTCAAGAACTGGTGGAATGGTGGAATGAACCGTCGACGTCGCATCGTCGTCCGTCGAGACGGGAGCTCACATTGTGGGCAAAACTTCGATGAGAAAACGCAGACACTCTCTTACGCACGGCCGATCCAAAACACGCTCCCACGGACCGTCAAGAACATCATGATCTCATCGCCTCACAGACGGATCGAAGCGCCCATGATATCACCCGCCGCCTCGGACGTTTCAATGACCGACTCGATCGGACAGGCCCCCTCGCTTGTGTCGGACTCGAGTTCTCACATCTCGGCATCCCCGAATATCGCCCGGATGACATCAAGGCTCCCACCCCCACGGACCCTTCGAGCAAGCTCATACGGACCGATCCTGCCGAGCATCCAGCTCCGCGGCAGCGACTGTGCCTATCATAACGTCTCGCCGCACATGAGGCATACGGAGCAACGACTACACCAATTCGCCGAAGTTGCGACCGGGACCGCTTCGGAATTTTACTATCCTTCTCAACCCAAGCATTCCCCTCAGCCCCAGTTCCAGCTCCCGCCGTTCCAGTCTCTCCTCCATGGGGTCGAGCTCTCAGCCCCTACTCCGACTAAGGGGAAGATGAGCGTATCCGCCATCCTGGACTAGACCTACCGCTTTTCAGGATCTTTACTATCTGCTTTTACAAAAATGCGTACACCGAGACGGTCCACATCCGCTTTGTTCAATACAGTTGCAGCGCTTCAAGGCTCTTATACCCCCATGTCCTTTATCTTGTATTCAATACCCATCTATAGTTGGCGCCGCCACTCGTTGTGCTTTTAGCGGGCGTTCCTCCGGCCTTTTGGGAAGATCTGGGTACTCCTTCACATTTGTCGTTTTGGGTAATTAAAAGCTGCAATTATCGCTATTGAACAGGATATGCCTGCTTGGTATGTGTAATGCGCTTGCACCGATTACGGCCGTGGGCAAGTGTGTGTAACGATAGAAGCTACTGAGCACCTCTTCAAGAGGCACCGCAGCTACATCTTCATTGGTCGCTGCTGCCTTAGTCCAAGCTCAGAGACCCAACGGCGCTGTGCCCGATTCGATTGTTTCCATTCTCGGGTTCTATTTGGGAGGTACGATTTACGGCCTATCTTGGTCGTGCGTAATACAATATACCTATATCTACTCGGTTACCGATTGTGTATCTCTACAGACTCTATTAAATCAAACCAGGGCTCTTTTGCTCGGCGCTATTTTCCATCCATGATTGGATTACTTAGTTATGCATTAGGCGTATCTCACATCAAGAGAGCACACTCAACATCCGTCTGTCCCAAGCAATAGCGCCTGAGGCCGAGGAATCAAATCCCTCTGCAGTATTTTCAATAAGATCGTGTGAGCATTGAGAGAGGACACGGCTGACGAAGTCTTGACGAACAGGATACGAACACTCGGTATCGTGAAGCTTGGGTGCTTCAACTTGAGTTCTCGCGGTCGCCGCGGAGCCTTTCAAGCACCAGCGCAGTCAACAGGCTGTCATCTATCCAGCTCGCACGTCAAGGAGCACTGGTTAGGCACCTCCCGACTTCGATCTCTTCGATATACAGTAGAACTTACTGTCAGTATCTGGAGGATAGAATCCCTTATCAACCGCCGCACCCAGCCGGTCAGTTTCACGAGGCCATAGGATGATTGAGAACCAAAGCCTTAGCCGGTGCAAGAGCCAATGAGCCAAGCGTCGGAGCTGGAGTGATTCAATGCCGTGGCTTCCGTCAGCCAATGCCTCAATTGCGCCGTCGCAATCCCGATCATAATGTGAAAAATGACGGATACTGCGGATGCGCGTCAGGCCCGGATTGTGCGGCTCCAAGCGGTACATGACGGATGTTGCTGGCCAGCACTTGTGGAGACTTTGGAGTGCCATGGTTCAATGGTCTCTAAATGACTCAACGCCGCTTGGTCTGCTTAAGTCAAACACTATTCACGGAACAGAAGATGGAGACGGAAGGTCTTACCGGCCTGCCACAAAAGGCTGATCGATGGTGGAGATGGTAAGCAACCTATCTATAAACCCACTAGGTAGCACCCACATGTGGACGGAACCATTCAACTGAACCAGCGGGGTCTGGTGTCTTAATATGGATAAGAACAGGGCTTCTGCTTCTCCTGGTGCGAGCAAGACCATACTATTGCGAACTACTCCCGTTTCCAACTCGAGTACCTGTTGCCTAGCTCCTTCCTCACTGAGTCTTTTAGATCTCTGAACGGCATTGATATTTTGTATCATTCTTTCTAGCGGCGACTGAAAAGGGTGTAGGGCCTTGGCCGGTTGTGGGAAGGACAGGTCTTCGTCCCAATCCACTTGAATAATTCTACCTGGATGATATGCGATGGTTGTGCAAGTGATCTATACGACGCTATTCCTATACAGCTTGATATACGCCGAGTTCAATAAAAAGACGGTGCTAGACTACAAACATATTACTTATACTTCGTATCTTTTCCACCCTGATGCATGTTATCCACCTCCTTGATCGTTTCCATGCTGATGCACAACTAGTACTTTCCAAGGGACCCATGGAGAGGTATCACATGGCTCCAATCATCTTATCACTAAATTCTATCACTTTGTGACCTGTATCGAGAGGTTTAGCTCAGTAATAATAGTAATACACCGATTTTAAGACACCATCAACTTGATTGTCATGTAGAGATCTCGAGATTTACGAATCATTGATATTGCAAACGAGGTAACCCAAGGCTTGTACTGCTGATTTTTCGAGTAGAGAGCCGAGAAAGAGAATTCTGAATTCTATCGAAGACGGTATTGCTATTGCTATTATTATTGTTTTTTTGTCCAATTGAGCCCGAAACAAACTCCCATAATTTCGCCCGAGAGCGAAATACCCCAGATTTCCACCCCGGCACAATGTTTCCCCCCCTAGGAATGCTCCCACCCTCTACAACCAACAGCACGGAGATCAGGGAGCCAGAGGTCCAAGGAGCGGAGCGGAGCGTTGCCAAGCCTTCGTATTCATGGAACGCTCTACCGACTTACCGAGGGTACCAAAGATCGTTTAACGAACTGATTGACACGCGGGTGCTAAGATAAGATGCCGGCGCTAGTACTAAATCGTCGCTTTGCGCCTGGCTACATACAACCTTTGCTGTGTATGGAGTAATTTTGCGATTGTGCTTTACGTTATCGGGAAAGGTTTCTTTGCGGAATGGGGAAACTAGAGTACTTGGTCACGAGAGTATGATGATGGAGCGGTGCACCACGGAAACCGAACAGAATGAACACACCGTGGATGGACGGGGTTAGGCCTTTTTTCTTACATCGGAGGCATTGTTTCTTGCTTGATACCTTATTGATCGGGGACATGGGTGTTGGCTGGAGGAGACGGAAAACATAATGGCTGGATTCTATTGGTCCCAAGTAAGCTGGGATGTGAATAGTTTGCAGATATTATGCATATATAACAAGAAGCTCGATATTCACTGTGGTAACACAGACATTTTTCAGCTTTGTTGTTTCTGGAAATGAGACCAAGGCGGCTGCAACGACAATAGGAATTTTTGGGCGCCAAGTTGGTCTGTGCTCCTTGTTAACCGCTTTGGCCGGAGACTTGGTTCGACGAACGTTGTGTTATATCAACCTTGGATTAGGGAACACCATCTGGAGGATGGGATATATGTATGTGGTCGGGCATGGAATAGGTACGCTGAACTTGAGGTATATCACACAGAGAGTACCTCTGCCGTTCTATCGAGTGGATTTGATATCATAACCTAGTTCTGGTTTTCAAACACAATGGTGAATGGGCGCTCAATGTCGAGACGAAAATGCTCAATAGGAATGCAAAGGAGGCGGACAATAGCATATGAAACAAGACAGTTTTTGCTCAATGGGAACGCCCCAACATCTTATAAAGTATGCAATCCTATTGTAGAAAGCATTCTTCCCCTGGTGCATACCCGATTACTCAAATTATATCTACTCTTCTTCTTCCAATATCTTCAACCTTTCGTTCCAATCTTAGCATACTCTACTCGCTTCTGTTACACGTAGCTGGTCTGCGTTAGAGAAGCATATTTCATTATCTCCCTCGTTTTGCCTTGCAAGAAGCTATCACCATCGTCGTTCTTCAGTTTTCGCATTGTACACCAGCAAAAACAAGCAAAGACTCTTTTTAATCAAGCAGCTGGTCTGCTCGTGTATCTCCTTATTGTTTCATGTAGCACCATCTTCTCCTTCTTTGCCGGTTCCTTACATCATGCCTTTTAAACGCCGGTCTCGAGTTCGCTCAGTGCCTCCCAGCAGCCCAGCTCAAACCATGGGGCCCCGACGCCAGCCACGTCGTCGTCGAGCAACGAGCATTGACGGATCGGTCAGAATACCTATGGACCAGCGAAACGAACTATTGAGGCGCGGTGATCTATTGATATATGCAGCAATAGCAGCACAGCTTCCTTCACCTGAGCCTGTAATTCGGATACCCTGGAGGTATGGCGATGAAAACACACCGGTAAGTATATATAATTGGAGATTAGGCTCCGAATTTTGAAGACATATTCTGATATCCGAGTAGGAAAACGCTAGGCTCACACTGCCGGTATTCATCGAAAATATTGTGGGGAGCGGAGCTGGTCGCCGTTGTCCCCTTGCTATTATCGGCTGCAACTGCTATAGTGATGATAGTAGTCCGCCTACACGGCCTACACTAGGGCTTCCAAGAACAACAGTACGCGAAGGTAGGGTCCTTCCTTATGAGGTTTTTCTTCCTCTAGCACCACACGGGTTTCGTCCTGCGCAGGCATCGATGATCCCACCAGTGGCTGTGACGTATCCACCAGTGCAGGCACCTCCACCTGCTGCTGCACAAGCCCAAAACCAAACAGGAGTCTCTGCTTCAGTGCCAGTTCACATTCGACCACCAAATTCGGCTTCGCAAGCACTCGGCGCACCAACAAACCAAAAGCGCAAACGATCAGAGGACGAGAAGACGCCTGATGACCCAAGGGCAAAGCGGCCAGCGTTGGATCCATCTATCGAACCAGCTCCACGGTACACTGGTCTTTCAGCACCACGCAACAATCGAACAAGAGTCTCTGCTGCAGCATCACCGCCGCTCGGAATACAGGATTGGGAGTCCTCATTACCAGAAGACCCCCAGTTCGATTCGTATGACGCTTTGCTGCGGTATTTGGGGCCAGGTAACCGTCGGCGTCGAGAAGCGGCATTTGATGCATTACAAAGCCCCCGAGGAACAGGGGGCGCTTTGCCTACTTCAACACCGATGTTTGTATCCGAACCAACCCGCAATCGAGAACGCAATATGCCTTCGAGTTATCCTCCATCGGCATACTCCTCTCGGCCTCCTGGAATAGTCGAAGACTATTTCAAACAGAACCGTAAAAGATCGCAGGCTAGCGAACCATCAGGTGAGCCAAAGGCAAAGCGCCCAGTCCGCTCTCGCGGGGCCACGCCACCGCCCAACATGATCGCTCAACAGAGAGCTTTTCGTTTGGAGAGTCCAACCCATGCTCCAAACGCGCGCATTTCACCAATACGAAGTAGACGACAACTCACCCCTGTTACTCGCAACAGACCACTTGAAGAATTGTTTGACATAAATCGGTGTCGTACTTGTCTGGGATTGGACGGAGAGAACGGTCATCCAATAGGGGCAATGATTTGTTGTTCGAACGAGCAGGCCCATGGCACAGATGACCATTGGTTTCATTTCCTGTGCGTAGGACTAGATGTCACTCCAACAGAGGATGGTAAGACCAAGGTCCTGCCCTATGCATGAAAATCTGCTAATATTGCATCTAGAGCAGTGGTATTGCTGGGAATGCAAAGATGAAATGGGGCCAGCCTCGGATAGAGCCTCCGCGTCTATACCCAGTACAGAAGACGAATCTGACAACGACAATGAATCCGACGACGACAACACTGCTCCCAAAAAGATGCCTTTAAAACGTAGTTACGCACCTTCAGCTAGTGGAACGATGCCTGGGCAAGCTGCAACCAATAGGAACCCCAAGGGGGCAAATTGGTCAACTTCGGAGAAAGCGTATGTGACAACGCTGATGCACGAGGTCATGCGGGATGAGCGTATTTCCAAGACCGAAAAACGATGGGTAAAGGTCCGAGATCTTCTCCAGCAACGTTATAATGTTACTAGAACGGCTACGGCTGTCAAAAACTATTGGAACCGTGAAGGGAGAAGCACTTCCGGTCTCGACGAGAGAAACAAGAAGAATCCGAACAAGCTTATCACTGGGGTACAGGACCCTGAGGACCGCAAGGCACTGAGGGCGGCGAAGAAGAATAAGGCAACCAAGGCAGAGATGACGGCGCAGGAAGACATTGAAGAAGAAGTCGACCAACCGACCACCAAGCTCACCAAGCCCATCAAGTCGACCAAGCGCTCAAGGCCATTAGGAGAGGAGAGCGACGACGAAAGCGAAGACTACGAGTACCCACCGATCACCAAGCGCCAGAGGCGCCACCCGTGAATACTCTTGTATTGAAAACTCACTGGCGTTTGGGCGACGGACTGTTGGATTCCGGGTCGGTGTTTAGAGGATCATATTCATGGGAGTACATAACAGCACTAAGGGCACGGACCACACGATCTAACGGCGGGACCAAAAAGATCGATACATACCTTAGCTTAGCTTAGCTTAGCTTACTTTACATTACGGAAAGCTTGGCGGACAAAGCTATCTTTCACCTACCTATCATCAATGTCTACAGAATATTTGGATTCATCTTTACATCACTTCCACTTAAGACCTACTGGAAGCCTCCAATGGAGGTCTCCTACCTTCAAACACCTGTCCTCACAGGCTCGCCCATCGAACAGAACACAGCGTATACAACAATGGACGACGTCGACGATATGGACATAGATCTAGGGCCGGTTGACGACGGTGAAACTACCCAGCTTGTATGTATGCCTCAAGTCCCTTTCGAGTCGGTGATACTGACTTTGTTGAGTAGGAGCCTGGTCAGTCCACTTTTACAACCGCACAAAGCCAAAACCATGCTGGCGACGAAACTCAGTCGCCTGTCGCTGATCCCGACAACCTGATTCCTCACAAAATCCACATCCGTGGCGTTGACGACCTCACCACGGAGGATCTCATCGCCTTCGCTGCAGAACACTTCCCTTCCGAAACCCCAACTCGTATTGAATGGATCGACGATACTTCTGCAAACATGGTGTTCGGCACCCCAGCTACTGCGTTGAAGGCTCTTGACCAGCTCACCAACATTGCTTTTGGCGACTCATCTTCTGTGCCCTCTCTCCAACCTCGACTCGCGAAAACCTTCTCAAAACATCCCGAGTCCTCATTGCAAATACGGGTCGCGCTCTTTACCGACCGGAAGCGCCCACGAGCATATGAAGCTAGCAGATTCTATATGATGCATCCTGAGCATGATCCGCGGGAACAGCATGTTCGTGACCGAAGCAGCCAAAATGGTTACGATGGCTATCGTAGGCGACGCTATGGCCATCACGAACACAGGCGCAGAAGAAATGGGGACAGTGCACAGGGTTTCAAGCCTAGCATGTATGATGACGACCCAAGTGCACTTGCCTCTCGAGAGAATGGATATATGAGTAGGCGTGGCTCGTATTCAATGCATTCCACAGTTTCATCCTCCGATGAACGTAATAGTGGCGGAGAGAGACGGACTCGGCACGCCCACGGCGTTGGCTCTTACCGGCCAGGAAGACATGGCCACAGCATTGGTATATCCAGGGATCGAAGTGCATCACCGGGCAGATCTAGCACTCACACTTCAAATTACTCGAGGCGTAGATCTAGACGAAGAACACCACCTCCGCCATATCAGCCACGCGATCCTCATCCAGTTCTTCGACAAAACCAGGGCAAAGAGCTGTTTCCATCCAAATCGACACTTGATACAGATATAAACCCAATCGGAAGAGAGTTGTTCCCCCACAAGACCGTTACTACAAATGTAATCAAAGAACTTTTCCCGAATAAGTCCAACAACGTCAACCACCGCCGTTCTGATGCTTTCGACGCAGCTGATGAGACGGCAGACCTCTTTGCGTCTCGTCTGTCTGTTTCATTTACTGAACGCGACAACTCCACCAATGCACCCAGAAGGACTACTGCGGGTCCAATATCTTCTTTTGGCCGATTGAAGGACTCCGAATTCGAACCGGTCTCGGAAGCTCTGGAAAACCTCGAGGGTGGTGGTATTAGTATCCGAGGTGTTTCGAAGAAGCAAGATCAAGGTTTCTCAATCCGTGGGGCTGCAGACGAAAACCCTCGCAGTGGGATGGCCAAAGAACTATTTCCAGGGAAGGCGCTCGGTAACGCAGGCAAGGAGCTTTTCGCTGAGAAGCTTCAGGGCAGAGGTGGAAAGAGAAACAGGGCTGAGGACATGTTCTACTAGAAGCTGGCTACTCTTTTTTGGATGCTCCCTCAAATCTAGCATATCTTGGGTTTATGAAGCCCCCAGCGCTTCGTTTACTTGTTTTCGTACGATACCCAGAATGCCGCCTTTAACAACCCTCTTTGTTCCCACAGAGCCATCTTGCGTCAGTTACACCGAAGCTCGTTATCCTAGCTCTATTTAGCATAGGATTCATGATAGTAACTCAATCGTGCTTGGTTTTCTTATTACAAGCGTTGCAAAGTTGACAGATATCTGACTGCCGTAAGGCATTAGCTTGGCGCGATTGGAAGGCCCTCTTCCAGTCAGATTGGAAATCATAACAGCTCCAGATAGGTTGCAGACCAGGGCGTGCCCGAATGTGCTCTATATCACTTTGTCTACGCTGCGATAGCCCATGAAGAGATGACGTAGGGCAGCAACAGAAGCTTGAGGATATTACAAGGTATCTAGATACTTTAACTTACAATTCTCTAAAGTATCATAGATACCATAACATTAATTATTCAGATCTAACCATCATGCCATCGACTGATTCTCCAGCCACTATTTGTGCTAGATTTCTTAAGTCGAACAATTACCGTGAGGTTAGTCAGAGCCCAGAAGGTCGCCAAATAGTCTCTGATTGACTAGAAACTAACCTTGTAGACACTCGAAGCTTTCATCAGTGAAGCGGGCTTACCACCAGATGCTGGAAATATTGAAAGGGGTGACCTCACCATAGAGCAAATCCTAGAGGAGAAGAAGGTTTATGATCTGAGCGTGAGATTTGAGAAGCTCAGCACTGGGGACGGTGGTCGAGGATGGAGGTTCCCTGGTATGATCAATCAACCGACGGCTTTCCTTTGGCCTGACCCTGATCCATTCAGCCCCCTCTCGGCCGTTTGAAATTTCCACTTTACCCACTTCAACGAATTTACTGCATGTCTCTCTCGAAACCGTCGAGGATGAAACATCGAACCGGCCTTTCCAATTGGTTTTTGCAACGACAGCTGACCGTCGATTGAACCTTGTTGCTCCCAATCCAGTATTCACTCTTTTCAAGTCCAACAATCATCTTCATGACTCTCCAATACTATCATATGCCGTCATCGGCAAGCGATTCCTCACCACCGTCTCCACAAGTATGTCCGGCCAGGTCATTCTCTACGACCATAAAGAAGATAGAGTAATCGAAGAGAGAAGAGATCATAAGAAGTATGCCGTCAAAGTTACTACGTGGAACGGAGGATCTGAAAATAGGTTCACCTGGATCGCAACAGCCGGCTGGGATGCCAAGGTCTTCATCTACCGTTACACCTACATCACAGATGCTAAACCTCCCGGATTAGGAGAACCATTGGGTGTGCTCACATTACCAACTAATCCGGAAACAATTATCTTTATCAAACACCCCGAATCTTCGGATCCAATTCTTCTTGTGACTCGTCGAGACTCGACATCGTTACATTTCTATGCTCTCCCCGTTTCGGGGTCGCCACCACCAGCAGAACTCCGGCTGCTGGGTTCCCAAAACCTTGCACCCCACTCAAACGCCTGGATAGCCTTTTCCCCTTCCTCTGTCGCTGTATGCCCAACCGACCCTACCCTCCTCGCCATAGCCACATCGGCAATCCCACACTTGAAACTCATCATCGTCCGTCTCCTCTACCCATCCCTATATCTCCCAACTTCAAATTTCCCGGAACCCGCCACTCAAGAAGCCCAAACCCGTGCCAAACTAGCCATTCAGGACAAAGAGGAAACAGCCATCCAGATACACATCAGCACCTTGGCACCCCAAACAGCTTACTCAACACCGCAAGTTTTTTGGCGGCCTGATGGATCTGGGGTATGGGTTAATGGAGACGACGGGGTGCTGCGAGGTATAGAAGCGAAAACAGGGAAAATCATTGCCACCCTTAGTAATGGCCACGAAGTCGGCAGCAAGATCAGAAGTATCTGGGCTGGACTGGTCGACATCGGTGGGACAAAGGAAGAGTGGGTGATCAGTGGTGGTTTTGACAAGAGATTAGTCATTTGGAAGCCAGAGAAAGAGGACGATATAGTGCCCTGATCTGATTTAGTTGTAGAAGTTTTATTGAGCGATGTGCCTCTACCAGATAGTGATTATAGTCTACCTTTAGGTGTATGAGAGTTAATAGAATCAGAGGCGCAGACACACGCCTGACTGTAACCTTCTTGAGTTTCATAAATCTTCTTTATTACTGGAATAATTCAAGCGAACAACGTATTCAAGAACGCCGAAGATCAATGTGAATTGAGGCAGCACTGCACCTTGATCATATCATATAACCAGCGTTTGTAAAGAAGTTATGTAACCCAGCCTCCATGCGCCCTCGCACCACGGGGAAGGACGGAGGGTGTTTGGTAATGAAAGGGTCTGGAAGTAGATATCGGCACGATAAAGATTATAATCCTTCAGCAGCCGCGCATGAGAAAGCGACCGGAGCTGTACACACAGATGCCTGAGTGGATATTTTTGGAGCAACAGGGTTATTCACTTTAAAAGAATGAACGCCAGGGCTTTTCTCACAGCATTTCAACAAAGAGAAACAAGGTGGTGTTGTGGAGAGTTGCGCTCATGCATTGATCATCGACAAGCCGTGAATCAGCGAAGCTGTCAAGCCATATCCACGAATCGATCAAGACCCCAACTTTCTTCCCCACTATGCCGTCTCCCTCTTTCCCTCCTTGACCTCCTTCTGTGGAAATTGTTAGCACCCGCTCCTGCAACCGGGTACTCGGCATTGTTTTTGTATCTCGTAGACAACGTACCAAAGCCTTCATTGTCCCGTGCAGCGCATGTCTATGGTTTCTTCGAAATTTAGGGTCGGTGCCTTTTAAGGAGGGGTAGCGGTTGGTTCTGGGCTTCTTGATACTGTCGGAATTAAAGTGGCGTTAGTACCAAGTACCACTGAATGCAAGCGTTGGAGGGCGAGAAGCATCGAATCAATGGAGCACGAACCCATTACGGTGAGCTTTCTTGCTCTGGTTATGCTGAGACGAGTTTTTGGATTCTGCACAAGCCGCACATCAGCACACAAGATAACTTGGACTCCCAAAATATAGGCTAGAATCCTTACTGGCCATCGTGACGAACGGTTACTGTAGATGGCTTGATAGTTGGTATGGAGGATTGAATTTCTCAATGTTCAAAGTGTCGTTAGTGGATATCGCTTATGTACATACTGTATGGTGCCGCTAGGGTAAAGTCCAGCCCTACATATTGCGGAGGAGCCAAGGTACATACTTTACCTTACCTTGCTTACTTACTTCAGCGAGTTCGAGGTACTTGCCACGAGCTGACAAGGTAAACTCTTCTCGTGCTACGGCGTCGTTAGGTACCTGACTGTCATCCTCGTCAGTGCGAAGTCGTCGTCTTCGCAGCTTTGCTTGCAATTCAGTCCGCATTTTGTAGGATGATACATATTCGGTCGCCGAGATATACATGAACCTCCACCACTTAGGGCTACAATGAAATAGCCTCAAAGAGCCTTGATTTCACCGTTTGGGACATGCTCTGGCCTCTTTCCACAAGTGTAACATTTTCTAAGCTTTCATAGTCTATGCGATCATTGCAAGACAATGAGCCGATTGTTACCTTTCATGCTGCTTGAGATTTTCTTGAATTTTATATAAGGCTCTCTTTCTCAGTCAATATGTATCTTCAAGCTGTTTCACTACTCCATAAATCTACACGTTTGTTCCGGAGAAGCCCAATCAACTATGCTTTCTCTTATTGTTGCAACGGCGTGTCTTGCTGCCACTGCACTGGCAGGGACTCCTCCGAGTTACTCCCCTAGCACAAATGGTAGTCTGGGCGTCAGATATGGCCACCATAACGTGCGAGAAGGAGAAGTTCTCGACTACTCCAGTCCGTCCCCTCTTTCTATACCACACCCAACACCAAAAGTAGCTAACACTCTTCCAGTCCCCGCCAAAGCCCCCATTCTGAGCTCTCCTACGCCCCTAACCGCCCCCTCGGAATACCTTGCCGTTCTTGTGGATCCCAACGCCAACCTGTCCGCCCCTAACCCCGCCAAACTCCTATGGTTCCAACCGAACATTACCTTCTCCACCAACGCCAGCTCAAACTACCACATCTACTACGCCACCATTAACTCCCCTGCCACAGTCCCGTACCTTGCTCCCTCCGTCGTGGGCCACCCTTACATCTTTTTCCTATACCCACAGCCGCCAAACTTTATTATCCCACCAAACTTCCCGTATAACAACACTTTCAGGTCCGGATTCAATGTCAGTAGGATCGCAGCAGACTTCAAGGCGGGGGGACCATTGGCGGCGAACTATTTTGAGCTTGGGGCAAATGCCACGAGTGGGAATGCGACAGGTACGGGTGCCCCTTCCGGTGCCAGTGCTGGAGTGGCAGGGCCGACTGCAGCACCTTTTATGGGAGCTGGGGCGCTGATTGAAAGTAGAATGCCGCTCTGGGGAGCATTCATCGGAACAGTCTCGGCGGTCTTGATGTTATGAAACTGAGCCTTGAATGGAATTGAAGCTTGCTCAGGTTTTTCGGAGAACTACGTGGGTGGCTGTTCGATTTTCGTACATACGGCAATGCATCTACAATATCACCACCTGGCCCAATAGCCAATAGCTAACAGCCTCTTTAATCTTAGTAAATAATCAAGCCTTCTCAGTATCTCAAGTAATTCTGGTCAAGATGATCTCTTTTACTTTTTGTTGACATAAATTAGTCACACCTATTACCATTACGAAAATTAAAATCAAGTTTTACTAAATCATTACTTCTTTTTTGTATGGCAATGACTTATGAGCGGTCTAAAAGGTTCAAGAGATTATGCGCTATCGCAGGTCTTTGCATAGTTCCTTTCTCTATCTGAACATCGGTAGGTAGTAGCGTTTCGTACCGACCTAAGCAGCGATGAACTCTTATGTGACCCCCTCTTCCTTCAACATATACCAAAACGCGGAACGGGCTAAGAGCAAGAGAGTCGCACAGATTTACAGAAACGCCTGTCCAATGCACAAAGGAGGCCCCACATATGTACAATACATAAGCATTATTCACAGAGAAATAGAATATACCTTTTCGACCAATTACTTAGCAACCACTGGCAAAATCTGCTTTGCCTTCGAAGCAGCAGCTTCTGCTGCTTGCGCTAGTTTAGCCGACTTCAGTTTTCGAAGGTAGGTAAAAAGCACAACGAAGAGAATTTCCATCCTCTCCTTCGTCATCATCAGGAGACCCTGAACAAGTATACCCTTCGTAATTTGCGGCGCGATGCCTTTGAACAACGCCAAAGGTCCTTCGTGCTCGATGATGTAGGACATCACCTCGACGAAGCTCTTGAAGGGTTTGCCTTGTCTCGTTGGTGGAGGGCGAGATTGGAGACCGACTTTGGCGACGATGAGGGGTTGGGTGACTATCGTTGCTAGAGCTTTTGACATGGCACCGAGTACTGGAACGACATTAGAAGCCTTCTAAGTTTTGAGGCCCGCAATCGACTTACAAAAGGACTCCCACGGCCTTAGACTGGGTTTGCCGGGGAACATCAAATCCCTTAACCTTTGATATGCGCCATAAGTAATAGCAGGATTTACCACCAGGACCAAGCTGGCCTTCAGCCCCCGCCATAGCCCGGCCACTCCATCGTCACTATTTACTACCTCTCGGCCTGTGTCTATCAAGCCCTTCTTGTCTCCTTTCGGCTGTGTTTGTTGACGAGTGGTAACGACAGCCACTGGTATGGTGAAGATCTGAGCAACGGCTCCAGCCGCGGCACCCAAAGAGAGCTCTATCGCAGTGCTTGGGGGTTTCGGGAGTTTCTGCGTAGAGAGGTAGAGTGTCCTGACGACCGAATACCAATAAAAGTAGGCAAAGTTTGTAGACGCAACGCCGATTAGGGAGCCGTTGATTCCAGAATACAGACCTGTGATACCTTCATCCTCCATGATCTTTTTGACGGCATCGAGAGTAGAGGTATAATGGGCATGGTTTACTGTCAAGGGCTCCGGGTCTGTTGACTTGCGCTTCACTTGCACTTGTAGACGGGTCTTCACGCTTTTTTGCCAGAGTACTTGTCAGCTAAGACCACGGAGAAATGCGTCAAGCTTGAACGAGAGTGCTTACATATCTAAAGGGTAGACAATTGCATTGGCCAACACCGCACCAGTGGCTCCTGCCAGTGCATTACCCCATGGCGGTAGAGGCGGTTGACGTGCTTTACCGGCCATTGGAGCTGCTGTTGACTCCTGAAAATATGAGTGCAGCTTCGGAAGTGGTCCTGCCTAAGTCAAACTCGTCTGAAGACAAATATAATGATCGGGCGGGACTTGGAAAGCCTTGTGCCCGAGAGCGGCCCCGCGTCATGTCAGTGTTATGTGTTAGCCGAGGTATGATGCAAAGGGTCCGAGAACCAGGATCGCTTTCTCGCTTCATCCTATCTAAAGCCGCCAACACCATGGCAACGGTCAGACAGAATGGAGGCTGGAAGGAAGGTGAATCACACCTCAAGCCTGGTTTGGACTTGTAATTGAACTATACCCAGAATTCAGATACGAAGATTCAACCTCCTCACTCCAAGAATGCAGTTCTTGCAGCAACAGTTGATGCTATTGAAGCATGTATGCGTCAATTGAAGCTGGCAAAGACTGGAGAGGAAAAGAAACGCCTTGACCGAAAATGCCGTTCACTACTTGAAAAGGCCGAGTCCCTCCAAATTGCGACCGAGACAAGTTCTACCACAGGTTTAACGGCCAGCAAACACCCTACGACTGAGAGACCTCCTGGGAATCCTTTGAAGCTGCAAGAGCCTAGATCCACTCGCAATCTCTCAACGCGGGAGCAGATTATCTTGCTGGAAGGCTCGAAGTTGCATGGATTTATGTTCCCGCCCTGGAGAGAAGGTCCCAGTGACTCAGAATTCGGCTTACATCCAGGGGAACCTCGATTCAGGTGAGTTTTCCATAAGCACGCATTATGCATATCTGCTTTAGTGCAGGGTGACCAGGCAAGCTAACTCGTATAGAGATGAAGCAGAACTGAAGCTTTCAGATGTACAACTGGAAATTTTCGATGGCTGGAGGCGGCCCGACAAAGCCCTCCCTCCACCTAAATCCCAAGTATCTAGTCTACCTACAGACGCAGGTCCTACCATGATAGCTGAACAAAACGTTGACCTCATTCAAGATTTCACTACCGACTGTTCTGTTGTTGCCAGCCTTTGTGCGGTCATCGCTAGGGCGAGTCGTGGTCACCCCAAAGTAAAAATAAGCGGGGAGTTCAGTCCATTCTCATCTAATGAAAAGCCAGATTACTTCATCCATCTTCTTTCCTTATGACCATAAATTAGAGAAACCATCTTTCTCGTCAAACGGAAAATACATCTTTCGATTGCACTTCAATGGCTGTTTTCGAAAGGTCGTCGTTGACGATCTTTTACCTACCTCAAGGACTGCACGAGCTTTACATGTCATTGACCGGAGGAATCCCGGATTACTCTGGCCAGCGCTCATTGAGAAGGCCTACCTGAAGGTTAGAGGCGGCTATAACTTCCCGGGAAGTAATTCGGGAACAGACTTGTGGGTTATAACAGGGTGGATTCCCGAGCAACTGTTTTTGCAGAGGTGAAATCGCAACAAACTCTTAAACCTGGGCTGCGGGACCGAAGTGCTGAATTATCGTGTAGTGATGATATAACACCTCCATCAGCGTGGCACCGACTTTTCCATGCTTTCAAATTCGGAGATGTCCTCGTGACGATTGGCACTGGTAAGTTGACCGAGAGTGAAGAAGAGTGTATGGGATTGGCCAGCGAACATGACTATGCGATCTTAGACATGAAAGAGGATGGAGATCGGCCCATGTTTCTGGTCAAGAACCCCTGGTCCGAAGGGACCGTTTGGCTAGGGAACATCTCAGCCAGTACTGATCACGGTATATTACCTAAACAGCGGCCAGACCAAACCAGTGTTACAGAAACGAAGACGGAAACCCTCGCACCTGGAATCTTATGGATGGATCTGAAAGATGTCTTTCAGAACTTTGGATCGATATATCTAAATTGGAACCCAGGCTTATTTTCTTTCCGAGAAGACATTCATTTCACTTGGGACATTACTTCGTCAAGCCGTTCCGCCGGTTCATTTGCGCAAAACCCGCAGTACCAGGTATATAGCATTAGTGGCGGTATTGTGTGGCTGCTTCTGAGCAGACATTTTACAACAAACAGCCGAACGTCAGAGGCCTACATGAAAGACTGTAGGGCAGATGGAATGAACAACGGCGGCTTTATCAGCTTGTATGCTTTTTATAACAACAGCCAAAAGGTCTTCTTGAATGACGGCGCCGCTGCTCGTGGTCCATATGTTGACTCTCCTAACGCCTTGCTTAAGCTTGAATGCCCAGCGCGCACATCTTATACAGTGGTGGTATCCGAACAAGGGCTCTCTTGCTCCAGCTACAATTTCACCCTATCAGCATTTTCTCTCAAGCATGTGTCTATCAAGGAAGCTCGGGACAAATATACTCACCAACAGACGCACAATGGTGCGTGGACGTTCTCAACATCTGGTGGGAACGCGAGTACCAAAATTTATTCTATTAACCCTCAGTTCAGCATCAGATTGGCGAGTGCATCAGATGTTTCAGTTCTGATCGAAAGTTGGGAGAAAGATTTCCCTGTCCACTTCAAGCTTCTATGGTCGAATGGGAGGCGGATCAACTCGATCACAAGTCGAGACATTATTAGCGATAGCGGCGAGTACAGGACCGGATCTGCGTTCGCTGAGATTTCAAATCTGCAACCTGGTGCCTATACCATCGTGTGTTCTACCTTCGAGCAAGGCCAGCTTGGCAAATTCAGCCTGCGGATCGGCACTATGTCAGAATGTGCAGTCGAGCGCGTGCCAGTCGAAGAAGCTGGGCGAATGGTCCACAAGGTTCCCACTGCAATATTCTTGCCAGGCAATGACCGTCTCCTCGCACCACTCTCAGTCCGCAGAGTCACCCGACTATCCTTGATTGCTAAACCGCAACAAAATAGAACAGGGTCAAGCAAGATTGTGAGGTCGCCAATCAGGCTCGGGTTCGAGTGTGGTCAGGGCCCGTCCAAGAAGGTTCTTGGTGTTAGCGGTAACAGTGAGTTCATTGAGAATCCGAGCAATCTACGTATCAAAGAGACGGACGTTCAGCCCAACATGAGTAATGGAACGGGCCTTTGGATCGTCGCCGAAAGACTGGGGTGTTCGGGAATTCAAGATAGTGAGGGTGTAGACATTGATGTTCTTAGTGATGAGCCAATAGAAGTAGGTACTTGGAGAGTTGGAGATGGATAGTAATAGCATCTGTGAAACAGACATATTGCAGAGACGGCTAAGGCAAAGATGAAAACCATCCAGCTCACTCGTAGCAGCTGAGTTTGAGCGCGTACTCGTAGCATGATCCTTGGAGAGATAGTTATAGCACTGTAAAACAGACGGGCCGGGATGTCCAGCGCTCACGGTGGCATGCCTGATCGATTCTTGTCCTACAGAGTCCGACGGTGTTGGGTGAAAGAGCAGAGGATCACGTGACTAGCCAAGCTAATGGAACATCCCGCCTCCTTAAACGACGACGAGAGTCGATTAGGCCAGGCTGACCACACCTCACTCTGTTTTCTAAGGCCTCCCACTGCGCATCCGCCAAGTGCCTTAGGGAGACTTCCCCTGCCCGGCACGAAATTCCACCCCCTGTGGTAATGGAGATGACTTGACGTTCAACCGGTAAGGCTTAGCCATCTAGTGGCTTCCACTAACTGTTCACAGCCTCGCGGCCGGTGAGCGTTCGAATATGTTCGTCACAGCAGTCGCAGGTACTTCCATCGCAGGTGCCACTCGAAAAAACGCTCTTGTTGGAAATTGCATGACTGGGCCTCTACAGGTTAGCATACGCCGTGGGCTGTACACGATCAGCTCCAGAGGTGCAAGCCACCCTCTTGTCCCTACCCCAAGTCCATATCAGCAAAGAAATTCTATGGTCGCCCGTTTGCGGGATTCGTACCGGATTATGACCATTGTGCCTGAGGTGTACCTAAACGGTACCTGTCAGATACCCTTGCACACCTGAACATGTACCCTATGATTCCGACATATGTGATCTTCAGATCTTAGCGTTCAGCAAGCAAAAAATAAAGATCTGATCTCCGTTTAGCATATTATTGCTCCAATCATGTCGTCAGCCTGCCGATTCGTGAGCATGTGGGCTATGGACGTAATCTCTAAGAAATTGCTTTGTTCGCAGAAATACTATTGTTGATCTTCCTTTTCTAGTCCGAGGACATGAGATTAAGGTTGATTGCGCCTCATAAGGCATCAAATATCGCATGGCATGGCGTCTCCAGGATCCGTCCTCGTACCTTTTCCCGGAATGAGAAAAGCTCGAAAAGGTAACTGGAAGAGTAAGGCTAAAGCTACCTAAGTAAGCCAAAACTGGACTGCCAAACGATCGTTATCCCATTTGTGTCGTCCGAAGACCTGAGGGATGTGACAATGGACGCTACCTTACGTCAACATGCTCTATAGCTCTTTCTTTCGCCTCTCGGCTATTAGTGTTTATATAGGTTTTGCACAATGCCATGGGTCAGCGTGAGCCCGGAGATGTCCCCAAGTATTGCTCTGACAAAGATGACAAATCTATGTTCTACCTGAGAAGAATGGTCAGCAATACAAAGATTCGTTACTTCCCTCAAGCATTGCATTGCTATCCCTATGAGTCAACTGCCCGCCCTACCCACACCTTTCATCGGCACTCTACATGGTACTCGATCTCAGCCTCAGCAGACTTGAAACATAACGGTCCCCGTTCCAAGGGATCGGATACGCCATCTTAACCATAAAGTCTTGCCCTGGATTATGAGGCAGTGAAAACCCATATCCAGCTTCTTCACCCCCAAGCGCGGCAACCCTGACAAGCTGGCGCCGGAGCTGAGAGGCCAATAGTTTGCTGACAATAGAACATTGAACGCAGTCAGTAGCCACTGTGTCGCAGCCCTATCGATACCCTCGACATAGTGAGCAAAGTGTTCATAGCTTATGCAAGCGAATCATCTTTCCACATAACTGAACTTCTCCAGCGGCACAGGACTTCGCCGCGTGGCCTAACCTTCAGATGCGGGTGTAGACTCCGACATTGCCTTCGACAGCAATTGCTTCCTTCAGTCCTTAGGGGAAATTTACGCCTACCTTTCATGCCTTGCTTTGTAAAAATATCCGCTGAAATGGACGAGTTCAATTGTAGCTACTATATGTTCCCGTCCCATGCCCTCGCCACTTCACTTCCGACCTACCATCCGAAAACGTCAACCACTAATAGCAGTACCCATTCCCTTCGACGTCGGCAAACCGATCCATCGTTGACTACAACAGCGTCGAGACGCTTCCGAATTTGTTCAAACATGTCGGGTTTTCTATCTTCTGAAGCCGAAAGAGCTCTTCAGGGAGAAGAGGAAGAGGCTCGTCGCCTTTTTCTTCAAGATTCCGGCGCCTTTCCTCCGACACAGCACACAGGCCTGCCGTATCTACCTTCGCAGCACTGGGCTCCTGAATTCAACCCAGCGTCGGCAGGAATACCGTTTCAATCGTCCTCCCACGGTCTTACGGCCCCAGCCCACTACTCTACAGAGCCATGGTCAAACTCCTCTTGGTCCACTCTTCGTCCGGATGCCTTCGACGATGGGACATCTTCCCAGCCCTCCCGATCATCGTCCCCAGGAAACCCGGCTGATTTGCAGAACTTTGGCTTCCCACTCTCCGACGGTAGAAGTTGGCGCTGCGCTTATCCGGGCTGTACCTCTCAAGCAGTTTTCACTAGAGGTTGTGACTTGCGCAAGCACTTCCGGCGGCACACAAAATCGCTTTTCTGCCGCTTCGAAGGCTGCCCTCAGACAGCGCAACCGGGCTTTTCGAGTAAAAAGGACCGCGACCGTCACGAAGCTAAGCACGCCCCGGGTGTGTCTTGCGAATGGGAAGGATGCGAAAGATTGTTCAGCCGAGTGGACAATATGAAAGATCACGTCCGCAGGATTCATCGCAAGAAGAAGTGAACTGCATCCGACATACCACTATTCAATCCGGCCCTGCCTCAGCAAGAAAGTACCACTGGTTAGATAGCCCGGATAAGATTTTTCATCGTCGTTATGCCTGTTTCGGCTCTGCTGTCTTTGTTATAGTACTGGCTCCTTGGTGTTGATGGCGAAGCGCTTGAGGTTGGAATGGTTGGCTGGTGCATCTTGGGAGGCGCATGTGGTTCGTAAACTGTATCGTAAATCTTGTACTTTCTATTCTCTTTCCTATTCTGTCGCTACAGCTGGTGTTGATCTAAAAACAAATCTACTCTCTTGCTGGTCATGAGCATTGATGCTGCACGATCTCTAACCTACTGATACGAGAAGTTCTACGTGTCATAAATTACCGAAGCCTTCGTCCTTTGGGGCATTAGGCTGTCAGAACTTTTGTAGTGAAATGACTCCAGCTATTGGGCGTTTCTTTCTCGAACCGTCAACATACTCGGAGGGAACTACAGTCCTTAAGCCATCAGCTGAAAGTACCCGATATAGCCATCCTACAAAGGACTATGTTCGTCCAGGCTCAAAAGGTGGGTAGATCTTGGCTGCGCGTCGAAGCCTGTGTGTGGTCCAGTTGTAATTGCTTCTGACTTAATGGCTTGTCTCAGGCCGAATCAAACAATATGACTGGGACATCAGATCAACAATTCACGCGGGATGATGAAAGAACAAAGAGGAGAAAGAATCTTTATTGCGTTCCAAGACTTTTCACACGCGTCTTTACCGTCGAAGACCTTCAGCAACTACGGTGGGCTACTCGCATCTCACTTTCTACTAGATGTATGGCCAAATTGCGGCCATCGAAGACGGCCTTGGGCAGCACCATCCGCCACCTGCCTGTTTGCTCATGCTTACAAAAGCGAGAATAACCGGTGTCCAATGTAGGTCACAGAGGATAGTCTGAGTCTGAATGTGGCAAAGCTCCAGCTCCCGAAGGTGATAAAGGTTACTAGATTTTTCTGGCCGCCACCCAAATGGTCCTGTTACTAGACTAATAGGTCACCAACAATTGGCTAAACGAACTTGTCAAACTCCTAAATATTCTAGGTCATTACAGAGTCTAAGTATCTATAATTATTTTCGATTCCCTTATTCTAAACGCACTTAAACTATTAATTGTAATACCAGCCTCTTCACATTTCAACTAAACAAATGAAAGGTAGGCGCAGCTTGGAGACAGCAATTAATCAATATCAAAACAATCCAAGCCACAGGGATCTAGGACGCCTTAAGCGCCCTAGGAGTTTCCAGGCGCTGGAAAGGTCTCGGCAAATCCTCTGAGAGGGAAAATAATGATTCAGGTAGCTACACAGCCCTGGTAACCCATCTACTTCTACATTTATTTTACAGCTGCCGGCGGCTGACAATAAGCGTTGAAGACTGACGATAAGCAAATCGGCTTGATAACCCCCTTGATTTCATCGATGGTTGATAGTGGGCTGACACTCGAGATTGAGAAGTCTGGAGAATATATTATATCGGTACCTTAAGTATGGTCCACATAAATATATAACACATCTGGTGTTGTTTCCGCCGAGCTCGCTTGGCATGGGCGTGACCCCTGTATGGTTTCTTACTCATCGAGAATTTCGAATCCGAAAACAGAACTGCTGCGGGTTACAGCTGGCCGGGGGGTTGGAAAAGTTGAGCCGGGGTTGGAAAAAATTCTTGGCGTCGGGTTGGACTTTAAAATTGGCATATGCCCCGCACATCCAAGACTTGGCGGCGGGTTGGAAAAGCTTCGAACCCTATGCGAAGCATATGCCAAGAGCATTAGGCGAGGCCACAATAAAATTCACATCTGGTCATCAAAGCCTCGTCGATGCATATGCGCAGCATCAACTGAGCACAAAGAAACATCGATGAACGACTTGAAGATGAGTGTCACACTTCGCATATGTCGCGCATATACTAAGAAGAAACTCAGCTTGCTCAAGATTGAGAATAACGTGAGCGATAGCTTGTTGATGAGCATGTCACAAGTTGATTTCGCATGTTTTGATGCATATGCTAAGCATATGTAGAAGAATCTTCGCTCGTCTTGCTATTCATGATATAGAACTATGCGTGATCTGTGATTGTGCTGTTTTCTCGATGCTTCGCTCAAGCTGTGCATATGCACAGCTTCAATACTTCGCTCTTGCTGTTTATCTTCTAGCTACTTTAACTATATAACATCAATTCTTGAGCTCATGATTAGCATATGCAGAAAGCTGAGTCGGGATTGGAATAATTTTGAACTCATGATTAGCATATGCAGAAAGTTGAGTCCGAGCCGAAATCAAAAAAAAAAAGTTTCGACTCTGACTCAACTTTTCCAACCCCCCACCAACTGTAAGCCCTTCTTCAAGCATCTTGAGACTGAGCGATAATAATAACACTGTACACACATGCAACGCCCCCATTGAAAAGGTCATACTCGATCACTCATCTTTCCGTTGCTGATTAATGAAGCAGCCTCATGAGGCTGACGACTGGCTGACATCCATCGCTTTGGCAAGGACATGTAAAACCCCAAGTCTAGAAACGTCAAGCTGTTTGCTCAAGTACCTTACTAGCTGTCCGAAGTCGTGATGTTGGTGGCTTTGGGAGCTGAACGGGAGATACACGCTGTCCGGAAGATCATAAGAAGTAGTCCAGGATATAGACTGGCGATGGTGACACCGAGGTAAGGGGGAAAGTTCTTCAGGCCTCCAAGGCCCCTCACGCTGGGCCTGTTTCTTCTGTTCGATCTTCGTGCCTCACCTTAGACCCGCGAAGCAACGAATGCCTTGTGATGTCACTTGTCTGGCCACTTCAACATATTCACGTCAAGTTGTGGAGATAGGTGAGACTGAATCTTCTCGTGACCGTAATACTCATTTTCGCCACCCCCTAATCTCAGCTATATTCCACCTCAATTGATCATCGCCCCTTATCTCTTGGGAACTTACCGCTGAGTGGACCAATCAATAAGATCATAATCGGCTTATATCTCTAACCGCTCCGCAGCGTGAATGGAGATTGCCACCTTTACGACCCAAGATCCTTGTGAGGAAACAGCCTCAACAGGGAATGTTCTGGGATCAAGGACTCCCAAAGCGCAGCAATTTTGTGTCTACCAATCAACGACGGCCCGATAAGCAAACACGCGGCGTGCATCTATCCTGAGGAAACCCTTGGCATATACAAGTACTACCTTGCCGGGGTAATTGTTGTTAACGCATTCGCTTAACCCCCTTGCTAGCTTCACTAGCTTCGAGCAAAGTATTCAGCTCCCCTTTCTCAGTCAGCTACTACGCACCTACGTACATCTACC
>JAABUU010001017.1_pt1 | contig 52355 bp, 48 predicted proteins | sample 5559301 | NCBI WGS metagenome assembly JAABUU01 (sample SAMN10711884, study PRJNA513360) | rock metagenome | isolation source: Antarctica rocks | place: Antarctica: Victoria Land, Richard Nunatak white
GGTGAAGGAGGTGGTGGTGGTTGGTGGTGGTGAGGGTAGAGGTAGAGGTTCGATGGGTTTGGGGAAAGGAGTGTGGAAGGGGGAAAGAAGTGTGGTAGGTGGGGGATGAGGTTTCCTCTTAGTTAGGTTTCTAAGAGAGAGGGGTTTTTTTTATAGAATGAGTACAGTAGATAAGAGTAGCTGTTGGTGTAAAACGAATTAGGCAGTTTGGCGGTTATACTACAGCGGGATTGTACAAAAGATCAAATGCCCTTCTCGAAAAAAAGAAAAATCAAAACGCAGACATTGCTTAATTATTACTCGCCATCTTCAGTTCTTTCGGGTTTTCCAAACTTTCAATCCCGTTTTCCTTGATCCGGTGCAGGCTCGATATCATTCACTGTATTCCGGTTATCTTCTGCTGCTGCTGCCAAAAAAAACCACGGTTGACACTTCTTTCCTACTATAAAGATAGATGTGTCGTAAAGAAAAGAAAAGAAAAGGTAAAAAGACGCGTTGTTTGTAAGACTTAAAACGCAGCGCAAGGAGTGAGGACGTCGCTCGAAAAGCGGTTGAAGGGCGGTTTTTCGATCTGTGTTTCGGATATGATTTCTAGGAATCTGGTACCCGCTGCTCGTCGATTGAATGCTGTTTTGGTGAGGGTTCGATCGGTGCGGGACGGCGCGTTGTCTTCGAGTTGGGACATGAAAGGGTGCAGTGGATGGATGTTTTGCTTTTGTGTCATATCGGGTTTTTAAAGGGGCTTGGGCCGAAAACTTGTCTATTGGAGGGTGTGGAACTTCTGTAAAGGTAAATCGTTCTGGTTAGAGATGTTGAGGGATAGATCGACTCGTCGTTTTTCCGGGATACCTTATCAGGTTTACTACCTTGGGATCGACTTTGAAGCCTTGGGCAACGAGACGAATTGGGCGGAGAAAGGATTGGGAGCGGTGAATGTTGGATTACTCATACTCAAACTTTCACCGGGTTGAATAGTTGGCCAGGACGTTTGGCTACCAGTTATTTTTTGCGGACATTTTGCACTTCCTGATAATCATTTCAAGTCTCTTCCGTTCAAACCCTTGTATGTTCGTCTATGCAGAACAGAGGATATGGCAAAACCTACGAACTCGTCGATTCTGTCGTCGAGTAAGGATTGATTTCGACTAGAGGCCCGTTGTATGTCTTCCGCGCCGAGAGGACGTAATAGAGTGTGGCAAAAAGTACCACAGATCCCGTCATGAGGACACTGAAATTCATAGTCTTTGCCGCTACCGGGGTCGCTACTGGGAAGAAGCTAAACACAAAGATGACAGTGCCAAAGACAACGGCAAAGACGTTGACCAATACCCCAAAAATCCCAGGAAGATGGAACGGTCCCCATATCAGTTGATTGACCTCGCCGGTATGTTTAGCAATGTCTTTTGGCGACACAATCGCTCCAGTCAGACGGCGCCAGAGCAGAAAAACTTCCACGATGATGTAGGAAGCATACAAGCAGCTGACGCTAAGAGACACGACATCGTTGAAAGCGGTGGAGGAGCCAATGTTGATCAGCCCAATTAGACAAGCTATGATCGACGTGACGATAATTGCAGGCAAGGGGATTGCACTTTTTGGTTGGACCTGCAAAGCATCAATCGAGAGTTCTAGTACTAACAGAGCACGAATGACAAACCTTGCTCACGAAACGCCAACCTGGAAGGCCGCGATCACGGGCAAAAGCCCAGACCACTCGAGACTGTGTAGCCAGGATGGCAATGGTGCAGGCCGTATCCATGACAATGACGATTGCTATCATTACCGAGCTTCCAACTCTGGAGCCAGTGGCGTTGTAGAAAATGTCCATGAATGGATAGCCAAGTATCCCGGTTGGGCTAGAGAGCGCCGCAGTGATGTCGGTTGTAACAAAGAGGACAGCAACGTTCATTGCGAAGCCAAGAGCTCCATTGAACAAGACGGACGTAACCATCGACCAAGGTATAACAGTATCTGCATTGTGGATTTCTTCAGCCATCTGTTAATCACCATCAGCGCGACAGATACCCAAGTTGGAATCAAGGTATGCACATGAACGGCGCTGTCACATCCTGACAGGAGGTTTACATTAGCTTCCATCTCGTAGCGAAACTGGGAGGGCATTGTACCAAACATGGCGAAAACGTTTCCTATCAAACCAACGAAGAATGACAGGCCTTGTGTTGGCCATGCTCCCCCATTCGAGAATACTGTAAAGACGTCGTGGGCGGAAGCTTTGGCCGGCGCCAACTGCATTCAATGAGAATCGAGTGACATTCAAGCCAACTTTCCGGTACTTACCCGAACCAGAGGAATAAGGACGGCAAAGAAACCTAGGATGTGGACGACCAAGATGAACACCTCAAATTGAGGCAGGATATGGCTGGTAATGGTGTTGATAAGGACTGCAATAACAACAACGGCCCAGAACAGTAGTGTTCCATGCCATTGTTGTGGAACATATCCAGGATTATTCAGTTGAATCAAGGCCTCGATCATGGTACCGCAAAGGTAGCCGCCGGAAGCAAGGACCGCTTGCCATCCAGCAATTACTAGCCAGCCTATAGTATCTCAGCTTTAGCATCTGGTACTGGGTAAGTAATACATACCTATGATGTAGCTCATGAAGTTCCGATAGGATGGTGGAGCGAGCATAGACACCCAGTGATATTGACCGCCTGATGTGGGAGCCCTAGTCATGGTTCTAGCGTTGCGATGAAGACTCCACATGGAAAAAGCCTCACATAGACGCCAGCTCTGCCATGGTCGTAAATACCGCGAGCGTCCCAACCCAGACAAAAAGGAAGCCATATATGTCCCCAGCAGAACCTCCACTGTATAGCCGGCAATGTCAGTCGCGCGTACAGGACACTCTCAAACGGTTGTTTTACTTTGTCAAGCCAGTCGTGAAGAGACTATAGGTCTTGTCAATATGATCGCACGCATTTTCAATCTTGTTCGAAGGGCTCCTTACGTCAAAGAACCTTCCCATGTGATCAAGATAGTACAGATAAAACCTAAGATCGATATTACACCAAATCGTCGCTTTTCTCATTTAGCCCGGAGTACAGCGTTCTGATCGCAGATACATACCTCCAGTACAGACCTCTTGCCCAATCGAGCCAAGACTCGAGCATCGTGCCCTTCTCTCGTATGAACCGTGAACTCGGAGACACATGAAGTTTTCTCGGTGGTTTGGGCGTCCATTGAGAAAAATTGTGCTTGAAATGTATGGTTGACAGCAATTACTGCAGATTTGTTGAACAATCAAGGCCCGAGTGCTGCAAATATCACACTGACAGCACAGAAATCGATCAGAAATCGAGCAGAGATCGAGGAACAGGCGGACTTAAGAAGAGTCAAGTGAAGACATTATGGAACAGGATATGCGTCTTACTAAAGAGACGCTTATCTAACCATTGAAGAAGCAGACAGCATGAAAGATCGATCTGAACGCAATGCTGGAAATGCCCTGCATAGCCCTAGACCGACCAACCTTGCCTGTGTCAACCAAAGAACCGCAGAGGTTTCGACCTAGGTTTTATCGCCAGAATGAGGCGACATCTCTTATTGGCTCAACGAGTGTACTCGTTATCAAGCTCTGTATTTACCTGCAGCGAATCCTGCACTCCCCCGCCCTGCCGTCTTTCTCTCAAACCTTCCAGTCGCACATCGAAACCCGAGTGTCCAACCACGACTTTTTTTTTGCAGAAGTCGAGAAGGTAGATTCCCTCACCTGTAATTGCGGAAAGAGAATTTGAAAAAACATAGTAGCGAAAAGAAGACCTCGAGTAGTAGGCAGTGGTGCAGGGTGTTTGAAGGATTCCAGACGCATGGAACAGTGCAGTAAGAAGATATAAATTCACGACCTTCCGGTAATCTAATCAACAGAAAGGAGTAGACGGCCTTATGGATGGCCTCGTCCGTTCATGATGGCTTTGTGACTGACATTGCGCTTTGGGGTATGGACGTTCAACAAGGAGGTAAGGTTAGTTTGAGATTGGAAATTTGGTGATTGTTTAGAAGTACAGGTCGCGGCCAAAAGTAAGATCCAAACTCCTATAAGTATATTTACCTACCCTTGTCAACAGCTATCAATATCGATATATCCCCAGACCATCGTTCTGAGGATAGAGTGACGATTGGAGGCTTAGATTTGGGGTGACTACGTAGGTTGCCGTTGGTGTTGCTATATCACCAAAGACACAGTACATTCACAAAGCAAAGAGCCATTAAATGAAGGTATAATCATAGATCATCTCTTCAATTCTCACTCTAAAAGCTCGACCTAATCTCGACTACACAAACATTGCCGCGAGGCAGAACCTCTATCCATTGTAGGCTTTTAGAAGTGGAGGGTCCTCGAACAATGCACAAGTGAACTCGCTGGCTAAGGCCAAAAGTGGGGGTTGTAGCGCTCCAAAACACCGCTGTCAGATAAGGGGTTTTGAATGATAGGTAAGAAGATGAACGCCATCGCTGTGCCAGAAAAGGGTACGAGTCCAAACGGTTCTCGGAAAATCAATCGAAACGGTTGGTAAGGGATGTAGAGCAGGTCGTGATATCATTGATTTCTTGCGTAGAGGTCGAGACCTAGGTTCGTGTATGTTTGTAGAGACGCTTGGATAATACCGGAAGATGTAAGGATAAAGCGGTTCAAGAGCTGGCGATGTAGATTATTCGGACAACGACTGAGACGAACGTGATACCGGAGGGTGAAGATGTTTTGGTCGCATCTAGAAGTACAACGGCGGAACACTCTCATACGGGCTTGGCTCATTCGTTTGCTCCATATGTGGACTCTTCGCATTGTTCCTTCCACGACTCGTACTCCTGAGCCGATCTGTGAAGCTCTTAACATTATTCTTGAAGTTATCACTTCTTCCCCTGCGATGATTAGAGTTCGTTCGAACCATTACCGTTGGTGGAGGAGAGCGCGTAGCCGCTGGAGGTGGGGAGCGAGCATTTTGAACTGTTAGCTGAAGAGGCGGGACATCAATGACATGTGAATCATCGCCTCGGGATTGATCGTCGATGGCAATGCTGATGACGCCAAGGCCGCTGCCGCTGCTGGCAGAGTGGTGGGCTGTGTCACCAGGGAAGGCTGGGGGTGGCGGTGGAGGAGGGGGAATTGCTGAGAGGTGTTGTAACTCTGGAAGCAATGGTGGCTCTTCGATCGTGGTGATTTTCACAACTGAGTCGGCGGCACGAAGTGTCTCGTAGATACCAGGTGTGACAGAAGGATGGGTCATTGCACTGGCATCTTGAGATGGCCTGCGTCGATGTTGGCCGATATCGCCCAAAGGCGAAAAGTTAGAGCGCTTGTTACTGGATCGTAAGGCCTTATGGAAAGCTGGATGCGAAGGAAGATCGGCGGGCAAAGGAGGGTGTTCTTGTGTCGGAATTGGAGCAGACATTGAACGTGGGAGTTCGCGCATGGGTTGACCGGTATAATACGTCTCACTCAAGTTCTGGAGGCTGTCGGGTATCTCTGGTACGGCTGGTATTGGGTTGATATGGTTGAAATCGTACTTGGGATGTCGCATTGCTCGTGGTGTTGCTGGAAGTCCGTAAGGTCCCACGCTCGCGGCACGATTGACGACATCACTATAATCTCCACCGGCTGTTGTGGTAGGAATTCTCTGGTTGTGCTGCGGTAGAAGTGGATTTCCCCACGTCGTAGGACTGTTGCCAAGATCGGTCTGGGAGCGCATGACCATTGGAGGCCTTTGATTAGAGATATCAGTAGGATGAGGGATCTGCGGTGCCTCCGTTCGTTGAGCTAGTGACATTCGACGGGCTTCAAGCTCCGCAGCTGCTAATTCCTTTTTCTGAGCCCTTTCGAGTTTCTCGCGGTGATGATTAGCACCAAGGGTATAGATGTCACCAGAATGAGCGCGTGGTTCAATGGCTGACTGCGGCTCTCTCATACTTTCACCATTAGTACTGCCGCGAGCGTTACGGCTGTGGTTCGGTCGTCTACGGTCCGGAGAACCGTCTCTCCGCGAAGAAGCCCCACGTTCACGTGGCTTTCGACTCGAGCTTCGCTGCCTGGATCGAATTCGTTGACGATTCGCATCAACAAGTCGCAACGGGTCATCCTCATCTTCACTTCTTTGGTAAAACTTCGATTGATCTGACATGGGAAGTGGAGACGACGGCGATCGCATGGAAGAACCTCCTCCATTCTTAGATTTACTCCGTCCTCGTCCGTTAGGATATAGCAGTCCATTCGGGCTTGGTTGTCGACTACCCACCTTACTCCTAGGGTTATAGCTTGCTTCACTCCCTAGTTGACTGTCGTAAAAGCCATCCGGAGAGATCCGTCTCACCGTTCGTGAAGAATTCTCAGATGCCTTCGAACCAGACCTAAGTTTCGAGACGGACTTCGGTTGATTGCTTTGCTTGCGGTGATTTCTACTCTCTAGGTCAAGCGCCTGGAAGCCAGCCAGCTGAGCATCTACATTCTCTATGGTAGCATTATCTCTGTACAGATCAATGTCTTCCGGGGACATAGGCACAGGTGAGGATGGCGATCGTTTGGCTGGTCTGATATATTTTTGATTTACACGGCCACGATCCTCGGAGGAATCTTTGATCCTATTCTTGCTTCGAGACTTGTGTTCTCCATTGGTAGCTGATCGACCTTCTCGACTTTTGTGGCGGCGCCGAGAAGAGCTCTTGCGCTTTCGAGAGTGATAGCCAGCCTCATCTAGACTACTAATATACTGGTCAATGCTGCGTCCGCTTGCGCTAGGGCTTTTTGTTGCTGATGTCCAGCTCTGGCCGCTTGGCGGTGGACTCTTTGTTTCACTCCTTGCCTCATGCCGTGCTGGTGCACTCCCGTTGGTATTCAAAGTCATAGATGATAAAGTATTGGACCGTCGGTGATCTGAACGTACTGAGCCGGTACCGGCCGAGGAAATGTACGTTGTTTGTATCTGACTTTGCGGTGGCATTTGGATATGTAGACCATCCGGTTTTCTATCTCTGGAAGCATTGCGTAATCTCGATTTCTCCTTTTCTCTGAAAGCAGTAAAAGGATCTTGCGAAGGATCCGGTAGAACTGTTGGTGGAATCGCGGTAGTGGGAAGCGCAGTCATTGGGCTTTTGCCTGGCACTGCACTACCTGGATTGTAGCGTGCTGAACTCAGAAGTAACGGCGGCTCAGTAGCGTCCTGCGGTACTTTATCATCGTGGGCCTTATCGACGAGTCGCCGTTCTTTTTCGAGGTCAGACTCTGAATTATCGGGGGTTGGCAAAGAGCTTGGTCGGGAAAATGAGGGCATGAATTCATCAACAGGGGTTTCCCCTATTGACGGCAGTCTATTTCTCTGGTAACCTCCTGGTGTCACCGTCCTACTAGTGAAATTAGATTTTCCTCGCGCGCTGGGTCGAAGAAAGCCACCAGGTGTTCCTCCGGGTGAGATGGCAGATTCTGCAATGGGCGTGACCCCTGGACCGTTGGTAGGCGTGCGATCATCTGACTTCAGACCTGGGAATTTGAATTGTGCCTTGTCCGGAACTCCAAAGGAGGTTATGACCTTTAGTGAGGAGTTTTTTGTGGTCATCCGCACGGAGGGTGTTGGCTTAAGCGCGGGCGGAGGTGATATGGGCGGACTTATCATGGAAGCGACACTTTGGGAGGATTGCGAAGGTGTGCCCTGATGACTTGACATGGACGGAGATGCCCAAGGCACTGGAGGTTCCACGCCAGTGCATGAAAAGCAACGAATAGCAAGCTGCTGCTGAGAGTTTTCCACGACGAACTCACCCCACCGCCTTACCAGGTGAGCTTGTCTTTGCCAGTCGGTTGGGAAGACAAGGCATGTAAGCAATATTGCTTCCATGAAGAAACTTCGGGAAACATATACCTCCACGGCATCTTCACGATCCCCCATCCCCAAAAGAATTGTCGCGGAAGTGTGAAAATCGCCTTGCTGAAGTAGTCGTTGCACGAAAGCTTGACCCATTTTCCCCATGGAAGCCTGCCCACCCATCTGACTCAGAGCAAGCAACATCCAGTCCGAGGAATTGATGTTGCCAGAACCGATTGCCGCCGCCATTTGGTCCGTATCGACATCACCAAGCCACTTTGACAGAAGGACGGCGCTAGTCGAGCCTGGTTGATGGTGAGCCAATTCATCCCTCACCAGTGACTCTATGTCATCCTCCCATCCAAAGACTACATCCAACATCTGCTTTCGAAGGTCATCCGCAGTTGCATTCTCCTGATCAAGAGCTTGGGGTTGCTTGTATGTCACATTGCTTAGCCGTGCACGAGTCCGAGGGAAGAGATCGACATATGAGCCCTCGGGACTCATGACAACTTCTTGGCGGAGACGAGAGCCCTTGGATCGCCGCCCATTTGAGGAAATCATGGATGCGGTGTTTGGGAATGCTGACGACCCTCCAGAAAATATACTCTCCCGGCCCACCATCGACGGTGATATCGTCGAGAACGTCGTTCCACTCGCACCTCTTGACGATATAGAGCGGTTACTTCTTTGGTAGTGGTAAGGATTAGTTGATTGCGAGCTGAGAGATTCCGTCATACTTCTTGTGGATACCGTTGGGCTTGACATTTCAGCGCGCTGCTGGCGAGCATACTCAATGGCATGTAATTCATTAGTAGTTCGTTGAATGGTTGACAGACTGACAGGTCCTCCCATTGGTTCCGGAGTACGTGAAACAGGCATGGGCGGCGCCGTACCCGGAATACTATGGGAGTTCAACTGCTGCCCGTTCTGCGTTATTTTCGTCGGTACTGGTGGTGGTAACATCGGGAGATACTGAACATTCTTGACCATACTCGGAGGACTCATCTCATATTGTTGAATTGTGTGGTTCGGTCCGAGGGTAAACAGAACTGCCGTAAGGCCATGATTCGCCAAGCCCCTCACCCCTTCAAGTGTAGGAATTGGTTCGCAAGAGATGTGCTTTGTGCGAACGTCCCAAGCCCACGTCTCCCTAAGTCGCCGTGTACTATTAGCAAAGTATTTTTACCAGAATTTATGTTCCAAGCACCGCGCGTCCACTCACCCATCAGAATACTGCAATATCCTGCCATTTTTCGACCATGCCATCCAATTCATGCCAGGCTCAACATTGTCGGTTCTCTTGAGGACCCGGATCGTCTTCGGTGTCTCGGCCGTTGGAGGCTTGGAGACACTCCAGACCCGCAGATCTCCATCAGAGGTTTGCGTGGCCAACATATCCGATTTCTGCTTGGTTGATGAGGCGTGCCATGCTAAATTTACTATCGGCGAAGGTGCGCGCGCGGTGGTCAACGTATGCAAGATCGTAAAGGAAGGCTGCAGAGCTACTATCAAGATCGAGCCGTTCATGTACCTGACCTCGGATTAGCAGCTGCATTGGAAGATGACACAATATAATAACCCAATGGCATATATTTGACAATCTGAAGCGGGCGCAAGAGCTGTGATCGGATCGAAGATCGTTCGGGCAGATATGTGCTCTGATGTGGATGGCTCGAATAGAATGACATTGCCTTGCTCGTTACCTGTGGCCCGTCAGCAGCGCCCTCTCAGATTCGGAGTATAATCCTTCACCAAATGCAATGTTCCCATTTTTCATCCACGCAGCGACACGTATGGGCTCGTAAGATGCAAATCGAGCAACTTCGTCGCCAGTGAAAAGGTCCCATACGATCGCCGTTTGCCCCGCATCATAGCTGACTACTAAACGCCCGGCCCCTTGTTCGCTCACATTGTCTACTGACAGGAATAATATCTCTTTCTTATGACTCTCGAATCGACGGTCAATGGCCAGCGTATCGTGATGTAGGCATATTATCGAGGAGTCTTGCGTAAACAGGAAGTGCGAAGCAGTGGCGGCGCAGGGCTCAAATTCCTGATTGTTCCTACGATCCGTGTATGGTGGAGGAGCATCTGGAGTCGCAGACCTAACGACAGGTCTTGTTCCAGAAGATGATGAACGATGCCTTGCCAGCTGTCCCGTGGACATGGCGAAGGCCTCGCAATCAAGTCCTGAGGTCTGATCAGCTCACGAACGAACAGAAAACTGCTTGACGCCTGAAACGCTTGGTAGCATAGCTTCGAGAAACGCCAGTGTGTTCTCCGATAGCCCTAAAACATCGTTGAGCAATTGAAGGATAAGCATACCCAGCTGTATTTGTCACAACTCCCGCACAATGTAATGCGCTCAATCCGTGACGCAGGAGTAAACTTAGATGTCTCGAATTGGAAACAGGCAAACTGGGGTTGAAACGTTCTGCAGGTCAATTCCTTCGCCTGCGCGGCTAATACTGCTTTACCTCATGCATGTAACATGGAATAGAATAGAGTGTGCAGCGTGATATTGAGGGTGTCGGGAGACCTGGTAAATGTAAAAGAAAGTGGGAAAGATTCCGAAGCTTTGAGTGAGATGTTGAGAACGAATCTCAAAATGCAATTTGAGATTCTGCCCTATCAAAGCTTGAGCTGGCAGTCATAGGTCAGCCAGAGAAGTGCTGGCGCTTGAAACACGATAAGTGACTGGCTTCCTCCTCTATGAGAATCCCATTCGAGGGCATGTGATGAGATGATCTGCGGTATTATAGAGTACTCTCCAGATCTCTACTGGCTTGAGCGCGAAGACCTGGAGAGATAATATTTCCAACATTGAACGTAGGATTTTGATCCCCCAGACCAGCGAGTCCCGCACGGTAACGCCCTTGCAGAATTGGGCCCACAGTCCTCCATCATGTCCCGCCTGACGCCGCCAGGGATCCTGGAGAGCACCAAAGCAAGAAGCCGAGGGCAAGAACAAGGTGATTGTTGGCGTGGCTGGGTTTTGGTGTGCGCTTGACGCTTGAAGATGCATGGCCGGTAGTGATTAGAGAGTGATTCAGGAACGCAAAAGGCGTATGGGCGCGGGGATTGGTCGAAGCGATATGCAAGCTCGGTCACATCTAGACCAATCACACTCAACAAGTACACTCTCTCTCTGCCATTTCCTGACTGACGGAGGAGCAAAGACTAAAGTATACACTTCGGGGCAAGCGCAGCGCGTACATCTTATGGCCTTTTAGAGATCGAAGTCACTAGAATATGGGGTTGCTAGAACGAGGATCTCGCACACTGCTCGCATTTTCCGCTCCGAGTACCATCCACCTGCCACTCCTTTTCTTCGTAGCTGCTCCCGGAGACTTGGCTGTGGTGAGTGTGACGGCTATGATGCATGATCCACCCCGGGAGTCTTTGGGTCCACGAGCATCACGTTTCGTTTTTGGTGCGTGGAGGCTGTGGAGGGCACGTAAAACATCTGTCTTCCCCTGAAACTACTATTCTACACGGCCCTCGTTCATGTACGACGAGAATTCGAGAAAGTCGTCGAGGCACTGCGCAAGACCTGCAGGGACTGTACGGAATATAGATGATGCAAACTACTCTATGGCATCCCGCTGTCTATGGTAATGTTCATCTCTATGGTTGCCCCGTTAGGCACACCACATATTCTATCCTCAATCCTCCCGCCAAGCCGCCGCCCGTACCCTTTTTTGATCGTACATCTTACTCGGAGAAATCTTACGAATGGCACAATCTTTCATCGCTTCCGACAATATGAGAGTCTGATGCTCTGTTGATTGAAAAGAGCTGATATCCTTTGCCGGCCATTCTCATATTTGCTGTTATTGGAGTAGTACGAGATTGACTAAATGCTGTAGCTATTGACCGCTGTATCGAAATTCCAACATCGGCATTCAAATCAATAGCGTATACCACGGTACAAGGTCTTGCATACTGCATAGGAACTTCTCTCGCAAATGTAATGCTACCATACACATCGTGCATTATGCGGAATCGCCCAAGGAAAATCTCGGCTTCCATTCCCCGCCTGCTAGACCGCCGTGTCCGCTGTTCCCACAACGCCAAGTCATCTTTGCATCCCACTTGTTGTTACCAACAACCACCTTATCTTTAATCGTTGTGCCAGAGCAGAATAAATCTCGTAATGCTGTCCACCAAGCGCATGTTGGTCGCGTCACTTGTTCCCTGGAAAGCAATGTGCTCGTCGCTTGTCCTTCATGGCACCTTCCTCAGTCTACATGTCGCCTGTCGTACAGTCGACGATTGCCATGTGTGGGCCTTTCATTTGGTGAGAGGGCTGGGATTGTATGGAGTTGGGACCTAATCGAGCTCTTGTCGGCCGATGGGTGCTAACTCGTTGTCGAATACCAGTGTGACAAAAGGACATCCATCCTTACATAATGTGTTCATCGATGCATGCCAGGTCCCATATCAACTCCGCGATCGAATCTCGCACTGCTATTGCAGATTCGCATCGCTCCGACAACATGCGGTGTCAGATACTCTGGATGTTGTAGAACATCGAATAAGTGGCTTGCCAGTGTTCGCGGCTAGCGACAGGTGCTCAGCGCTCATCTTTCTGCGTTTGTAATATTAAGTAACCAACAATCTACCAGGTATTAGCACATCCCAAATGAAATCTGGACAGTGGAGCTAACCGTAAAAGTACGTTGTGGTTCCTCGCGGTTGATCGTCTTTCACTCTGGTGCCTCAGGAATGGGGCTCATGCCCTTCACCAGCATCTTCCTCTTCAACGGCGAGCTTCTCCTTCTCCTTCTTGTTCGAACCACTTCCTGGCGCGATACAAGCGGCACCGACGAGAGAACCAGTGGTGGTTGCTTCGTCGCTGTCCATGAGATACATGGGATCGAAGACCCGTAAGCTGATGTACCAGCTGATAGTCCAGAATCGTTGTTTAAGTCCAGTTCAGCGAGGTCGAGCAGATCCTCATCGGAGATGCGAGAGTTGCCCTGGACAGCGTTGTCGACACACGACGAAGAGCCAAGAGTGAGGAAGTTGCGGTTCGGCCATGATGGGTACGCGCAAATCGCCGATGGAGTAGAGAGCAACAATCGAGGTGTGGCGGGCGAAAGTGAGATATCGGATGAAGTTAGTGATGGCGGAGAGACTGATGACTTCGACGGGATGCCGATGGGGTTGGCGAAAGCTGATAAGGAGGTGAGTGATGAGTTAAATGATGACGGCGAAAGCGACGCGTCGCTGTTGCTACCGGAAAACATTGCGAGTCGCGTAGCCAAGCGAGCTTAGAGCAGTGGAGTGATGAGGGTTTTCGTAGAAAAGTGATTCAACATGAGGAATACCATCAAGAATGTGGAGATAGATATCTTTCGTGGTAAAAGCTGAAAGCAAAGTCGAAATTAGTGCAGGATCAATGTGGTGGCACGAAGACTCTAAAGGTTTGATGTTGTGTGCACCGCCGTACCGCAGTAGTCATTCGACGTGTCTGTGTCAGGCAGGCAGGCAGGCAGGCAGGCAGGCAGCAAACAAGATCATCAAACAGCAAAGCTATCATGGGGGCAACGGAGGCCTTATGTTGTTGTTAAATAATACCCAAACGCTTTGATGTGTGTTGCTTTGTGTTCTAGTCAGCCTTCACCGAATGATACCTAATCGCAAACTACACTCGCAAACACTAAGACAGTCATGTCAGGTCATCGTTTACTCTCGTAACCATTTATCACCTATTTGACCGTGTTTGCCTCAGACCGTCTCAGTTTGGGGTCCAGTAGCCCCGGGGGATGGATGACGCATCGAAAGGGATTGGGTAGGATTGGAAGCCGAATCTCGTTCGGGCTGAAGCGGTGAAGCTGATCTAGTTGACCGCCTTGCGGAGCGTGGGAACTCGACTCCCCGCGGGGCGAGATGCGACGTGCGAGGTGCCATGTGAGAGTAGTGATCAGTCTAGGCGGTGTTACTGGCCAATAACGAATGACGAACAACGAACAACGAATGTTACCGATCAGAAACGTGGGGGAAGTGTTCGGCGTACACAGAGGGGACTCCAAGTCAAGTACAGTCGAAGGTATCTCTCGGTGATAAGGACCCTTGTGCTGCACCAGTCTCATGTACCGAGTAGTGATCTTCTGAGTCAACGGGATAATGGGGGCCTGGGGAGAGGGGGGGGGGAGACCTTCGGGGAATTGTGATCAACGATCGTGACCTGAAATGGATTTCGCCTTTTGTTCTCCATTGATCGTGGCCGAACCCTTGGAGCATGCGAGTACAGTATAACGAGTACTTGTACGGTACAACTAGAGGTGACGGGAGGGTACGGTCCGATTGGCGTTTTCTGGATACTTATCAGCTGTAGTCAGCATGTGGCGGGGTGAGTGACAGCCCCAGAGTATGGTGGGGGGGCAGAGCTGGAGAAGCCGGTAAGGCGGTGGGCGAGGTAAGGGAGGTATAATTAGGGTGGTAGGCCTCATGTAAACCCACGTCGCAGTGAATCGCAGATTAGAAATCGAAAAAAAAGAAGTGACAGGGTCCAAGTGTACTTTATGACCGTACAGTTAAGGTAAAGTAAACGATGGCGAATGCCAATTATCTACATCGGTTGACTCCTGTCCTGTCCTGATTCGACCTTTTACCATCTCCCACCTGCGAATTTGCGAGCTCCGGGCCGAACCTAGGAATAGCAGCATTCAACTCCAAGCGCTCCAGAGAAAGAAATGTTAGATGTGTGACACCGAGAGCGCCACCTCTCACGTGGGATTCATAAGGATCATCGTGTGCCGCCGCCACAAAGCGTGCCGTAATCGCTCCTTGCAACGCCTGAAACACTGGGATTAAATTGGGGTCAGCAACATGGGTGAGGCAGCAATGGTATTTATTTGACTTGATTTGGGACGCTGCAAGAGTGGTACGAATGTTTTGCACATTCCTCATGGGATTTCTCTATCAACTGACTGGATCATCAAACGCAATCACACGGGTTGCCGGTGCATCTGATGCACCCCCATAACCTCGTTGATCTTACTCACCAAACCTCTCTGTGCCGTCGGCGCAGCTTGGATACTCTCCGGAGCGTAAGCATTTCACTTCATGTCATCATACCACGTTGCGTAGTCCCTGTAGAGCATCCTATGTACCATGAGGCTCCAGCGGAGTGGCAGACACTGCCGGTGCAGTGGTAGGCGGTGCTGCAGCTGGCACAGGGGTCGAGTCACCAGTTGGACTAGTATCATGTGCCGTGTCTGGGACGGAAGTAACAGGAGGGCCCGCAGTAGCAGCTTGGTGGTTAGAAAGACTTATGGTTGTCGTCGGTACCTTAGGGGCGGTCGGGTTTGGAAACGGGGCTGCTGCTCGACCGACCCCACCTCCTCTCCTCATGGAACCTCCTCTTCCGCCTCGGGGCAACATTGGTGCCCCTCCACCGCGCATCATGGGCAGCCCTCCACCACGATTGCCCATCATGGGACTACCTCCTCTCAAATTCCTCGCTTGCAGTGTAGGCCCCGTCTTTCGCTCCAAGACCACCACTTGCCCTTGAGCAACTTTGACCGGACTGGCCTTGATAGAATTCTGTAAGCCTTGCGGTTCCGCAAATTCGATGTACGCAAAGCCTTTTTTCTTGTCAATCTCAACCTTCTTAATCGCACCAAAGCTAGCAAACGCTACTTCAAGCAATGGCTCGGTGATTCCTTGTGATGGATTTGCGTGTTTAAGGAAAGCCTGAGTCGCTGTTGACGGTGCCGGTGTGGCCTTGGTAAGAGCAGAGCCAGAGCTCGAGGAAATGCTGTTAATAGCGGCAGATGGGGAAGATTTGGGAGGTGCTCGTTCGGCGGAAGGGCCTGTTGGTGGTTGTACAAAAGGTTGTATTTTGTTGGTATTAGGCGTAGTAGTCGATGGTGACGCATTAGGATTTTTGTTAGCAGGTGGAGCCACGGCCGCAGCTCCAGACTCCTTCGAAGTCTGGGAAGTGGACCCAGAGTCTTGCTTTAACGCGGAGAGGGGGTTATTAGCTGGTACTCGTCCAGGGACTCCAGGCCCGCCGCGCCTCCCTCCTCTCCCACCAGGAATTACCCCAAGCCCCAGATCTCGCTGTAGGATCCTAGCTGCTGCACTGGCACTGCCCCGTTCACGCTTCTTATCAGCTAAAGGCGAAGGAGTAGCGCTTACTGGTGCTGTAGCTGCTAGCGTAGGGGTAGGTGATGACGCTGCTGCTGCTCCCTTGGTGGTGCCTACTGCCTGTTTGTTCAACACTCGCACCACTTCCCTAGCAGCCTTCTCTACTTTGATAGCCTGCGGGCTCCGTTTGTCTGGAGAGGGAGTCGTAGCAGTAGGAGCTTTCGCAACAGCCTTCTTCTCTGCACTTTGGCTTTGCTTGCCATCTTTAGAGTCTTGACGGTTTTGTTTGACAACCTTTGCCGGAGTGGTGTTCTCTTTGCTTTTATTGGCTTTCTTGTCTCGGAGATACTGGATCAACGGTGTAACAGTAACCTTCTCTTTGTTCTTGCCGGCACCATCATTCTCTTGATCAACGGTAACGGGTTTGGGGATGGGATTCGTGAGACTCTCTAGGAAGTCAATGAACTCCGGGTCCTGATCGATGGTTCCTTGACGAAGATCTTTGCGTGTTCTGCTGTGTGGAACACGTCCGTAAGGAGCAAACTCAACGGAGACTGGCCCCAGTAGAGCTGGGTCCTTTGCAGAGCCTTTGGCATCATTAAATGCGGTGCTGCGAACCCTCTCAGAGAGCTGTCCCAAAAACTCTTGCTTTGTCAGATGGATGTACGCTCGACTGGGCTTTGATGGCTTTGCTGGGCTAGCATAGCAGTATTAGACGATTATCTTCGGAGCAGAGGCCCATCAGCTTCCTTACTCTTTTGATATCTTCCCTGGCTTGTAGATCGCCCAGTCAACCTTGCCTCCATGGATCTTCCAATCGTCACCCAATGCCGTGTCAAACTCTGTCTGACTGAGACCTGGTGGCAATCTCCTCACGATAACCTTGAGTCTCAGCGTAGCAGCTCTAGAAGACATGTTGATTGGTCCGCCGGCGCGTCTTTGGGTGGCAGAGGCTGGTATAGATAGGACCCCGTTTGGACGAGGTGCGGACGACATCATGTGATCCACTAGCGTCGCAGCCTGTGAATTATGTTTAGTCCTCAACACCGAAGTAACGACAATCCCATGTCGAGATCCTGGATGTACTCTAAACCCACAGACGTCCACAATTATCACGAGTCTTCGGTAAGAACAATCAGGCTGCTTAAACGCGGATAGCGGGAGTGCTAACGCAATGTAGACATGATCCACCTAATCGTGGCGCTACTGGCCCGTTTTTCGGATTTACTACTCGCCGCAGCCGATTTGCTATATCGGGAGGAGGACTTCTTGCCGGAAGAATATGTTCAAGCACGCCGCCAAGCCTTCCAAGATCGACTGAGACATCGGGCACCGGCACCAGCAGCAGCACCACCACCACAACCACCACCACCAGCAGAGGACAGGCCAATGTGCAACGGCTTGTAGATCTCTCCAACATGGCTCCTGGAAAGGTCCCCCAACCGGGGCCCGCAAAGCTTACCAAGAACTCTGGGCCAGATGAGTGGCTCAAGTGCGCTCTGAATAACCAGTACCTACCAGAGGCAATTATCAAGAAGCTGTGTGAGATGTGCAAGGAGCTACTGATGGAAGGTGAGCTCAATTTGTGTGTAGGACTCACAGAAACTCAGCTCACCTCAAAATCATCAGAGTCTAATATCCAACCCGTATCTACCCCCGTCACGGTCTGTGGTGATCTACACGGCCAATTCTATGATGTCCTCGAACTCTTCCGCGTCGCTGGCGGTATCCCATCCGACGAGCATACCGAACCTTCCCCCGCCCCTACCAACATCATAACCTCAGATGACATTGAACCACCCTCCGAAATCACAGATCCCAAGCTCAAAAAGAGACTCAAGAAGAATTCCTCTCCAGATCGAAGTGATAGTACCGCCAGCAATGTCCTGAGCGACGAAGACATTGACGAAGAAGAAGAGCAGCGCGGCCGCAAAATGACCAGTGGGAACGGAGCCAGTCTCGGTGTAGACAAAGAAGGCAATACCGGCATCCCAGGCAATCAAAACTATATCTTCCTTGGCGACTTTGTCGACCGCGGCTACTTCAGTCTCGAAACCCTCACTCTATTACTCTGTCTAAAAGCCCGGTATCCAGACCGCATCACCCTGGTCCGCGGCAATCACGAATCCCGCCAAATCACCCAAGTCTACGGCTTCTACGAAGAATGCCAACAAAAATACGGCAACGCATCCGTCTGGAAATGCTGCTGCCAAGTCTTTGACTTCCTCGTCCTAGGCGCTGTCATTGACGGCAAAGTTCTATGTGTTCACGGTGGCTTGAGCCCCGAGATAAGGACACTAGATCAAATACGCGTTATCGCCCGCGCTCAAGAGATCCCTCATGAAGGCGCGTTCTGTGATCTCGTATGGAGCGATCCTGAAGACGTCGGAACCTGGGCTATCTCCCCTCGAGGCGCCGGATGGCTGTTTGGGAACAAAGTAGCATCAGAGTTCAATCACGTCAATGGCTTCCAGCTCATCGCTCGTGCCCACCAGCTAGTCAACGAAGGCTACAAGGTCCGCCCCCCTCCCCCTTCCATCCCACTAACCCTCAAGACTCCCATGCTAACGTTCTCCCCCACGACAGTGGCACTTCGACGACAAATCCGTCGTAACGGTCTGGTCCGCCCCAAACTACTGCTACCGCTGCGGCAACGTCGCCTCCATCATGAATCTCGGCGAAGACCTAAATCCGCGTTTCACAATCTTCTCCGCCGTCCCAGATAACCAACGCGCTGTACCTGTCGCTACGGGAAGGAGGACAGAGTATTTCCTATGATGTGTATGGAAGGCTTGTTGTATGCACGGGTGTGATTGTATAAGAGGTTTAAGAGTGTGGTTTTTGCGATTCCCCTGAGCTGCATAGCGGGTGCCGGTTTGGTGGTGGCACAAGAGCCTATGGCTCGAAGCGTGATGGGTGACTTTTTTATTTGTGTTGATAGTCGATGTGTTCGAAGGAGTTTAGATGTATGATATGCAAGCTTGAGATGGTTCCCAATGGAGACTCTATTTATCAATTGGTCGGTACACATTAAACTCAGGTTACAACACTCAAGGCCGGAAAGATAATACATTCTCCCCTACGAAAACTCATCAGACCGTTCTGACCCAATGGACCTATGAAACAAGACCGTAAAGCTCCTTGTAAAGCTCTTCCTTACACTAAAAGCCCATCAAGCCGCAAAAATACGGAAAGCTTGGGCGACCTGATAAGACATGCACGAATAAAGAGGAAAATCGGCCTTCGTATCTGATGACAACCTCATTTCGCGGCCCTTGGAACATTCTAGCTTCGATCCTCTTTCCCTACTGCGTCCATTTCATCTTTCACTGGCCCATGAGTTAGCATACATGTCCATTGGAAGAAATCCAAGGTCACCTACCAAAATCTCATCCATCCCCAAATCATCTCCACCATGTGCCGCCGGCTGAGCGGTTCCGTTCGCCGCAGTATCCATTCCAGTCGCCGCACCGTTCGCATCATTGGCAACAAAGTAATCAGTCATCTCCGCGTCAAGCTGGTCAGCAGTTTTTGGCTTTGCTCGCCCAGCATTACGCCCACGTTTACCACCACGGCCACGTTCACCACGAGAGTCTGTACCATTTCTTACAGGCTTAGCTGCAGCGACTGGCTTTGGTTTGTTCTTAGGTTGACTGCGTCGTATAAGCACGTGACGTGGCCATGGAGAAGTGGTGGGACTTACGCAATACGATCACCGAGACCTTTGACAAGAGCTGGAGGAGGAGCTTTGGAAGCATCGAGGACGACCTCAATCTTATCATATGTTAGTCTATAGAGTCTTACATAGATCCAACAATGGTCCATACCTTCATGGGACGCTTGTCGACTAACAAGCCATTGAGCTTGACGAGGGCCTCGTTGGCGCTGCCGGGCTTGCTAAAAATAATTGTTGCAATGCCACGACTGACACCGTTGGGACCATAGGTGATGATAGCACGCTTGACAGGGCCAACGGATTTTCCGAAATATTCCTATATCAAACAAGTTGGGTACCGAATTAGTCCACTGGTATGCGGTAAACGTAGGAAGCACCTTGAAAGACGAGAGCGAAGAAGTACGACAGAACGGCATTCGAGCCCAGGAAGACGAGGCCTGGCTAAATTCAACCCCCAGAGGTACAAGGTCCATCAAAGAGCACCAGCAAGCGAGCAGTGAGCGTTAGTAAGGTCAGGATAGTACTCCTATTATGGGTCTTCGATACAACCATTGGTCTTCCAGTCCTCGGGTGAGCTCGATGTCCGAGGATACACGGCCACCACCAAAGGTGAATCTTATAGTAGGGTCCTGTCGTGCCTTAAGTAGTAAATCTGCCTAGATCCGCACCGCTGCAGCGATTGTGCAGCTCACACAGAGCCGGCGATTGCCTCCTGTCGGTCATAGGAACATGCAAACGATTGAATGTAAAGACCACAGTATATAGTACTCCTCGTTGCACCCAAAGAAGCAGCCAACGGCACGTAATAGGTCATCCTCAACTATCTTTGAAGGTCCGTCCTCTGTTTGATGGTCGATGCTTAAGAACTTCGTGTGGATAACTGTTGCCTTCCATGGTAGGAACTTGTAGGTTTGGACCAGGTTCGAAGCCAGTACCGCTACCGAAAAAGTGCAGCTTGCTGCTGCGTCAACGCATATTGCGGATGCTTGTGAGGGTCCATGTGGGCTGCTTATTTGCTCTCACTGCTATGCTTGCTGGTGCTCATATGATGCACCTGGACCAAACATGATCAACCTTACTCCAATATACCATCCATATTCCAAGATGTTTTCTCATCATGCCATAGTCTGCACAACAGCTGGTGTAGTCTGTTTGCCAGACGGACGTACATCGCAGCGAAGTATATTGCAAAACTATGCCTTAAGCTCAACTTCACACACTTTGCGTCAGGCTTAGGAAAAGCGAGCTAAAGTTGATGGAAGGAGCGAGAGGAGAGCCACCTCAGATCATCACCACCAACAGACTGGGATGTACAAAGGCGCCTGCTCCACACGGACGATCGAAAAGGGCCGTAGAACGGGCGATAATAGAAGAGCCGGCGACGAAAGTCCAAGACGATGTGGCCTCAATCAACATACCTTAATCTGGACCTCGCTCACATCGGTAGGCTGGATAAAGATATAAGTTACTGCTGCAACTGTAGGAAGACTGGGAAGTTCTTACCATATTGCTCACGATGATCTTGGATTCTCCATTACCGGCAGCTGGCCCACTTGGTACCATAGCTCTTCCAGCTCCTTTGGTGAGCTTCGTGTTCTTCTTGATACCTCCTACGGGTGCTGCGACATGGGCTTTAGCTGGGTTGGGAGCGCGACGGCCTCCTCGACCACGACGAGCAGATGAACGACGGGTGCTGAGAATCTGATCAAGAGACTGATCTAACTTTCCAGACATGCTGAAGTGGTGACTTGGGTGGACTGGATTGTGGATTGATGAGCTTTAGCTGGATAAGCGGCTGCTTGTAAGGCTGCCTCTCTCAGTGGGCCAGAAGGTTGGCGGGAAATAAGAGGGGAGTAGTCTTCAGGTAACAGGGCAGGATTTGGCTTTGGAGTAGTCGTGAGAATAATTGGGGCTGTTGCGCGTGTTGCTGCCTGGTTGGTATTGAAATGTATCAGGTTCAAAGAAGTATTTAAATACAAAGATATGGCGAAAATGAGTCAAAGGACTGTGAAGTTGAGTGATGTTCGATGTGTTGGCGTGAAGTGGTGGTGGTGGTGGTGGTGAATGAATCAGACGTGGTGTTGAAAAGGAAAAAGGGACACCAAAGCCGCAAACGCTTGCGGAAGGCGCACTAGCTTCAAATGAGTATAGCCGGTCCTTGTTCTTGGCATCAACATTACAACGGCGGACCTGAAAATGTTGTGTCTATTTGAGCATTCAACGAAGCAATATGGATTATGCTACTGCTGATATCAAGGAAACAGCAGGCTTTCACTCATGCGTACTACCCTGTCATAATCCGGATCGAAGCTTCTTGTTCGTCCCTCGAGAGCTTCTGTTATCAAACTTGGTATAAATATTAGGTCTTGTAAAGATGTAATAATGCTCCAAGAATTCCAGTTGTCCCTAACATTATTCCCTGCAGAGGTGCGAATAGTAAGGAAGTTGAACATGTATTGTACCAGCCCTTGGCTTGAACGGCTCTCTTAGCTTGTCTAAGATCGATGCTGCAAAGGAGCGGTCTTTAATCTTACCCGGAAAGGTGATTAACGGTCCGAAAGTGCCCACCATAATGTAGCCGCATGTCATGCAAGCGTTGAAAACAATGGTTTTTCTGATGTATGGCGTGTTAGGATACAAAAGAAGTAACTCACATGTCTTCTTCCTTTGGAGCCTTCTGGGGTCCTTGATTCCCGAACGTTGCTGCTTTCAGGCGCAAAAATCGCCTATTTTCTTTTGAGCTTTGGTGGGCATGTTGCTCTGAAAGCCAAGATGGATCCGGATGAACTGTGTCTATTCGAAAATTGGGCAGACAGTCACGGAAGGCTGCGGCGGCGGTTAATCTAGATGTGACAAGAACATTGATATTCAAGGTTCCTAAACATGGAATGGACACGAGCGTGGCAACTCCGAGGCCTCCAATAGGCCAAAAGTTTTCCTTTCAGCTGCCTAGAGAGGGATAACACCTCGTCAAGCCCTTGACCAGTGGATGAGAGGATAAAAGTTAGACCTACCACCGCAATTGCGTTACTTGGACTAAAGGAATCCCACGGTATAATGACATAGTACGACACAATCGCGAGCACCTAACAGATGATGACGGTTGGAATAGCAAGATGGATACCTCCAGACAAATCGCGGAATGTGGTCCGTACTTCGACAGCAATGAAGTCCACCTGCTCACTGTCAGTGTTCTTGCATGCCACGAGTGCACACCGAAGTTAGTGATCTTACGCTGTCCTGTCCGCCGAAAGCCCATAGTCCAGCGTAGAGCGCACTTGTATAATAGCCCATGATCTCCCAGCCACCGAGTGTCGCCCAGTCTACGGTTGAGCCATCGACATCTTTTTCACGGCTCGTGACCCAGTCCTTGGACTTCCAATCATGGCTTGGCCCGTCTTCTTCACTAGTGATATTGAAAGCTGCTACTACGATGGCAGTTGCAACTATCAGGGCAACAGTCGAGATATTTAATGAAGACGAGTGAATGGGTAAGTCCTGCTGACAAGCGACTGTTGCACAGCATGCCACCTCTTCTTAATTCACGATCAATTAATAAAAGAGGCCAGACTCCTTCGACCTCCAGTCTGAATCCTGGAACTACTCCTCCAGCAACAAGCCGTTGTGGACGGAGTAAATATTCTGTTTTAAGCCTGCTGTCGCAAATACTCTTTCCCTATATCGAGATGAAAAGCCAATAAACGAAAAAAGTGATCCAAAGACATAATTGAGTACTTTCATATCAACCATTACAAGGAACGATACACTACAAGACTATTGGAAAGAGGTTTGATAGAGGGACAAGTGGAAGCACTCTGCCGTCCTAGGCTAAACCATTCGAACGAAATGTGAAAACCCTAGTCATACATGCGTCATTTTTCTTATAAGCAATGTTATCCAAAACATATAAATCGCTTTCAACTACCGCCCCAATGTTACAGAGTGCTGCCTTGGAAACTCACTTGACGTAGGTCGAGCCCGTAAGCGGAAGAGGTATATTTTCAGCAAATCACTCCCATAAAAAGCCTCTGCAACAAGGACGGGTCGTTGGGATTGTTAGTACCAAGCCCTGGTTCAATCGATCAGCATGGCGCTCCTTGGCCTTTTGGGGGTAAGGTCCAACAGAACTTACCTTTATAGTAAACATTTCATCCTTAACATCTCCATGCGCTTCTGCACACATGCACTTTCCCTCCTCATCGCAGCCCCTTCCAACATAGCTAGCTTTTTGATAGCAGGACGTGTTACACATATATTCTCACACTGGGGTTGATTGCCACCACCATCGCTATTGAAGAGTTTCTGCCGCAGTAGCGTTTGATAATTCTACGGTTGTTGTAACCTGTGATGACATTAAGGATGCCCCATGAGGTACACCCTATCTTGATAAGGCATTTGACTGTCGTGATAAATGATTTTGTGGTTCGCTACTGATGGTGAAGGCATTAGGGTGGTTAGGATTTGCGGTTGAGTGTGGAGTATGAAGAGGGGGACCGGTCCGACGAGCAAGGAGGGGAAGCATGGTTAATGTGGACCTTTGGAGGTAAAAATTGCTGGAAACGGTTGGCATCTTGCTTGGTACTGTGAGAGATGATCATATGTCAGAAGGAAGAGGGAAGGGCGTGCATGGGAGGTCAAATCCACTGGTAGGAAAACACATGCAGACTTCAAAAAACAGAAGCAATGAAAGCGAAGTTCAACAGATAAGTCGAGCGGAGCTGTATGCACTTCCGGCCCCTAACATGCTTTGCATCCATATCGTACATCTGCTAATAAACTCCATGCTCAGCAAGTCGTCCCCTGGACCGATAGCAGTTGCGAAGATCCCGTCCTAGCGCCTAAACTTCCCGATACCATGCAAGTCGTGAAACACGTATCCAAATTCCTAGAGCAGGTGTCCTCAGCTCTTCAACGCCTCTAGTCTGCCTCTCATCTGTGCCAACGTCGCCTCTTGCTCTTCCAGATCTTCTTCCGGCACAGGCTCTTCATCGACTGGTTTCTCAGCCACCTTCGTCTGGCCGAGCTTGCCTTGCAGTATCTCTCCAAGTACCTTGTCTACCTCTGCCTCGGCCTCATCATCCTCGCCCTCCATCAACTGGTCATCCGGAAGACTGTCTCCTACCATTTCTTCTATTATTCCCGCCTTGACCAGCTCCTGCGATAGCTCTCTCATAGTACCCGTAAGCTCTGGCAATCGTACCAAGCTATTGACGTCCTTCATGATCCCAGTTGAGGCCTTGATGCTGCCCTCAATTTTCCGTACTGAGAATGCTTCATTCACCTGCATTTGCACGCTCTGCAGCTGCGCTTTACTTGTCGCAAGCCTTGAGCCCTGCTTTCGTATCCTAATCATTTCCTTGGCAAACGTCCGAGTTTCTGCCGCTGCTTGTTTGGCTTGGGAGGGATTTTTCTGGCCTCGTTTTGACGCTTGTAATATGTATTGCTTTGTCTTGGAGTCTAAGACTTTTAATAGGGCCATATCACGGTCCAGCTTACGGGTGTTGGAGCGAATCAGGCTATTACATTTTCGCATCTTTTAGAGTCAGCCGCTGTTGCCCTGTAAGTAGCGAAGAGCTGTACCTGAGCCGCTGGATCTGGCTTCCAGAAAACAGCCTTGATAGACTCCATAACGACTACAAAGGTCTACTCTCGGAGGTTGTATGGACGTAACATGATAGGCAACTAAACGCAGCTTTCATGGTAGTGGTGTAAAGTGACGTCTCGGCCTAGGCAAGCGCGGGGAATCTTACGATACAACGAGCCTGGAGCACAATCGTTCATTATTGTAGTGATTGCTCAATTACGCAGGTTCAAAAAAGGAAGAACTGCAGAGATTGTATGCGTAGGAACTTGTATAGTTATGCAGTGTCTGAAGTACTTCTCGTTGTATGTGCCTCCTGGATTTCTACAGCTTCGACGATGTTCCATGCAGCTCTATATCAGCCTTGTGGAATTATAGCGCTAAACGTCCACTCAAATATTTCGAAACTTCAAACACTGAGGTATTCAGCATTACATTTACATCTTGACATTGCTTCGCCTTTGGTCTAATTGACGAAATTCCGACCCTACCATGTCATCCACTACGACGATACCAGAAGGTAGGAGCCCAATCCATACCACCAATCCCCAAGCCAAAACCCAGCATTCAAAGAACACTGCTGAACAACACATCTTCTAGTGCTCTGGGCCCAGCGCTCATCTGCCTCTGAGCCTGAAAAGAATGTTATCTATCTCACCATATCTGCGACCGATGTACCGAAAATTGATGTCGACCTAAAATCGACCAGCCTCACCTTCACCGGCACATCTACTACAAAGAAGACTACATACCACCTTGAACTAGAATTCTGGGGTGAGATTGATGTCGAGAACAGCAAGACGCATCACACGTCAAGCAAGGTTGAGTTTGTATTGCGTAAGAAGGAGATGAAAGAGGAGTACTGGCCTAGACTGCTGAAGGAGAGCAAGAAGGTTCATTTCTTGAAGACAGATTTTGACAAGGTAGGAAAGGAGATTCGCCCTTCTCTATCCTACCCGTACTGATAAATCGGCAGTGGGTTGATGAGGACGAGCAAAACGCTGCGCCCGATGACGCAGACCTAGGCGGTATGGGCGGTATGGGCGGTATGGGAGGCATGCCTGGTATGGAGGGTATGGGCGGCATGGGTGGCATGCCTGGTATGGGTGGCATGGGTGGCATGGGTGGAGATGGAGGCTTCGGTGGTATTGGTAAGTAATTATTGGAATACTTCTGCTACACTAGCTAACACTATCAGACTTCTCAAAGCTCGGTGGAGGAGCTGGCGGCATGCCTGACCTGGGAGACATGGGAGAAGGCGATGAAGACGATGAAGATGAGATGCCAGCCCTCGAAGACGAAGAACCAGCTGCCGAGAAGTCAGAGGCTCCTGCAGGAAAGACCGCAGAAGAGAAGTCAGAGACCGCCCCAGGAAAGGCCGCAGAAGAGAGCGCTCCCGCCAAATCCAAGATCGAGGAAGTCTCGTGAATGTGATTAACGAATTAGGTAGTCAACGAGGGCCGCAGTAAGGAGGAAATGGATGTAGCTATGTCACTAGCACTGTTACGAGGTCATGCATAATAGACACCTATTTAGCGATGTTCGGCAGAAGCGACGCTCGCAGGAAAATTCCACAACCCGCCTTATGTTCTGATTCTGTGACTATGGCTTGTTGTCATCTTGCCAGCTCCATATTGTTCGTTCCTGGGTTCCCCCAGTCAGAGCAACTGTTATATTCGCCTTCTACTTCCTTTCGCTAAGAAAAGAGATACCCTCTGCTTCTTCAAAACACCTTCACCCTTCCGTATTCCCCCCCAGCCAAGCATACGCCTCGAACGAAAAACATTCCCGAGCAACTCGCCACTTACCCAAGCTCCAATCCGACCCACACCAGCAAATCTCCTTTGATACCCTCTCTCATCCTTCCAGCTCGTTCATCCACCTTCTCAAGCCCATATTCCTATCATCTTCTCTCTCTCAGCTCCATGAACAATTCAGCCGATCACCATGGTATCCCCGCCACCATCGTTGTGGAAACCAAAGCACATCCAAAATCTCCCCCCTCTTCCGCACTCTGTACTTCTCGTCTAATCTGTACATAACCCTCTTACCTCCATCTCCCTCCTCTGATTCCCTAATATCAACATCCCCCTATCCCTCTCCCGTTCGTAGCTCACTCCCATCATACCCCTTCCCTTCTAGAAACTTCCACTGCGCTCGATCCTTGCTCCCGCTCGATTCGCTCGCATTGCAGCACAGCGCCCCCCCGGTCTAAAGAAGATAGGCTGCTTCAAATAACGTCAGACGTGGATGCTATCGTCTTGCCAAAAACACAGAGAGTTGCGTGTTTTTATGGCGTATACAACTCGACTATCTATCTAGCCCTTCCCAGGACCTCACTCAGCTCATCCATCTATACCAGTAAATGCAACATCCCCATTCCAACCATCCCCCCCGCGCACTGCAGCCCCCTTCTTTTTCTTAAACCCACGCCCAACCCATGCACTCAGTTCCCTTAACCGAATCTCCAGCACTTTGGGCATAGAAGAACTTTACCATATTTGCCCCTTTCACGGAAACCCCCCGCTCCCAAGATCAAAGAAACCGTGGAAGGTGAACAGCTAGAGACAAACAGCTGAAGATGGAAGCAGAGGGGGGCTCTGTCGCTTTCGTGAGACTGCACCATGGCTCAAAGGTATTGGGACTCGAAAGTCTTCGTAGCCTACAGTCGTCTTGAACGCCGCATTGAATCTAACCGCTCAAAAATATTGATGCAATCACCACCTCCTCCCATCGCTGAAGTCGCCTCCCCTCCGCTCCTTGTCCACCCTCTCGTCAAACTGCTTCTGCGCCTCATCCCGCGCCAACTGCCTCTCCTCCTCCGAGCTTGAAAACGAGAAACTATCCCCCGCCGTAGAACCCTCCTGCTGCTCCTGCTGTGGCCCCCTTACCGGCCTTCTCCCACTTCTTGGGCTGGATGTAGCCCCGCCAGATGCGGTTTCCCGCCGTATGCGTTGCCAGGCGCTCTCGCCCGGGTTTGCGACGCCGGTTCCGCCGGTTGGGCTTGCGTCGTCGTAGTCGTCGTCGAAGCTTCTGGGTTGCCTTTCGACTTTTTCGACGTCGAAGGTGGCTGCTCTGTTTCCTGCGGGATTTCTCCTGGGCTGCTGTCTTACTTCCTGGCTTCGCATCTGCTCATCGCCCATCACGACTCCGTTCCCACTATTCCCGCTCAGTTTCGCTGCCTCATCCCCGTAATCAAAGCCGGCCGCCGTCGGGCTAGCATCGTCAAAGCTCGCCGAAGTGGGACTCGCATCATCCGCCCCAATTGCCCCTCTGTGCTGTTCCCAGAGATCGCTCGCGCTCTTCTCTCCCTGTCCCGTCGCCACCTCCACCGCCCTCTTCTGCCTCTCTTGCCTAGAATTCCCTCCCATCTCCCTTGCCGTCTGCCGTCGAACGGCCTGCATGATGTCCTTTAACCGCTCATCCCGCATTTCGCCTACGACAGCGACCGTCGCCGCATAGCCGTCCACCAGAAGACCGACGATTACGTTGCCGAAGGTCACGTAGAGAGTTGCCCGGAGGATGTTTACGGTTTGTTTTGCTCTGAGCCCCTTCATGACATCCTGTCCCATAATCCGTATCCGTTCTCCATCCCACCAGCCGTCCGATTTCAGCTGGTTGCCCGCAAACGGAAACCGATACTTTTCTTTTGTTTTGTAGTACCTGGCAGCACCACCTATTGTGCCCAGCGGAGGTCCCCAACTGGAAATGGCGAGACTTTTGGCAGTATGATAGGCCATGGCTTCTGACTCTTTGGGGGTGAGTGGGCGGTTCACAGTTTGTGACCTCTGCATAATGCGGGAGCGGATCAGTCGAAGGGTGTAGGCGGAAGTGTAGCCGAAGAAGGCGCCAAGGAAGGGAAGAGGCTTGGGGAGGGTGGAGATGTCGGGGTCGGGATTAGAGTAAGAGTCTGAAGAGGAGGGAGTGTCGTAGGGGTCGGGGGATGAGGTGGGGAAGGCTTCGTCGAGGACCATGATTGTGGAGATGGGAACAATGGGTTGGGGGAAGGTGTACTTGATTGTTGCGGAGAGTGTGCCTCAATTGACCGATGCTCGACGAAAGAAAGCTCTTTCTCTGGTGAATATTATTGCATCATCCTTGCTTTCGTACTTTGGCATGCTTGTAACTCCATTGTATGTATTTCATACCTAGGACAAAGCCTAAGGTATTGTAGGTAAGGTGCGGATGATGGTTGTTGCACAATTCTGTGCAAATGATGTATAAAATTTTATGCAACCCTTCGAGTCAACCAATTGTTCAACTGTCCATATTCTTAGCTTTTCTCGTCAAGCATTACAACTCCATTTCTGACTTTCTCCTGTCCTCGCTTTCCTCCCTTACCTTTTTCCCACCCATTTCTTAGAAACTATTCGCACACACTGTGTTCGAGTAGCAGAGACCTCGGAATGCGAGTTGAACTTCAATCGGCATATCGATTGATGGAACCAAATTCGGGTCTCCTGATGTTGATAGGAGTTGCTGATGACGAAGATCTGGAAAGGGAAGAGAACGCACAGAGGTGTTCAATATGACATTGTAGCTAAGTAATGAAAGCCAAGCTATATAAATAGTAGTAAATGCAAGGTCTCTGTACAATGGAAGGTTTGAATGGCTAGTCCTATACACCTGGTATTTGGTGACCTCGATTTTATGTACAATAGCCATAATTGTGGATCTGATAAACCCAGAACAACCTGCAAGCCTGATGTTTCTCCATCTTATACATATACAGCTGCAGTAGGTACGAAGAACCACAAGAAGCAAGCGTTTATATACCAGGGAGGAAAGCCAGTGGACTATATACTGTCGATATTCCAGATCTGCAACACCAGATGCCACCTGTTCAAGCGGATGAATTTGGCAAGAACCTCCCCTTGTACCAACTCTAAGCATCACAATCAGTGCTCTCGCTTTCCTATCGCGTAGTCGTCCGAGCCGCTGCCATTGAGCATGTTGGTGGCTCCACCTTCTATTGGTGCCTACCAAACAAATTAGTAAACCGCATTGCCAAATGCACGCCTCTTCAACAAGCGAACGGGGAACATACGGTTCTGGTAACGTGACGCATCAGACCCTCCTCGCCATGCTCATGCATGGCATGGCCGCCCGCAATTTTCGCTACGGAATCCCGCATCAGGAACTCATAGTAGCCGGTAGCAAAGATAGTAGCAGGGATGTTGACCAGAATGGCAATCCAGGAGTAATTTAGGTAGGTAAAGGCTTCGCGGCCGAAGAAAATGGCAGCAACGATTCGAGTGCCCAGATCTCTTGCAAGATTAGTCGAGATGGTAATGTCAGCGAATCCCCAGACCATGGCTGCGTATGCAAGACCGATGGCGAAGGGGGCGGCTTGGGGAGACATGAAGGGGTTGGCGGGGTCCAGACAGGCCCAGATGACGATGCCCTTGATCAAAATTAGCTCTTAGTTCACCATGAGATGTTGATAGTACTTACGATGTAGCTGTCGACGAAGAATTCGATCAAGAACAAGTAACCGAGATTCCTAAATGGACAATTAGTGTAAGTCATAACTCCGAATTCGATAGCCGAGCTTACGTCTGGTTTGGGTTGGGGAACGAGCAGAGTATACTGGCAGGACCGCCATTGGCAACCAAAGGCTTGTGTTCTTTAAGCGTGATTGCCTTGAACGCTTGAATCTCTGGCCAATACATTCCCATCAAAAGGATCCCCGCCATGAAGGCCCCAAATATCTGAGAGATGATGTAGTGTGGCACTTTTTTCCATGGGAAGCCTTGCCAAATAGCGAAACAAATCGTTATAGCTGGGTTGAAATGGCCTCCAGATGTGGACGCACAGGTGATGATGGCGAACGCGATACCAATTGCAAACGCCCAGCCAATCTGGAAAAGGCCGCCAAAGGCCGAGGCGCCTATTGGGCTGAGGGCATTGAGGGTGAACGTGGCAATTGCAGCAATGCCAGGGAAGCTATGGAAATCGTCAGTCTACTGGCCTACTGCATATATCTGATATAGGACATACACATAGAAGAATACCCCAGTAGCTTCTGCCATGCACTCTCTCAGCCAGCGCGGTCTACAGCCCAGTTAGCATCAACAAAGGTTTACGCAACAGGCAGTACTCACCTCGAATGCTCGAAGTTGAGTTTTCGCTGCGATACTGGCTTGGGAGGTACAACATGTCTATGGATATGCCTCTGAACTGCATCAGTAGCACCGATTTCCACTACAGACGTTAATTGAAACTCCTGTCAGCAAGTCCAGCTGAAACCTACAGTCATTGGTGGCTAATCGGTTCAGGTGGTGTTCGGATGCCATGGTGGGCTTGGTGGGCTTGGTTGGTCAAGTGTTGCTTTACTCTTTGGCTTTGGAGAAGGGCACACGGGGCAGGCGGGATGGGGGAAGATGCCAGTGTTGAAGTAATATTAAATATATGGAAATGGCCGAGGTAGAGAAAGTGAATATGGTAGATTGGTGATGTCTTTAGCACTTGCTGGCGCTTGAATCTAGCTTGTAAACAGCAAGATAGTCCCACGGGGATCTAGCACGGCAGTCTTTGCGCCGTAGCAGTTTCGGCGTTTAATAACTGGGGTTAAAGATGTCAAGAGATACAGATCACCAGATTGGGTAGCTGCAAGGAATCTCACGACATAGCAAGACCATGAAGAAGAGAACACGTAGAATTGAGAGCAAGCAAATGTAGTATTTCCTAGGAAAGAAAGCTGTATATCACCGTCCTTGTATGCTGTCTGCAAAAGACGATTGTGGGCTACCTACGTAATAATGTGGCAAGAGAGAGAATTCACGGATTCCCCGCACCGTGGGAGCGGGATCTCGTGTGGGGCCTCGGTACTGTCGCATTGTTGGGTTGTAGTCTTGTAGATCGACTCCTGTCCCATTTCCATGCATCTCCATGGTCTTTGATTGGTGTTGTATCGTCGCCTTGTTGATCCCCAAACTTCCCATCCCCCAGGTTGCGGAGTACGCAGGCAGGGGTCGTCGGTGATGCGGCGAGATTAGTGCGGCAAACGCCATTGTGAAAACGGGCTTACAGTAAGTCCTAAATCCGACATCTCGGCCAACCACATTTGCCCTGAAAAGGCTGTCAGATTATAAAGCTTCAAATCAAGCCTTGACATTTAACAGTTAACAGTTCATTGAGCAAGAAAAGATCTCAGTGCTTGACACAGTATCGCACTGTTTGAAGGACGTGAAAGGCTTTCAAGTGGACTGACCTGTGAACCAAGTCGTCAGCTGCTGATCCTATTATCCTTTGTCGAAACAACATCAGAATTTTCCCTCTGTAAGGAACTGCGTTCACTACATCGACTGTAATTTTAGGTCTGCGCTCTGCTTGAACCTCGTAAATCATCGATCCTTACGACCAAAGTAGACTTGATTCCCTAGAACTCAGTAACATTCGACTTTGAACCATCTGTAGTGGACAAAGGAGGATGAGTGTTGATGATATAGTAGTGCCAAAGATATCACCTATAAGAAGCAAACAGAAAACACGCCAGAGCTTACCAAGGTCGATGGACTTCAACGATGTAGACTTGTGAGAGCTGCAGCATTCTGGATTTTGTTTACTAAGGTTCGAGGTTGGACCGTTGTCAAGGTAATCCTAGATCGAAGAACAACTGTCGGACTTGTAGTTGAGGAACTCATGCTTCCAAACTATGATATGTTAGCGAAACCACGTCGAAAATTCGGGCGCCTTGCTTCAAGCCCATATGCCCCCTATCGTAGAGCTTTGCCAATGCATTGTTAATACATAGATCACAAATTTAACAAGGTCGGTATGTACAATGTTTAGGACATCAAACATCGGAGCCTATCCGGTCAGATTGGAAGTTCTGCTCTTTGTATATCCATAGTCTCCTGTAGTGTACCTTTGGATCACTGTCGCGCCAGAGCAAGCCCTGGGAATCTGCAGTCGGGAGAGGAGATCATTTGGCCATCAAAGGCAGAAAGGAAAGGCTCGCTTCGAAGCACTTAACCACTAGAGATCGTTCAGAGATATCCAAAAAACGCACATTCTTTTCGTTGTTCTGGAGATGCGGGGCTTGATCTACATCAGTCCTGCTTGCCTCGCAGACCCCGATACACGTTGGTATATAGCAATGTTTCAATTCAACGTAACTAATTTTAGGCGTGCGAAGATGGCTCCGATCACTTGAAAGACCGTACTTGTTGCTTGAAAATTCAAATAAATTGACAGACGAATGCTTTTCTGCTGCAAAATCATCTCGGGATTATGCTGTATCTTATAGAACCAACTTCCAAAAAGACCTCGGAACTTTTCAGCCCGTTCAGTAATCGAGAAGAAATTACTCGGCCTTATATGTTATCCGTGGCATTGAAGAGATTGGCAAACAGGTTGTTTATGTGATAGATAGCAGTGCATGTATGAAGGACCCCAAACGGATATCTGAATGACACTGCACTGACGTCTCTCGCCTTGCCAATGGATAAGATGGTTACATATGTTTCAAGGACCATGGGGCAAGGCGTCCTAAATCATTAAGCCTGCTGTATGGTGATGATCTTTTCCTATTGATTTCTGAGCTCTCACACCTTCGACTCGATGGGATCATCGCTTTCAAACATCTTTATCTGCGAAGTTCTCCAGCGGAGATACGAGATATATGTCAGTTGTTAGCATTACGGCCATTTCGGCCATCTCGACCGCTTCCTTTGTACAGATGCTTGCTGTGCCTCACACTGGGGGCATGATTTAATCTCCTCCTTGGAACGCCAACCGTACTCTGCCTGTGCGAACATTGACATCAGCTGGATGCGGAGGCGGCTGGGAGTTCCCCAAACACTTGACGAGAGCTGCATATAAAAGCCCGGTATCTGGCCGATCGTACCTCATCGGACATTATTGTCAGATGTTCTACGGCTCCGTAAGGTTTCTCTGCTTGAAGGGATACCTTACCCAGCAGTGCACAAAGGGTTTCAAGGGTTGGGAAGGCCAGAAACTGTGCAGGTGCCAGTAGCCATAACAATTTGAGAATTCCGAGATCCACACCCCGCAATTTTTCATCTTCCCCGCAATATTAAACGCCCTCAAGGCAGCGTTTTGACACCAAAGAGCTCAAGATCTGGTGGACACAGGTACATTCATAGAAGGATATTCGGGTCCAATTCGATAGAGTACCATACTTGCCACAATCCAAATACATAAAGCTTTGTGATTGGAGCACTGAATGCGGGGCAAGGACGAGTGACCACCACTTGGCCAAACATTATCTACCTTACTTACAGCCCTCTCACACCTCAATACTCTCTACCAGACAAGTCTGCGTAAAAGCATTCAGGGTTGGTGGTCTTATTGTCCCGAAGTTTTATTTCTTTTGCCCCTCTTCGCTGAATGTGGGGTAAATCTTGTCGAGTTGGCATTCGACCGAGTAAAATCGTACCGAACGTTGCCTTCATAACCTTCGCTCCCAGCCGTTTGTCGCAAACGGCTTGTCGCCCTCCAATTATTCAGAGCATCTCACCTCTTCACAATCAAAGCCAAGTACCAAACTCAACGTACCCACCTCCAAGAGTTCACACTTCCAGGATTACTTTAACCACAATGGCACCACAGATCCCCGAGAAGCAGTGGGCGCAAGTTATCGAGAAGACAGGTGGGCCCGTCGACTACAAGCAAATCCCGGTCCAGAAGCCAGGACCAGATGAAGTCCTTGTCAACATCAAGTATTCTGGTGTCTGCCACACTGACCTTCACGCCGTCAACGGAGATTGGCCACTAGCTACCAAGCTTCCACTTGTCGGGGGGCATGAAGGTGCTGGTGTGGTAGTGGCTCGCGGTGACCTCGTCAAGGACGTCGAGATTGGTGACCACGCTGGCGTCAAGGTATAGGTATAATCTTGTCTAATAAATCATGGGAGTCGGTACTGACTTGTACGTATAGTGGCTAAATGGCTCCTGCTTGGCCTGTGACTTCTGCCAGACCGGCGATGAGCCACTCTGCACCAAAGCACTTTTGAGTGGCTATACCGTAGACGGGACGTTCCAGCAATACTGTATTGCCAAGGCTGCTCACATCGCAAGGATACCCAAAGACGTGCCTCTCGACGCCATTGCCCCGGTCCTCTGTGCTGGTATCACGGTCTACAAGGGATTGAAGGAATCTGGAGCCCGCCCAGGGCAGACTGTTGCCATTGTGGGTGCTGGGGGAGGTCTTGGTTCCCTTGCCTGCCAATACGCAAAAGCTATGGGTCTCCGGGTTATTGCTGTTGACACTGGTGACGAGAAGAAGGAGATGGTCCACAAGCTTGGTGCGGAAACCTTTGTCGACTTTGCTACATCATCAAACGTAGTCAAGGACGTGCAAGCTGCTACCGAGGATGGCACTGGACCCCATGCTGTGATTTTAGTCGCTGTTAATGAGAAGCCATTCCAGCAGGCAGCTGAGGTATGTTCAAACTTCCACGCGGTTGGGTCTTTGCTAACTTTCGAACAGTACGTCCGACCCCGCGGTACAGTGATTGCTATTGGTCTGCCAGCCGGTGCCTACCTCCGTGCCCCCGTCTTCGAGACCGTTATTGGTATGAAGACCATCAAGGGGTCCTATGTGGGAAACCGCAAGGACACCAGCGAGGCCATTGATTTCTTCCGCCGCGGTCTCATCAACTGTCCCTTTAAGACTATAGGAATGAGCGAGCTCCAAAAGGTGTACGATTTGATGCACGAGGGCAAGATTGCGGGCCGATATGTTGTGGACACCAGCAAATAGATGACCGGGTTATCGGTCCCTGCGGTTCTGAGAAAGATTGGCTGGTCGCTGTATTCGTGCTAAGATAGTTCAACCTTTTTCAAGTTCACAGAGCGCCAAGTAAATCACGTCCAACATGAAAGTCTAAGCTGCCCATGTCTTACACTGTTCTGCGGTAAGGTACGGTCTGGGGGTGAGGTGTTCGTTGGTATGCTCTAAACTGGGGATACATAGCTTGAAAAAACTTATTCTAGTGTGCCAAGATTTTGTGGCACATTGACATGAACTTGGATTTACGGTGCAGCTCACAGAGAACGCTTTGAGATCTTCCACTACGTTTCTGTGGGAAACAGATGTGCAATTGAGCATGGCAGGACCAAGTTGTAGGCTGGATATCTTGCCAACATTCATATCAAGCATTCAAAGGCACATATGAGCAGTGGTAAATGTAGTTTAATCGGTATAGCATACATGACACTAGTTGTCTGGACCTTTAGGTCGTTCCCGAAAAATAAATCCAACATTCTAAGTCCAGCACATGCAAGCCTGTCAGACCTCCATCAACACCCACCCAGCTCAGCCGACCGAAGCCAGACACCGAGGAACAGGGTTGAGATCATCACCACTCTCTCCCCCGAACCTCCTCAGCGTCACCCGAAGGCTCCACTGAATCAGTAAGAGGGTGTTTCTGCGAGAGTATAAAGGTTTCACTCTTGGGCATCGAGGATATAACAGTCATCAGCCAGGTTGGAGATTCTGTGGCTCTGGTAAGGAGCTCAGAGGAGGACGTTTACTATAGAATTGATCCTATGCTGTTGGTGGGTAAGTATGTGTTAGTAGAGACATTCTGCAACAAATTAGACGTGGGGTTTCTTACAAGTAAAGTCGACTAAAAGAGAAAGGAATAGGTGCGGAGGTTTTCGTTATTAATGACCCTGACCTGAGTGCAGGGTAACAGTGGTGGTGGGTTCTCGCTTAGATTTTTCCAACAAATTTAGTCCTCACCCCCTTCGGTGATGGCATCAATACTCCGTACTCCAGGACTTATCACTTCTTACCGTAATAGCAACGATGATTGTATTCTACTGTATATCTGTGGTCAGAGTTCGGCACAAATACAAGAACATCCCCTTGCACAGTATCCAGCAATAGGAAAGTAGAGTGTCACTAAGGCCTGAATTCTCTCCAAGTCAATGTTTAATAAAACACAGACAGTGTTGAACATCAGCACGGGCACTATCTCTTATTCTCTTTCTAGGTACCTAGATGACGAACATTGATTTCCTGAGAACATAGCATGTTGTTGTATTTCTCCATGTCCTCCTCTCGAAATGGTCATAGGCACGATAATTCCATATGGGATGAATCCATTCATAAAAGGGCTGCACATGGCAGAGGATTGCGAGTATCATCTTGATCTACGAGTATGTGTGCTATCAACGTCATGTTAAAAATGCTTTTTGCTCAAGGGGCCATACTCGGCTCCTCGCTGAGCCTTTTCCGGCTGAATCTTCGAGTTGTTGGCCGTGCCCTGTCTTGTTACTATGTCCTAGTCCACTCCTACTCATCATGAGCATTTGATTTCTTCTGTATGCCTTGGTTTGGTACCACGTCGTTTATATAAGATACTATGAATATGCGCTTCGCCATATTTCCCAATGCCACTTTCCCTTTCGGGCGGCTTTTTTAGATAATCCAGGAGGACGAGGGAAAAGGTAAACCTTTCATGCAAGCGGGTAACGCAATCCGTTGACGTGAAGAGAACAGCCTCCGCTACGAACATGGCCCGCGGGTCGCGTACTGCGTCTCACATTGTCCGACGCCAGGACACGAGAGCGCTTGTATCAAGGAACCACCGACTACGCCCAATCGTGGGGCCTACATTTTCCCAAGTCTATTTCCCGCAAGGTATGTACAAGGCAAGCAATACCCTTTTCACCCCGTCCATCCTTGTTCAAGCGTATACATTTAACCATCCTCACCCTCGACCCCCAGCCATGTTTTCCCTGCCAGCCTCTCTCCTTCTTTCCCAATTCCTTATCATTCCCCCCACCGTTGCCCTCATTCTCCCTCCCTCTCAAGCTCTCGACATTCCAGCCTCCTCCCCAGCCCCAATCCCGCCCACCTTCCCCACCGCCTTTAGACCCTCTGCCGTCTTCAAGACAAACACCACCTCTCCGCCCTCCGAAAATGTTGTCTTCCACTGCGACGCCCAATACGGCCACAATCTCGGGTTCGCAAGCTGCCAGGATGCACTGAACCAGATTCATTGGCGGAGAGACTCACGCACGCTGGGCTTTGGACTGAGAGGAACGGGACAAGACTACGACGTCTTGCTGCCGTATCGAGCAATAAGCTGTAGGTTCTCCCCATTACCCGATGCTATTTATGTGTTGTAGATCTCGGAACTTGATGACAAACGCGATCGGTAGTGGATGGCCTCTGTGCCCTCGACGTGGTCTTGGCCCCTCAGTCGACTGTCCCAGAAGACCATGCCACCGGCACATTTATCGGAACTGATATTGCACTGCTGCTGGCGAAGTGCGTTGTCATGACGCCCTCAAAGCTTGGGGGCATCGCGACGGGTAGAGGTAATCTATCTCCATTCCTTCCAATATATTGTTTGCTCATTTCGATCCCCTCTTTTAGGTAAACCAAAGCGATGAATCTGCTTTAGACAAGGACAAGCACGCTGATTTTGCCTTTCATCGTACATCAGGAACTCTCGGTAATCTAGCCTTGATCATACGATCACATAATCCAGCCGTAACGTGCAAGATTCCCCCTCCTGGCACCGTGCCAATAAGGGACGCTTGTCATAATATGATGGGTCGTATCCCGTCATCACCCAATGCGTTTCTGGTATTCGGGAATCGAGGACAGCCGGGGGTAGATGTTGGGTTGCCGCTCGTATTTTTCGATAGTGAGTGCTCACTCTTAGTTGTCGTTTATACTGCTTTTTCAAAAGGCGAACAAAGGATGCTCGCTCATTCTGTTGGCTATTTCCAGACCTTCGCCAATGTTACGCCTCCATCATCACCACTGCGGGCGCCGATACTAGTACCTGGGGAGAGGTCTGGAATACTGTGGTTGATATTGTAGGAATGTGCATCAGGCTTGGGATGCATGGAGAGGCAAAGTTTGGTGCGTGTGTGTGGGGTTTTGCATGGATTTGGAGGCTAATGTGTGCGTTTCGGTTGTAGGGTTGTATAGTTTGCTGAGTATGACGATGTCTGGTCCGAGTCCAGTAAAGGGGTATGTTAGCCCGGGGAATGGAGACGTCAACCCTGTGATTGGGAATATCACTACAGCTTAATGCTACGGCGCAACACTAGACCTTTGGCGCAGGCAGAGCCTCATATCTAAACGGCGAACTAGGGAGAGACGCGGAGTCAGATGCGAATACAGTTTGCCATCTTTCAACCCCCACAAAAAGGTAGCAGAATAAGAGCCAATTCCTCTAACCCCATCCTTGGGATAATTCTTAGCATGGCGGAGATGAGCCTCGAGTAGTCAATGAAAAGGTACAACAAGCATAGCACCTTTACTCGAAGAAACACTCACATCTACTCAATGCCACACTCTCATCTCTGTCCCCATACATCTCCGCAACAACAAAACACGACCGTCATCAAAATTCTACAAGCATCGCACAGCTTTCTCAAAGCTTTCCCAATCGGTCCACCCCGAGCGTATTGATAAGGTTTAAGGGAAGGGGAATATTATCCCAACACACACTCTCATTCAAGACCAAAGTAATCACCACCTCAATTTCCCCCCCTAAACAGCCTGCTTAAGCGCATGCTCGATCCTCCGTGTTTGTTCGACTTCCCAAAAAAATCCGATGAGGTGGGTTTTTGGGGTGATATGGGTACAGTAGTTGGTCGTGGCGGTGATGGCGTAATGACGATGTGAAAGGTAAGGTAAGGCAGGAGTTGGCGGGGGGAGTGGAGGTTTCGAAGTATAAGTGAATATGGGGTGGGGGGGATGTAGGTGGATGTATGGAACTGTTTTTAGGGGAGAGGGGGACGGGGTTTTGAGTGGGAGGGTGGCTGGTTGGAGGTTTTTTGGGGGGGGGGATGGTCGTTTGAGATGGGAGTTATCTAGCTCATTTGATCTTAGGTAAGATGGTTAATCTTTACAAACACCGATGGATGATTCTATGAGAGCTTGATATAGGAACGGGAGGGGAGGTTGAGAAGGAGAAGGAGAATCGGGGAGGGCAAGGTAGGGCAATGAAGAGATTGTTGGGGTTAGGTTGGGTTGATATAGCTTAAACAGATAGAGAGCGAATGGTAGGAGAAATTGAGGAGAGTTGAAGGATTATATGGGGTAAAGAGGTAGGATTCAGCTGAAGAAAAAAGTTAACAGGTTTTTCTAATTGGAAGAACGTCTACCTGATGGTATTCTCTAGCACACACCTTTGTTCGAGTCGAAGTGTTCCTAGCTAGATAATGACTAGGTGGAATGGTCGATTCGTGATACAATGACTTGGGTCGTTATTCTTACCCGGGAATCTTATATTCAGCGTCCTTACGGGGCGATACAGTCGATTGTATCCGGATGAATATTGATGGTTCATGGCTACAGTCACAGTATTGAAAAAATGGAAGGCAGAACGTAGCGGAACTTCTGGTTGCTAAAAGAGAAGACTTCGAGGGGTGAGTCCTTTATGTAGAAAGCACACCGAGAGGAGGCTGGATAGGTGAATGAACTATAGTGGTTAATGATGACGAGCTTGCTGTGCGCTGTAGGCCATTCACGCGGAATGATAGACTTGAGGCAGGACGTCGGATAGAAAGCCTGGGGCCTGTAAGCAGGCCATGTGAACAAACTTAGCAGTCATTGCCACATAAACGCGAGAAGACGTAAAACCATTTTGTCTCTCGTCGCTTTTTATTGCCGAAGCCATGGTGCTGCCCCACAATCAACGGCAACCTGAGACAGTCTCTGTGGTAGAGCTGTCGTCGCCTGTATCACCTTCAATCCCATTGCTAGATTCTGCCCGTGTTGGTCTAACCGTGCAATTTGAGGCTGAGGAGGGAAGGCTGCATTCCGTGAACCCCATTTGCCTTGGAATTGCCTCAAACAAACGGCTTGATACCGAGACTTTTGCGGCTCGTCGTTGTCCACTGATCTTACACTACGGCACACCATGAGGTTGTGCAGAGACTCCAGCACCCGCCAGGAGAAAGAGAAATATGGCGCTTGTAAGCCGCGCCTTACTGACTCTGCCTGCGCCAGGCAACTACTCCGGCGGTGGAATATGTTTCAATGAGCTGAGTGGGTAGCATAGTACTCGGATGTGGATAAGCCCTGTGAATATCACACTTCAGCGTCTAGCAAAGCAAAGTGATGGAGTTCCAGTAAACGCTGGGAACCGGTCGTGGGCTGTGATAGCCTAGCTAGATCAAGCATGATGACATACATGATTGTGGTGCGGCTCCCAGCGGCAAGAAAGCTTGAAAGGCAGTGTGACGGTCGATGCTTTACCTTATTGTTGATACCCACAGTGATGGCAGAGATAACGTAAGTGGTGTTTGTGGTGTGGTGAGTGATGAACTGTGATAGTGGCAACCCCCAACGCCACGGCCTTCTTCCCCGAAGATGATGGGGGACAGAAGAGAAGGTGTGGTTACACTGCTGTCGCTCAATATTAACAATGTCTTGATTCGGAGTTTAGTACCGTGATAAGGGAAGCCCCCGTTATTCGCTATGGGTGATTGCGTTTGCATGCGCCCGCAACGGTACCCAGTGGGTGTACGGAATAAAGCAGCGGCAGCATCCAATAAGAGGCTTACCAGGGATATATTTTGCTTGATCTGTACGGATGTGATGACCGTTGTTGAGAGCGTGACGAGAACCAAAAGAGGAAAGCCACGGCGATTGTACGCCCTCAAAGTCGCCAACCAATTCTCTGAAACACACAAAGTTACACAACAAAATGGTGTGATGACGCTGGAGTCTAGATTCGAGTTGCGTATTACCCGACGAAGAGGCAAAGGTGACATGACTTGCATTACTGGATGTAAGCGCCTTGAAGCAATGTATCAGCTGTCCTGCGCCCACAGTCCTCAAGGGCGGGGGTGCTCGCTCGAATTGATGCTCGATGGCTTACTGTGGGGTAAGCAAGCAAGCAAGCAAGCGGTGCATGTGTGGTACCTTATTAACACTAGGTCCTGCGATGCAAGATGGTGTGCATGGAGTATTAAATATTAGTAGTATTGGCTGAAAATGAAATACTGTAGCTGGGGCGGCAAGAGCTGGGCTTCATATGGGAGGATCGGGAATATCCCAGGAATCCAACTGATGCGAAGGGAAGAGGGACTGCTAAAAGAATGCGAGAAGGATGTGGGACGGGTAGGTTAGTGGTTACTGCTTCTTAAAGCATCTAGGCGGCCCGGACGTTCCTGATACTGGGGCTGGATATATCAGCTGCAGGCACAGCAGGGCTGAGAGGGTCGAGATACGAGGTAGAGAATAAGGCATCTTGCAGTCATTGGAGGAGGGAATTATACATCGAAACCGTATCAATTGTGGATATGTATTATATGGATGGTGGTAAGGCAACCATTCATCTGACAGACCTCCATGGGTATAGATAGTATTACAAGTAAGATTCGAAGAAAGACACAAAGATAAATCGACTTTTCTAGACCCGTGACTCCCGTGAACCAAGTAGAGCTCTCCAGCCAAGCATGCCACCCTCGCTCGAACAACTCACAGGGTAATGATAATGCTGAAATCCTCCCAGAACCTGGATGTGAATCCCCGTAGTGTAGTGGTACAAGTATCGCCCCAGAAAATGCTTCAATGGTCCAAGGCCTCCAATAGATATGAAACAAGACACCAGTATCGCAGCAATGGTATAAAGCGCCCGATCATGCGTTGGCCAATAACCAAACCGAGAACATGGAAATGACCTCCCGAATGACTCAACGCAGTGATGCTTCCAATGAACGTAAGACTCCTAGGCAGCCGAAGGTCGCCTCAAAATATCCTCGCAGTTCGCGTCGAACCGCAGGTTCCATAGCCTGATACTTTGCATCAGACTTTCCGTGTTCTCCAGTTCCCTGTCACGACCAAATATCGAATCGACAAACTCGCAGCCACTGTTCTTTCCCATCTTCACCGTCCCCTTGCTGCCTTCTCTCTTGGCAGCTTTCCACATGAACTCTTCACATGCCTTAAGGAGCTTCTTGAAACGACCCCACAGCCTATCACCGCTTTCAAGGAAGTCCTCCACCATTTCCTGATTGTCGACCGCTCGTATCCGAGGCAAGCATTCGTCAGCTCTCTTCATCTTCCCCGCTAGCTTGATCAAGAGCAGCCAGAGATCGCCAGCAACCTCTGACATCGGTGTTGCGGCGCCATGATGGAAGACGGTCCAGTCATAGATCCATTTGCCCAGCGAATTGGCATCGAACACGCTGCCAAGCAACAAGATCGGTGACTCCGTTGGATCCCAGTTCTTGATCGAGTACCCAGCTGGTATGCCGGCCTTCGCCGCGTCCGCTGCGGTTGCCTCGGGCGGTGGCGGTGGCTTTGCTGCTTTCTTTGTTGTAGGCTTGATATTGGTTGACTGAGAAGAGCGGCGAGCGCGTGATCTTTGTGGTTGTGAGTCAGAGGGTTCGGCGTATCGCGATTCCTGGTTGAAAAAGAAGTTGGCATTAGCGCTGGCAGACTTCTTCGTTTTGTGGCTTGATCGTGCCTTGGGCTTGATGTACGTATACGTAGGCAAATCTTCTGCTTCGTCAGACGTATCGATGATGATGCGCTGTGTCGGCGATTGCATGGACGCGTGGTGTTGGGTGTTGCCACCGCCACGATGGTCGTGGATTGGAAACCGGCGAGCTTTCCCTTTGTCGCGGCCAAATTCACTCACATGGTACTGGTATGCCGGCGGCGACGCGTATTGCGCTGGTAGAGAAGCATAGTAGCTTGGTGATGGGTAGCCTGCGGGTGAATGCCATCCCGCTGGTCCTGTGTAACTATCTTTGCGTGAGTGCCGTTTCGTAGTAGTGTTACGCGATATCGGCGATGTTGGGGACGGTTTATGTTGCGGTCTGTAATAAGCATAGCCTTCATGTGAGGGCGAGCTCGAGGGTGAGGTTGTTCCTGATGTCGTATATTCGAAATGGCGAACATATTCCACTGGAGGAGTTCCGTAGTGATACATGTCGTATAATCGTAAGCATTGAAGGATATCGCAGGTTATGTACAAGCACTGTGACGTTCTTTTTCTCGATGCGGACAAAGAATGTCAACAGTTAGGTAGGCGGTCGCCTTCTGTCGTGGAGCGTCGTTGTGTCGAAAGAGGAGCGAGGGAGGAGAACTTTGACTGTCTCTCGACATATGGTCGGTCGGGTTGGACTGATTGATTTGTAATGTCCCCGTGAATGGATCTATTGAGATCCAAATGTTGCTTTGTACAAGAGAGTCCTGTATGTAATGTTGGTGAACAATATAATTCCTAATGGGAAGAGAAAGGAGAATGGCTGGGGAATATGTATCTAGGGGATGTACGAGTGCTTCACTAAGCATTACATAGCGCGGTATTGTAATATACTGTCCGCCTTCTTCCAACAAGGGAGAACCAATCAAGAACCTTCACTCAGCCATACAAGGGGGATTATTATCAGCGCACACAACTAGAATTACAGGGTGTGGCTCTCTACAGTTCTAATCCTTCCAGTTGGAAAAGCAATGATAAAAAGGAGTCATGCCTGCACTGTTGGAGTTCGTATTCTCTCTTGCAAGGAAAACTCTAACGGTTGCAATTTCATTTGTCTCTTGTGGAAATTAGGCACTTTGAGGCTCCCCGCGAAACTTTGGAGGATTCCTTGGGCCGCTACCAAGTGTATGGCGGCCCTATCTGGAAGTGCCTAATTGCGACAACCTATCAAAGCGATATATAATCGCTATGGTAGGAAGCGATAAAAGGCTTTGGAATTCCAGGTGCTCTATGTTTGTGTCTTGGGCTTCCATTCACACACACCCTTCATGCGAAGCTGCCAGTATTTTCCAGAATATATTACAGATCGCGGTCTGTCAGCGATGCGCATCAACACCATTTCTTTCACCGGCACAAAGCATGTCAGCATCGTCGTGAGTTACTATATATACCAAAGGCTGAGTCCTCTATATGCGTCTATCTCCTAAGCCATGCGGTCTGGAGAAGGACTTGATGATAAAGAAGGACTACGATATGCTGGCCCGATCGCATGGAAAAACCTAATGGTATGCCTAGGTCACTGTTGTACCAGCTCCCACTTGAGTCATTTATGATACCGACCGGATGGTCGTCCCTCATATCTGATGGATACCGGCGACAGTCGGTCTTGTGTTCACTACCAAACGGATAGGATGTTTTGTATTATTCCCTGGATACTGTGGTTGGGTTCCTTTTTTCCCAAGGAAGAAAGGATTCTCTTCGCATGCGATGCAGGGTGCCCGAATCTTTGGCATGGGCACACGCTATGGCCTTGAAGTGCCCTTCCTGCTCTATCTAAGCATGGTATGTCTGTTTGAACATCAGGATAGTCTTAATCGCGACATTGCTCGCCGGTGCTAGTTGCGGAGAATTTTACGTCTATGAAGCTATTTTTTTGGAGCTGTCCAACGCATCAAGAGTAGCTGAATGCGATATTAGAAAGTCTCGTGGTATTGGTCCTTATTGTTAGCCTCTCTCTCACCGCGATGTTCTCTCTCTACATCTCTAGGGAACCAGCGTACGATTGGCTCTTAATAAAAACATAAGGCCTCGCTGGATGCTGCCTATGCACGCCAAATCCAAATCACAACGCCAGCGTCCAGTTCCACGAAGCCCACCATGCGCCCCGTCCCCATAGATCTACGGAATGAAACTCCCAAACGCCGGAATGTATTGCGATTGGTGGGCTTTAAGTTGGGGTGGTCGTCAAAGCGGCCAACTGCAGGCAGATTAGGAAATCCCTGCTGCACCCGGGATGATCACTTCCATGCGACATCTAAAAGCGCCACTTACCCGAAGGCGGTCAGGCTTGGGGAAGTTGGGAATGTTGGCATAATATTAATGCATCACTGCAACCCTGGAAACTGTTCGAACAGTACCGTACCATAATCATCAATATTACGAATGTTTTATGAATGAACTGGAGTCTGTGTGTCTGCTAAGGCATCGAGAACGATTAAGATGCTTTTCCTTAGGCTTCTCTGCGTTGGACTGCCATTAAGATATACGGGGGCCCAGAAGCAGCATACGGATGTACTAGTATGAGCAAGAACCCCAAGCGACCCGTGTGCAGGATATGCATCGCGAATAATTTCAGTCTGACGTTTGTGGGGTCCTGCAATCCTCGCCTGTGCATTTACGGTAGGGTTTGGAATCCCTGCGGCGGATCCATGTTCTGTCTTCATTATGCTATATCAGATACATGGTACTACTACTGTTTCGATCCTGCGCATGAGTTTGAAGGAGATGTTTGTCTCTGATCTCTGGCTGTGAGCCTATGACGATCCCGTTTAAAACCTTTTCGCTGATAGTCTCAAGTCTTCTTGCCCGATCCCTTTTAAATGGATTAATCTTTCTATGGAGTATACCTAGGAGAGGCGATAAATCTGTTGATATTATGTATATTAGAATCTAGAAACAAGTCCGCATCGGCTTGTATCGAAAAGATCATACATATAAACGAGTAAAAGTGGGGTTGGGACTCTGCATGTAGATGTCGACAATGACTGGTCTGTAAGATTCCCAGCTGTTATATATTTGAAGACACGATGAGACAGCCAAACACCATGTTAACGATACTCTTAAAGCCTTCGGCTTATTGCTTTACACTCGGAAAATTGTATTCACATCCACTGCAGAGTGGCTGCATGATTTCTTCAAGTAAAAAGGAGGCAGCAGCAGCAGTGCAGGTAGCCGACATGTTTAATATTACTCGCTCTTTTGATCGAATTGCATATTGAGCAAGGGGTGAGTGATGCTGAGAGAGCTGTGCGATATCCAGAAGAGAGATGTTCAGTATCCAATAAAATGAGAATCTATCTCTACTCGATAGATATGTCCTGAATGCGTGAAAGTGAACCTAGTTTTGGTCATTGTTGCAGTATTTTTGTGGTTTTGGAATCAAAAAATTAATTAGAGTTATTATATCAAATAAGGCCGTTTTTTATTGGCTGTCATGGTCATAACTCAAGAAGACGCCCGTATCCCACCACACCCATCCTACCCAAAATTCGAAGGACAAGGTGCCCAGTTCGAACCCGACGGTAGTCATCAACTCGTGCGGGTAACCCGCGAAGATTGTTGGCTCTAAGCAATGAATATGACCCTTGAGGGAAGCAATTCTGCAGAGACATTTTCACCGTCGGGTGGCGGTACTGGATTACATCTGCTTTCGCTATGGGATGTGTGGGTGGGCTGGTGTGTCGACTTTTTGGAGGGTTTTAATAGAATATGATTGTTTTTTTATTGAAGGTAGTTCTATGCGATTTTGGGATTAGGGGCATTGTCGTGCTCTTCTTTGATGATCTACTTTGCGGGTTTCAAACGCGGCATGAACATTTCAATGATACTTGCTGACGCAGGCTTTCACCTGCGAAATTAACTGGTACATCGTACGATATGCTCTGTCCAATTGTCACTTCTTGCTTCTCGCTCATCAAAGCTTTTTCGTTCCTTGAATTTCGAAGATACTCTTTACGGGCTGCATGATCCCCCGGTAAACGTTACCCCTTCTGCCTTGACAGCTGTGTACTGTTGGGTAATTAGATGATTATATAGGTATGTGACCGCCATATCTTGAGCTATGGCCGCTCATACCCTCAACTAAGTACTGGTCTGCGTGTCTCCGCTAATGTTCTCTGTTGTTCGCTGTACTCTCCCAACTACAGCAGTTTGGTATCGATTGCTACTCCACGAGCATAACAGCCTAGGGGGCTCCGACCCCATCGCGATAATTCGCTTGGACTGGTATAGAGACGCCAGCTGCTCGTCGAGTATGGATATCCATTTCAGTCTCGTATACAGTATCTCTTCATATGCCACCAGGCCCAGTGGAGTCCAGCATAGAACTTATATGACGGTTCCCAAAAGCTTACACTCGCACCGTCCAGTACACAGAGGTGCGAAGAAGCAAGGGAAATGATTAGATATTAACCTACTAGTACTTCAATGACAGAACTCGGGCCTTGGATACTCCCAAACCATCTGCTCAAGGAACCCGTTTTTGGTACAGATTGAACAGACGATCGATTTTTCGCTCATCGATTTGTTGTTTACGAGATTGATTATTACGCTTCCTACATCTTCCCGAAGCAGTTCCATACCCCCGAAGCCACTCCAGATGCCAATATCTTTTGCCATACGTGAAATGCCACTGAGTTATTTTAGGTCGACTTATCGAGGAATCTGATGGAATCATCACGACTACTACTGAGGGATACGACAGTAATATCGCTAGGAGACCAGGAACATACTACTAGCAGGACCCTTTGGCGGGCTTCGAAATACTACATCAATCGAACCGAACGACTTTTCCCGCGCAAGCCCCTACATCAACGCCCTTGACTCGTACTCCTTGCCTTCTTCTGCGTTCTTAGTAATTCTCTAACCCTGCTGTTTCTCTTCATCCTTTCCGCCCTCTTTGATGTTATTCTGCTCGCTACGCTTCCGCTCAACCTCCTGTATAATAAGTCTTTCCTTTAGCACCCTTATCCTGTCGTCCACAACAGCTGCCCTTTGCACAAATGGATCTAATTTTCTATCAGAAAGACGTCGATTGCATTGCCGTTACGAAATCTTGAAAGATTACCTGTGTAAATCGTTCATCTGTTCAAAGACTTGTTTAGCTTCAGCGATCTCTGCCAATAACTCGTCATTGAGCTCATCATCGCGACTGGTGGCCTGATCACCGTGATTGAAGTTTGTCATAATTGTGCTTGTAATTTTTGTTAAGAATATGTCGAACTGAAAAGGTATGATTGTTATCAGCAATTGTTATGAGATAAGAGGAATGACTGATAGGGACAGGAATTGGACATATCAACCACACCATGACCTATTATATACTCGTCGACCATCTAATCGTGAAGCTCTACTAGAATTTCACAGGTCATGTCAAGAATTCCGCGTCATAGCTGAATCGAGCAAACGAACATAACCAAACCCTCCGATGGCGTCGGACAAGCAAGTCTAACAAACTGGCCTTGCCGCGTTAATCAGATAAATACGAGATATATTTCCAGTCACGAGGTTGTTCTCTGCTTTATGTCTTGTCTGCCGAAGATTAGTTGTATTCTCTACGTAACAGCCAAACTTCTATTCATCCACTACTTCATGCCAACTTGATGCCACCACACCGTATGCAGAACGTTTTACCTGACGTGAGCTGCTGCTGGGAAGTCCACGCCGCCCACGAATGTTCTAGCTCTCAGCTCTCTTAACGTATCAACCACCAAAACAGCATCCAGCTTCAGTTGGTTCAATTGGCTGCTCAGAAAAAATATCAGGCAAACATCAGACATTTTCTATCGCATGCACTGGGATATTTACCGTTGTAATTCGACTATTCTACTGCTCAAAAAGACATCAGTCATCACATTGGTACACACGCCGGAATAGCTACCCTTCGAAATCTTTTAGCGACTCGTTGACCAGGTCAGCTGCTCCCAGTACCCTTGTCATCAATTCGCTGTCGAGCTTGTCGATTTGAATTTTGGCCCGACTATTGCTTCTGGACATTAGTAGATTTCCTTTCTAAGCTCAGCACGAGCTCTGGCTCGGAATCTGCTGTCGGATTCTTTCACGGCTTTCTCTGGAAGCTTTTTGACGATGATAAGGTGTGAGAAGGGCTAGATTAAACCAGGACTAAATCTGTAAAGCAATGAAGACACGAAGCTCTTAATGTATATTTTGATCGTTCAATCATCAAGGTTCGTATATTGGGAGACGTCAAGTTAAGAGTTCTACATCATAGTCATGTCTTGCAAACAATACAAGGAAACCCCTTCTGTCCACATTGAGGGTAACACCCTAACGAATCTAGCTTGACACGTCCGCTGAACGGCTACAGCAGATCTCACTTGCCACCATGAGCCGAGATAACAGCATCGTACTAGAAGCAGGAGAGTAGGAGCGTCATCCAAAACACAGCAATTTTCAATCAACAGAATCATTAAACTGCGACTGGCCAATTCGCAAGAAGACTTCTGAGCAACCTCACAAGCTATAAAAAAAAATCAAGAAAGAACCTCATGCAAACAGCAGAACCGAAAATCTCAACTACGATCAGCGAACAAACTTTCCCTATCCTCAAAAACCACCACCTCATCCGTCACCAGCAAAACCACCACTTTGTTCATCACCAGCAAATCTTCAAGCATTTCCTCCAAACACATCTCAGAATCCGCAGCCCTAACCCCAATCATCCGTGAAAAGCCAAAAAGCATTTCGACATGGCTCATGCATTACGTCGTCTGAGAAGAGTCAACTCACCTATCATTCCACCCAACGGGGACCGAACTAGAAATATTTTGGTTGGAACAATCATGGCCTTTGAGAAAAAAATCCAAATGGACGTTCTTCCAATTGGAAAACCCTTTGACTTTTTCCCTTCGCTTTGGGATAATTCTCAGCTAGGTATGCTAAGCTGTGATAGCCAGATTCGTTAAGCTAGTTTGAATCTAGCTGCCAAAAAAGAAAAATGCTTGGGATACAACTCTCATCCTTTCTGCCATCTTCCAGTCAGCACCGTTATTTCCAACGAACGATCGATCAGCTTAATTTCAAACAGGAGTCCCAATCAAGTAACCCTCCTTTCTCAGACTTGCATCGTGCCCCAGGACCATCAACACCAACTCCTCCGCTATCCTGATTTATTCCTCTCCCACCCCAAAACCAAAACGTACATCCCCTTCGCTCAAAATCCTCCTTCCCCGTCTTTACCCCCTTCTATCTTTCTTCTATTTCTTCACTGTCACTTCCTGCTCTTCCTTACATCCTACTCCCTTCTACCCCTCTCTCTCAACAATCACACCCGACTCGCCTTTCACCCTCCCTATCCTCTCATTCGAATTCGATCCACAACCCGCACAACCCATAATCTAACCCGTCGACGGATGATAAGCTTGGGAGAGCCGTCGACTTCGTGAGTCAGCGCCTGTATTGACTGGGGTCGGGAAAAAGAAAGGTGGAGAAGCAAAAATGAGAAGAAGAAGGCGGGTTTGGCACGAGAGTGGGGTCCCAACCGATAAACCCGAAAGTCAAGGTAGATGTAACTTTTTCATATCACACAACCCCCCCCCCTCTCGGGCACAGAGCGCAATAACAACAAAAGCGTCTTCAGAAACACGGTCTTGACACCTCCTCACTCAGCGCTGAGAATCCATCGCTTACGCTTCTACTTACGCTCGATGATCTATTCGATAAAAAAAAAATGGAAAGAGGGGGTGGAGTAGGTAGGCATTGCGGAAAGCGTACTGGATGATGTGTCGTGAAAAGAAAAGGGGGTCATTGAGTGCGGAAAATTTTAGGCAAAGGGAACCAAGGGGGGGCTACTGATACTGTAGGCTTTTGAGTCTTAGAATGGATATGATTTTTCGTTGGCCGGCGATATGCATCTCCACTTCACTTCAACCCCCGTACCACTTATCTTACCTTACCTTTCCTTACCTTACCTTTCCTTTCCTTACCTTACCTTACCTTACCTTACCTTACCTTACCTTACCTTACCTACCTTACCTTACCTTACCTTACCTTACCTTCCCCCTTTCCTCTTTTCCTCCTTTCCCCCTTACCCTTCCCCCTTTCCTCTTTTCCTCCTTTCCCCCTTACCCTTCCCCCTTACCCTTCCCACTCAGCCGCCCTCTCCCATCCCCGTCCCCCCCCCTACTCTTTTTCTCATCTCCCCCCCCCCCCCCTTTCCCACACACCCCTTCATCTCCCATCTCCCACCTACCCTCCCTCTCCTCCCACTTTCCCACAAACCCCCTTATCTCCCACCCCTCCCCACCCCTCATCTCCCCCCCTTCCCACCCGTCAAAAAAAAAAAAGAAAAGAGAAAAAGAGAAAAAGCCAAAAAAGCCAAAAAACTCTCAAACTAGCTCCCGAAACCTACGAGATTTACGAAACGTGGGAGTACAGATGTGATGTGATGGAGATGGAAGATGGAAGATGTACTGGCTCGTAAACAGAGCAGAGCAGAGCAGTTGCGTGCGGGGTGTGGGGTGGTTTGAGGTGTGGGATTTGGCCGGGTTGGGTTATGGAATACAGTAGAGGGATGGGGAATTGGAGCTATGTACAGTATGTATGTCAAATAGGAGATGAAAATGGGGAAAGTAGGAAAAGGAAGGAAGGTAGTTTATTGGATGAGTTGGAGGGAGAGCAAGACTGGCTTCAAAGGGTTCGTATTTATTTGCAAGAGCGTATTCCTATCGACACAGATACAGATTATTCACAATCCAACCACCAAAGTAAACCCATCCGCC
>JAABUU010001019.1_pt1 | contig 52333 bp, 50 predicted proteins | sample 5559301 | NCBI WGS metagenome assembly JAABUU01 (sample SAMN10711884, study PRJNA513360) | rock metagenome | isolation source: Antarctica rocks | place: Antarctica: Victoria Land, Richard Nunatak white
GTCGACTGAGGAAGAAAGTGTTTTCGAGTTTTTTGGGAGGTTATATAGACCCTCGCTTAGTAGTGCCAAGCCGCAAAATTTTCGCGGTCCAAGCTCCACGGCAGGGTAAGGTAAACAATGTGAGCTGAGCCGAGTTTAAGCAGGGATTTGTGCGCGCAGTTATGCAAGCCATCAACTCGACGCCCGACGTCACTATCTCGAGTTCATGACAACAGAGCCCCGAACCTACCGCAACGTGGGGTTGGCATTGAAGCAACGTACGAGTATCTGGGTAACGGTACCATTGCTAACTAAGGACTGTCAATAAATGGAGCTTTCTACATAACCCTTCACTCTTCATCATCTCATAGAGAGCTCACCATGGTGCTCGACGATGGCACAACGACCCCTTCCGACTTCACCTCCGACTACACCCCCGACTCTGACGCCGACCCCTACAGCACCATCACCTCCCCCGATGAATTCATCGCCATGAGACTGCCCTCCCCACCCCCGATCCTTGGCCCTCTGTTTGGCTACACAAACGCCTACTGCACCAGAGTCATCAACACGCGGATCCGAGCCTCCGCCCAAATCCTCGGCCGCCCCACGACACAAGACGAAGCCACAGCGCTAGCCTACTGGAGTGCCAAAATGCTCTCCTATGCCGCATGGGGCCGCCCTCTTGGTATGGCGGCCGGTCTCTACCAATGCTACCGTACGGCCGCCACCTACCGCTTCCCGTTCATGCAGCCCAAGCCCGACAAGTTCAACCCGAATCTGTTCAGTTTCCTCAAGTTCCAGCTGCAGGGCAGACAGGCGCAGATCATGTGGCATGCGCTGCGTGCCAGCATCTACGGGGCGTTCGGCATGTGGACGGGGGGTCTGTTGGTCGGTACCTATGCGGCGACCGTAGCAGCCGTGGGGGAGCGACAGGATCCGAGGTTGCAGAACCTCATCAGGGTGATACAGGATAAGGTGCGGGAAACGCTGCCCGCTTCATCTCCGGGCGGGTCTGGCAAGCAACGGCAGGGTCAGAGGGGCGATCCGACAGGCCAGGGGGCCAGGAGCGCGGGTGAGTTATGGGAAAACCACAGAAATGCCATCGGAACTGACGATGCTGCTCCAGCGAGGGCGACCGGCACATACGAAGATGACGCGAGTCCCAGCTCCGGCGATGCGTACGATCCCTACGGTTCGAGCACCGCGGCAGAGCAAGGCGGAAGCTTGGCCATGAGCGAAGGAAACGTGCTCACGGACCGAGAAATGAGAAAGCGAGAAGCCCGACAGCGGCCGAACCCGAGATCGGGCCCGACCGAAACCACAGCCTCGACGTTCCGCATCGAGAAAGTCGAGCGCCAACCTCGGAGTTTCGACGACGACGATGCAAGCCCAACAGGCGGCGAAGGTTCCTTCATGGAATCGGGTTATGACTCCGATGCCGGCTCGTCGAATACTGGCAGTGCGTGGGACCGGATTCGTCAGCAGTCGTCTTCGGCGACGAGCGCGGGAAGAGTAGCTAGAGGGAATAGGCGGGGGATGCAGACGCAGGAGGACAGTTTTGCCTTTTCGGCGACGGAACAGGAGAGGCAGCTGGCAAAGGATGAGGCTCAGAGGGCTTTCGACGAGAGGGTTGAAAAGGAAAGGAGGGGTGGTGAATTTTAGGAATCGTGTAATTTGATATGGCGGATGAAAGACTTATTTTGCCCGTTGCTGCTGCCTCGTCAGGAGTCCTAGCGATCTGCTTGAATGACATTTCGTTTCCTGCATAGACTGTGTTCCACCCTCAGAATCTTCTCCGGCCATTCTGACTGCGCCCTCAACCACACCACACCCGTCTCCTCCCACAACTAGATCGACCATGCACATGCTCAAACGAAAGACAGACCGACACCAAAACCTCAACGGACAACAGCAGCCTCAGCGCCCCATCTCTCCATCTATCCATGCACGCACGCACAAACCCACCTCGTCCCTCCCTCTCACTCCTCTCCATCTCTCCCTCCCTCCCCTCCCCTCTCCAACCCAACCGCAACACACCAACAAGACCCGACCACAGCACCCTCATCACCTTCTCTACCCACTAAAGGAACAACCCGGAGCCTCCGTCCTTCCTCTCGACCGTAAAGCCGTTCATCCCCTTCACTCACCTTGTCCTACTGACCCCCTTTCCCTCTCCCGGACCCGTTCCCGTTCACCATACCGGTCCAGTTTCCCAGCGCGTACCAGCGCGTACCAGCCGTACCGTACCGTACCAGCAAGCCATAGCACCTCGCCGTACCGACGAACGAACGAACGAGCGAACGACAGCGGACGGAAAGGAACGCCTGACTGACTGACTGGCTGACACGTTGGGAATGAAGGGAGGTAGGTTTTGGGTGGGCGGGGCTTGAGGTGTGGTGAGGGGATGGGGGGTGAGGTGCGGTGATTGGAGGTGTGGTGGGGTGCTGTGGGGTGAGGTGCGTTGGGGTATTGAGACCGGTGGTGTGAGGGAGGAGGAGGACGGGTGGGGCGACGGCGGCGGCGGTGATTAGCGAATGGATGGTGATCAGGGGATCGCGGGTATGGCATGGGCATGGCATGTAATGATGTGGGGTTTGCCTCGGTGATGACGGGGTCGGGGGACGGAGGGAGGTGGGCCGCATTGTTGTCCCGATATGTTGAAATCGCAGGACTCGGATGGACAGACGGACAGACGAATGGATGGATGGATGATTCACGATTGGCGACGGGACACGCAGGTTCCATGGCGGCCCACAACGCACAGCTCACAGCTCACAGCTCGCAGCTCGCAAATCTTCGCTTTCCTAAGGTAGATAGATACATATCCCTAACACGGCCAAGGGCAGGATGAAGCAGCAAGAAACCAAACAAACGCCATCGCTGGTGCAAAGATCCGACCCAGACTCGAAGCTATGAAGTGGAGGCGTGAAATGCGGAAAGGAAAGGAGCCAATCGCGGTGTCGCGTTGCGGACCAACACTTTTGATGATGGGAGATGTGAAGGTGAGATTGAGAATGCAAATGTCGTCATAAAGTCATTAATAATCTTAAACGAACAAGAACGAGGAGGTCATAGGGATGATAGATAAGCAGGGCTTTGCTTGGTTGCTTTTGTGTGCGAGATGACGAATAACGATCAATCCACTGTGCAAGGAAAACCCGAAATCCCTATCCGAGACTGTTGAGACATACGCCTCACAAACACTGAACATGGCTATCGGTTGCCGGACAGAGATCTGACGTTTCTAAAAGTACAACGGTGGCAAACTCTCATACGGCGAAGGCGTGCTCGCAACCGTGCCTATCGGGGGCGATTTGGCGTTATGACGGCCTCGACTGGTGCTTCGCATGCGTTCGCTTATACTCTTCATTTTGGTGCTGATATTCTCGTTGACGCTGCGACCTCGACGGTGACTGGGGGATGTCTGAAAGCTGGGTAGAACCTCGCACTCGTCCACGGTGGCTGGGACGTCGACGACAGGCGTACCGCTTCTTGATTGGCCTTCGATGCAGATGTTGATGACGCCGACACCGCTGCCGCTGCTCACGGAACTGGAATGGGCGTGATTGGGGAGAAACACGTTCGGTGCGGGCGGAGGCGGAGGAGGTACCTGCGGCGACAAATGCTGGAGTTCTGGCAGCAGTGGAGGTGCTTGCGGTGCCGTCTCTAATGTCTCTTCTATGCTGACTGTTATAGGTGCTCCGTATGCGAGACCTCCTGGCGGAGCTTCACTAGCCATCATTCTTCGACGGTCGTTGCCAGGCGATTTGTTCCGCCGTCTACTGCTCGGGGGAAGCGTCCGCTGGAAAGCAGGATGCATGGGCAGCCCGGCGGGGAGAGGTTGGTAACCAGGAGAGACAGCCGAACGCTGCTCTGGGATCGGAGCGGATATAGAGCGTGGGGGAGGGCGGAAATTCTGTCTAAGGTAATAATCCTCAGCTTGAAGGACAGCACCGTCTGGTATGGGAGGAACTGCCGGTATGGAATGTTGATCGTTTGGACCCATACTCGTATACCTCGGATGGCGCATTGCTTTTGGCGTCGTTGGAAGACCAAATGGCACGTTGACGATGTGGGAGTTGGAATTGGGCTTCGCATTTTCAGTAAACTCTGGAGATCCTGCCAGATCCATCACCACTGGCTGTCCGTTGCTGGCAGATCCCCAAGAGGTCGGCTTCTCGTACTCGGTGCGAGAGCGGCGACCCATAGCAGGTCTGTCGTTAGTCAACTCGGCAGGATGTGGAATGACTGGTGTGTATGATCGGCTAGCAAGGGATATCCGACGAGCTTCTAATTCTCGGGCGGCCATCTCTTTCTTCAAGTTTCGTTCGGATTTAGTAACGTCCATGTCACTAGGTGTTTCTCCCATCGTCTGCTGATCGGTTTCTTTTCGCCTTCTGTTGTCTGCTGATTGTTCGCCGGAAAGACGTTGGAAACTATCAGCTCTGTCTCTTGCCTTCCGACTCAGTGATCTATCTTGCGGTCGCCTTCGATCAGGAGATTGTTCGCGGCGAGCAGTCGTGCCTCGTTCGTTTGGCCTTCTGCTCGAGCTTCTCTGGCGAGACCTTAGTCGTTGGCGATTAGCGGTTGACGTCTTCAAGCTACTCTCATCGTCTTCGCTCTTTTCCCAGAATTTTGCGTGAGGTGACATCGGCATTGGTGACGTAGGTGAACGCAAGCCGAATTCATCAGGCTTTGCTCTACTTCGGGCGCGACCGCCCTTCTCCGACCGGCCATCAGGGCTTCCTCTTCGACTAGCGTTTCTACTTCCACCTTTTGTTTCGTATCTCTCTCTCGTTCGAGTGGTCATGTGACGTTCCGAAGACTCATTGCGAGCAGTCCGCCGCGAGTGGTCAGAGTGTTTCGGTTCTCCCCGCGTCTTAGAACTACCATGCCGCGGACGACTTCTGCTACGGTCGCCTTTCACTCCAATCTCGGGCGATGAGACCCTATAGTATTTCTCATCGTTCGTGCTGTCCGTATTAACGGTGTACTTTTGAAGGTCATCCGGAGACATCGGTACAGGAGAAGAGGGTGAACGCTTGGCTGGTGGGATATATCGGTAATCAGCCCGCCCACGATCTTGTGAAGGGTCTCGATGCCTGTGCTTGCTCCGCGCACGACCGGTATAGTCGGACTCAGAGCCCAAACCACGTTCACGACTCTCCTGACGGCGCCGGCTGTCCCCACGCTGCTTCCGTGAATGGAAATTGGCCTCTTCTAGACTGCTGATGTACTGGTCAATACTTCGACCCCCATAGAGAGGGCTTTTGATTGATTTCTGACTATCGCCGGTAAGAGGCGGGCTTCGTGCATCATCCCGTGCCTTAAGGCTTTCCGATAAGCTGATACCGGTACGTAAGGATGAGAGCGTATTGGATCTTCGATGTCCCGAACGTGCAGAGCTTAACCCACTTGCCGACGAAGGGTAATCTCCAGTGATGATAGATTCCATTGGTGGCCACTGAATCTGAAGCCCATCAGGCTTGCGATCACGGGATCCATTGCGACTGCGAGATTCCACCTTCAAAGCTGTGAAGGTACCCTGCGCGGGAGATGGCAGATGCTGCAGTTTCAATGCTGTAGTCGGGACCGCCGTCATTGGAGTCTGCTTCGGAGTTTCCTTTCCAGGTTCATATCTTGCGGAGCTTAACAACAAAATCGGTTGTTCCTCCTGGTCACCATCAGCAACCTTTTGTTCCTGTGCGTGCGCTGCCAAGCGCTGATCTTTCTCCTTGTCGGATCCGGAATCAACAGGTGTAGGGAGCGGGTCTGGGACGCCATAAGGCTGAGGCGTCGTGACGTCAATAGGTGTCTCCCCAATTGAGGGAAGGCGACTTCTCACCCATCCACCAGGGGTCATCGTCTTTGCTGAGAGGGTACTATTTCCTATACGGCCCCTCAAAGGCCCACCAGGCGTTCCGCCAGGTGTTACCGCCGACTCTGCAATTGGCGTGACACCTGGAGCGTTGGTGGGCGTGCGATCATCGGAAATCAATCCCGGAAATTTGAAATGATCAGTGGCTGACGCCCCGAACGAGGTGACCAGCTTCAGAGCCGAGTTCTTTGCAGTCATACGATTTGGGCCACTCGGTTTCATGCTCGGCGGGGACAGTGGTGGACTGAGGATTCGTGGTACATTTTGCGCTTGCCGTGCAAAAGTAGTCGCGCTTTGTGCCGCTGGTGAAGTCCACGGCTCTGGCGTGTCTACGCCAGTGCAGGAAAAGCACCGGATAGCAAGCTGCTGCTGAGAATTGGCCACGACAAACTCACCCCATCTCCGTACCAGATGTGATTGTCGCTGCCAGTCGGAGGGGTAGACCAGGCATGTGAGAAGGATGGCCTCCATGAAGTAGTTGCGCGAAACGTAGACTTCCACGGCGTCGTTGTGATCGCCAAGTCCGAGAAGAATCGTGACCGACGCGTGGACATCGCCTTTCGCCAGCAGTCGCTGTACAAATGCTTGCCCTACTTTCTTCGTGGAAGCTTGCCCACCAATTTGACTGAGCGCGAGTAACATCCAATCCGATGAACTCATTGCATTGGACCCATCCATTGAGACCATCATGTCCGCGTTGACATCACCCAGCCACTTCGAAAGTAGTACGAAGCTGGGCGATCCAGGAGCATGATGGCATAGTTCGTCGTGGATGAGGTCTCCAATATCATGGTCCCAGCCGAAGACTACGCTGAGCATCTGTCTCCGCAGGTCGTCAGGTGTAAGATGGTCTTGATCGAGCGCTTGTGGTTGCTTGAAAGGTACATCACTCAATCGCGCTCGCGTATACGGGAAGAGATCGACCGGAGCGTTGCCCTGGTCAGGACTATTGAGTACTTCTTGCCGCAACCGTGAGCCCTTCCTCCGAGAGCGATGCTGCGACGATGCTATTGAAGATGCTATCGATGAAGATATTGACGATCCCGACGGCCGAGCCATCGAAGGACCACTGAGCATGCTCGCTCGGCTTGATGCAACAGATGTGCCATACGAGAATGTAGTTCCGCTGCTGAGTGCCTTCGAGCTTACCGATCGGTTTGAGCTATGAGGATCAAAGCCACTAGATGCGTACGAGCTGAGAGAGCCGTTTCTACTTCGACCGGTCGATGAAACCGGACTGGATGCTTCAACTCGGTTTTGACGTGCTGTTTCAATGGCGTTCATCTCGTATGTCGTCCTTTGAATAGGCGACATAGGGATGCTTTCCCCCTCACTCTCCGATTCTGGCCGTAAGGGCATGAAGGGCGCGGTAGTCATATTGGTGAGCATCGATTGCTGTTTCTGCACTCCGACATCCGCCGGATGTGTTGGGAGTGGTAATGTAGGGGGAAGTTGTACGTTTGCGACCAGTGTCGGTGGACACAGGTCATATTGTTGTGCGGTATGGTTAGGCCCAAGGGTGAACAATGTCGCGGTGGGCCCGTAGCTGGCCAGTGCCCTCACACCACCAATGGTTTGTACGGTTTCGTAGCTGACGGTCTTTGTCCTCACATCCCATGCCCAAGTCTCCCTATGTGACGTGCAGGTTAAATTAGACAATCATCCACTTATCGTAGATCCCTGATCGTGCAGGGCTACCGAGGCAGGGGTCCACGTACCCTTCGGAATACTGGACAATCTTTCCGTTCTTCGACCACGCCAGCCAGTTCGGACCGGGCTGATAGTTTTCAGACCTTTTCAGGACTCGGATCACCTTGGGGCTATCAGAAGTAGGAGGTTTGCCGACGCTCCAAACCCTAAGGTCTCCATCCGAACACTGTGTGGCCAACATGTCTGACTTTTGTTTCGATGAAGACGCATGCCAAGCCAAGGAGACTATGGGCGATGGTGCACGTGCTGTTGTTAAAGTATGTAGTATCGTGAAGGAGGGTTGAAGGGCTGCGATCAGAATGGAACCGTTCATATACCTGCAACTGGTTTTAGCGTAATCCAAGCAGATCCTGTAATAGATGCGTACCCAACTGCATACGACCGGCAATCGGATGCTGGGGCAATAGCGGTGATGGGATCAAAGATTGTTCTCGCAGATATATGTTCTGATGTGGAGGGCTCAAAGAGGATGATGTTGCCCTGCCCGTTTCCTACAGCCCCGTAAGCTTAGTAGATCAAAATGCCGAAAATCCTTGCTTACCAAAGGCAACGTTGCCGTTCCTCATCCACGCCGCAACTAGTATCTGCTCGTAAGATGCGAACCGGGCAATTTCGTCACCGGTGAAGAGATCCCAGACAATCGCCGTTTGCCCGGCGTCATAGCTAACAACCAAACGTCCAGCACCTTGCTCACTGACATTGTCCACCGAGATCAACAAGATCTGCTGTTGATGTCGCTCAAATATCCGATCGATGGCCAAAGTATCGTGGTGTAGGCACACGATCGAAGGACCCTGAGCGTAGAGGAAAGTGGACGCCGTCGCGGCGCATGGCTCGAAGTCGCTCCCGGTCTCCATCGCCCGAACCCTGACCGGCGACGGCGACCTCAACGAGGGCCGCGATCCCTGAGAGGTGGAGCGATGCCTCGCCAACTGTCCGGCCGACATTTCGATCTGAAGCCGAATTGCTGTGAGCCGGTCAGTCAATCGGTCGAGGATCGCATTGGCGTTGCGATAACAGAGCAGGAGAAAAAATGTCAACTCACCGTACCGTTTCGCTTGATAGCCTACCTGCAGATGCAGGAGGCAGAGTTTCTGCTATGTCAGATTCGGTACAACGTCGGGTACGGAATATGTGTTCTGGTAGCTTCGTCTGAAACAGAAGAGGGAAGGTCCACACTTCGCGGCTAACGACAGTCTACCATATGCACGATGGCGCCCTGGGAAGAAAATGGGATGGGAGGGTGTGTGGGACAAAGATGGAGGGTAGGGGCAGCTCCTTTGCGATAGAAAGGGTGACGAAGCAGGAGAAAAGGCTAGAGTAGTGCTGAGAAGAGGGAGATAATATTCTGGCCGTGGCAGTCAGAGAGCGATCCGAGACCTCCGAGCATTGGATGACACCCATTAGCACCCAAAGAGGTCAGCGAAAGGAACGTTGGCGCTTCGGGGCTGGTTGTGTGCAAGCTCTTCCGATGAATCGGCCCCTAATGCAGAAGGGTTCTGATCTGCAATTCCGGGGTCCAGAGCAGCGACAGGACTCACGGTCAGGTATGCGCGCGTAATAGTCAATGTTCGACTGAGAGCATTTCTGAAGTTCACCATCCCGCCTGGAGCGAACGACTGGTGGGATTGGGGAGAGGCACCATAGCTGAAAAAAGCCACATGGCGGGCATAGTGGTAGCTTCGCATGGACCTGACATAGCATAGCATGGCATGGCATGCGGTGCACCGAATGGTGTGTCTGTATCCGTACGTGTACGTACCCTTTCCTGGTAGTTAGAAGTCACAGAGATAATGTTCTTGACTGACCTTGTACTCCGTATGGGTCGGATTTGAAGGTACGGTAATATTGTACTCCATACGAAGTCGTCCACACTTAATGGATCAGATGGGCGGGAATGATGAGTGCTAGACATGGATCATGACGGCGATTGTGATAGTGGCCGCTCTCCCAGGTCGCTGACGGCCCGAGATTGGACAACCCGTTAGGGCGCTTCTGCAGCGTGCATATGCCGTTTCTTTTCGATCCGCCAATCAGTCGACATATCACCACTTCCCTTCAGTCCCCTTCAGGGTCTGCTCACCACCATCACATCTCGAGTCGCTTGTATCGGTATTATTTTTCTTCTCTGTCTCTTCTTTCTCTGTCTCTCGTTCCGCGGTGAAAAGGCCCAACAGGGCGCTTGTTTGAGATCTCATGACTGCAGAGGATAACAACTCTCTCGCAGTGGCTCAGCAAGAGCAACGAGTGATAGAAGCGCTCAACAGCCTTTACCCAGGACCGGGCTGTGCTCTTAGAAGTCGGAAAGACTTGCAGAAGGCTGCACGAGTTTTGGGTCGGTTCCCGTCACGTTGCTTGGGAATTGCACCGCTTGACTCTGTACGAACATGTCTGTATGTTACTGTCCGGTACCGTACCTTGCACCACCCTGAGGAGCTGCAGGGCGAACGGGCATTCGATTGCTCATCGTGCACAGAACTCGTATTTATTGATACTCGGACAACCGTCGTACAACTTACAGCTGACTGGGGAGAATAATAATAATAATACCCATAAAGGTATCAGTCAACTTTGGATGATTTCCAACAGGCCGTTGTTACACGACAGGACCGTTTGAGCCTTTTTCTTGTGGTGGTCAACCCATGATCACAAGTACTAGTTATCTCCTCAGAACCAACCTCCCAATAACAGAGACGACGACGATAATGATACTATTACTGGCATTCCCAGAATATTGGTAGTATACCTTGAGATTAATACTAGCTGAGAAATCAGTAACTTCATCATTGATATTGCGCACTTGCGCATCTGTAGTTGAGTTCACGATCACAACCATGGTTCAGCGTAAAGAGTGTCTATCATTACCAACAGACTTTCCTCTACCCTCCTTCCCCGGCCCTGCACGCCATTGATCGCGTCTGGCACCTGCATGTACATAAGGTAAGTTACTAAATACCTATATTCAGCCATTAAGCACTTGCGCATCGAAATATTAATCCCGCCCGCTTCGGTCGAGTCTGTGAGCCAGGGAGTCTGTGCTCTGCCCGACCATGGATACCAGGTAAGGAAAAGTATGTATCGAGTATCGCAACTTTCTTGGACGCTCTCGGGAGAGCCGTCGTCTGCAGAACTGACCCCTTTTCCTCGATAACTCATCACCAAGTATTATCAAGTATCATGATTGCGATCACGAAGGAGATTGACTGGGAACAAGTGAATCATATTATTCAGTAATAATTAAATAACAACCCCTTTTCACACTTAGAATTTTCATATCCCATTCGAGCGAATGACACTGCACGACCCCGTCTGACTTTTGCGCTGTCAAGATGGCGGTAAAGTTACCCCCTCTTCTCCCGCCTAAACGCCCGAAATGTTTAGCATTGGATGTTAAGAAATTATATATCACCAAAGTAAATATTTTAGCTGATGAAAATCTCATTTTTTCACCATGCTATGGCCTCGACATTCTCGCGTGGAGATTTGCTCGTGGTTCTTTCTCCCAGATCCTGACTTAGGCGCCGACACTAACAATCCTTCAACCATGGCCCGCTTACCTTCCATGTGATCCCCAACCAAAGCCACCGACATAACGCGCTATGGAGCGCTCATCGCCCATGGGCCGAAGCCAACTCATCCTCTGAGTGCTCGATGAAAGGGTAGAACTCCACGACCAACCGTATATGTAGGTTCCCAACAACGCCAGTCACTATCACAGCGTAGGAGTCGCCGGCCAGCGTCAAGCGTACACATCCTCTAAACCATCACGTCCTCCATTGTCGAATGGAACCGTGCACACACGAGTTCTTCCTATGAGTCTTCCATACACAGTATGAAGACGATCCAATGTCTGCAGTCGCTTGTCCGGCGCCAGCTTGACTAGCGACTACTCGAGTGCGAGACGTGGTGATGTTTCTCCAGGCTTCCGCAATCGACGGCTGTGGGACTCGTGCTACCAGCTCCGCGGTAAACGGGCGAGACATGGCCGACCCGACCGGGAAACTATGATCGAAGAGTCGTGTGACTCAACGGAGACTCGCTATGCTTGGTGATATCAGCATCGCTGACGATCATCGAGGGAACCGACCACAGCCAGAGTGACTCACCAATCTGCAATCTATCACGCATCGTCCAAGCCCTTCCCAACCTCTCACTCTGGACCTTCAACGATCGGCGTCATGGCCTTGGCACCCCACCTCTGCTTCCGTGAGCTCCGCCTCCGCTTCCTCTGGGACAGATCTTGGCCCTGCGGCGCGTACAGCGGCGGCAGTGGCGTGGGCTCGGGAAGCACGGCTCTGCCATCGCGGCCCGTTGCGTGACGTGCCTGCGAGTAAGCCGCGTCGGGGTGCGAGCGGTCGACGGGTTCGAAGACGCTCGGGAACAGGTCGTCGTCGGAAATGAAGGCGCTGGGTTCGTCGTCGGGCGAGTGCGCGAGCGAGGAGCGGTTCGGCCAGGAGGGAAAGGCGCAGACCGGACTGCCGGCGCCGAGGGACGGTCGGCGCGGGAAGAGGTCGAGGAGGGAGTTGGCGGGTGATGGGGGTGGTGCGGCGGGGGAGGTGGAGATGGGGGAGGGCGGTGAGGTGCTGATGTACATGGTGATGGTGATGATAGTAGCAGTAGTTGCAATAACAATAACAAGAAGAGCAACGACAACAGCAGTAGTCGAGATGACAGTACGGTGATATATATCTATCGCTGAATCCTGAACCCTCAAATAAAAAAGAAGCCAGAATCCAGAAATTCAACCCCCCGAGAAAGGCACCGAATATAAATCTAGAAGCCCAGAGCCCCAGGCCATGCCCCCGTGTCGCACCCCCACTACCCCATAATAAGACGCAGTCATCAACCATCAGTCATCAGTCCTCGATCACCAGTCACCAATGGAAATCCACCCCCAAACATCCCATCATCCAATCATCCAATCATCCAATCGTCGCATCTGGAGTAGTCATGATCTTCTTTCAGGCTTTCAGGCGGTGAAGTGACCGCCTCGAACAGATCGCCGAATAGGAATAGGATTTGTCTCCGACCAGCACGGCGTGCAGGCTGGACGGTACTAAAAGGGGACTAACTAACGGCCCGGCCGGGACGGAGACCAGACGAGACGAGGCGAGATGCGACGGCGATGGAGAATGGGCGGTGACTGGGAACGTACAGTAACTACGAATCGTACTTGTACGGAGACATCTATGTTGATTACATGGCGGCCGTGTTTACTTCGTATTGATCGAGAAATCATTCCATACTTCGTGTCAACACTTACCATGGTTTCTGGCATCATAAGCCAGAAGAAATCTGACTAAGGTAAGCCTCACAACTCAGGCATCGCATTGCATCTCATCCCATCCCATCACATCTCAGCCCATCTCATCCCATCGCATCTCGAGCCATCTCATCCCAGCTTCCAGCCCTGATACAATCCTATACCACCACAGTTCTTGATACGTGTCCTCAACCCGATAAAATCAAACAATACCACAACACCACCGTACTTATACTAAGGTAAGCTTCCCACCGCCCTAACGTTACCTTCCAAAATCGCGACCGCCCTCCCCGCCGGACCGGTAAGCCCATCCCCGGAGCGAGTGGGCGCCCAAGTCGCCCAACATCTTCCAACATCCAACGGAAACGGACCGAGCTGAGCGAACGGAACGGGGCGGCGCTCCGATCGTTTGGGGCTTTAGGCTCTCTTTACGTACTGTACGAATGTACGGAGTATGTGTGCGATGGATCAAGGAGGATTTCGATCCCAGGGACTTGTTATATACTTTTTGTTCCGTTTGGGTTCGTTCTGCCCGCTGCGGGCCGGTGGTAGTGTGGGTGGTTGAGCTTCGTGAGGTAAGGAAGTGGGATGCGGCGTGGGCGTGGGCGTGGGGGCTACATCCATGCTTGCTCACTTGAGAGGGCCTCGTGTTGAAAGGCTTGGGATGAAGCCCTGTGGGGGTCTAGGGATCTGCGGTTGTTGCAGAGGGAAGGGGGAGTGGAGAGAATACAGATACTGTAGTTACAGGCGGCTGATCTCTTGTCGTTGCCGATGGATGCCTGACGGGGGGTTGGGGATGCCTGCTGGTGACGAGGACGCTTGATGATATTCGACCCTGTGTTCGAATTGTTGAGCCACATGTTGCTGTAGCCTGTAAGTCGATCTCTAAAGTCTCTTATGTTCTAGACACTGTTATTTCAGGTAGACGTGGCGGATGCCAGGCGTGCATGCGTAAGCCAGTGGCCACGGGGGGAACCCAGGCATTTCCAGATATCAACGATATTATGGAGGGGTCTGGATTCCTTGCTCGTCGGTTCGGTGGTGCCACGATAAAGTCTCCGACACCGGCATCAAAGTCGGGCATGCTATGTAGTTAGAGTGCTGGAAATCTAGAAAGCTCAAGGTCTTAAGATCAGGCCAACACTAACTATCTACATAATTGGAACTACGATCTATAATCATTAAAGCTGGAAAAGAAATGGCAGGGTGGATAAGGAGAGCGTGGCGTGTTCTCTATATATGCAATTAAAGGCGAAAAAGTGTGCCCGATTAGCTCAGCGGTTAGAGCGAGTGATTGCAGTACACAAGTGACTACTATCACTAGGTCCATCGTTCGAATCGGTGATCGGGCTCACTTACTCACGATTCGATTTTTGCTTGCTCTGAGTTCGAATAAATGTTTTTATATTGTTAGATTTCATTATTTGAAGGAGCACTCGTCGCTCGCCCGCGTGCTTTTGTCGCATGTGTCTTTTGAAGGAGCTGTCCCGCAATCCGGTGCAGTAGAGAACTTAATGAAGGCATAAGATTACAACGAACAGTTAACACACGAATCGAACCGAATTCGAGGGAGTCCCGTTGGTTTGGGCGCGAAGGTCCCGGTTGATGGCGTTTTCGACCTCCATTAAGTGCTCATCTACAGCGTCCAACACGTTGCCAGGTAACGAATATGCAAGACTCAGGGCAGACCATACATATGTCATGTACAACAGACAGTCATATGTGCTTAGGTCCTGTTGGTGCCGACTGGCGGAAACCAGTGCTTCCTGAACAGCTTCCCCACAGTCTACCAGCTTCCCCAACGCCCTCCGATTGTGGGTATAGACTACAAGAATACTTACTCATAGTAGCACGGTGGGCGAGTTCAAATCGGGTTCTGGTACCAAGCTGGACAATGTGAGACGACGGACAGACTTGGGACATGGATGATATTAAGTTGCATTCCTTGGCCACGTCTGATACATTCTGATAAACGCATGTTGTTGTAAAGAAATCGCATCTGACAGCCAACAAAAGCCCATTCACGTCCCACCAACAAGGAAATCTGAGAGAGCAACAACAACTAAGAGTCATCGTACCGAGCAAGTGGACGTAGAATTACAAGGTGAAGGAAAAGAGGAGATGAGGTCGTAGGAAGCCAAATGTGAGCTACCAATCAGGCGCTTGGTTCGACCGCCAAGCCATGCGTCGCCATGCACTAGTCTGGCAAAAGGCGTATACGCAGTACTCACTAAGTCGGTAAACGTCAGTGTAACGAATAGCCAAGGTTGTGACTTATGCTTACAGAAATCTCATCCATGCCAAGGTCCTCTCCGCCATTAGTGGCAGCAGGCTGCACAGCTCCGTTGGTCACGCCACCCGCATCGACTCCAGAAGTAGTATTGTTTGCCGCGCCGGCGTCGTAATAGTCCACCATCTCCGCATCCAGCTCTTCAACAGTCTTTGCCTTTGGACGACCAGCATTACGACCACGATGACCGGCACGTCCACGGCCGCGTCCACCACGAGCAGAAGCAGTGCTGGCCGAAGCCTTGGTGGCAGTAGCGGGTTTTGGCTGAGCCTTGGGTTGACTTGAACAGGGTCAGCTAGAGCTACCAAAAATTCCTGTTGCAGGTGGGACATACGCAATCCGCTCGCTGAGAGCCTTCACAGGAGCTGGAGGGGGAGCTCGGGATGCATCAACAACCACCTCAATCTTATTCAAGTTAGATGACATTAATACGCCGGGTGTGAATGCGGAACACACCTTCATCGGTCTCTTATCAACAAGAAGGCCATTCAACTCGGTAGCGGCTTGGTTGGCACCACCAGGTTTGCTGAAGATGATCGTTGCAATGCCACGACTGGCACCGTTCGGACCGTACGTAAGGGTGACTCTCTTGACTGGACCGACAGATTTGACAAAATATTCCTATATCAGAAAAGGCGTGAATCGTATTAGTCCACTCGTCTGCCGGATAGTTCGATAGAAGCACGCATGGATGGAGATGCAACAATGGTAGAGTATAAGACCCTCGCGCGTGCATAGATGAGAGGTCTCGAGCGTGACCGCAGAAGCCAGAATGATCCTCATGTTTAGAGCATCAGCGAGCGAGCAGTGAGATCATGTTAGTAGGGTCAGTACGCCTTGAACAGAGATTTTTCCAGGTCAGGAACATCACGGATCCGTAGTCGCACTGGAGGCCGTTGCAGCCAAATCCTCCGGACCCGTATCCGTTGGCTTCCCTTCCAATACCCGATGTTCCAATAGAGACTGGTACAGAGGATTTTCCAACAAGCTCAGACGTACAACTGTCAAATCTTGCCAGACACTGTGCATATCTCTCCGTTAGGAACTAGCTCGAAAGCCCAAGTGCCTGATCGATCCCTAAGTTGCTTGTGGCGATGAATGGAGGCCGATCGTCTTGTGCGATGATGATGGAAGCGCATGAAGACCAACGATCACCAGACAACGTTGCCAGTGTGACTGGAGAGTGCAACCCGTTCATGTGCCTTGAACGTATCTGCAACCGGATTTGAGATTCTGCGGTATTGCGACGGGCGTTGTGCTAGCGTGTTGCCGAGCGATCCAGGGCTTCTCGGAGCAGATGGAAGATTTTCGATGGAGCTGACTGGCTTCCTGACCGACCGAGGGTCCCAGCCCAGAGTGCTGAAGATTTTCTTGCTAAGCTGTATTGTCTCACTGCTACACTCGCCGATGCTCGAAAACCCACACAACAGCTGGCCTCAACACTATCTCGGAAATACCAGCACGGCGTCCGAAATATGCGCCTTCACCCCCTCGTCCTGACCGTAGCTTACCAAGCCTGTTCGATGACTAGTCGATAGCAGAGCTCGGTGACTAGGAGACGAGGGCGAACGTTCGACTCACAATACTCTGCGTCAAGCTCAAGACAAGCGAGCAAGAGTTGAGGGAGGAATGTGGTTCGGTGAGACCTTGCCAAATACATGCAAAAAATGCACTGAACTCTCCACGGACGCCCGAGGATGTTCGCGTAGTTCGGATCTCCCAAGAAAGGTGGCCATGAATACCTTGAGCCTTGATGGACTTTCGTTCAACATACCTTGATCTGGGTCTCGTTCACATCGGGAGGCTGTATACATAGATGTTAATACTTTATTCAAGTTGGCAAATGAAGTAACGACTTACCAGATTGCTCACAATGATCTTACTCTCGCCATTACCACCAGCTGGTCCTGTCGGAATTGTAGCCTTCGCGTTTGCCCTTGTTGGCCTGGTAGTCTTCCTGATTCCTCCAACTGGTGCAGCAGTGGTGACACCATGAGCCTTGCCTGTGTTTGGAGCACGACGGCCGCGTCCGCGGCGAGCTGATGAGCGGCGGGTGCTGAGAATCTCATCAAGAGACTGGTCAAGTTTCCCAGACATCTTGGTTTCGGGATTCTGAGACCGATGAATTGGTAGCTTTCGTTATCGAGATGGCGACCGAAAGCTCTTAGCTTAGCCGGTCTGTAATGGAGAAAATGGCAGCTGAGCGATAGAGTCGATCAGGAAGGCTTGCTATCACTGTATTAAGTCGTACGAGATGGAGAGCAGTAGATGGAAGAGCTGAGCTGGATGTATCCTTGATACTTGGCTTTCGCGCTGGCCTGGCTGTGTCGTCACCTTGCTGCACAACGGGCTCGGAGACTTATGGAGAATGAAGTCGCGCTGCCACACGGGTCTGGAGGGTTTTATATGACTTGGTGATCTTCGTTTGGAATAACGCTGTAAGATTTTGGGTCTTTGGTTGACGGTGATTGTTGGATTGCAAGTTTTGGGGAGGTTGGTTTCTGGTTAGTGAAAGAAGCGAAAAGTGGATGCGTGAAGGGCGGAGTGAGTGAAGCAGCCTACGCTAGCCCTTTCTGGCGCCGCGTTCAAGCTCAATGGCCTTTTGCCCCATACTCTTGCGCTCTCAATACAGTATCTTAAACGCATCAAAGGCTACATGTATTATTGTCATCAATTTCATTGGTGAACAATAGTATTTCATTGGATCGGGCCATGGACAATAGTCACTCATGCGCGATATGTGTTTGGATCCACCGTACGGGTTTATTCTAATATGATATATGAACTGTTTGCAGGTCGATCAGGAGTATGGGCAGTATTGTCAGGTCGCCTGGTAGATTTAGAGTATGCCTCACCTAGAGGAGGTGAGAATAAGCACCTCTATTGCGGCCAAACTCGTCTTTGTGCAGTGATCCCAACCCTGTCAACCAGTAACTCCGAGTAACTCCAACAGAAGCCCCTTCGTAAGATCCGGAACCATTCGTAAACTCATCAGCTCCTCAAAGCTTCCAACCGGCCCCTCATCTGAGCCAACGTAGCTTCCTGATCCTCAAAGTCCTCGTCTTCAGCCACCGGCACCTCTTCCACAGGCTGATCCACCTTCTTCCCATCCAGCTTGCCCAGCTTGCCCTGCAGCACTTCACCCAACACCTTATCAACCTCCGTCTCCGCCTCCTCGTCCTCCCCTTCCAACAGCTCGCTATCGGGCAGGCTATCTCCCACCATCTCCTCGATGATCCCAGCCTTGACAAGCTCCTGGCTCAGCTCCCGCATCGTGCCCGTCAGCTCCGGTAGTCGGACAAGACTGTTGACGTCCTTCATGATCCCGGTCGACGCCCTGATACTGCCTTCGATCTTCCGGACGGCGAAGGCTTCGTTCACCTGCATCTGCACGCTGTGTAACTGCGCCTTGCTGGTCGCCAGTCTCGAGCTTTGTTTTCGGATCCGGATCAGTTCCCGGGCGAAGGTTCGCGTTTCGACGGCCGCCTGCTTGGCTTGGGATGAGTTGCGCTGACCACGTTTCGAGGCCTGGATTATGAAGGTCTTGGTCTTGGAGTCGAGGGCCTTGAGTTGAGCCATGTCACGGTCGAGTTTGCGCGTGTTTGCACGGATCAGAGAGTTGCATTTTCGCATCTAGGTAGGGTAGGTCAGCTCGGCAGTGGTATGTTTGTTTGGGGTGTACAGACCTGTGCTGCCGGGTCGGGCTTCCAGAAGACAGCTTTGAGGGTCTCCATGATCTGCTAAGAGACCTCCAACTCATGAATACAGTGATGAGCCTTTGCACAAGTTAGAAGCTGGTCGCCAAGTGCTTCGATCGTAGATCGACCGAGTTTAGGCAAGCGCTAGGACCATCTGGTGACGTTCGTACCTTGAAGAGCCTCAACTGTGGGGCATTGCTCTCCGTCTCTCAATCGATGTCTGTACAGCAAAGCCAAATCAAGCCTCAAATCGACGACAAGTGGTCGGCTGCCTTATGCAGTAGTAATTATGGACCCTGATAACTACATATGTTTGATCAGTCGTGGGAATTGCGTTGCTCATTCGAGAGCTTTCCATAGTCGCCCAGTACAGGTAGCCTTGTCCCGCGCTAAAAATGCACACTCAGAACTTCTTCCTGACCTTTTGTATACATTGCCATAGCCTCAAAAACTTAAGATCAACCCCAAGCTACACTTCTCACATAACATATCAAGAGTTCAAAGTCACCACAGAGCGATAATCTAACAGCATCTTCCCACAATGTCGTCAAATCAGACAACGCCCGAAGGTAAGCAACCTCCATCCCTCCCTGTGCAATGCAAACATCCAATCCCGCTCCTTTGCCATACCCACCTTCCAGCCGCCTCTTACGACTTGAACTGACCGATCCGCCAGTATTATGGGCCCAACGCTCCTCCGCCACCGACCCAACCAAGAACCTCATCTACCTCACGATATCCGTCCCCGACGTGCCCAAAGAATCGATGAAGCTCGACCTCAAACCCACGGGCCTCACCTTCAGCGGCCACTCCGACACGAAGAAGACCACCTACCACGTCGAGCTCGAGCTCTACGACGAGATCGACGTCGATGAGAGCAAGACCTTCCACACCGCGCGCGATGTGGAGCTCGTGCTGCGGAAGAAAGAGCCCAAGGAGGAGTACTGGCCTAGGTTACTGAAGGACAGCAAGAAGGTGCATTTCTTGAAGACGAACTTCGATAAGGTATAGATTGTTTATGGTCTTGTGTGTCAGGGCTGTTGCTGATTGGTGGCTTGTAGTGGGTCGATGAGGATGAGCAGAACGAAGCGCCTGAGGAGGACTTCAGCGGGATGGGTGGTATGGGAGGTATGGGTGGCATGGGCGGTATGGGCGGTATGGGTGGTATGGGCGGTATGGGAGGTATGGGTGGCATGGGCGGTATGGGAGGCATGGGAGGCATGGGCGAAGACGGCTTCGGAGGCATCGACTTCTCGAAACTGGGTGCTGGTGCTGGTGGTATGGGTGGCATGCCTGGGATGGAAGGCCTCGGTGACATGGGAGGAGACGACGATGATGATAACGATGTAAGTTTGCCTCACTGCGCAGCGAGGATTGACAGGTCATTGATATGGTCATATGCAGGAGGACGTCGACATGCCAGAGCTGGAAGACGAGAAAGGCATACCAAAGACCGAGACAGGAAAACCTGTTGAAGAGATTCCTGAAGCAACGGGCGAGACTGGCGCTTCAGCGACCAAGACCGCAGCGAAGATCGAGGAGGTGTCTTAGATCTTGATCTTGTCATCTCGCCAGTCCCCACCAAACCGCATACCTGACGAGCGATTTCAGAACGACCAGCGGTAATGCACAAAGCAAGCCTAGTTACGTAATGAAACATATTGGGATAGGGGAGTTCCAAAATAAAGGGTCCTAACCTCGACATTATGTTTCTTTACTTCTAGATAGAGTCACATTTACCCAGCGTCTTGACCGAAGGCTCCCTAATGTGAAGAAGAAATGCTTATGCCGCTAACCGTGACTCTTTACATGCGCATCAGAACACTCATGAATCATCGCTGTCGTGACCATTGACACCATTGACTATAGCCTCGCCTTCCACTTCCCCACCATCGCCCCCACCACCATCCACAACCCCATCCACAACTCCAGGACCCGCATTGAGTCGATCCTCCTCCTTCTTAGCCCTCAGCCTCTCCGTCTCCCTCCGCATAGCCTCCAAGTTCCAGGCCCCGTTCTCGTCCTCATCCTCATCCGCGTCATCTACATCCTCCTCCTCCTCATCACTCTCATCCTCGCTCGCCTCCCAGTCACCAGACTCGAACATGGCTCGTCCAGTCGCTTCCTTGGCCTTGCGCGCCTCGTCCTCGGCCGCTTTCTTGTCGAGTCGGTTCTTCTTCCACTTGGCGAACGATTCCTCCGTGACGGGCGTGAGCGTGCCGCTGAGCTTGTGCCGTTCTGATTCGAGGAAGTCTTCGAGCGTGAGCGTCTTCAGCGGCGATTTGTCCATCAGGGCCTTTTCCGCCGCGCGTTGTTCTTTGGTTTTGAGCACGAACCTGCCATTTTCCGTATATTCAGTATGTGATGCGCATTGACGAAACTGCTATAGAGGGATAGGGGAGGGATGCTGTACCCTGGTGGCAGACTGTGCTTGTACATGCACTTGTCGCCGCCATTCGGACACGTCCAGAACCAACCGTATTTGCCGTTCTCGACCGCCTCAATGAAGTACTTGCACACTTTGTCCGTCGTCGTTTTCGGATTGCCGTGCTTGGACATGACCACCTGCCGCAGCTTCTCCTCGTCCCAGTCTTCCATCCCATCTTCCTTCTTCCTCTCCTCCTCCGCTTCCCGAGTGTCCTGATACAGGTTTATCTTCTCCACCTTCCGCTCCACCGACAGGTCGTGCGAGAACTTGCACTTCTTCCCCTTCTCGCAATTCCCTTGCTTGTAGAACTGGCACACGACCGTTTTAGGGTCCACGCCGAAGGGCACTTTCTGCACCTGCACCGGCTTGAAGAGTGCCGCCGTTTCCAGTCTCGCTTTCTCCGCCGCCGCCTTTTCCTTTTCCCGTTGTTCTTTCTCCGCATCTTTTCGTTTCTGCTCGGGCGTTTTCGCAGACGAGGCTTGGGCTTGGAATTGGGCTATTTGTTTCTTTGCTGTCGATCCTTTTTTCTATGACACTAAAATGTGAGCCAAGCTAGCCGGCTGGGCGCATCGAACGCTCGGAGCCGTCTGGCATAGGGGTCGAAGGTGGGTGCCTTACGTTCTTCATCCCAAAAGTCTGTGGCGAGCGTATCAGCATAAACTTCTTAGATGGTTACGGGGGCAAACCCAACCTTATCATCTACCGTCTTCGCCGAAGCCTTCGGCTTGGCTGCATCCTTCTTGGGCGGCATGGGGAGAGTAAATTTGATTCCCCGCTGCTGCAAAGATTGAACTCCTGGACACTGCGAATAGGATTCCCGTGGTTAGATCTGGGGAACTTCGATGGTTGAGGGGCCAGTGAGGTATTCGGGAGAATCGGACGATTGCGAGTTATGGTCTACCTATACAATCGTGGAGGGTTTTTTTTCTGATCTGATGTGACCTAATGCGGTACAGATGGTGGGGAGGGTTTGGCGGCGGTACCTTAACACTAGCGGGCTCGATCGGGTATAGCCAGCGACAAGGGTGGACACCTTGAAGGAACAGCATTTGCAGAGGTGAACAACCAGAAATTTGAGCTCTCCTTCCAAAGTCTGAAACCAACCCGTGAGTTAGTCATAGCCCCGAAGGTAGCTCGCCGACTCACAGACTGCATGACAGCGCTCCAAAGCCAATCTCGACTGTCGAGGCCAGCGCCTTGTATCCCCGTCGTGTCCGCCCTCCTTCAGCAGCCTCCGTTTCCTTGTCGTACGCCCAGCATGATATCCGACAACGAGCTCTACTCCCTCGCCATATTTCTCGGCTCCCTCTCCATGCTCCTCATCGTCCTCTACCATTTCCTCGAAGTCAACGCCCAGGACGAGCCGGCAGAAACAATCGCGGCGACCGAGACAGTGGGTGCCAGGCTAGCAGCTCAAGGAGGAGGGAGAGTTAGCACGAGATGACGACCAAATAGTGCTGGTTGAAGGGTGTCGGGCGTTAGGGTCTAGTTACGAATCTACCAACGATGGAGGGCTTGTATACTACCTTAGTCATTCCTAGAGCGCGGGTAGGGTTTCGATAAGGCATCTCATAGAGCACGTGGCCTACACGTTCTGCGCCATTTGATACGGTAGAGAACTGCACACATGTGAAGTACCTTCATGTCCAACACCTTGAGACGTAACCAATGCATTGTTACAATTTTTCTCGCTCTTCTCTGCAGCATAAGGTAATGAGGTACAGCCGCGCCATGCCATAGCAGTCAGCAGCAGGGAGGCTGTTGGAGACTGCATGATGCTTGTAAGCCCCTATCACGGAAAGAAACAGTCCTTCTTCGCCCAACTATGACGACTCGTCCACTTCAAGAGGCAAAAGGCAGCGACGCGCAGAGACGCAGAGCGAAAGTCTAGATCCGTTGCGTAGTACAAATAACTTTGGTCGCCAACAGACGAGAGTGCTTCCTATGACGATTCGTCATCTTCATCCAGAACCTGAACGGCAAATTCGCTATCTCGGAGTGCTGCTCTCCGTGCAGGGACAACCAGAGTACATCCCCCTCGTTCAATACCAGGACCGACAATCTGCTTTCTATGCTCGAGGGCCTTGAAGATCGCTTGGGCCTTTTCTAATTCTGTCTTGTTTCCGTGTGTCTTGTTGTAAGCTCTCAGTGGCTGCTTCTTCGCCGGTAGAATCAGCGCATCTTGGGGTCCGCTTGATGTGGCTTGAGGTGTAATCCGTCGTCCTTTTCGATCGCTGAGGTAGTCGGATAGGTCGGTGTCAGGGCCATCTGCGTGAACTTGTTAGGTGAAGTCAAACCATGTAGCACGGGAACCGGCTACTAACCTGATGGTCCGGCGGATGGGCCGTCTCCAAGGTCCCACGCGAAAGGCTCGAGATGCTTCTTGTCCATGTGCTGATCCCAGAGATCCTCAGTGCCGAAATCAAGACATTGGTGTACTCGATTGTGACGTCCTGTTTTCCTGTCCTGGACAAAACTGACTTTACCGCATCCTGCCCAGAGACATGGGATGCCACCAAAAGCAGCCTTTGTGCGGTGCACCTTCCTTACATGCTTCCGTAGTGTTTCGAGGTTGTGGAGTTCTGCTTGGCAATCTTTCCAGCGACACGCGTACACCTTGTACGTCGGCTCGGCTTTGCTGGCTGCACTCGGACGACCTCTGGTCCGGCGACTCGGGTCTCGTAACTCGCTTTTGCGCTTGCGTTGACTTTCAGAACGTCTAAAGTGGGTGGTACGCGAGGTGGGATCGACGATGACAGCGAAAGGTTGATCCCCGAGCGGAGTGGACGCGTTTCTGAGCGCAGAGCGAGCTGGAGTCGTGTTCGCGCTAGACTTCGGTCGAGTCGGAAAGCTAAGTCGTCCGTCCGCATGACTTGCGGAAGACTGCGGCGTACGGTTCTTCGAGCCTGGTGGCCTACCCCTTCGCTTTTTCTCTTTGTCGTCATCGGTGTCATCTCTACTGGAGCCAGCCCTTGAGGTCTGCGCGCTACGCGACGGTGTAGAGCTTGATGACTGCCCATTCTTGGGAGGGCGTCCTCTAGGTTTCTTCTCAGAGGTACCAGCAACAAGCGGACTCTGAGTGTTGTCTGGCACATTAGCATTTGAGTTTACTGAAGGTGCTGTCACTTCAACTCGAACACCCAAACTGGAACCTCTACCAGCATCTGTCAGCTGAGCTGAAGATTGTTCCGCAGGAGTTGCAACCCCGGACATTCCAGGAGTTTCTGTAGCATGGCCACCGTGCCCATAACCAGCCGGTCTCACGCTGTGACCAGAGTAACTGTGATGCTGCGGGCCCCTTCTCTTTATTGTCGTATCTTTACCCAATTTCTGGATTGGATTATCTAGAGCCATTGCTAGCATGACTTAGTACTGATAAACGGTAACCGCTTGGATCACTTACCAGAGCCGAGGACTTCCACTCCACTATCGGCACCAGACAACACAGCTCTTCGATGCGGAGGTTGAGCAATCGCAAAGCTCGTTTGCTGCTCAAAAACGGCGACCCCATCATCTTCATCGTCAGCATCGTGGATCGAACCATCAATGCCCGCTCCATGATCACCAGCTGGCTTAGGATCGACAAGGTCCCAGTTGAATGTAGCAAGATCTGACCCGAACTCTACAGCGTAGAAGTTTCGTCTCAAGCTGTCAAGGTGAGCATTTAACGCTCGCATGTCCGGGTGACGACCAGCAGCAATCAAGACATCCCGGGCAATAGTCTTGGCATTATACTCAGACCGTCGAAGAGCACGTCTCTTATTCAGGGGGTTGACTACATTCATGTAGAGTGCAGTCTTTTGAGAAAGAGGCCCTGAGGTTGGAAGGTTGAATTTAGAGATATCCATCGAGCCACCGGTGACAGGCGTGTCAACCCCAGCTGAAGGATCTGATGATACTACTGGAGCTGGTTGAACAACCCAAGGAGGTGTGTACAAGAGGCTTTCAGGGGCCGAGTTCGGTGGTGCGAGGGCAACGCCTTTCGGTCGCTTGTGCAAAGGTTGGTCAAGATTGTCTTCCTCGCCTGACACATGCTGATTGAGATCGACAATATCATTGAAGTCGCGCTTGCGGGCCATTTCTCTTTTCGATATGTGTTCCAAAGCAGAATGATTTTGAGAGTTATGAGACCTTGAATGTGGTTGTGTTGGAGGGTTCGCGTTGAGGTTCGACGCGTTGTCTCGCTTAGCGTTAGCAATGCTAGGTGGCGGAACTTGTGTTACTTCTGTATTGTGAGGCTTTTCTTGTCTGCTCAGGTCCTGCAATAATGATTCGGTCCACTTCTTTGAACGATCCCATTTTAGGTTGTCACGAGATATTTGCTTTGGTGCTTTCTGGCCAGCTGTATCTGGTATGTCTGGGCCAGCGTTACGATTGATACCTTCAGCATTGGCACTGCCGTTAACGACCGACTGTGTGGTTGAAGGACCATTCAGGTCTTGGAGTGGAACGTTGTGTAGTGTATCTCTAGAGCCTGAAACCTGTTGATGGTCGTTTGAAGAGCGGGAAACAGATTGCGTGTGATCATGCATATTTAAATCAATGTGACTGCCTAGTCTCTGTGTGTTCTCGCGATCAGCAGCTAGAAGCACTGGATCGATTGGTAAGCTTCGGGATGCAGTTTGAACAGCAGCAGACGGTGCATTGTTTTGAAAAATCGAGTTAACGTGATTTCCCCTTGGCTGTCGTATCCGCCCACCATGTCGGGCCTGAGCCGGAGAGCCGTCTTTGCGTGGACGACCACGGCTGCGCTTCGTGAGATCAAGAGGACCAGTGATAGGCTGAGCACGAGTCTTAGAACGGCGGGGTTGCCCGACGTCTACGTTAGGAGACATAGCGGACAATCCAGGAATTGCAGTCAACTCTGGCGTTAGGCGAGCAGCTGAACCGGCAGTGTCCGCTGTTGTACTCAGTGGTATAGCTCGATTGACAGAACTCTCTGAGGCTGAAATGGCCGCCCGAGATAGATCTTGGGAGGCCCTGTTCAATTCGATGGGATGGTTGGAGGTTGCGTTCATCGTGGATGGTGTGGACGTACTGGAGTTGATGTCAGGAACGGCCGCCAGTAGCATTCGCGCAAAGTGACCCCTATCGAATACAAACCCCAGCTTCTCGAAGCTTTCGCAAAGCTCAATGTAGCTGGGATTGGAGTCTAGCAGTGTACGAATCACCCCTATGGAGATTTGTTTGCCGGCATTGGTGGCAGTGGAAGTCAATGCTCTCTCAGCTGCAGTTGCCAAGGCCGTTTTCTTTGAGTCAGGCCAAACGATCCCTATTCGTGTATTGTGGCTCGAATGATCGGTTGGTATTCCCGCAGCCGAATCACGTTGCTCTTGCAGACTACCTTCGAAAGACTGCTTCGGTACATCACTTGGCCTAGCTACTGCCGTTGGTGCTGTATCGAAGGACGCTTCTTTGGAAGAGACCCTGTCAGGAATGGGGGGACGCATATCAGGCAGTGCCCTATATGTCTGTTTGTCGTCCCGCGTAGCCTCTGGAAATTTAGAGGGATGAAGAGTAGTGTTAGACAAGGTCGGAAGTTCGTTCTGTTGCCCAAGCTGAATATGCGGCTGGACTCCGTGCGATGGTGCGTCATTATGAACATGGCTCTGGGGTCCGTACGCTACCGCTTGAGGAGACGGGTTCGAAGAAACTGACTTCTCGGACTGTTCGGGAGGTCCGGTCTGTGACGGCCTCGGAAGGCGAGACCTTCTCCCTGCGCCACGTCTTCGACGCATAGCTGGAAATTTTCCCAAATCCGGCGAGCTGTCCACAGGTTGTTCCCATGCCACTGGTAGCTGAAGTATAGTAGGACTGGGACTGGGCAGCTGTGATTTATCTGTAGGTGCAACCGCCACTGATCCGTCGGTAGCAAAAGGAGGTTGTGCTGGGATTTGGCTTGATTCCTGGCCTACAGCACCCGCTTGTGGAAGGGTTGGAGTTTTCAACGTTGTCTGCCTTGTGCCCTTGAAGTGCACTACATCAGCCAAACCAGGTTCACACTAGATTACGTTAAGAGACAGAATTTCTGAACTGCCATCAACAGGATTGGTGAGAGAGGGAACGACAATTCGAACTAAGAAGCTGTTTTGAAAGGTAGATGATTGTTGTAATAACCTCCGTCGGCATCCTAGCTGACTCGAGCGGTAGAAGAAAACATACCTTCTTTACTTGGTCCCAGATGTGTAAAAATAATGAAGGATCTTTAGCCTTATAGTCACGCATCTTCTCGAGCATGAGTTTCATCTCAGCTTCCATCTGCTGCTTCTCGCTGGATTCTAGCCCACTATTCGCACCCTTAGCTGCGGTCTCACTAGGATTAGCAACGTTTCCGCCTCGGATATCTGGACTGCCCGAAGTTGGAGTAGCTGTTCTTACGACAACATTCGAGATTGAAGATCTGATCTGAGGGTCCGCTCGCGTTGATGCCTGCGATTGTACAGGTGTGCTATCGTGCAGTGACAATGAACTGCGGTTGTCTTTTCTTGCACCCTCAGCATCGGTAAGTGCTTTCTGACGCTGATATTCTTGGTGGTAAGGGTTGAAAACGCGGCTGGGATCTACGGTGATAGGAGCTGCAGATGGAGCTGTTGATGGAGCTGGCATCGATACGTCCTGTAGACTGTGATGAATCAACCTCTGATGAGGATGAAGTTTTGGATCATGTAGCTCTTGAACTTGCGACAGCTGATGCTGTCGTACTCTTTCTGTTTGCCCTAGCGCTTCTTGAAGGTTTGAGCGTTCCCAGCCCGACGGACGGCGTGCATCACTCCATGATTGGCCGGATCCATTGGTCTGACTGACGTGCTGTGGTACTGCATTCGAGGTAGCCTCCAGGCGTGCATGTGCAAGATCTAATTGTGGGTGTGTGCTGGCGGCTGATCGTACACTCCGGGCAGAAATCTCGGGACTATGGTGGGAGTGCTGAACATTGTTGGCTTGTGCGTTGGACATCTCCAAAACGTTACCGGAGGACGTCTGCCATCTGTGATTTTCAAGTGGGGCACTTGAGTGAACCTGTTGACTATGCCGGGGCGAGCTCGTACGGCGCTCTGGGACGAGGGAGCGAGCCTGCTGCGTAGGGAGCTCTGATTTATGCCCTTTATAACCAGACGAATTCGCGCCAGCATTCGAGTACGTGCTAGTAGAACTTCCTTGCCGGATTTTGGCACCAGGGTCAAGACTTGATACTCCTACACCTGGTCGATAGGGATTGTGGTCGGTGTTGACCACCTGAGCGTGGCCATGACCGGTAGGCAAGTGCTGCTGAGCATGCCTGTAGCTCGGGACGAATTGAGATTGTGTAGAACCAGTACTACCAGACCGAACGTGATTGTTGCTGTTGGCGAGAGCCGTAGTGGTACTTCCATGCATCGGCGATACTAAGCGGGCGGGCGGCGTCTGTACGCGTCTCGATGTCGCGTTGTAGTCCGAGTAAGTCCGCCCGTTTGTTTGTAGTGGGCCATCAACGCCGGAAGATTCTAAGCCTGAAGCATAGGCAAGACTACCCAAAGCCGATGTATCAAGGTGGGAGCCTCCGCTCCTACCAGCAGCTCCTATGTATTGGCTCTGTGGACCGTAGGCTGAAGTCGTAGTAGTCGAACCTTGATATTCTCCACCAGAGGTGACATTGCCACTATTGTACCACTGGTTCGACGAGGGTTGGACAGAGCTGTTTGGCTGATCATTCCATTGCCGTGGCTGGCTCGCGTTGTAGCCCCGAGTATCAGTCTGTTGCTGACGATAAGAGGGTATTGAATGATTCAAATTCATCGAATTCTGGGACTGGCTCGGATGGCTCCCTTGTCTGTCAGTATTCTGTGAGCCGGAATTGAAGTACTGAGTATAGTTATATCCGTTATACGACATGATGTTGGGTGCCTTCATTCCGTCTTAGAGTCGCACAAAGTCTCAAACTCGCTCCTTGATCAGGCCATGGATTATTGCCCACAATACAATGCTGTATTGGGTGAGCAGCTACTCCAAGCTGGGGTCGTCGCCGGCCAAGGAGCGCAGAGGCCCTGGCCAACTGCGTCTATCGCCTCCGCGACGTGCAGGCTTGGAGGTTGAATGCTTTGACGAGCATAGAACTCACCAACAGTATGAAGGGCTTCAACGTAAACGCTGTCGATTTGCCTGAATATCTCTGAATACAATAGAGAGGAAGGTCGAGCTCACATCAAGGTGCACTACTAGTACTGACAGGCACGAAGCCAATCACTTCGCTTCTTACCGAAAACCCTACGCTAGCTCCAAAACGTGTTAGTGTAATAACCACACACACTCGCTAGCTCATGGACAATTTCGAGATTACGACTTCATCGAGATTGCCACTTCATTGTTCAAAGGCAAGCAGCAAGAGACTCGGTTTGCCAGCAGCCATGACGAAAATCAACAGTTGTATGTATTCATCTCCCTTCATTATGAGCTTTATTATAGCAGCACATGCCGTCGGTGGGGTAAGGAGGATATGCTAATTCGGATGTGGACATTCAGCCCTCCACTCCTCACGGAGGAAGTCGCGCAAAGCCCACTTCAGCGCCCCATCCAGCGTTCGACGAACCATTATGAGTGCCCCGTTGAGCAAAGAGCTAAGAGAAAAGCATAACGTACGAGTACCTTACAGTAAGGATGGAGATCACAGGCTTGACATATCTTTGCTTAGGTCCGCTCAATCCCCATTCGCAAAGACGACGAAGTCATTATCAACCGAGGCTCCTCCAAAGGCCGCGAAGGAAAAGTCACATCTGTTTACCGTCTCAAATATGTCATCCACGTCGAGCGTGTGTCTCGGGAGAAGTCCAACGGCCAATCAGTCCCAATCGGCATCCACCCCTCAAAGTGCACAGTCACAAAGTTGAAGCTGGACAAGGACAGGGAGAGCATATTGGAGAGGATAAGCAAGGGAAGGGAGCAAAAGTCGAAGAAGAAGGCTTCGGACAAGGAGAAAGCATAAGGGGTTGGACTCTGTGGTTATTGTGGGCTGGGGAACGTCGCATACATGTTGTGGCTCGTTGATAGTCCAGATACGAAATGAAGGATTCATTATCAAAGGAGTTCCCTGCAGTACCACAATCGGCAATGCTTTTTCCAGATTGTCCCCTTCTGTTCACAGTACGTATACCTTAGGCAAGCTTGCTTCTTCCCTGAGATCTGATGTATCATGCATCGTGATCCGTCCCTCAAGCGCCAGTATTATCTCCTCGCCAACCTCCCCCAAATCTCTTCGAGAAGCGGACGGAATCATACAAATGGTTGTCGAGGTATACGGCTCGCGCAGATCAACTATCAGTGTCCTTCCATACGTGAAAGCGATGCGCTCTCGCCTGCAGACTGTCCTTCTAGGCCTCTACTGGTCGTTGAGCTGGACGGTTGGATGGTAAGAGACAGCCCATCTCCTTTTGAAGGCTCAAATGTGCGGGTCTTTACGAAGCTTGGCATAAGAATCATATATGTAGTGAAAGAATTGAAACGGGAAAATAAGATTCTGTTTATATGTCATCTTGGGCTCGCCTCAGAAGAAGTATTGCTGCTATTTGCAGTGGGCTATCATCTATTAGGGTTGATTCGTCTTTTCTGCTACCGTCATAACATGCTCCCGTATCCTCTTCCCCAGACCAAGTGTCACATGCCCGCTCCCGTCTGGCTGCCAGACCTCTTCCCCTTCTGCCACCACGGTCCGAACCTCGTCAACACCAAGAGGACCAGACAAATCAAAGATCCAATGCCCGCCACCGAAGCAGACGACCATCCAACCTCAACTCCATCGAAGAACGGGCCCACCGCCCTTCGCCGCACCCACTCCCATGAACCACCAACTCAGAATCGTCGCCTCTGACTACCCAGAACTTAATGGTTCAAACCCACCGCCAAAGTGCTTACCCCCTGAAAGGAGCCGGACAGACAGAACGTCAGGATAATTCGAAGGATGATAGGTCCAGCAAGGGACGTGTGATTAGGCATGACCCGACCATAGGCCGGCGACGGCAGCACTGGCTAAGCAGGCCAAGGGCAAGACGACCTTGAGCCGAGCAGTCTCGACGAAGGAGTGATGAGGTCTTGTTGATGCTTATCGGAGATTTGGTACCGAGCCGCTGGGCGTGTCAGCGGGAATGCGAGGAGCCCGACGCCGCACTTACGGTCGAAGACGATGTGCAATTGCGTAGAAAGGGCTAGAGCGAGTCTTTCTTATAGCTGAGGCTCGTTCGCTGCTCGCTCTCCAAGCCATCCGTGCGCTGCGTTCTCAGATGTATGTACTCAGTAAAGATAAATTCCCGTTTGTGCGAGGAGAAACACGTTGCCGACGACTTCACGGCACGTTTTCGGTAGGAAATGAGAAAGATTGTTGACCACGACTGCTGCGAACGCCGTGAAGAGACAGAAAATAGCCCTACTGTTGAGATACTGGCTCAACAGACCTCCAATGACATGACCACTGTCGGCCCACGACGGATAACTCCAAAGACAGCCAGAAGCGGTAAGATTTTGTCAGGTCCTTCTGTGTAATGTAGCAAAGCATGACTGAGCCTTGGTTGAAGAAAACGCATTCAAAAAGCTAGAGCCGGCGTTCAGCTCTGCGATCATCAAAACGGCACCAGTCAACGAGCCCTGTTCGCTCTCTACTGGGCGTCATAACATCAAACCATGAACTAGAAGGAAGGTTCAAACTTGGCGCTCACTTCTCCTTGCAACAGAAATACCCTAACTTGTCATCAAACACCACCCCAGGGCACCGAAGCCTATGACTGACGCCTTCAGCTTCATGCCCCACCCCCTCGAAGTCCAGATCGACCAGCAGCCAGTCTGACCCCCTCGTTATACGTGTACTGCCACACTACTCCAAGCCAGCCCGGGGAAACTGATTGATTGGTTCCCGTCAGGCACAGATAAGAAGAGCAAGGCCCATGACCATCGTCCTGGCAAACAAACAGGGCACGCTCTACCTTACCTCTATACGACACCAACATTAGCCAAACCCCATTTTCTACGCCGCAACTCTCCCAACCTCGAAATGGATCGAGAGCCCACATCAACTTACCGTGGCCCTGCCACGCACCTCCCCCTCCTTGCTCCATGGCTTGACCCGAAACGACTCTACGTAGCCATGCAACTTGCACTTACACTTGACGATTCGTACCTAGGCCCAAACGGTCGTCGCCACAACACCATCAGCCCATCTATACCTTAGTAAACCACAAACAAGAACCATCTCCCTCAGCCGTCGACAACAGCAAACAAACCCTTGACGCGGCGCCGCCACCAATGCTGGGAACGGACGTCACCACGGACGTCACGGACGTACCGGACGTGCCGGCCATGCCGTGCTGTGCCCCGCCGTGCCTCCTCCGTCACTGGGACCCGTAGCAACGGTACCGAGCGCGAACCACCCTAACCCCAACAAACCCTCGGCGGCGTAGTCAAGTTAGCAACGTTTGGGCTATTTTCCATCAACTTTTCTTTTTCTCTTGGGGGGAGGGCTCGTGCATTCGCGCGTAGGCGGGTTCGCCGCCGGCGAATGAGAAGTTTGAGGGGGTTGGAGAGTCCCCGGGGGGGGGGGAGGAGGGGGCGCAAAGTGCATGTTCAGCTGGGAGTAGGAGTGCTAGTGAGCAGGGAGGTTGTAAGTGAAGTGGCGAATGGAGGAATATCGGGTGAACCGGTTCGTTGGGACGGGGAATGTCATGGATTAGGTCAGGTCAGGTTAGGGTACGAGACCGTGGGAGGTAAGGTAGGGTGGGTGTATGGTTTTGTTAATGGGGCACAGGTTGGGTAGGTGAGGTATGTAGGTAGGCGCTGGAGTACGGTGGCAGGGGAGGTCGTGGTGGATGGGTGGAAGGTAGGGATGTAGAGGGGTGGCTACCGATAGAGTGATTGCTGTGGACGTCTGCGCCGTGCAGTGGTGTGTTGGATGGTAGACAAGGCAACTTCGCCGGATAGGGCTTTGCGTCCATACAGTAGCGTAGCCGCCACCTGTGAACCTGATGCATCAAATCCATCACAGCGCTTGAGATTGACCTGGAAGGCTGAAAGTGCACGGTCCACTTGATGTGTTTGTTGTGCGGCGTTCACGGCGTGGTCCACCGTGCCACTGTTGACAAGGCTGCATTTACAGATATTCCAACTAAGTTATTCTCATCGAATTAGAGGCAGTGCCGCATGCAAGCTTAAAATGAGCGTAAAACGAGCGTCGTTCAAAATAGCAACGAAGAATTAGGATTGCTCCGAGAAGAGTAAAAGAAACCACATCACAACCGCCGCACTCAAGCATCAAAGTAACAATCGCCTGATCGACCCCAACGCTAAATCGTGTACCTCCCTCCCTGATCCTCATGTATCTGCGATCCGTATGGCTGAAGCGCCAACTCGCCTGCGCTAACGGGAAGCGCTTCCGCTGTCAGCATCGTGCTGCCCTTGCTCTTGCGCGCCGTAGGGCGCAAGTGGCGTATCAAGTCCGTTGACAGCTTGAACGTCCCTAACGGGAGTCACCGAACTCTGGTGAGTTGTGTGCAAGTGTTGATCGTGAGTCGAAAGAGCGGTGCTCTCGGTGGGCAAGCCTGGTTCGAAGCTCATCGCCCACCCATTTGCCTACATGACTTTGTTTAGTATGGGCCAGGGACGAGAAGAACGTTTTGAAAGTTGGCTTACCAGACAGGTTTCGCATTTTTGACGTTCGCCCCAGACAACACCCTTACAGTTACGTGTATACAAATTCACACAACTGTATCGGTCGTAACCGCCGCTTTTTCCGTTAGGTTCTGTAGCTGAGATGAAGGTCGATGGTAGGTCATCTGTTGCCATTGTCCTTTCATGAATCTATAGATCCCTTTCTTAGCAGTTGCGGTTCAGCGACAAAGACTGTGGGAAGGATGAATTACCTGACAATCCCAGTGACTGGTCTTCTCTGTACCATAATCTAATTGACCTCTCAACGGCCATCCCTCAGCCTGCCAACTCAGTTAGTATCCGCAGTGCAGAGCGAAACATCCCGGAGAAGATTGGTATACCTGACACCTTGGGCAGGAAGTATTCTCTGACCAATGATACCTCGAACAGGGCCGTGTGAGGTAGTTACGGCATCGAATCTGCTCAAATCCGCCGCTCATTGTAGTCCCTAGTCTTTGATAAGAGGTACAACAGGTTGTAGTTTGATGCTCGAGCAAAGAAGAATACAGTGTCTGGTCTGCGTAGCAACAGAACGGTGACAGGAAGAAGCCAGGTGCTGAGGTACGACTACTCGGCGAGATGGAAAGAAGTCGAACAACGAAATCGAAACCGAGCAGTGGGGATTTATAGCCCGTGGCCACCCTTCAGCCAAGATAAGAGGGATATGTGAGAAGATCTCACTGGTCTTGTCTCAGCTGTCAATGAGTATGAGGCGGTCATGGAGCTACGCCTGTAGCTGAAAAGCCTACATGACTCTTCATAGCACCGGCGCCATGGATCGCTGCCTAACCACAATGACCGACTACGCCTTGACTAGAAGCGCCTTGGCATGGAGGGCAGTGACCCAAAGCGCCGGATAGATAGGTCCTTGTGGCAACGCAAGATAGATCACGACATCGAGACCTCATTGACAGTGAATGTGATATGTTCAAGCGCGCGGAAATAGTAAAGCATGACTTTTGGAGAGAAATTGGAGGAAGACTTCGTAATACGATTGGCTGGTAGCTCGCCGGACATATTCACCATCGCAGAAAACAAGACCTCGACAAGTGGATGAGAAGCTCTAACAGGGTCTGGCATGACCAAGAGACTCGTAATAGACACGTCAAGGATTCCTTTGAGGATCATCTGAAGTCAGCGGAGGCGTATGATGCCTGAACGCGTGTAGTCTACCTCCCGTGAATGCGGTCTTAGTGATAGTAGAAGAGGGAACGCTGACGACAACCAAGACTGTGCCTCAGAAGTCAATCCTTCTACCAAATAGAATAGGTCTCCCCATCACCAGCAGCAGATTTCGGCGGAACAGCAACCACAACACCGGATCCGGCCGGATCCGGAGACCGAGAACCCGATGCCAGAACGTAAGCCGGATTTTTAGAGCTGGCGCAGCATACTGGCTTACTGGAGCCATGGTTATGGTCACGAGACAGCCCTGACTGATAAAGATTCTCGTTGAGCATTCTCTCGATGGACGCCGGAGGTTAGAGCTTTCAGGTTAACGGATGAACGTCCAACACTGGAGCACAAATGGTAGACACTGCGCAGCTTGTAAAAGACGTGTAGCGTAAGCATTTCTTTTCGTACCAACTTCGCTGCCTCGAAGGATTGTAGAATTTGGCTTTGCAGTACGGCACAGCGCGCCGTCGCATGGCCACTCATCGAGATGTCAAAACCCATGAGCACAAGGTAGCCATCTCTGCCACAAGACAAGTTTTTGTTTGCCGTCCTCATTGGCTCCTTCAGTGGCTGTTCATCTTGCTCCTGACGGTTGGCCGTCGACCATCACAGAGCTGTCGTTGTTCCTGGGACTGCGGCGCTGGGTGTGTCGGGGCACTAGCGTGCTCAGGACCTCGCGCACGAATCTCCTTCTGCGTAGATCTGAGCACTGCCAGCACCTTACTCATGCCCTACCGTGTCCGAGCAAGGGAGACAGCGGAAAGCGAGGAGATCTTGATCAAACCAGCTAACATCAAGACTCTCTCAGCATTCGTCTAGTGATAGGTACAATTCTCTTCTACGGTTTGCACTGAGGTCGTGAGTTGTCAATGAATTTCGTTGATTTCTGATCAATAAATAATGCGTTTCGAGGTGAACCATTGTTCTTCGGTCCTCCTCTTCTCATCAAAGACTATCTACAGCATCTTAGGTCAAGCTATGGTTAAGGACTCAGGAGTCAGCAGATCGAGTTGACTGTCTTGCTGAGAATGAAGCAGATGATGAACAAGATGTGTGATATTGAATCGGCAATCCAAGACTTCTGATCAAGCATTAGCAGTCAGAACAGTCTATCTAAAGCAAAACGCAGAAACCACTTTCCTTGTCGCAGGGCAGTCCCCGAGCAGCAATAGCAATGATAATATAATGATAATATGCGCTGCCAACCGGACGAGCATACCTTACCTAACTTACTTCATAAAGCTCACCAAATGCAATTCTCTCCTTCTCATACTCTGTTCCCAGAGCAGTTGCCGAGACGTTGATATTTCAATTCCTATATAGAGCAAGTAAGAATGCCTCCATATAAGAGGTGTCAAACATAGAACCGTTTAGTGACTGATGAAATCTATGAAATAAGAATGAAAAGATACGGTACCTCAAATGACTTTACGAGTTAGGGTATGTACGTCAAGAACCCCGAGAAGCCCGATCGGGAAGCCCGAGAATTCCGAGAAGCCCGAGAAGGCCAAAGAAGCCTGAGAGAAATCATTATATATATAAAAGGCTGTTACTTTGACTGTGTTGGATTCCTACATTACCTACCTGTATACACAGTATTATCTCATATCACCCGCAGGAGCCGCAATGCTGTTATCATCTGGCTTGCTTCCGCTCTTCGCAGGCCTTTCGCTCGCCGCATCGCCCCTACCCTTTGGTCAAGTCGGACCAAACAATGCCGTCTTATTCTTCAACGGATTCCACTTCGTCAATGGTGAGATGTCGCATCAAATGCAAGCAAACCACCACTGCGCCATCATCAGCGAGGACTTCATCCAGTGTATCATATACGACTCTCACTTCCTCCCATCCAAACTGCGCGGCATCGAGTATATCATCTCCGCGGCCGCCTTCGCGAACCTCACTTCGGACGAGAAACAACTCTGGCACAGTCACTCGTACGAAGTCACCTCCGGTTCCTTGATCGAGCCCGGCCTCCCGCAGCCGGTCGACGATGCCATCATGGAGACATTGGTCACCACTTACGGCAAAACATTCCATACGTGGCGATGGGACCAGAGGAACAACACCCTTCCTCTGGGGATCCCCGAACTGGTCATGGGCTTCACCGCCGACGGTCAGCTATGCGAAGCCGAGGCTGAAGGACGCGATCACACCTTCAACATCAGCTCCCAAGCTGTCGCGGCTCATCGCGCAAGGATCATAAAGCCGGTGGCTCCGTTGGATGGGGCCGACTCCTGGGAGAAAGGGTACTGTGTCCAGCTGACACTGGCGAATGGAAGTTGCAACCACTGAGTAAGGTAGATTGTCCTCTCACGACCCCGGTCTAGTCCAATGAAGAGAAGTTCTTATCTGAGCATCAGACATTAGACAACAAGAGACTAGCAACATCTCAAAGTCTTGGCCGCTCTTGTAACCCTTTCCCCATCGCACGCAGTCCTCGAGGTTCCTTGAGCGAGGAGGAGCGGCTCGCTACAGCAATATGCGCTGCCAATCGGACGAGCATAAAGCTCAATATGTACAATAATATCACGTAGTCGAACTCAACCGCCTTCTCATACTCTGTTCCCAGAGCAGTTGCCGAGGCATTCCACCGCGGTAGAGCATTGTGCCCCATGTTTATACTGTGTGAATATACTGCTGTTAGAGTTAGACGGATGGAAAATCAGCTCTCGTACGGTACTCGTGTCAACGACGAGTATGAATCCCGCAGACCTGGGCCATGCGTTCAGTCTCTGTTCTGGAGCCCCCACGCTTGTGTTATCCACCGCCCTGGCCGCATGGGATGATCAGAAGCAACGTCAAGAAGCTAAGACAAGCACATCGCTCAGATAGCATGCAGGCATACCCTGACTCTGCAGTATACATCCGTTGATTGTTGTGAGGGTTCTCACGAGAGTATATGATTGTCATTCATGTCCGAGTTGTATGCTTCCCCCGCAGCACGTCCTCGCCGACCGGTTCACTGCGGCGCTTCTCGCTTATGTTCGTTCCCGGCACAGGAGGGGAGTGGACATGTAGCCACAAGCGTTGAAGCTTACCGTACAGCTACCTTACAGAGCTACAGCGTGCTCCGATCCGTACAGGTGCTACAGTCGACGAAGTACATTCATCCATCCATCGGGGCATGAACTTCGTGGTCGTAAAGCTGAAGACAGTGAGAGAGGAGGCTTTATATTGTATACAATTGTATACAAATACCTTGGTGATGGGAAACCGGGCAAACGGCAGTCACAAAAGCTAACGGAGAGAGCTTGTCTGGCACCGGTTGCCGAGTAATGAGAGAAACAAGGAAAGAATAGTAAACGAAAAAGCTTCTACTCTGAGGACAAAAGATACGATCGAGTTGAGGCAACAACATGGAACGGTCATCTAAGTTACCTAGGTAATTAGTCTTGTTAGTCTCTTCTACCAAGCCTTCTGGATGCCGATCAGAAGGAACAGTAGGGGAAGTCTAAGGTAGGTAAGCCATTAGGTAAGAAAGGATTGATACGGTACAACGGTGGGGTACAAGTACATGCTGTTGCCGAAGCTTTTTCGCCGTCCCGAGGATCCCGAGGATGCGTTCAGCCACAAGCCTGTCCTTGTCAGTACTAAGGTAGGTACCTACGAAGTACCCTATATCAAGGATCTGAATTTGAGTACCTACAGTATATACGAGTTGTTTAGGTATCCAGGACGAGCACTGATATGCTGCGAGTACTCAAACCTTGGGTGACTGTCTATTGTCTATCCAAAGTAGGGTAACCTTAACCTGGTAGGTTGACAGTAGCTACCTTATGTAAGCACAAAATTGATGGAGAAGCTTCTCCACTGTAAAGATTAACTTAAGGTACCTTACCTATAGTGGTAAGTAAGGTGGGTTAGGTACAGAATACATATAGGTAAGGTATCTCGGGTCCAATAGGGTACGGTATCGCTATATTAATAATAACATGTGGAGTACATGAGGTACAAAGTACTCTGTACCTACCTATAACTTAAGTTACATGTGCTTTTGCCCGCGTGATAAGGTTCAGTGTAACGGTGCGCACCTCGGTATCACATCACCTTGCAGTCAGTCAGTCCGTCAGTGATTGAAGGGATTACACCCTTTCCAACTCTCTTCATTTATTGTATTCATACCTTGCAGCACAGCTTGCTTGATGTCGGGGAACTTGCCATCCGCAGGTACACCTCCATCGATCTATCCATCCATCCATTCATCATCCTTTCCTTTCGTTCAAGCAGCCATCACAGCAACCGAGGGGCCATACGCTGTCACCCTCTCTCCTACAGTAAGTGCACTTGATTCCATGCATGTGGCTGGCTCTCTGGCCGCGGCGACTGACTTTGTATAAGAAGGGACATACATGCTCAAATGAGCGCTTGCCTTATCGCAACCCTACGCCATCTAGTCCCCCCATACCTGCAAGAGTCCTGACTTCCTGTACTCTGACGACACCCTTATCAGGATTCGCTCTTTATCCTGCGTCATATCCCACAAGAGAGCATCGGCCATCAATGTCATCTTTGATATCTTGATCGCTGGTTTTACTACATACTACCTTCGCCACCTTATTCGAAATGGCGGTCACCGCGACACAGGCCGCGTGCCCGCCATCTCCTACCAGCGCCGTGGACGCGACGGCGCCTCGCAAGCGACGCAGAAGAGCTCCTGCTACAGGTGCTGCCGACGATTGTTTTGCCTGCTTGGATCGGAAGACCAAGTGTGACCGGCGCAGGCCGTACTGCACACAATGTTTGGATCAAGGGAAGGATTGTTCGGGATACAAAACCACTTTGACGTGGGGCGTCGGAGTGGCGAGTCGTGGCAAGCTTCGAGGACTCACATTGCCGATTGTCGAGAAGGCAGTGCTGGCGACAAATCCTCAGGGGCATCGGGCTCGATCTTCTGTTAGCGGTGCGCCTGGACCTCGAAGTCCGGCGCAAACATCTCGGCGTCCATATGAAGGTCAGAGGATGAGTGCGGGTAGCCCTGTAACGAGCCCGACGAACTACAACTTTGTCAGTATCGGTGCGACTGCGTCTTCCCCGTGCCCTCCTGTACCCTCGACGTATCAGACGTGGCCTGTACCTAGTATTCCCAGTCAAACGGGTGGATCGCCAAAACAGAAAGCAGGGCTCCGTCGTCGATCTTTAAAGCCATTGAATGTTCCACTCGCGAGCACTTACCAAGACTTTGGTGTGTCAAAGTCCGCTCCATTCTTCGGAGGGTATAATTTTGCCAGCTACAATTCACCAACTGAATATCCGCACACACCGGATGATTTTGCTTTTACTGCCGGACTCCTCCCCTACTATAAGAATTTTGCTTCAGATCAGAATCTCGCGATTACTCCAAACGACTGTGTTCCCTTCGACGACCACGCTCCGGACGTGTGGCCTTGCGCCAGTCTGAGTTCGAGCCTCAGCTCCAATCACAGCAGTAACGACTTCTTCATGGGGAATCTACCGGAATCGGAAGAGTTAGGCCTGTCTGACCCAGTAACAGCATCCCTCGATGTTACCATAGGTGGAGCATTGAGCGTGCACACCAGAGCGAATACCGATGAAGAACCTGAAGACGTCTCCACCACACCTAGACCAGCGCCGGGAGACTTCAATTCAATGGTGCCCTCGGTGGGTGATGTCACGTCCCGCATCGCCTTATCGATGTCGAGGTTGTTACCTTCCTTATCCATCGGCAAAACACCGCGCTTGCAGTACCTCATCAATTACTATGACACAGCCATTGCCCCATTCATCGTGGCGTTTGATGGGCCTACTAACCCTTACCGGACCCACGTTCTACGATTAGCGGTAGAGAGCGAAACTTTGCAACATGCCATAGCCGCGCTTTCATGCAGTAATCTTCGGACGAGAGAATACCACAATGCCTTGTCAGCACATCGAAGGCCACCAGTCCAGATCGGGTACACCTCTGGTGAAGGGCCAGTCGCCGATGAAAACTCGACACTTCATAGTGGCCCTCGAGATTCGCGTTTGATGAATAAATCGCCCTCTCCGGAAGAACTCTATCACAAGCGCGCTTCTGTCCAAGCGTTGAACGCGCAATTAGCTGATCCACTGCGAAGGAAGGAAGATGGCATATTGGCGATACTTTTGATCTTGTGTCTGTATCATGTCTGTGATACCGGAGTGGCCAAATTCAGAACACAATTCGAAGGAGTCAAGAAGATAATAGGGATGAGGAGCAGTGGAACCAGTAGTGAATCCAAGGAGACATGCTGGCTGACGACGATGTTCACGTGGTTCGATGCCATGACTGCAACGGTCAATGATCGGGAAGGGCAGCTGCAAGGGGCGCATTTGGACATGGCCGCCTTTTCCGGCAACGAGTGGGCGTTAGAGAACCTTGCCGGTTGCGACGGACAGCTTTTTAAGATTATCGCCAAACTCGGCCGACTCAACATGCTGAGTCAGGGGAGACAGGTCGAGAACCGAGACCCTCCTCGTTCACAGTTGATGACCTGCAGCACAATGGCCAGCTCCTCAAGGCATGATTATTACAGTATGAACCACAACCGCTTCGACGGCAACGGTTGGGCAAGCCTCCTCGAGGACGAGGAACTGATGACGGATCAAGACGACTCACAGGTACGATTTTGGAAAGAATGGAGTCAGATTCGGACGGAACTCCAAGACTGGGAACTTGAGTCCCCAGAGACCTATGAACCGCTATCCACTTGTACCATCTCGCCGAGGATTGACCGCGGCGATCTTTTACACATCTCGGAGTCCTTCCGTCACTCTGCCCTCATCTACACAGAGCGCCTCGCACACCCACACCTTCGCTCTTTGCATCCCAACTTCCAGAACCTTGTCGCACAAGCCATCTACCATATGACCAGCGTCAAATCAGACGTCTTTTTACTCTGGCCACTATTCATCACAGGGACCGAGTGTGTGGATGAACATCACAGATCACTCATTCGACAGCGATGTTTACATATCCAGAAAGACTCGGGCTTCTTCAACAACATCTCCACGCTGGAACTGCTAGAGAAGATTTGGCGCGATAACAAGCACGGGCAGCAGGAGGGCATGAAGACGGAACTGAACGCGAACGGAACCGAGAATACCGCTGCCTGTGGGCAGAGGTTTCGGTGGAGGAAGGCTATGGAAAGACCAGATGGGGAATATATTGTTATATAATCAGTCATGATAGTTTTCCACAAGTTTTGCAGTCACCTACCCTTACTCTCCTCAGAACCAGCACGGCATCTATTCGCGACACCATCCAGCTGACCATTGATTCCGTCAACTAACCTTCCCCAGCCTCAATATTCCCCCCGAACAGGTCCCCAACCGCAACCCCAACACGCCCCCCCCCCCATTCCATCGGTCAGCAGAACCGCAACCTTAACAACACCCCTCTTTTCTCCGGGCACAGAAAGCAGTATGGCCGCCATGACTCCCGCGACCGCCCAACCGGATCGGAACGCTAGCATACAAGAACAAGCTGCTCCTCCCTCGGCATCCCGCGCGACGCCACCCCACTCCTGACATAACGCAACCCCAACCGCCACCGCCGCGATCCCTGCCTTCGACGTCATCTGGTCGTGCAGCGCCGGCGAGGGGATGTAGCCGGCCGTCGGGAAGTCGATGAATCGGTTGAGGGACATCATTCTTTGGTTTGCGGTTCGGCGAGCTGTTGGGGACGGAGGAGCAGGGCGGTATCGCGGGCGAGGGAGCGTGCCGGGCGTGGAACAGGACGGAGGTGGGGAGACTGGTTTGGGGGGATGAGGTTGGGGATGGGAATGGGACGGAGGTGGGAGATGTTGCTGGGACGGGACTTTTTATGGGTCTAGGGTTTTTTCGAGGAGGGGAGGGGTTTGTTGTTGGCGTGAGGGGAGATGGTTTACGGAGCCGTGTCAATTGGATGCTTGTTTTTTGTTTCGTCGACCGTTCTCGTAGGGTGGGTTGGTGAGATTCAGCTCCCCGCCTCGGCGCCCAAAGAGCTCCAGTGGGACGGAACGCCTCCGCATGTGTACCGCAATTTATCAACACTAGAACTACATCTCACTTAAGCCACCGCTCACCCATGGCACTTGCGAGACGGCCGTCGTTCGCGTGAGAAGATACGGATAGCAGGCTCCGCATCGAGATGCAGAAAGTATTCCGCCCCGGAATGCTCATACCGTCAAAGCTTTGAGTTTCGTGCGGTATGGCAAAGGCCGTTGATCGGCAGCCTTACCTAGATGACCAGGGCGCATATTAGCCCGCATGTTCGCGAGGCGTTAGCCGCCCAGGCCCGTTGACGACGACGAGGCTGACCGCACGCTCATTAAGACGAGGAGGGGGATGTCTTATAGTCGTTGAAGGAATGTCGTCGTCCAAGGCGGAGTTCATACACGTGGTCCATGATACGTGGAGTTCAGTTCGTGCAGTTCTTGTTTCTTGAACCCAGTTGATACGATTTGTTCAGTCAGTTGGATCAGTCAGTTCAGTGCTTGTCAGCCTGTATACCGCTACGAACCCTGTCAACCACGTGTGTGCAAGCGGCGACGACTTTACTACTCCACCAGTTCCTACATCTTTCGCAGGAGTTTGGGACGACGAGGACAAGGGTGGCTACCCTTATAGTTGCTTCGATAGACTTGCCGCTTAGATATTCAAAAGTGTCTGAACTGATTGCGTGCTCAGCGTCGAGATCTAGTATCAGTCAGAAAGGATCAGAAAACGGCGACAGCGATCAGTCTGCCACTCGCATGCCTTTACCTGGTGCGGCCGGCTCGGAAGCAACATGGAATGAATGGGTGCGCTCCCTCCGTCCAACGACGAGTGTAGCCGACACCGTAGCCCGACGCGATCTCCCTCTTCGCGTCATCTGCGCCGCCTCGCTATGGCCGGACGGGAATACCATGCCCGAGCTCAAAGTCGTCCAGCCTCAAGACTGGAATTTTGTTGCAATCTCCCACCGGTGGCTGGAGAACCCAGAATGGAAGGCCTATCGGAGGCCATACCCTGCCGACCATCTAGGGATGAAGGTGACGGCCGTCCCCAAGAAGTCGCTGTATCTCTTGGCCAGCATATGCCGTACCATGGGCTTCCAATACTTTTGGCTGGACTGTATCTGCATCGATCAAGGTTCCGCTCTCGAGAAGGCGCGAGAGGGTCGTCAGTATGGGAAGCTATTACGCCAAGTCTGCCCGCACTCTCATCTTTCCTCATGGCATCGACAAGGTAGGGCCTCCGCTCATGTCGGACGGATCTCTCCCCGTTTGGCATTCGCGAGCCTGGACCGTGCAGGAAGAGGCCCTGTCAGGGTTGATCGTCAAGCGGGACCCGCCGAGTCCAACGGTGACTGGGGAGGACACCAAGGTCTTGTATGCAGTGTATATAGGCGACTTTCCCAACTCTGACCTGCCTGGCATACAGAGCTCCATCTACCTCACAGCTCGAGGCACGTCTTCTTCCCCAGAGCAGTATCTCAGGGACTTTACCAACAACGCCCATCCACCTGCCGACAAAGATGGAAAGCGTCGTCATCTTCACCTCGTTGCACGTAATGACTTGACCTCCTACATGATGCGAGCATTTGAACATCTCCCTCCAGACAACGATATCCGAGATCGAGCCATGCGTCATATTCAGATCCTGGCGTCGCGGCGCGAGTGGAACGTTTGGTGCGTCCTGCGCGAGATGTATCGCCGCGGGGCCCACAACAGCGAGGACCTCGTCTACAGCGCGCTGTCCCTCCTCGGCGTGACCGTGTCCCCCTCCTCAATCAAGTACGGCATCGGCCTCCGCGGCGCCCTCTCTGTCGTCGCCGAAGCAATGCACGTTGACCAGCGACTGCTGCTGACCGTCGTCGAAGCGTACCGCAACAGCACGTGGATGGACGGATACTGCGTGCTCCCGTGCTTCGTTGACGACGGCAACACCTCTTTCGCCCCCATGCTCAAACACCTCCGCGTCCTCGGCACCGCCGAGTTCCTGGGCCATCAGGGCATGCACATCACCGCGCCCAGCATGCAAGCCAGCCTGTCCTTTCGCCGTCGAGAACCAATTAACGCACGAACCGCGCTACGTGCAGGTCGACGCGCTCGAAGACAGCAGCGGGCTGTACGTCGGCACGCTGTCCCAAACCATCACTGCCGGCAAGCACCGCGACGGACACACGCTCTTCAAGATCGCCCCGCACGCTTCGCTCCTCGGCCTGGAGCTCATCGCCGTAACGCAGATCGAACCGCCGGCGGCAGATGACCATTTCTGGACGACGGAGCCAACTTCGAGCGTCTCGACACCCTTGACCACGTTTTTCTGCCTCGTCTGCCAGGACGCGGGAACGGCCAAGCATAAAGTCGGCGTCGCTGTCGTGCGTTCGGCGCAGTTCACTTGGACCATCAAGCGTCATGCTGTTGCGTAAGCGGGCGGTGCGGTGCTTGGATGGTTTCGGTCAGCTGTTTCGGCGGCCATTTCAATCAGATAGAATTGCACGATTGCCATTTGAGAAAGTCACCGATGCTTGTTGAACGCTGCGCCTACTGTTGCGTGTGTCAATCGATGCTGATCTGGCCGAAGGAAGTTAACATCCGATGTCGTCCAGGATCTTGACCTCGTTTCGGGCTTGCCGGCGACTGAAGGCAAGCCCTTTTCTGAAGACGACCTCAAACGGACGGTCAATCCTCCTGGGCCCTTCGCTGGTATCACCAAGTTGCAGGTGAGACTTACGGCCGCATTTCATGACGCAGACGGCCCGCTGGAGTTTGGACATCCCCATTGGGCTAATCTCCCCGATTGGGTAAATCTTGGGTGTGTCGGTGTTGTGCCTGGATCGGGACATCATCCCTGACGACGTTGTTGGAGGTCCCATTGCTGGCTGCCTGCATCTCCTCGAGAGAAGAGAAACCGAGGCTTTATACAGTTTGGGCTTGGGTCAAGACGGAACAGCATGTATGGGATCACATCTTCTCCTCTTATATCGCCTAGATACATCTAAGCGCTGATTTGTCGATATCGATGAATAGTAACTCGCCATCCCTTCCCCTAGATTCGGGAAAAGGAAGCGTGAATGTGTAGCTCTATTCAGGCTAGACAGTACTCCGCCTAGCCATTGGCTATCGAACAGGAAGAGGGCCGGCCTCTGCAGCGTGATAACAATCCTTCGTCCTTTCATGCAAAGTACTGACAGGTAGCTCTAAACTCATGAACCTATACCCATACGCATTACCCTCCGCCCAGTATGGACGTGTCGGGTCTGGGAAAGGTGCCGAGTGAGCATCCTGGACTTTTACGACAAGTCCGTCCGTGCCTCAATATCCCTTTGACACTGGACAGATCATCTGTCTTCCCTTCCCGAACTAGACTCACATATTTTCGTCGCAATGCCAGTCGCTTCACACTCACTTCTCATGCCATCTTCGCTGCGTCTGCACCGCCGACGTCTCTCCCACTTCCCACTACCTATCTTCGTCGAGGTTTATACCCTCCCCTCCGCATGAGTTATAGGATAGTCTGAATGTACGGAGATTGGTGAGGCAGGAGAGAACTCCATGGCGGTTGGAGTGTCGAGTTTTAGGGCAAACGGGAGGCAGAAGGAACACACTGAACGTCGTCGGGAGTTGGGTTTTTGGAAAGTCTGAGCTGAGAGAGTCGATGATGTATACCCCGTGAGATGGCTCTTGACGGACGTCGGGATGGTGAACGTGGCGGGGCTGTCCGTGTCGACGAGCGAGCGAAGACTGCGTCTGTATATTTTGATGTATACATATCTCCAGTCAAGCGTAGGGTAATCTCACATGTGACCGCATCGTGATCGGGCACCATCGAGCGATATATATGAGTGTATGTGACATGAAAGCGATGGAATGCCTCCGGTGTGGAACATTTCCACCTCGGCCTGATGTTTGATCTTCACTGCTTGAATTGAGAGGTGGGTCATCCATTGTGGCTGTGTTCGTCTCGTTTTGGAGAAAAAGCCGCTTGCAGGTGGAGCGATTGGGGCGCTTGCGCTTGAGCCTGTACATAGAAGTAAGTTGAGCGACTTCTTGAGACTCGTCTAAGGGCATTGATATTGTTGGCGCAGGCACAGGGTATCGGAGACTCGGTGGTAGTGAGCCGAGCTGATATGATCGACTACTTCGCTTTCCACGGTAGGGCTGGGACTCCCGGTGGTAAAGCGAGGGACATTAGTGGGCTGAACATCGAGGCAGTGTCCTTCCGTATGTGCCTTGAATGATTGCTCGTCCGGTTATTTTCCTATGGACCAGCTTTCCGAATGGGGTGTCAATCCACGCCTGTACAAGTTGGTGAGGGATATCTTCAAACCAAGTGTTCAACAATAACCCTAATATGGGCCGAGGTGGTTTCAGCGCTGTTTTGCGATTGTCTTGGTCGCCAGGAGAAGATGGCACGTCCTCCATGCTCTCGTACTCGGGCGTGTAATGTCAAGTTTGAAGGACAGTCAGATGTAAAGAAAGGATACACCACACGGAAGGTCCGGATACGGCGGCCGAGGATAAATTCTTCCTCACTGCTGGCGGCTGAAGTGGACATACTAGTGGTATTAGAGGTGAAGCACCTCATAGATGGATATCTCTAACCCGGGGGGGTAGGTATGACTAAGTAGAAAGTTGCAACTGTTGACAAATTTAGGAATGATGTTAAGCTCCCGTTGGAGCGATTGTGGCAGGACAGCTTGGCGGACAGATCACACAGAAGGAGATCGTAGGGTAGAACAACATTCCTCTGTGACAATGCTGCTGTGCTCGCACTCCTGCGGTTTAGGGAGAAGGCTTCTTGGGAAGTGGATCAATAGCGTGCTTGACGCATCTCATCCATAACCCCGGCTGTCATATATGGAAGGAAGAGCCACGAACGAGTGGTCCATGCTAGATGACCCATCGTGGGAAAGACTTGGAGTTTCCCGAGCCCCTGTGGTCCAGAAACGCAAACGCGGGATGAAGCTGCCCATCAGTCTTAACCACCCTAGAAAGGTAAGACATGCTCCTCTTGCAGCAATCATGATAACGCACCCCTCCAGCTTGAGATAATCTTGGAGCGGTGACAGAGGCAGACTTTGAGAAACGACATATGCCACAGCGAACCAGGCCGTCATGCTGAGAAGATTCTCTTAACAAAGTAGTCCGTCACGCCGTATTCGACAGAGGAATCGTAAGTCATTCAATACTCAACACCAAGCGACTGTAGTATCTCACACCATCGACTAGTTGTATAGATTAGATGAGACCGACTACTCGAAGAACCGCTGCTGACTGAGGTTTCTCCCACGCCGACGAGGTTATACCCCTACTATGAGATTGATTGAACAGGCCTGCTCACCTTCAGCAAAGCCATCTAGTTCTAAAGTTCCCCTGCGAGCTGACCGGAAACGAGTACACGTCAGACAGCGGAGACCTGGGGAGCACGTCTAGAGAAGGGGTTTCTCCAAGAATTCTTACACGCAGTCGCCAGTGGAGTGGTCTCGTTCCAGGGAACGTGAAGACTGACCATCAAAGGAACCGCATTGGGTGCATCTTAAACTTTCCATGTCTCACGAAGACGTCCCAGTTTGTAGATGTTGTTCTCAGCCTCGTTGAGCTGGAGGAGACTAATTTTGACTCAGTCTGAAGCCGAGGAGAAAACAGGTGCGGCATCTAGACCCAACGAGTTGGTCATGGGATCTGGAGTCCAAACAGGCAAACTTCACGGGTCTGGCGGAAGACGACTGAGACGAGTTCAACACGCCCTATAAAGCTTGTCGAGAGAAACTTCTTCGACTCGACTTCCATTCTTTTTTTAGATCATTGCGGCCGCAGGAGAAGGAGGTCTGGCGTGCGGCTTCATCGATAGGCTTTGCCCGGGAACGCGGTTCTGGGAAACACCGGCTTTGCTTGACAGAGGGTCGGAGTTGTGTGTGTGTACTTGATGTGTATGTGGTGTGTATTTGTAAGTGTATCTATATGGGGTTCGTTAGAAGGGTTGAATGCTGAGCAGACAAAGCCACCGTATTAGTACATACCCAAATGATACCTGAACAATACCTGATTCATATTCGTACAAACCAGGTAGGTTAGGTTCTGTGTATGCGGGATGTTCTGCGTCGATCCTCCGGTACAAAATACGGGGTACCTTACCTACATCTACGCGGTCTCAAACTTCTCAGACCCGAAACCCCAGACCCGCCAACTTGACTGCCCCTCGTACTCATACTTACCGTAACTAATAACTCATCCTCATCCTCGTGGGTTTGGGTTGGCTTGGGTTTCGATTTGTTTTGGGCTTAGCCACACGAAACCAAAGCAAGGTCTGATCCTTTATGTGGACCAAATCAACGATGAGACTATTAGGCCCGACTCGGGCTGTGCCGATAGAACTTGACTTCTATCCACCACGTCCGGGAAAGTCGGAATCACTGGAAGGGGAGATATTGACCATGACCACTCGCGGCGTGCCATTTACACCAGGTAAGAACTCGAAGTTTACAGTGTTCCGTTGGACCTGAAACATTGGCCCTGGTTCATGGCAATGCCGCGACCCGACCCTCGAACTTTGCACAGCCCGGTGGGGGCGTTTGTGAATCCGTACCTGGAACCCCTCGGCATCCCGTCAGAAGACATATCTTCGACAGAGGGATGGGGACGATGTCATAAGCCCCCATGTCCTGTATATATCGGACCCCGCTTCCGCACGCAGTCAGTCATCTTTTTAGCGACGAGAAAACCGAGAAGAGCTTCGAGTCATTGATTCCGTTACGATCATCGTGCCTTTCTACTGTATCCGATATGCATCTCATCAATTTATGTCTGCTGCTCCTCGGAGGCGTCTTCCTGCGAGCCAATGCGTCTCCAGTCGAGCTTGGGCTTGAGCTTGGACTTGGGCTTGGGCTTCATGAGCGGGAGCTCGATGAGCGTGCATTGTCTTTCACATGCGTCACTTGCATTGGGCAATGTATCGGCTGGGTTGCTGGCTGTGTCGCTGCGTGCGGGCCCTTTGAGATATTCACACCTATTGCCTGCGCGGTATGCTCACCGCTTCGGGACCGACATTGTGCTTGGAAAGACCTCTCACTGACAGACGCGGTTGGTGGATTAGAATTGTATCGTTATCTTTGGCGCATCGCAGCAATGCTTTCAGTGCGTGGAGAAGTGTGAGCCGCCAGTTACAGAAGCAGTTCCTCAAACACCTCCTTCTATGGGCCGGAAAACGCTCGAGAGCAGTGGTGGAATAGATATTGACTGCAGCAAATTAAACAACAAGTAAGTGCAAAGAATGAGCCGGACTCGGCCAGCCACGCTGATGTGAATCTTCCACAGATGCACCGGTTCACCTGGCAGCCGGGGGACTCCTCAAGGGATATGCACGGTTCCGCAGTATGCACAGAAGGTCGATAATCACGGTCAGAAACCCTCTTGCCAGAGACGCTCATGGCGATGAACCTGCTAATATATGAACAGGTGGAGAATGCGCTCGCTTCGGGAAGGCATCGGCGTGTGACATCAGCGTTGCTGCAAACAGGTGGTGTGCACCGGCCAGACTACCGAACGGTCTTCGATGGGTTTATTGAGTGCTGCATTATCTGGGGCTCCTATTCCTTCTGTGATTATACGGCCACAGCGATTTGGGGAAGATGTGGAGTGGGAGGTCCAGCTGCGTTGAACAAATAGACATACCCGCTGGCTCCGGAAAAGGAACAGGCCCAACGAGGGAGTTTTGTCCGGGGCCTGGACAGCTGATTTACTGTTAATACTGAGCGTCTTGTTCAAGATGCCGTTGGATTGCTGTCAACGTTGGTGCGGTACCTTAGAGCACAAGAAGGGGGCAACCATTGCCGCTCGAGGGTTACACGACTGTATCAGTACTCGAAGACACACCCGGATCACTTAGATTAGACACATAGAACGTTGCGTAGAGAAGTCTGAATTAGTTGTCCTACCGACTGACCTCTTGCTGCTACCCGAATTATGAGGTACAAATTACCCTAGGAGAAGGGGTGAAGCCATACGAACTCGACCCTGCCATCTCCTTTGGTAATGTATGGCGAGCGATAAGATCAATGTATACTGTGAGTGTGAGCACAACATTCTCAGTTCATCTTCATGGGCCTATTTCAATATGCCTGCTCAAGCCTGCACCAGCCCTAAGCACAGTCGTGGATGTAAGTTGGCCATTTACAGCGCTTAGCCTCTCGAGTACCTCCAACAATCACATCTTCCTCCAGCCTCAGAGAACCAACGTACCTTATAGACGCCTGTTGGCCTTTCTCATGACCCTTTTTTGTTTTCATATTTGGCCATTCCCGTCATGCTTGAGGTAAATGGCCCGGACCCGAGTCCCAATTGCAGCCCTACAAGGCTGCAAGCGCCTACCTACTACCTCCTACTGTAGTACCAACCAAGGCACCACCATTCTCTCATCCTCTTCTCCTATAGGTGCCGGCTTCATCAGCAGATGCAGATCAAATATACGATACGATACCAAGGTAAGCGCTATCAGTCAGACACGCCATCTCAGCCTCACAGGGCTGTCAACCTCACCCGCTCTATCCTCGGAGCCGGCGCATTTGGCCCGCGGCCCCCATCCCAGCGCTTACCCTCCACTCTGACAACCAGTCCAACAACGAGGTACTTCCATCACATCACATCACATCACAACCCATCACAATCTCACCGGAATCTTGAGTTTCAGCACACCCTCACAAGGCTGTAAGCGCCCGATGGATGTTGGCTTGGCCTGTTTCGTGACCCACATGCTTCCCGTTAGTCTTGCTTGCTACTGTACCTTAGGGCCGAGCTACTCCGTACTCTACCTACCTTGGGTATATCGGTCGTTATCAATAGTTTCAAAAGAAAAACGTCCGACCGAAGCGCCGACTTCTCAAGCCTTGATTGTCAAGTCATTACTGGCAATATCATCACATTGGTGTACCATCCACCTTCGCACCTCTCCTCACCCGTCACCTAGCTCGAAGCTACTCATACGAAGTACACGTGCCCTAGGTACTCCACTTCCATGTCCCCAACTCCCATATCAACATCACACACCTCGCCTACCTACCTACGTTGTTAGCCAACCGCCCTCCTCTCCCCTGTCCCAATCCATCCACATCCTCATCCTCACCCTCATCCCTTCAACCCAGCACCTCCTCGTCCTCGTCCTCGTCCCCCAACCGAGCAATACCCAACCCAAAGCCCCCCAGTCCACACACCGTCCACGTTCCACAACCAACCATCAGCACCAGCATGTCCCCCATCTTACCTCACCTCACCCCATCTCACCCATCCCACCCCCGGCCCAGCCC